>PPYF01129199.1_pt1 | contig 112121 bp, 105 predicted proteins | sample 1559871 | NCBI WGS metagenome assembly PPYF01 (sample SAMN08240021, study PRJNA423297) | Human gut metagenome, whole genome shotgun sequencing project.
TCATCGTATGGGTGAATTTTGGCGCCACGTTAGCCAGCACCGAAATGACTCCCAAGCCGCCGACCGCTAGCATCAGATAGGCGTGACCGTCTTCCCCGGAGTAAAGATTCAGCTGATCTCCGCATCGCTTGACGACCTCCGGCACCTGAAGAAAATTGCATTCCTTGACTGCGTTGATGTTGGGGATGCGGCACAGCGTTTCCAGCGTTGCCGGATCGATATTCAAACCGGTACGGCTGGGAACGTTATACAAAATAATCGGTACGGAAACGCTTTCTGCAATAAGACGGAAATGCTCGCACAATCCTTTTTGCGTTGTTTTATTATAATAGGGAGTAACGGACAACAGCGCATCGGCGCCCATCTCCTCGCATTTTTGACTGAGCCGGATGGCATGAAGGGTATCGTTGCTTCCCGCGCCGGCAATTACCGGAATTCGTTTGTTGACTTTTTCTACGGCATACCGGATGACCGAAAGATGTTCGTCGTCCGGCATGGTGGACGCTTCGCCGGTGGTGCCGCACACAATCAGCGCATCCGTTCCTTCCTGAATCTGAAACTCAATTAACTCCCCCAGCTTATCATAATCTACCTGTTCCAGTTGAGGGCCTTTGAACGGTGTTATGATAGCAACACCGGATCCGGTAAAAATTTTTTCTTTCATGCAGTGTGCAGCTCCTTTCTATGCTTGCCTGCTCAGTCCAGATATCCTTCTTTGCAGAGGAGCTCCGCCATCAATACGCCGCCGCCCGCAGCGCCCCGCAGCGTGTTGTGGGACAAACAGACAAACTTCATATCGTATTGGGTATCCTCTCGCAAGCGGCCGATGGAAATTCCCATGCCGCCTTCGTTATCCCGGTCCAGCTTGGTTTGCGGCCGGTTGTCTTCCTCATAATATTTTAAAAAGTGCTTTGGCGCGCTGGGCAGATCCAGTTCCTGGGCGCGGCCTTTGTAGCTGTTCCAAATCCCGATCACTTCTTCCAGCGGCGGCTTTTTTTCAAAGGATGCGAATACCGCGCCCATGTGGCCATCGGAGACAGGCACACGGATACATTGTGCCGTAAAGGAAGGGGTGGAGGCGGGTACCAGGACGCCATTCTCCAATTTGCCGAACAGCTTTAATGGCTCTTTCTCCGATTTCTCTTCTTCTCCGCCGATATAGGGAATCACATTATCCAACATCTCCGGCCAGGTAGCAAATGTTTTTCCCGCACCGGAAATGGCCTGGTACGTACAGACCAGAACCTTGGTCAGACCAAACGGCCGGAGCGGATGCAAAGCAGGAACATAGCTTTGCAGAGAGCAATTGGATTTCACGGCGATGAATCCTTTTTTGGTTCCCAATCTTTTTCTCTGATCAGGAATGACTGCCGCGTGCTCCGGGTTGATTTCCGGAACAATCATGGGAACGTCCGGCGTAAACCGGTTGGCGCTGTTATTGGAGATGACAGGGCATTCCAATTTCGCATACCGTTCCTCCAACGCCCGGATTTCATCCTTCTTCATATCCACGGCGCAGAACAGAAAATCCACGTCTGCCGCAATGTTCTCTGCGTCTGCGGACGCATCTTGTACTACCATGTTTCGGTAGCAGTCCGGAATGGGAACGCTCATGCTCCATTTGGATCCTACCGCTTCTTCGTATGTTTTCCCAGCGGACCGCTGGCTGGCGGCCAATATTTTTACTTGGAACCAAGGATGATTCTCCAGCAAAAGCAAAAACCTTTGCCCCACCATGCCCGTGGCTCCTACAACGGCAACCTGGTATTTTTTCATGTCTGCATCCTCCCAATTCTTTTTGCGGCAGGTATAAAAAGAAGCCGAATCATCCCGTGTGGTGTGATCGGCTTACAAACAATTTCGGCTTGTTGCTATTCTTCTGCCCGCGTTGTCCTTTGCCGATAGCACTCCAGCATGCCGTTTTCTCTCCATAGTATGCTGACAGTCATACAAATGTTCAATGTATGCCCAGAACAAAGCCGCCCCGTGCCGGCTGTGTCCTTCGGCGCCGAACCCTTTCCTTTTCCGTTCTTGGAATTCGGTATTCTCCCGGAAAGTACTGATGAGCGGCGCACCTCTACCGCAAGGAAATCATATCACCAGAGCCTGCCGCTTGTCAAGATAGAGGACGAAATTTCCGTGAAAAAGGAGGTCGGCATGTCAACGAAGTGGAAAACGGGGTGCGCGCGATTTGTTTGCCTCTAGGACTTTTGGCGGAAACTATCGGAGCCCGCAGCCAGCATCGGAATAAAAGCCGGTCCTGGATCGACTCTAAGCCATGATTATTGAAATCAATCAGGATAACCAGGCACAGCCGGACCCTCTCCGGTCTCTGACGCATCCTCGACGGGAACGGGGAAATCCGGTATGGATATACGAGGGGCCGGCTTTCAGATTTCTCTGACATGTTTTGCCCCGGTTGAACCGCTTGCTCCATTTTACCCGAATGGTGCGGAACAGGCAAACCCGGGTATTTCCGTCTATCAAAAAACGGCGATCCGTGATAGAATAAGGCATCGCAATCAAACGATCTATTATACCGGAGGAGCGTGCGTTATGAGGAAAGAAATCCCGGGAAGCTTCCAGAAGGAAAGACGGATGGATTTTGGTATGCCGACTTTAATAGAAGTTCCGCGTCTTGCGGATTGTGCTGCGCTTTGTGCAGAGTTTGGCCTGCAATTTGTGGAATGCAATATGAATCTTCCGGAATATCAGACGGACAAGATCGATACCGCCGCGTTTGCGGAGATCGCCAGACGATACAACATCTATTACACGCTGCATCTGGATGAAAATCTGAATGTCTGCGACTTTAACAGCGCTGTGGCGGACGCCTACCTGCATACCGTTTCGGATGCGATCCGAGCGGCGAAGCTGCTGAATATTCCGGTCCTCAACATGCATCTATCAGACGGGGTGTATTTCACCTTGCCAGACAGGAAAGCGTATTTGTTTGAGCAATACCGAGATCGGTATCTTGAGAAGCTGAAGGTGTTCCGAGACCAATGCGTCCGGGCTATTGGCGAGGATTCCATTCAAATTTGTATTGAGAACTGCGGCGGCTACCAAGATTTTCAGAGACGCGGCGTGGATCTGCTGTTGGAAAGCGATTGCTTTGCCCTGACGTTCGATGTCGGTCACAATCATTCCGCCGGAAACCGGGACGAAGCGTTTCTTTTGGATCGGCGGGGACGGCTTTGCCACATGCATCTCCACGATGCCCGGCGGGAGAAGAATCATTTGCCTCTTGGCACGGGGGAACTGGATCTGATGAAATATTTGCATCTGGCAAAGCAGCGGCATTGCAGGGTAGTACTGGAAACCAAGACGGTTGATGGTTTGAAACAGTCCGTGGAATGGCTGAGAAAACAAGAAAAGAGGCGGGATCATGCGGAGTGAACAGGAAATGATGGGGTTGATCCTTGGTGCGGCCAAGGAAGAGGAACGGATTCGGGCGGTGCTGCTGGTTGGTTCCCGGGCCAATCCGACCGTTCCACAAGACCGATACCAAGATTACGACATTAGCTACTTTGTGACAGATATTCAGCCTTTTTACAATCATCCGGAATGGGTGGAAGCGAAGTTTGGCAAACCGCTTATCCTGCAGATGCCGGAGGTCATGCGCGACCCGGAAGGGGACGGGCATTTCACCTACATGATGATTTATCCGGACGGGAATCGCCTGGATTTAACCTTTGCATTTCAAAAATATATTGATGACGGTGAACCAGCTATTGTGTTGCTGGACAAAGACAATGGGCAGGGTTTTTTGCCGAAGCTGCCGCAGCCGAGCGACGCGGTCTGGCATATTCAGCCGCCTTCGCCGCTGTTTTACTACTCCTGCTGCAATAACTTTTGGTGGTGTCTGAACAACGTTGCCAAGGGGTTGGCCCGGGAGGAACTGCCTTATGTGATGCATATGCTCCATGGAGTGGTCAGGCCGGAACTGCACGACATGATCAATTGGTACATCGGAACGCGTCACGGGTTTTCGTTATCCACCGGAAAGGATGGCAAGTATTTTAAAAACTATCTGCCGGCGGAATGGTACCGCCAGTATTGCCTGACCTATTCGGGCAGCAAAACGGAGGATATCTGGTCGTCTGTGTTTGTCCTGTGTGATCTGTTTCACGCGCTTGCGCTGCCGGTTGCCGAACGGTTTGGTTTCCGGTACCGGCAAGAGGAGGAAGACGGTATCCGAGAGTATTTGAACAAGGTAAAAAACGGAGGGTACTGATGGAGGCGCCCGATATCTATCTATTTTTGGGGTTTATAAAGAAATCCCATTTCTGCTTTTGCTTCTTCGATAATCTCGGCACAGTAAAACTTCCCTTTTATAATCAATGGAAAAGAAAAAATCGCCCACAAACGCGGATGATTTCCAAGAAACATTGATTTTTCAACGATTTTGTGATATTGTCATAGCTGGATGTATCGAGACAATTTGTGTCGCCTTAGACTGTGGCGTTGATGATATTCTTGAATTTACGAAATAAAAAATTTTACTACTCAACTTCCTATAATGCAAATTATCGGTCGTCAATCACAGGTCTTAGGGGGTCCCTAACGAGATAATACCGTTTGGGGATACAAACGGTCTGCTCGCTAAGATTACACATATAATTTTCACACCAAGCAAAAAGGCACAACTAACAGATTTTTAAATCTATCGACTGTGCCTTGTTTTGTTATTCAAATGTATTTTACACAGACTTTTTTCTGCTTGCATTTCAAAATTTTTAGCAGAACATCGTCAACGCCATCTGTATATTTGCCTTTCTGTATGAGGTCATTTTTCTCTGTCAAAAGACTTTGGACCATCAGATTTTTTTCTTCTTCAGTAAGGTAAAGATAATATTTATTCGTATCAATATCTTATTCCATACAATTCCAGTAGCACGATTGCGAATGTTGTTGAGTTTCTGTACCCACACCATCGGTGCAGCAGCCTTCAATTGCTCATTAACATTTTCTTTTTCGGCAAGTGATTTCACAAGGTCATTAAACATTGTTTCGGCTCGGCTGTCCACCTCACTGAGATGTTCATACAGTTTTCCTGACGTAAGATAATTGTAATAAATGACTTTGTGGTTTTGCTTTCAATACTTACGATAGCGCCGACCCCGTATAACGATATAATATTCGGTATCGTTTCTAACTTCAACGTTAGGAAGAATATAATCACCTTGTCTTCTATAACCTTTTCCTGTCTTTTCATAAATCGTTTGCATAAAAAATCCTCCTGTAATTTGATTGTACTCTCATTTTACAGAAGGATTTTTCTATTTACCAATGTGCCGATTTATTATTTTTTTAAAATCATTGTGCAATCGCATTCATTATTTCAATTTTAAGTTCCTCGTCTTGTTCATATGTTCCATCCGTAATAGCCGTCATTATTTTATGAAGAAGTTCTTTACTTATTTTACCAGCTGCGACATGATAACTAATATTTTCCGTGATTGCCATAAAGTTTTTTGCAGTCCCCATATATCCATTAAACAACAAAAATTGTAATGATAATGTAATTGCAAGTCTTTTATTTCCATCAGCAAAACAATGAAATTCACAGGTGCAAAAAAACAAATGTGTCAGCTTATCCACAAACGTCGGATAATATTCATCATTTTGTATATGTTGCAAAACACTATCAAGTTTTCCAGTATCCAAAGACTCGTAAGTTCCTCCACCGCTATATCTAATTGTCTTTTTATGTATTACCTCTGCTTGTTCGAGCGTTAAATAAATGATTCCGTCCATCTAATCACGCTCCTTTAACCTACGTAAAACTTCTTTATTTTCCTCCATCAGCCGATCCAATTCATCTCCGGCAGCACCAAGAAATTTTTGGTATTCGTCTTTATCGAGGGGTTGTATATATTCTGATAGTTGATAATGAAAGGCGTCTCTTAGTGCCATATCACGACTTGCCATTTTTACTCGTCCACGTTGAATAAGCGGTTTCCACAGTGCCATATTTTCAAAACGTCTAAACAATTCTTCCACTTCTTGTTGTGACAAAATATGTCCTACTTGCTCATATTCACACCTGATAGCATCAGCCAGACCACTCTCATATGCTGCAATAATATCTAATATTTCACTATAAAAAGTATCTCGAACCTTATCGCTTGCTTTCAAATCTAGAATTTTCTTATATTCTTTTGCTTTTTCCTTAAATATGCTTACATAAATCATATCAGTAAAATGGGCATATTTGTACCGATTGTCCTCTACATAATTTTTTAACGCATCTGTAAATTGCCTACGGTAATTATCTTCTTGTAAAGATGAAAAAACAAAATCTTTATCTCTCTGATTAATATATTTTGTTCCACCACCTGTTTTTCGGTTAATAAGATCTATGACAATATCTAACATAAGCTGTCGCAATGCTCTTGCCTTTTCGCTCTCAGACAAAAGCATAGCCATATTTAGGCATGCCCGAAAATCAAACACACCAAGTACCGTAGTTTTGGTAGGGACATAAATGTCCTTACCAGAGTTCTTTGCAGATTCCAAAAAATTTTTCAATTTTTTTCCCCGAAGAACCTGATATCCATTAGCAGACAATTCCTCATTGTTTTGCTCTAAATAACGGCTAATAGTTCTTATGTCCACATCAAAAAAGTTAGCAGTCATCTCACGGGTAACAAATACTTTACCTTCCCATAATACACCTTCTATTCCCGACTTCTGTTGAATTTCTTCTACAGCAATCTCATTATTCAAAATATTTTGTCTATCCAATCTTGAATTTGTCAAATCCTTTGCCATAATTAACCTCCTATTTGGCAAACTACGAAATCATCTTATAGTATCTCAATGCCTCTTCAATCAACTTCTCTTTCTCCACCGGACACTTCGGTTGCCAACCATCCTCCAACTTCGCATGATTATAATTCGCCCTCTCTATAATCCCATGCTTCTCTTTTACTTGTGCAATATACAGAGATGAAACCTTTACTCCATACTTTCAAAAATGTAATCCTTAATCTCCTGATAAGTAGCCTTCGCCTCCGCCGCTGTCAAATCTAACTCGTCCATATCAATGGTAACATCAATATATGCGTCCGGATTTTTTCTAACCAACTTGACAACCGTCTCAACATGTTATTCATTGCCCAAACTTATATACAAACTATCCCCCGCAAAAAAATTTCTCATTGACTTTGCAATTTACATAGCAGCCTATTTTCTCGATCAATTATCACTATTTTTCTTTATTGTGCTTTGAATATTTTTAATGGTTTCCAAATACGCCTCTTCAACTGGCGATAAGTTCTGTGCCTGAAATTTTCTATACTCTTTTGTTGCTTTCTCCATTGCCTGTGCATGACTAATCGTTCCGGCTCCCTGTAACACCTTTTCACCTGTGGTTTTTAAAACATTATCAAGATGCTCCACGTAATCTGCCATATACATAGGATTATGACGCATAGCCTGAATCTCCGCAAAATCAAAGTATCCCGATACGATATTATTTAAAATTTTTAATTCCTCATCATTAAGATAATTCTTTGCAATACTAATATCTTTTAATGCCGGAAAATCACCCGAAAAGCCTTTTAATCCCATAAAAGGCTGATCGGCATCCGCACGCTCATATATTACTTCCGCTGCTGTATGTCCATGCGCTGCATAGTGTAACTTGTTTTGCACCATTTTAAAGAATGCAATGGATTCACTACTCTTGGGATTATAATCAACACTTGTCGCATACAAATCGAGCACTTGACGATACATAACCTTTTCAGAGGAACGGATGTCTCGTATACGGTCTAACAACTCTTTCCAGTAGTTTCCACCGCCTAATTTTTTTAACCGCTCATCATCCATCGTAAAGCCTTTTATCATATATTCTTTTAATCGTTCGGTAGCCCATATTCTAAATTGAACGCCTCGTTGTGATTTAACACGATATCCAACGGAAATAATAACATCAAGATTGTAATACTCAATTACTCTTTCTACTTGCCTATTTCCTTCGTTCTGAACTGTTGCAAATTTTGCAACAGTTGAATCACGTACTAATTCACCCTCTTCAAATACGTTCTTTATATGCCTTGAAATAGTAGATTTATCTCTTTGAAACAAATCTGCCATTTGATCAAGTGATAACCATACCGTTTCACCCTGCATATTTACATTAATCTTAGTCAAGCCATCCTCTGTTTGGTAAATAATTATTTCACCATATTGGTTCATTGCTTCACATCCTATCTATTAAAATAATTTATTTTAAATCATCAGAAAATGTCTAAATGCTTCTCTATTTGCTTTTTCTTTCTCCACCGAACACTTTGGTTGCTTTACATCCTCTGTGATTTACTTATTATAATTCTCACACTCAGTGAGGCTATATTTCTGCTTTGCCTGCCAGATGTAAAGGTATCTGACCTTCATTTAAGCCCAGTCTTTTCCAGCACATACTCCTTAATCTGATCATAAGTGGCTTTACTCTCCGCCGCAGTCAAATCAAGCTCGTCCATCTGAAGTTCAACTTCAATAATGGTGGGCTGCATGAAGTTTGGACAATAAACATACCGTCTCAACGGTATTACCTCTTTCCCACAAAAGAATTGCTTCTAAATTCTTTCTGAAACCTCATACCCGAGTTTGGTAAGTTGAAATATTTCATTTCTATTTCCAACCGCCATTATCAACTGATTACTTTGAAGTTCTTCCACGGCTGATCTCCATACAGCAACAGACTTACCAACCTTATCAATATTCATTACCTTATTATTTGTTTGTATATCGGTTCCCTCAAGTGAATCAATCACCAAAATTTGACCTGCTCCATCTTTTGCAGCCTCAACCAAAAGATGTTTTGCTTCCTTCGATAAACTTGGTATTTTCACTTCTTCTTTTTCCGTGTTAAACATTGCTTCTATATCTTCTTTAGAAATAGGTTCCCATTTCATTTGTGTTTGTTCAACTTTTTCCAAAATGGTATTTTGTATTTTATCTAATTGCTTTTGCAAATCCCGAATGCCACCGAAATCCCCCGCTGTCGCAATTGCCTTTTCTGCCTGGTCAGCCCTTACCCATCCAGGCATTGGTACATCATTTATAATTTTAGGCATTGCCATCGCAATCTTGTACTTTAACTCTTCTTCGTTAGAATAAAAATCAACTAACCTTCCCGCCGTTTTAACAGTATTACGGAAATCCTTTACTCTATCCCTTTCCTCATCTGTTGCTCCCGCTTTGCTTACAGGGAGTAGTTCAATATTTTGATGCAAAAATGCTAATATAGGCATTTTCTTATTGACAGCATATCTATATTCCTTTTCCGTATAACTTATATTTTCTTCAGGATCAATAGAGCCATATTTTCCTGCTACAATTAAAAGATAATAATCACTCATATCAATCATCTTTTTAATATATTCCCATTGACTCAAAGAACTTGCCGGAAACTGTTCCATCCCTACTGGGATACAATTCATATCAAGCATACAACTTATTGCTGTTTGTCTCTCTGCTTTCAAATCTTCATATGTAGAACTTACGAATACTTGATACTTTCTTTCCATTAAAATTTCCTTTCTATTATTCTAAGTAAACCATTAATCTATTTTTCTTTTATCTTCCAATTTCGGTAAATTGTTCAGGCTTACTTTCTCCAATGTTTGCAACTGCTGTACTGCCAACTGTCGGAGTAATTCCATTCTCTCTTTTTGCTTCTTCCCCTGATTAATCAAAACAGCATTATAACTTTCCAAATTTGCAAGCACTAATAATTGGTTGAGTGTTGCCACATCTCGCATATTTCCCTTTACTGTTGGATTTTCATCTTTCCACTGCTTCGCTGTTTTTCCGAACAAAACAACGTTCAACATATCTGCTTCGTTCACATAGGTATACGCCACCTGTGCAGGCGTTAATTCCGGTGGAATCAAATTATCCTTAATTGCATCTGTGTGTATCCTGTAATTTAACTTAGAAACTTCTCTGTTTAAATTCCAATTCAGAGATAATCGACTATTCTCATCTGTCTTTAATCTCCTATAATCTTTCATAATATACAACTGAAATTCAGGTGAAATCCAAGTTGCAAAAGACATAGCAATATCACTATGGGCATACGTTCCGCCATACCGTCCTGCTTTTGAAACGATACCGATGGCATTCATCTGAGTAATCCACTTTGTTGGTGTCATAACAAAACGATTTAACCCCGCTTCATTTTTAACCGCCTCGAATTGAACACGGTTAAACTCTGGATTATGTAATTCTTCCCACACACCTAAGAACTCAATCGTATTTCTATTTCGCATCCAGTTCTGAATTGCAAATCTAGGATCATCTTCATTACGGTATTTTGCAATGTCTGTTAAAGAAATAAATTCATTTTCAAAATTTGTTGTATAAATGCCAATATCAATACCTTTAGCATGAATAGTTTCCTTCACGATTTTAGCCATACAATTCCTCCTTTTGTCCTGTTGCAAACTCAAGCAAAGTGTCTCTTAACTTACTTATCCTCTGTTCTTTCTAATCTTTCTTTTTCATCCTCCCACATTTCCCGATATGCTTCAATATAACTCTTAATACAACTAGGATATAAATACAAATACCTTCTACACACTCTTTTGTACAATCCCAGTATTTTCTCATCACACGCAAAATCCAGTAAATAATCAAGCAAATATGACAATTCATCTTCTGACACAGTTCTACTACACACATCTTCAACCAATGGCAAATAAACCTCATAGGCTTTTTGATGTATTTGAATTATTTGTTCTGCAATCTGGTAAATATTTTCATCCATTAGATTACCTCAAAATATTTAAGAGCATCCTTTATCGCTTCTACCTTTTCTTCTGCTGGATACTTTCTCAGTTGCTTCAAATCCTCTACCGCATTAGGTGCATCGTGCATTGTTAAACCTAAAGACCTCTTTACTTCTGCAATATACGCTGTATGTACTTTGAATCCGTATTTCTTTTCGACATACTCCTGTATCATTTTATATGTGATTTTGGGCTTCGGCTGATATTTCTTTGCACGCTCTACAATCCTATCCAACGGCACTTTTCCTTCCCCTTCACCAAATTCCACCTTAACATTAATGACACTATCCGGTGACTTGTGGGACAACATTACAACCGTCTCCACATGCCCGCTCCAAGGAAACATGTCCACCGGCTGCGCCGCTAGGCAAGTATAGCCCCGCTCTGCCAAAAGGGCCAGATCTCTGGCCAGCGTGGCCGGATTGCAAGACACATAAATCACCTTCTGCGGCTCCAGCGCCGCCACGCGTTCCAAAACCAGCTGCTCGCAGCCTTTCCGAGGTGGGTCCAGCACCACCACATCCGGTGCCAATTCCTGCCCGTCTCCCGCCAGCTGAATCAATACGTCCGCCACATCTCCCGCATAGAACCGAGCATTTCCCACGTGGTGCCTGGCGGCGTTCCTTTGCGCATCCTCCGTTGCTTTTTCCACATACTCCACACCGCGCAGCAAGCCAAGAGGCCGGCCCGCATCGCGATTTTTTACCGCCAGATACAACCCGATGGTACCGATTCCGCAGAACAAATCCCACACGATCTCCCCGCCCCGCAGTGCCGCCATTTCATCCACTGTCCGATAGAGCCTGTCCGTTTGCCGGTTGTTTATCTGAAAAAACGATTCCGGCGACAATTCGAATTCCACGCCATCAATGGCGTCCAGCAGGAAAAATGATCCGTACACGTGCAAAAATGTCTCACCCAGCAACACGTTGGTTTGCTTTGTATGACAGTTGAGATAGCAGGATACTACCATAGGCAGCTCCTCCGGCAGCCAGGCCAAGAACGTCTCCAGTCCCGGCAGGCTTTCTCCGTTGATTACCAGAACCACCATAGCCTGTCCGGTGAGGGAAGATACGCGAATCAGCAGACTGCGCAGCAATCCTTCTCCGGACGATTCGTCGTACACGGAAAGCCGCTGCCGGCTGAAATAGGAGGTGATCTTTTTTCGGATTTCCGTAGCCTGCTCCGTTTCCAGAAAACAGTTGTCCAGCGGTACCAGCCGGTGGCTCCGTTTTTGGTAAAAACCACATTGAATCGTGCCGTCGTCTTTCCGGCCGAAAGGGTATTGGGATTTGTTCCGATAATGAAAAGGGTCCTCCATCCCCAGAATGGGACGCATCCAGGATAGTTCTTCCGCCCCTTTTCCAAAGCTTCCGATCCGCTGCAAACAATCGGTCACGTGCCGTTCCTTTGCCGCCAGCTGCGCCTCATATGTCATGTGCCCCATGGTGCAGCCGCCGCACTGCTTGTAACTGGGACAAAACGGTTCCCGCCGGTCCGGCGAGGCTTCCAACAGACGCAGCGGACGGGCGACCGCGTAATGGGGCGCCACTTTGATGATTTGTACCTCGGCGCATTCTCCGGGCAGGAGACCTTCACAAAATACGGCAAATTGGCCGATGCGGCCTACTCCGTTTCCGTCTTCTGCCAGATTGGCAACACGAAGCGTATAGCATTCCATTTTCCGTACAGGCGGCAGCCCTTTCAGCGAATAATTCATCGAACGGACGTCCTTTCTCTCTTGTTGTGTCTCGGCAGCCGGTTATTCCACGCTTTTCAGCGACTCCACCATGCTGATCCGCTTAATCCGAAAATGCATCACGAAATTGACGAAAGCCGCAAAGGTCAGCGTCAGCAAGAAGCTCCAAACATAACTCATAGCCTTGATTTCCCGGCCAAACATCACGATATCCACTTCCGCCGTAGAGACGACGAACTGATGCAGGAAAATACCCAGCACCAAGCCAAACAACGCCCCCAGAACGGTCAGTACGGCTGTTTCCCGGTAGATGTACGCGGACACCTCGCCATCGTAGAATCCCAGTACCTTGATGGTTGCCACTTCCCGCTGACGCTCGGTCAAATTGATGTTGGTCAGGTTATACAGCACGATGAAAGCCAGCAAAGCGGCACAAAGAATGAGCACCAATACCACCAGGTTCAAACTGGAAATGATGTCGTCAAACGTATCCCGCAGATCTGCGGAGAAACGGATCGATGCGATTTCGCTTTGATTCAGCATGTTGGTGGATAATGCGGTTCTGGCTTCCGGAGAATCGTCGGTCAGGTTGCAGAAAAAGTTATTGTATTCCGGCGGCTGGCCGTACACGCTCTCGTAGAGGGCAGGGGAGAGGTAAACGTAATGATACACATAGTTTTCCGCGATTCCGCTTACCGAGACGCTTCGATAATCATTGGTTCCCACTTGCAGGGAAAGAGAGCTGCCAACGGACAAATCCAATTCCCGAGCCAATTTTTCGGTGACAATAACTTGATCGTGTCCCAGCGTCAGCAGCTGTTTTTTCAGCCTGGTATGAAGGGAAAGAAACGAAGGCAGTTTCTCTGGATCGGATGGAACCAGAACGTAGGCGTTCATCTGGACGCCGTTTGCAGATATCTCGGTATATTTTTCATAAAACGTCAGGTATTCTGTAATCCGACCGGTATCCTGAAAGATGGACTTCACGTTTTCCTGTTCCAGACTGTCGGCGTTGCGGGTAAACGTTCCCTGCATATCATAGAGCGCAATGGTTTCATATTGCTTGCCAACAATATCGGAAATGGAATCCTTCAGGCCAAATCCGGTAAGAAGCAAGGCGGTACAGCCGGCAATGCCGATGACCGTCATCAGAAAACGTTTTTTGTAACGAAACAGATTGCGTGCCGTAACCTTTTGGGTAAAACGGATGCGGCGCCAGAGCGGGGCAATCCGTTCCAGTAAAATTCGTTTTCCTGCTTTGGGCGCCTTAGGCTGCATCAACGCGGCAGGCATTTCTCGCAAAGAGTGCAGACACGCGCCGAGCGTGGCCAGGACAATGCACAATACCGCGGCAAGCGAGGACAAGAGCGCGTAAGAAACATGAAAAGGAGTTAGAACCGGGGGCAGAACATACATAATGGCGTAAGCGTTGAAGATCACGGTGGGAAATAGCCAGAATCCCACCAATACCCCGAACAGGCTGCCTCCCAGGCATGCCAGAACCGCGTAAGCCAAATATTTGAAGGCAATTCTTCCGGTTCCGTAGCCCAAGGCCTTTAATGTTCCGATTTGGGTTCGTTCTTCTTCCACCATCCGGGTCATGGTGGTCAGACAAACCAACGCGGCTACCAAAACAAAAAAGACGGGGAAGACCGAAGCAATGGCGTCTACCCGGTCCGCGTCATTTTCAAAACTGACATAACCAACATTGGTGTCCCGTCCCAGGAAGATCCACTGAGGCGGTTCCAATTGAGCTATCTGTGCGCGGCACTGCTGTACCAGCAAATTGTCCGAGGACAGTCCCATCTGAAGCAGCTGCTCCAGCTGTTTTTCCAAAGCATCTTTTTGTTCTTTATACCGGGCCTGCGTCCGCTCCGGGGCCAAAGCCTCGAGCTTGGTCTGCATTTCTTCTACCGTTTTCTCGTACTCAGCCGAATACGTGAAGAGCGATCCTGCGTCCCGGACGGTGATAAAAAGCTCCGAATAATAATCTCGCGCAAACGCATCTTCCGGAACATAAATAACTTGTTCTACCGTGCCGCTTCCGACGGAACTGCTGCCCTTATCAAACGAAATATATGAGGGACTGTCCACGAAGCCTACTACTGTATATTCCTGGTGGAGCAATGTGCCGGAAGTGCTGGAAGCGTTTGGCGAAATGGAGATCACGTCGCCCAGTCGGATCGCATTGCCAAATTTTTCGGAAGCCACCACCGCGCATTCCGACGAATCCGACGGCAGACGTCCTTCTTTCAGCACCGGACGGTTCAAATACGCCCCAACCGTATGCTCCTGTGCCTCGGCAGCTCCCTTCGGCAAACTGGCAACACGGACAACGGCATCCTTGCTGCCCCAATGAAAAATGGTATCATAGCTTTGTGCGGGCATGACCGCGGTCACTCCGTCTATCGTTCGGATCGCCTCCGCGTCTGCGTCGGTCAATCCTAAGGTGGACACCAAACGAATGTCATAAAAATAAGTATCGCGCCAGTATTGGTCGGCGGTCAGTTTCATATCACTGCCCGTGGCTTTCAGGCCGGCGAAAAATCCTACGCCCAGCGCCACGATAAAGAAGATCGAAAGAAATTTATTTAAGGTCTTCTTGATCTTCCTGAAAATATCTTTCCGGAATGCCGTATACACCTTACCACTCAATCCTTTCTACCGGGATCGGCTCGGGATTGACCGCGATATCCGCTACGCTCCCGCTCCGTACGGAGATAACCTTGTCGGCCATGGCAGTAATCGCCTGATTGTGCGTGATGACGATGACGTTTTTTCCCGTGTTGTGGCAGGTATCCTGGAGCAGCTTGAGAATGGTTTTCCCCGTATGATAATCCAACGCGCCGGTGGGCTCGTCGCAAAGCAAGAGCTTCGGGTTTTTGGCCAAAGCCCGGGCGATCGCTACCCGCTGCTGTTCCCCGCCGGAAAGCTGAGCCGGAAAATTATGAAGACGGTCTTCCAGACCTACGTGCCGGAGCACCTCTGCGGCGTCCAGCGGATTTTTGCATATTTGAGATGCCAGTTCCACGTTCTCCTGCGCCGTGAGATTCTGCATCAGGTTGTAAAATTGGAACACAAAACCGATGTCATGCCGGCGGTATGTAATCAATTGTTTGTTGGTAAAACGGCTGACTTCCGCCCCATCCAGCCAGATGGATCCCTCGTCACAGGTATCCATGCCGCCCAGCATATTCAGAATCGTGGTTTTGCCGGCTCCGCTGGCGCCGACGATCACGGTAAACTCTCCTTTTTCCATGGTAAAGGAGACATCCTTGACCGCGGTAATGGTAATTTCACCAACACGGTAATGTTTGCTTACCTGCTGGAATTCTACAAAGCTGCTCATAACGTCTACGCCTTTCTTCCTCGGCTATCCCAATACTTTTTTGGCAATGTCCGCAGAGGCTTTTGCGTCTTTGGCGTAATAATCCGCGCCGATGGCTTTGGCATATTCCTCTGTCAGGACTGCGCCCCCTACCATAATAGCACAATCTGTCTTCTCCCGCAAATTTCGGATAGTCTCCTCCATGCTGCGTACCGTGGTGGTCATTAAGGCGCTTAGGCCAACCAGACGAGCCCGTTCCCGCAGGACGGTTTCCACAACGACCTGGGGGGGAACGTCTTTGCCAAGGTCAATTACTTCATAGCCATAGTTCTCCAGAACGACTTTCACAATATTTTTACCAATGTCATGGACATCCCCTTTCACTGTGGCCACCACGATTTTGCCTTTGCTTTCGGTTATCTGCTGGCTTGCCGTCATGGTTCTGCGAATCACCTCGAAGCTTGCCTGAGCGGCTGCGGCGGACTGAATCAGCTGAGGGAGAAACAGTTTGCCTGTTTCGAATCCGGTACCGACTTTGTCCAGCGCCGGAATGAGGATGGTGTCAATGATTTCGCTCGGTTCTCGAACGGACAGCAGCTGGGCGGTCACCTGAGCAGCCTGCTGCTGCAAACCGTGTTCTACCGCGTAAGACAGAGAGGGTTCTTCCGCAGCCGGAACGGGGAAGGTCGCTGGCTCCGACGGCGTATAACGAGCAACATACTGTTTTGCGTGGAGATCGTATCCGTGTAACACCCGGAAGGCATCTACGGTTCCGCGCATAACGCTGCTGTTGGGATTCATGATGGGGAGATCCAGCCCCTGTTCCAACGCGGCGGTCAGAAAGACGCTGCTGATTTGTTCTCTCTGAGGAAGACCGAAGGAAATGTTGGAAACGCCGAGGGTGGTTTTGACGCCAAGCTGTTTTTTTACCAGACGGACTGCCCGCAGCGTTTCCGCAGCTTGCTCCTGCTGTGCGGAAACCGTCAGGGTGAGGCAATCGATCAGAATATCTTGCTTGGCAATTCCATATTGGCAGGCTGTTTCCACAATACGGCGAGCAATGGCCAGACGGCCTTCCGCCGTATTGGGAATTCCTGTTTCATCCATGGTCAGCCCCACAACGGCGGCGCCGTATTTTTTGACCAGCGGCAGGATCGCGTGCAGAACCTGCGCTTCTCCGTTAACGGAGTTCACCAGGGGTTTGCCGTTATAAACGCGCAGCCCTGCCTCAATCGCCGCCGGGTCGGAAGAGTCGATCTGCAAGGGGGCGTCAGTGACAGCCTGAAGCGCCTTTACCGTTTCCCGCATCATGGCCGCTTCGTCGATTTCCGGGAGACCTACGTTTACATCAAGAATTTCCGCTCCGGCAGTGGTTTGCTCCAAGGCCTGATTTAGAAGGTAAGACATATCGTGCTGGCGCAAAGCTTCTTTTAGACGCTTTTTACCGGTAGGGTTAATCCGTTCTCCCACAATGTGGATATTTTGAAGCAGCACCGCTTCTTTCCCACTGCACAAAATGGTTTGCGGAGGCGGCAAAGTTCGTTCGGCTGTTAGGCTTTCCAGTTGCTGGCGGATCTGCGCGATGTATTCCGGTGTGGTACCGCAGCAGCCGCCGATCAGCGATACTCCCGCTTGGCGGCAGCTTTCCATTTGCCGGGCAAATTCTTCCGGCGATATATCGTATTGGCCGGTAGCAGGGTCCGGCAATCCCGCATTGGCCTTCACCAGCAAAGGCAAAGAGGTGTAACGCCCCATCTCTCGAATCAGAGGGAGGATAGAATTTGGTCCCAGAGAACAGTTGATCCCGATTGCCGAGGCGCCCAGCGCTTCCATGGTGACGGCGGCGCAGGATAAGGGAACACCGGTAAACGTGCGTCCGTTTTCCTCAAATGTCATCGTACAGAAAACAGGAAGAGACGTGTGCTCCCTGGCGGCCAGTAAGGCGGCCTTCATTTCCAATAGATCACCAATGGTTTCCAGGACGATCCGATCGGCGCCGGCTTTCGCGCCGCAGCAAATGGTTTCCCGAAACATATCATACGCTTCCTCAAAGGACAGGTCGCCGTTGGGCTGAAGCATTTTGCCGATTGGTCCGCAGCAAAGGGCAACCTGCGCGGAACACCGCTCCCGCTGAATCGCGGTGCGGGCATTGCGGATTCCTGCGGTAATCAGCTCTTCTACCGTGTAGCCGCTGCCCTGGATTTTATATCGGTTTACCCCAAACGTATTGGTATACAAAATTTGCGCGCCGCTTCGCAGGTATTGCTGGTGAATGGCGATCACCGCTTCCGGCTGCTCCAGATTGATCCGTTCCGGTATCTGTTCTGTCAGAAGGCCTTCCTCCTGCAGCATGGTGCCCATGGCGCCGTCCAATAGGATGACAGGGTGTAACTCAGTCAGCATACCGCTGATTCCTCCTTTGTGTTGTGAGCGGCAAGAATATATTGAATATTCTCGCTGATTCTCGTGGCTACCTCCACATTATTCATTGTATAAAGATGAATCCCCTGTACGCCGTTGGCCAGCAGGTCCATTATTTGTTCCGTAGCGTAGAATATTCCGGCGTCCCGCAATGCTTCGGGCTGGTCGCTGTAGCGGCTGAGGAGAGAAGCCAGCTTTCTGGGAACACTGGCGCCGCACATGGAGACGATTCGTTCAATCTGATTTTTGCTCACGATGGGCATGATGCCCGCTTCCACCGGTACGGAAATTCCTTCCCGGCGGATGGCGTCCAGAAAGTGGTAGAATACAGTATTGTCGAAGAACAGCTGGGTAATCAGATGAGACACCCCGCTGTCTATCTTGATTTTGAGGTTCCGGATATCTTCTTCCAAGGAATCGCTTTCAAAGTGTCCCTCCGGATAACATGCGCCGATGATGTGAAATGTGCTGTCATATTCTTTGATGAACCGGGCCAGATCACTGGCATGCCGGAAGCTATTTTTCGGAGGAACGGCAGGATTTCGGTCGCCTCGCAGCGCCAAAATGTTTTGTATCCCGTTTTCTTTTAGTTTTACTAATGTGCTGCGGATTTCCTCCTCATCGGAATTGACGCAGGTCAAATGAGAAACCGGTTCAATGTGATAGGTGCTCCGAATCAAGGAGGCGATTTCACATGTTTTTTCCCGCTGCGCCTCGCTTCCTCCCGCGCCATAGGTCACGCTGATGAAGTCTGCCGGCAATCCTCGCAATTTCAGAAGCGTGTTATAGATAACATGAACGGACGTGTCTCGTTTCGGAGGGAAAACCTCCAGCGAAAAAACGGTCTTTTTGATCTGAAATAATTTTGACAGGTCCATGGGATACTCCTTTCCAACCGAAATAGGGGAAGATTTATTATACAACGGCGGGAATAAAATGTAAATCATTCATACCTGTCGGGTCCGTTTCATATACTTTGATGAGGTGATGGCTGTGGCGGAAGAAAAAAGAATTCCCAGTAAAACGACAGGTCAACATGTGTTCCTGGAAAACCGTGAAAAAATGAAAGTAACGGGTGTGCTGGAGGTGAAAGGCTTTGACGACACCTTCCTGGATGCGGAAACAGAGCTGGGAAGGCTGCTGATCCGGGGAGAGGGGATCAAAATCGGCAAACTGAGCCTGGAACAGCATGAGCTGATTATTACAGGCTATATTTATACTTTTGAATACGAAGATAAAAAGAAGGGATCGGCAAAAGGCGTTTTTGCCAGGATGTTCCGATGAACATGCTGCTGAATGGAATCGGGGTAATTGCGGTATCCTCTCAATCCATACAGGAAGCCAATCCGGGCCTGGAGATCCAGACCACCATCTTTTTGTTTGCCGCTATGGCGGCGGTGGGAATCGCAACCGGCTTCTTCTATGATTTTTTTCGTGCCCTGCGAAAAGCATCCAGGAAAAAGACGGGTGAAATGCCGGCTATCCTGGTCCATCTACAGGACCTGATTTTCCTGCTATGCGCTTTTTGCCTTTTTCTCCTGGTTATTTACGTATGCAACGACGGCGCTATCCGGGGCTATATGCTGCTGGGCTGCGGCACGGGGCTAGCCTTGTATTATTTGCTGCTCAGCCCGTTGTTTGGCAGACTTTTATTCTGCATTTTCTACGTGGCGCTGCTCCCTGTCAACTATTTGCTGATTAAGCCGGGGAAGTGGATCGGCAGGAAGTTGGGAAAGGCTTTTTTGCCGTTGAAATTGCGCTGTCAGGTGGGAATGCGTAAAGAGAAGGAACACTTTTTAAGATTTTTTCAAAAAAAATTAAAAAAGCACTAGACCAAACGGAAAATCCACGATATAATAACCTCACTTGCAGTCTTACTAAAGAAAAAGAGAGGCAGGAGCACATGTTTCGAAAAATGAATTTACAAAACTTGGTATTCCTCGGGATTGCTGCTTATCTGATCGTGCTGCTGTTCACACAGCAAGGAACATTGGACCGGAATCGAGAGACCTATGAGAAACTGCAGAAGCAGATTACGGAAGAAACCGAACGTCAGGGAGAATTGAACGAAGAAATGGAATTAGTAGGGTCCGATGAGTATATCGAGCAAAAAGCGCGGGAAGAACTTGGCTATGTGAAACAGGATGAAACTGTTTTTATCAGTGATAATTAGCAGGAAACAAGGAGGAAACGTTTTTTTATGGCAAATGTCGAAGACATTATGGAGGGGATCGTTTCGGCAATCATGAATTTCGGGGCGTTCGTTCAACTCCAGGACGGGACGACAGGTTTGGTGCATATTTCCGAAATTTCAGAGAGTTATGTCAAGGATGTCAACGATTATCTTAAAGTCGGCCAGGCTGTGAAGGTAATTGCTTTTCCCGCGGAACAGGATGGTAAAAAGCGTCTTTCCATTAAAAAAGCCACCGCGCTGCTAAACGGCGGAGCCGCTGCGGAAAGCCGTCCGTATCCTCCCCGAGATAGACGGCCGGGAGGCGACCGCAGAGGGGGATACCGTCCTAACGCATCGCGTCCGCCCAGACCGCAGCCGGCTGACAAAACCGATCCTCAGCAATTGATTCTGCAGCCTCCTCCGTTGTTTGATGAAGGAAGAGGCGGCGAAGGAGCTGCCTTTGAGGATAAACTGGCTAAATTCATGAAAGACAGCGAGGAACGCCTGGTTGATTTAAAACGCCAAACAGATAACAAACGGGGCGGCGGATACATCAGGAAGGGTTAAGGCATATGTCTGAAGAAAGCAGGATGGCGGATTTTGTTTCGCTGCTCCTTTTATCTCTTGTGAAAGATGGTCATTTTGTTGCGCCGAAGCCCGGCGCAACTTACTTATACAAGCAGGATATGGGCGCGGTCTCCACTATTTGCCTGCATGTTCTGCAGGATTCTTCCGCAGAATTTATTGCTTCGCATATGACGGAATTTGTCGAAAAAAACCAATATCAGCAGGGCATTCACGTTCTCCACTATTATCTGTATCTGACAGAGGATTTTTCCGGCCGAGATCAAGAACTTCTCCCTCTTCTGCAGGAGTGGCAGAAGGTTTGTGAGGAAAAGCGGATTTTGCTGGAGAGCGTGATACTGGATCTGGCAGCAGCCTCCTATCAGACCGTGTCCGGAAGAAAATTGCCGGACAAATCTTTGCGGGAGGTGTTGGAGGCGGCATTGCGCAATACGGCGAATGACGCAGCCGACCAGCGGCGTCTGACGCAGCAGAAAGAAAAAGAGTTTCTGGAATGGAACCGTTCTCTTCAGCCGGTAAATCGGAAGAGGCGGACTCTCTGGAATCCGGTCCATCTGCTGATTTTTGTCAACGTTGTGGTTTTTTTCGCCGGCCTGGTCATGAGCATTCAATCCGGGGGAGGCGGCGATTTCCATGGCGATTTGTTTCAGCAATATGGGATTCAGGACAATGCGCTCATCCGACAAGGAGAAGTATGGCGCCTGATCACCAGCATGTTCCTTCACGCGGACTTGGGCCATTTATTTGGCAACATGCTGTTTCTCCTCTATCTTGGCCGCATTCTTCTGCGGTATTATCGTGACGGGCAGTTTTGGCTGATTTATTTTTGTTCCGGTCTGGCCGGAAATTTATTGTCTTTCTTTTGTACGGATTACCGTTCCCTGGGAGCCTCCGGTGCCATCATGGGTCTGGGCGGCGTGTTGATTTACCGCATTTTTTTGGGTAAAAACAGGAAGGCATTTCGTCGGGGAGGCAATTACTTTATGATTGCAATCCTGGTGCTGTACAACCTGATATATGGCCTGTTCGCTGAGGGGATTGATAATTATGGTCACTTTGGCGGCTTTTTTGCGGGTTTTTTGATGGCGTGGCTGTTCTCTTGGCTGGATCATCGCAAACAACAGCAGCCTTCCGGTTGATTGTCCGCCGTTTTCCTTGCCTGTTTTTCAATCGGCCGGCGGTTCTCTGCCTCATGTTCTAACTGAGACGTGCATATACTTGTACGGAATTGCTTTTTGGGATCGGTTGGTATGGGCGTGAAGAAGCGACAGGAATCATTCAAGAGCGGCGCTGTGAAATTGATGATTGCCGGACTGATTGTCAGGCTGTTTGGCTTTCTGAACCGTATTTATTTGTCCAATTTGATTGGTGCGGAAGGGATGGGACTGTACCAGCTGACATCACCGGTCTACGGCCTGATCATTTTGACGCTGACCGCCGGCGTTTCCATTACCGTGTCCAGTATGACGGCGCAGGAGAAAGCCAGGGGCAAGGAAGAGAATGCCAAGAGAGTGACCAAAACAGGATTTGCTTTCCTGCTGGTGATCGGGTTTGCCGTGGGTGTTTTGCTGGCGTTATTCTCCAAACCCATCGCGGTGCACTGGCTGCATGATGAACGGACCAGGCTGACGCTGGTGTTGCTGGCGCCGTGTATCCCCATTGTGGCTTCTGCCTCGGCCATCAAGGGCTATTTTTATGGCTGTGCCCGGGTGACGCCCACCGCGATTTCTCAAATTGTGGAGCAGATCGTCCGAATTGGCGTGATCTTTGCGCTGGCCTCCCGGATTGCCGGACAAAACTTGGCGTATGCCTGCGCGTTGGCGACCATTTCCTCCGCGGTTGGTGAAATGGCGAATCTTTTGGTAGTGGGATTTGCTTTTTACAAGGAATGCAAAGAACCTTACCTCCGTCCTCCTACGATTTCCCGACGAAGTGCCGCGCTGGCCATCGGTAAGTTCTCCCTTCCTATATCGGCAAACCGATTCCTCATTTCCGTGATGGGAACGATAGAGGCGGTGCTGCTTCCTGCCCGGTTTCTGGCGGGGGGCCTGAACTATACTTCCAGCATCGAGATGTTGGGCAGGCTGTCCGGTATGGCCATGCCGCTGATTTCTTTTCCCACCCTGGTGACTTCCTCGCTGGCAACCACGCTGGTTCCGGCCATTGCAGAGTCGGTTTCCACCAAAAATTACCGACTGGCAAACAGCAGGATCTCCCGATGCATCAAAATGAGCTTTTTGATGGGATTTTTCTTTTTCGGCTTTTTTTACACGTTCGGCGATGTAGTAGGAGATTTTTTGTATCCGGGCGAACAGGTCGGCGGTATTTTAAAGGAGCTGGCGGCATGCTGTATTTTGCTGTATTTGCAACAGACGATGAATGGTATTTTAAACGGGCTGGGAAAACAGGGCGCTCTTCTGGCCGGCACGACGGTGGGATACGCGCTGCGGTTTGCTTTTATTTGGTTTATCGTCCCTGTTTATGGCGTTCATGGATATATTTGGGGTTCTCTTTGCAGTATGATAATAAACGCCGTTATTTATATGGTGGTCATCACAAAGCAGACAAAAATGCCGTTCCTGCTGACAGAATGGTTGATTAAACCGTTTTTCCCCGGCCTGGCCGTGATGGTAGCCGGCCGGTTTTTGCTGGAAACTGTTGTAACCGGAATCAACTATGGTTGGATGGCGGCGGCGATTCTTTCCTGCTGCCTGGCGGGAGTGATTATGCTGTCGCTGGGGTTGGTAAAAATACAGAACATTAAGGATTTTCTGAAAATCCGGTAGAGATGGGAAAGGATGGCTAAAGAAAAAGTCTCAATTGACAAGCCATCAAAAGAAAATATAATGATAATATAGATGTTTCGTATGGTTTTTTCTCCGACGAGTGTTTGACGGAGAGAAAGGGCATACTGATTACAAAAATGCGATGCCTGCTCCGCGGAACCGGACAGCGGGCGGGAAGGATCGGTACCAGAGGCGAATGAAGGAAATACAAGGAAATACGGAATCGGTGCGGGAGGCCACACTGGATTATATGAAAACTTTTTTGGAACAGGTTTATTCACCCGGTTCTTTTTTACCGGCGGAAGTGGTGGAAATGATGGTGAAAGTCACCAGGGAAGCCGGCAGGGAGGTCGCCGTCTGTTTGAATCGGAAGAACCGGGTCGTTTCCATCTCTTTGGGGGATGACCGATCGGTGCCGATTGCGGACGCAGAAGGCCGCAGAGGTACCGTCAGACTATCGGGGATCCGGCTGCTGCATACGCATCCCAACGGAAGCGTTCTTCCTTCTCCGGTGGATTTGAATTCGTTGAAGTCGCTGCGTCTGGATGCCATGGCGGTGATTGGCGTACGAGATTGTTCCGAACGCGTTCTTGCTTCCGATGATTGGACAAAATGGATTTCCGGCGCGTCAGTGACGCTGCTGCGGCGGGATGCCAACGGGCAGCTGGAAGAAACGGAGACGGAGGGGCCATACCATAAGCTGCAGTTCGGGCGTTTTGATCAGTTGTTTGACCAAATTGCGGAAATTGACCGGACTGCGCGGGAGACACTTGTGGCCGTACAGGAAGAGGCGGAGAGAGCGCTGCTGGTGGGAGTGGTACCGGAACAAAAGGAGAACCTGCGAGACCCGGAGGAGGAGCTTCGGGAGCTGAAAGAACTGGCGGAATCTGCCGGAGCGGTGGTAGTGGGAAGCTATACGCAAAAACGTGCCGCCCCGGATCCCCGATACTATATTGGACGGGGATTGGCGGAAGAATTGTCGTTGGAGCGCCAGGCAAGAAATGCCTCGTTAGTGATCTTCGACGACGAGCTCTCTGCTTCTCAGATCCGCAATCTGGAAGACGTGCTCGGTGCCCGGGTCATTGACCGGACCGCGCTGATTTTGGATATTTTTGCCCGGCGGGCCAAATCCCGGGAGGGCAGACTACAGGTAGAACTGGCACAGCAAAAATACCGGCTGCCCAGACTGATGGGAATGGGGACGTCGTTGTCTCGCCTGGGAGGCGGTATTGGTACCCGGGGACCGGGGGAGTCCAAGCTGCAGAGCGACCGCCGTCATATCAATCGCCGGATCCATTATTTAGAAAGCCAGCTTCGTGAAGTCTCCAGCCGCAGGCAGGTTTTGCGGAAGGAACGGAAGAAGAAGGAGCTTCCGGTTATTGCGCTGGTGGGGTACACCAACGCGGGGAAGTCCACGCTGCTCAATGCTCTGTGCAATGCCGATGTTTTTGTGGAAGACAAGCTGTTTGCCACACTGGATCCTACCGTAAGAAAGTTGGCCATGGCCGAAAACAGGGATTTTTTGCTGGTGGATACCGTTGGTTTTATTCGAAAACTTCCTCATGATTTGGTGGAGGCGTTTCATTCCACCTTGGAAGAGACGATTTACGCGGATTTGCTGCTGCAGGTGATGGAGAGCGATTGTCCCAATCCGGAAGAGCAGTTGGACATTGTGGAGCAGGTACTGCAGGAGATCGGCGCGCAGGACCGTCCGCGCTATTTGGTTATCAACAAAATAGACCGAACCGGCGGACTGGCATCCTTCCAGCCGAAAGGCGGGTTCCGGAAAGTTTTTGCGGTTTCCGCCCTAACCGGGCAGGGTTTGGAGGAACTGCGGGACGGTATGACAAGCTTTTTTACCCGTATAGAACGAAACGTTACCTTGCTCGTTCCTTATAGCGAAGGCTGGGTGTTGCCTTACCTCCACGAACATGGCCGCATGGAACAGGAGGAGTATACGGAACAGGGCGCTCTGGTTACCGGACGGCTGCCGGAGGATTATTATTACCGTGTGAAACAATGGGAGATATTGTAATCGTGGAGGAATATCGCACGCTGAAGCAAGCCGGGTATGCCGAACTGGTGGAGAAGAAGTCTCGTTTTCTGGGGTTTTCCTGTCCCGTCCGGAATGAGGAGGAGGCCATCGCCTATGTGAACCGGATCCGCGCGTCGCACAGTGAAGCGCGTCACGTGGCTTATGCATACCATGTTTCCTGTCAGGGTATGATGAGCCAACGGTATTCCGATGATGGCGAGCCTCAGGGGACGGCCGGCCTGCCAATTTTGGATGTACTGCGCAAACAGGAGCTTGTTAATGCGGCGGTGGCGGTAGTACGATACTTTGGCGGTATTCTGCTGGGTGCGCCGGGATTGGCCAGAGCATATGGCAAAAGCGCTTCCCTGGCTGTCCGACAGAGTGGTATTTGCCGCATGACACGGTGTGTTCCCGTCCTGGTTACCGTAGAGTATTCTGATTATGGCAGCATTCAGAGGCTTATGGAGGACCGCCGCCTGCGACAGGACAAGCCGCCTGTTTTTGATTCTTCGGTGACGGTTTCCTGTTTTCTGCCGGTACGGGAAGCAGAACGTATTTGCAGAGAGTTCACGGAGGCGACGGCGGGCCGTCTTCTGCTGGAACGGGGGGAAAGCGTCTTTTTTCCTCTGGAGGAAGGCGAACTTCCTACTTGCTCTTTACGGGAATAACGTATATAATTTAAAACGCTTGTTAGATATGTTCAGATATTTTATGGATGTTGGAGGGTTTTTATGTCAGGTCATTCGAAGTGGGCAAACATCAAGAACAAAAAGGGAAAAACCGATGCGCAGCGAGGAAAGGTTTTTACAAAGCTAGGCCGAGAAATTCAGATTGCGGTGAAATCGGGCGGCCCTGACCCCAATTCGAACAGCAAGTTAAAGGATGTCATTGCCAAGGCGAAGGCGGCGAATATGCCGAATGATAATATCCTGCGTAGCATTAAAAAAGCGGCGGGAGAAGGCTCTGCGGATAATATTGAAGAGATTACGTACGAAGGATATGGTCCGGGCGGCGTGGCTATTATTGTGGAAACAGTAACGGATAACCGCAATCGGACTGCCGGTGAGGTTCGGCATCTGTTTGATAAATTCGGGGGCAATTTGGGCTCTACCGGCTGTGTTTCTTTCCTGTTTGATAAAAAAGGCGTGATTGCCATTGAAAACGATGGCTCCATCGATGAGGACGTGCTGATGATGGATGTTCTGGAATGCGGCGCGGAGGATATGACGGCGGAGGAAGAGCTGTTCGAGATCACGACAGACCCTGCTGCCTTTTCTCAGGTTCGGGATGGGCTGGAGAAGAAAGGCTATTCCTTTGTGGAAGCGGAGGTCAGCATGGTGCCTCAGAATTATACGGCGCTCAGCGATGAGAAACAGCTGGAACAAATTGAACGTCTGCTGGATGGTCTGGAGGATAACGACGATGTGATGGAAGTATGGCATAATTGGGAGGCAGAAACATGAAAATTTGTCAGATGACCAATTCTTCCGGGTCGCAGATGATGGGTTATGTTCTGATAACGAGAAAAGGAAACGTTATGGTGATCGATGGTGGCACAAGGGAGGATACGCCGGAGCTTCGGCGTATTTTGTCTTTGTGTGGCAACCGCGTTCCTTTGTGGTTTTTAACTCATCCGCATTACGACCATCACAGCGCTTTTGTAGAGATTTCGGATCATCCCGGCCCGATCCAAGTGGATCAAGTGTACCGCAGTGCGCTTCCCGACCCTTTTGCGGAGAACGAGCCGTTCCACAACGATATCCTGACCATCAACCGCTGTATAGAACGGACGCCCTTTCCTGTTTCCGAATTGAAGGACGGAGACTGGTTTGTATTGGATGAGCTTAGAATAGACATACTAGGGACAGCGAATCTTGACATTACGGTGAATGCCGTCAACAATTCGTCTTGTGTTTTGAAGGTATCCGATCAGGATTTTTCCATGCTGTTCCTGGGAGACCTGGGAGTGGAAGGCGGCCGGCGTTTGCTGGAATCCCATGGGGAGATGCTGTCTTGCGACGCCGTTCAAATGGCTCATCACGGACAGAATGGCGTGTCTCGAGAGGTCTACCAGCGCATTTCGCCGATGTATGCCTTTTGGCCTACTCCCCAATGGCTTTGGGACAATACGCCGGATGGCGCATTGCCCGGAAGCGGCCCCTGGAAGACGCTAGAGGTCCGGGCCTGGATGAAGGAGTTGGGGACGGCAAATATCACTGCCCTTCAGCAATCCGTTGTATTCGATACCGTAACCAAGACCGTCGCTGCCATTTAATCTGGTAAGGGAGCTGGTTGGCGTGAAAAAAGCCGCCTATATTTTAGTTGGATCGTTTCTCGCTGCGGTGGCGCTGAATTTGTTTTTGCTTCCATCCGGCATTGCCCCAGGCGGCATGTCCGGTGTGGCGACCATTTTATATGTTTTGTCAGATGGACTTTTTCCGGTTGGATTGACCACGTTGGTGCTCAATATTCCTCTGTTTATTACGGGAGGTATGATACTGGGAAAAAGCTTCGCCGCCAAAAGCGTTTTGGGTACCGTGCTTTTCTCGGTCATGATCGATGTTACCAGCTATCTGGTTCCTTTTTTGGAACGTTTTCTTTCCTGGGAAGCGTTTGCCAATGGGATGGAACATCCGCAAGGGGCGGTAACCACCGATTATTTGCTGTATTCCGTTTGGGGAGGACTTTTGCTTGGTCTGGGCTTGGGACTTATCTTCCGCGGAGGCGCCACAACGGGAGGAACCGATATCGCCGCCCGTTTGCTGCAGCGAAGGCTAAGCTGGCTTTCTCTGGGACAGCTCGTACTCTTCATGGATATTTTGTTCCTGGTTTTGGTCGGTGTGTGTTTTGGGAGTGTTATCGCGTCGCTCTATACCGGCGTAGTAGTCTTTGTTTCGTCGCAGATCATTGACGTGGTGGAAGCCGGTGTAAATTATGCGAAAGAAATCACGATTATTACGCATCATCCCGATGCTCCGGCCGCGATTGCGAAAGAAGTGATGGATAAACTGGAGCGCGGTGTTACCAAAATGAACGGTCAGGGAATGTACACGGGAGAGGATGTTTCCATTTTGCTTTGCGTTATTTATAACAAGCAGCTGCCTTCTTTAAAAAAGATTGTCAGCCGCTGGGATCCGGATGCCTTTGTGGTAGTGAGCGATGTACGGGATGTGAGTACGCTGCACGGAAGCAACAAATCCGTTCAGTCAGCCCGGAAAATGGATCAAAAGAAAATAAAATCCAGTCGTTAACAGAAAATTAATAAAATAGACATGAATGCGTAATAGTCCGAGAGTATACTTCCCATGTTGTTGGGAATAATCGCGTTCATTTCCGGCTCCTTCCTATAACTTAACTTGTGAATCTCTCCCCCAAAATAATTCACAACGGAGATTGAATGCGAATATTTTACGGTTCACCGTTAGGTGAACCGTTTTTTTTGTTTTTTTGCCAGATTACCGATTTCTGCTGAAATGAATGGATTTCGAATAAAATTGCTGGCGGAACCGGGAAAGGAGAGTGCATTTTTGAAGCAGAGCAAGAAAAAATGGCTCAAGTTAGGGCTGCTCGTCGGCTGTATGCTGATTTGTCTGCTGCTGTTCTGTATCTGGCAGAACAATGATTTGGTGCTGACTTCCCTGATATACCGCAATCCGGACTTGCCGGAAGAGTTGGAAGGATTGCGGATTGTCCAATTGTCCGATCTGCATAACAAAGAATTTGGAACCGACCAATCCAGACTGCTTTGCTGCCTGCGAAAAGCGGAACCGGATTTGATTGTGGTAACGGGGGACCTGATCGACCGGGACAGCAAGGAATGGAAACCGGCTATTGTCCTGCTGCGGTCTGCCTTGGAGTTGGCGCCGGTCTATTATGTGAGCGGCAATCATGAAAAGCTTTCCGGCCGGTATGCAGACTTGCGGCAGGATTTGCTTGATGCGGGAATCGTCGTACTGGAAGAGGAATCTGTCATGCTATCGTTGGGAGAAACCAAGCTGAATATTCTGGGGCTGCAGGATGTTGGTTTTTATGCTTCGGAATACGAGTCGGAAGACGAGTGGCGAAACGCCTGCGGCCGGAATCTGTCTGGGCTACGCCAAGAAGCGTCGGGTGATTTTACAATATTACTATCTCATCGTCCGGAACTGGCAGACCTCTATGAGGGGCAGGGGGTAGATCTGGTTTTTGCCGGCCACGCTCATGGCGGCCAGATTCGGCTGCCATTCCTGGGAGGATTGTATGCCCCTGGACAGGGCTGGTTGCCTTCCTATACATCGGGGTTGTATTCCTTGACGGATATGGACATGGTGGTGAGCAGAGGGCTCGGCAACAGTGCGTTTCCGATACGTATAGGGAACCGGCCTGAGGTAGTGGTGGTGACCCTTACCGCCCAGCAGGAAGAAATGAGCTCATGAAATAGGCTTCTTTGGTTGTTGACGACATAGCGAGAATAGAATGGAGGAGAGAAACATGTTTTGGATTGGTTGTCATTTGTCTGCGTCGAAAGGATTTTTACACATGGGGGAGGAAGCGCTTTCCATCGGCGCCAACACGTTTCAGTTTTTTACCCGGAATCCTCGGGGCGGTCAGGCGAAAGCGCTGAATCCGGCCGATGTGGAAGCCTACCGAGTTTTTACTGCCGGGCATGACTGGGGAAAGGTAGTCGCCCATGCGCCATACACCTTGAATCCCTGCGCAGCTGAAGGGCGGACACGGGAATTCGCTCATGAGGTATTGGTGGATGATTTGGATCGGATGGAAGCAATCCCCGGGAATTATTACAATCTGCACCCCGGAAGCCATGTAGGACAAGGTATCGATGCTGGAATCGAACGGATTGCCGATCAGCTTAATCAGGTTCTTCAGCCGCGGCAGACAACCGTGGTGCTGCTGGAAACCATGGCGGGAAAGGGAAGTGAGGTTGGAAGTCGTTTTGAAGAATTGCGGGCGATTCTGGACCGGATTTCCTACGGAGAAAAAATGGGCGTCTGCCTGGATACCTGCCACGTATACGATGCCGGTTACGATATCGTCAATCATCTGGACGATGTTCTGGAGGAATTTGATCGCATTATCGGCTTGTCCAAACTCCGTGCAGTACATTTGAACGACAGCAAAAATCCTTACTCCAGTCATAAAGACCGTCACGAAAAATTGGCCCAGGGAACACTGGGAATGGAAGCCATTCAGCGGATTGTCAGTCATCCGCAGCTTCATCATCTGCCTTTTCTTCTGGAAACGCCAAATGATCTGGAGGGATACGCGGAGGAAATCCGTTTGCTGCGGCAGATTGCTCAGGAATCCGTCGGGAACGGCCGAAATTAGTCAAAAAAAATGTGCGGAATTCCGATAGCTTTCGTCTCAACCAGGCTTTATAATAACCTCACTACGAAACAAAATATCAGAAAGGTATGGTGAGAAGATTGTTTTTGAGTCGAAAAGCAAGAAGACTATTGGCTGTCCTTTGTTTGACAGCAACGTTGGTATGCGCCTCTTTTGCTGGACAGGTTTGGGCGACGGAAGGAGAAGGAGAGACTCCGCAATTCAATACCAAGAATAATTTGATCAATGAGAATACGGACATTACCCCGATTGCCCCTTCCCAAAGCGATATTGATATTTCCGTGAAAGACGGCGTGTTTTCATTGGAATGGGATCCGCTGTGCGAATATGGAACGACTTTGTATGTTCCTCATTTGACCAGGGATTTCACCATGTCGGGAAAGGTCAGTATTTCCGATGTGGATGTCAATGTTTGGAACGGAGTTCGCTTTATTATTGGATTTGAGAGCGAACCGTTCTATAATATTGTTAATGTCTGCGTAAACGGTGATATTCAGCTGTCGGCCAGGGATGAAGCCGAAGGCTGGCACGTATTCAAGACCGTAGCAGGAGCGGGGCCAAAACTGACGGCGGGAACGGAGTTTACTTTCCAGCTGGACCGGAATGACTTGCATGTTACCTTGCTGATCGATGGTAAAGTCGTCATGGAAGGCGACATCGAGAAAGAATACGATTGGTTTATGGAAGGAGAGGACAACAACATCGGGCTGTATTCCTCCAATTGTACTTTTACGGTAACCGACCTGGCGGTATACGATGATAACGCGGTATTGCCTACTCCTACGCCTACCGCTCCGCCGGCTACCGAAACACCGGGAGTGACCCCTACTGTTACGCCAACCAAAGCGCCAACGGCTTCTCCGGGCTCTTCGGAGGATGCCGGTGACAATACCACGCTGATTGTTATTCTTGTGGTTTGTGTGGTGGTTGTGGCGGCGATTGTTGTAGCAGCTATTTTGGTCGGAAAAAAGAAAAAGAAATAAGCTGTCTTCTGATTAAGAGGGGAGTATGGTACAGGCGGGAAGCCGTTTCGGTTTCCCGTCTGCTTTTTTTCGCATCGCCGATTCCCTCCAACCGGAAAATGCGTTCCGAATATGAATTTTATGCGAACGGATTATCGCAGAAAACGGTAGCTTTTTTGACTCATCACATAAAATAACTAAAAGAATCAGTTCTCTTGTGCGAATAATGACGAGAATATTGGGGATAAAGTAAATATAATATAGGAAACAGGGGAGAGCGAGTTGAAAGGAAAAATCATTTCTAAGAAAGGTTTGGTGATTGCAGTGATTAACAAGAAGAGGAGTGGGAAATGGTTGGTTGCTTTTTCTCTGGCGGCCACAATGGTGTGTACATCCTTTGTTGGTCAGATTTGGGCCACCGGTGAAGAAAATACGCCGACATACAACACTCAAAATAATCTGCTCATGGATAACGCGGATTATTGGACGCAGAACGCAGGTTATTCCGATTATTTTTACCGGGACGACGATGGTAATTTTATCATGGAGTGGAACCAGGAGAGCGAATACGGCGGGCTGATTGAAGTTCCTTATCTCACAAAGGATTTTACCATTTCCGGCAAAATCACCATGGGTGAATTGAAAGGGCAGGATTGGAACGGCCCTCGTTTCATCGTAGGATACGAAGACGATTTACATTTTAATATTATAAACTTCTGTAAAAACGGCGACGTGGAGGTCGCTACGCGGGATCCGGACGCGGGGTGGATCAGTGAGAAAAAAGTCAATGCCGGACCGAAATTGGCGGAAGGAACGGAATTTAATTTTAAGATTGACCGCAACGATCACCATGTAACGGTGGTAATCGATGATAAGGTGGTTTTGGAATGCGATATTCCGGAGGCGAATGATTTTTTGATCGATGGAATGGACAACAATATCGGTATGTATTCTTCGGATTGTACCTTTACGGTGAGTAATTTCGTCGTATACGATGACAATGCCGTGATTCCTACGCCGACTCCTGAGATTACGCAGAAGCCTGCTACGCCAACGCCTGGAAAGTCGCCGACCAAAGCTCCTGCCGCTACGGCAACCAATGCGCCTTCTGACAAGGATGGGGGCAACGGCTGGCTGATTCCGACTATTATTGGAGCAGTTGTTTTGGTGGCAGTCGTGGTGGTGGTCATCGTTGTTGTGAACAAGAAAAAGAAACAATAAGCATACGGGATTTTTCTGTCGAATTCTTTTTAGCAAGGAAAAAGACCGCTGTCCTCTTTTGATGAGGGCAGCGGTTTTTTTGTTATAGAAAATCGAAAAGGAACCGAATGGAAACGGAAAAGAGAGAGATACTAGAAACATTGGAGCTCCTGACAATGCAGAAGGAGTTTTCCGGGTATTTGTTTCAACACACAACCGTTAGAAAGGAGCATCGTCAAGATGTGGAATCATAAAAATCAACCAATCGGAACAGCTGCTTTTTGGACACGCCAGAATATTTTTCGTTGTCTGGCGGTCTTTTTGTGCCTGGCGGCCTGCCTTGAAGGGACGGCCTTGGCTCAGAAAAATGTCGTACTGGCTTATGAAGCGGAGCGGGGGGTAGAGGATACCTCCGATGCGGAAAGCACCTACGATACGTTATACGAAATCATAAAATCTTTGGAAATCCGAGAACGGCAGGAGGGACCCTCGTGGCTGCCGGACGAGCCGGAGCCTCTCCAACAGGAGGAATCTCCCGCTGAATCGCTGCCGCAGGAGGGGAACGTGTCCTCAAACAGCGGCCTACCGGACACCACCGTCCAGGTAGACGGCGTCAAGGAAGCGGATTGTGTCAAAACGGACGGAGAGTATCTTTATCTTTTGTCCAATGGCAAGCTGGTTATGATCAGAGCAAATGGGGCGGCTTCTCAGCCCGTTTCCACAGCGGACCTGTGTGAAGCAGGGGAAGGCAGGCTGGCCTATCCGTACGATTTTTATCTATGGGGGGATCGTCTGGTAGTCCTGCGGTATGTGGCGGAGGAGGCAAAACCGGAAGCTCATCCGGAGCCCAGGAGACCGAAACGGTATGATCGCCGAATATCGTATACGGAGGCGGCTGTATACGATATTTCCAACAAAGAGGCTCCTGTTTGTATCAAGAGACTGGGCCAGAGCGGCGATTATCTGACCAGCCGCATGGTCAATGGTACGCTCTATCTGGTTACGAATTATTATTTGCCTCCTCATGCCCTCCGGGAAAAAACAGAGACCTATGTGCCTTCCTTGTATAACAATGGCAAGGAAAGCGTGATGGAAGCTGCGGACCTGGTTCTGTCTCAACAAGCGGATTCCAGGCAATACGTGGTGATTACCGCAGCCGAAGTACAGGACGAAGGTTCTTTCACGTCGGCCAAAGCCGTGTTTGGCGGCGGTTCGGCAGTATATGCGGATGGCAGCCATTTGCTGTTGTCGGCCCCGCGCTATCTGGAAGACGAAACGGGAGAATCCGTAGATGGGCTGGCGAAAATTGCTTGTTATTATCAAACCGATTTGATTTTGTTCGATCTGGAAGAAGGGGAAGTCCGTCTCCGGGCGGAGGGTTCGCTGCCCGGCATGGTACAGAATCAATTTTCCTTGGATATCTGGGAGGGTCATATCCGGGCCGTTACCACCATTTCCTATCAATACCGGCTGCAATCGGAGGATGCGGAATATTGGTCCGCGCCCTGGATGGAAAATGATTCGCAGCGAAGTGCGCTGTATGTATTGGATGATATGCTGAACCCGGTGGGCTGTGTGGAAGATTTGGCTCCGGGTGAATGGGTATCTGCTGTTCGTTTTGCAGGAGATCAGGCGTATTTCACCACACAGCGCCAGGTAGATCCCTTGTTTTCCTTGAACTTGAGCGATCCGGAGAATCCGCACGTAGCTCAGACCGTGGAAATACCGGAGTTCTATGACTATCTGCATCATTACTCTGATCGTCTTTTGCTGGGCTTGGGCCGAAGCGCTGAGAAAGACGGCTGGCTGGGCGGTTTGCAGCTGACGTTGTTCGACATCAGCACCCCCGATCAGATAAGACAAACCGCTGTTCTGGAGTTGGACGAAACCTATTCCGTTGCATTGTATGATCATAAGGCAATCTATGTTGCTCCCGATTTGGGACTGATCGGGTTTCCGGCGGATGGGAAGGATGGCTGTTCCTATTGTCTCTGCCGCTATTCGGCGGAAGACGGATTGCGCCTATTTGCCCGGTGGGAGAATGAATACGGTTCCTACCAAGCCAGGGGTTTTTGCTTGGACAATTGTTTTTATCTTTGTGCGCCGGAGGGTGTTCAGGTATATGACATGACGGGCAAAGGCACTCGTTTGGCCTCCATTTCGCTGGACAGAGGGTAACCGGCCACCCTTTTAACCATATGGGACTGTTTCAAACGGTAGCGCTTGCTCCTTTGGAAACGGTCCTTTTTTTATCAGAGGAAACGGCCGGGAAGATTTGGTGGAGCATCGATCTTATCCGATCAAATGGCATACCTGTGCTGAACAACAGGCTGGAACTGACCGGCCGCCCCGGTGCTTCCGGATAGGCTGAACGTTCCAGGCTTGCTGCTTGGCCTTGGTAGAACGGGAAGGGCAAACGTCGGCGGGCAGGTCAAGCTTTCTATGTTTGATACGGGAGATCCGGTTCATGTGAAGGAGCTGCACACCGTGGTGCTGCGGGATTCGTATTCCAACGTACTAAGTAATCACAAGGCTTTTTTGGTATCCGCGCTGAAAGGTCTGATTGCTTTCCCGATTGGAGAAGAGTCAAATAGTGCATATCTGATTTACCGGTACGATACGCAATTCGGCTTTCAAGAAGTCGTTCGATTTTCCGACGCTCCGTCTTTGGAGGATGCGAGGGGCGTAAACATAGGACGCTATTTTTATGTTTGTTTTGAAAAGGCCTACAAGTGTATGATATGGAACGGGATTTTGTGAAAGAAAGCATGATTCCGTTTTAATGATTTGCGCGCAAGCGCCTTCGTGGGTGCGAATTTACCAGCCCAACGAGAGTGTCTCCCGTACCGCTTGTATAGCACAATTTCCGCGTTGCCTTGACCAGATAAAATTGGTATAATGACAGGGTGCTCCGGAATAGCTTTATAGAGTACAACGTCTTTATATCAGTACAAAGCAAGGAGGGCAACGGCATGAGGTTTGTAAAAATGCAGGGTCTGGGCAACGACTATATTTATGTTGATTGCATGAAGGAGTCGGTACGCACCCCCCAGGAGCTTGCTAGACGGATCAGCGACCGGCATTTTGGCGTAGGTGCGGATGGCTTGATTCTCATTGGTCCTTCGGAACAGGCGGATTATTCCATGGATATCTATAATGCGGATGGGTCCCGGGCGGAGATGTGCGGTAACGGAATTCGCTGCGTAGGCAAATATTTGTATGACAATGGGTATCTGACGGCGCCGTCTGTTTTGATCGAGACAATGGCGGGGTTGAAAAATCTGGAGTTGATTATGGAAGATGGTGTCTGCACCGGTGCCAAAGTGGATATGGGCGAGCCGGAATTTTCACCCAAGCAGATTCCCGTGCTTTGGAACGATGATACGATGATCGATCAGGAAATTTCCGTAGGGGGAAAGCCGTACAATATTACCTGCCTTTCTATGGGCAATCCGCATGCAGTGATTTTTGTACCGGATGTGGAGCGGTTGAACCTGGAAGCGATGGGACCTTTGTTTGAGAATCACCGGCTGTTTCCGGCTCGGGTGAATACGGAATTTGTCACGGTGCTGGATCGCGGAACCGTGCGGATGCGTGTGTGGGAAAGAGGCGCGGGAGAGACCATGGCCTGCGGCACCGGTGCCAGCGCAACCGCCGTGGCGGCGGTTATAAACCGTCTTTGTGACCGGGATGTTGTGGTGAAACTCAATGGCGGCGATCTGCAAATTACCTGGAATGAACAAACAAACCGGGTTTCCATGGCTGGTCCGGCTGTAACGGTTTGTACCGGGGAGTTCTAGCGCGATTGTTGTTTTTTGTTTCAAGGAAGCGTTGGGGCAGCTTGCTGCCGCGGCAGAGGGATAAAAACAAGTTTCAGTAAGAAGAGGAGAATGAATATGGCATGGATCAATGACAACTACACCAAATTACCGGGAAGCTATCTGTTCAGCAACATTGCTAAGAAGGTTGACGCATACACGGCAAGCCATCGGGAGAAATCCGTCATTCGGTTGGGCATCGGGGATGTGACGCAGCCTCTCACTCCTACGGTGATTCAAGCGATGGAGAAGGCGGTTGCGGAGATGGCGGAAAGCAGTACTTTCCGGGGATACGGTCCGGAGCAAGGATACGATTTCCTGCGCCATGCCATTACACAGCTGGATTACGCACCGAAAGGCGTCTCGCTGGAGGACGACGAAATCTTTGTCAGCGATGGTTCCAAAAGCGATACGGGAAACATTGGCGATATCTTTGGTTTGGAAAACGTGGTGGCGGTTTGTGATCCGGTTTATCCGGTTTATGTGGATACTAACGCCATGGCGGGCCGGGCTGGGGAGTACTCCGCAGAAACGGGAAATTGGTCGAACCTACTGTATATGCCCTGCACGGCGGAGAATGGTTTTGTTCCGGATCTGCCGCCGGCGGGCAAAGCCGATTTGATTTATCTTTGTTATCCTAACAATCCTACCGGAGCCGCCATTACCCGGGAGAAGCTGAAAAAGTGGGTAGACTATGCGCTGGATAACGAAGCCATTTTGCTGTATGATGCCGCTTATGAAGCTTATATTACGGAAGATTTGCCTCACAGCATCTATGAGATTGAAGGAGCCAAGGGCTGTGCCATCGAATTTCGAAGCTTTTCAAAAAATGCAGGTTTTACCGGAACGCGATGTGCCTTTACCGTGGTGCCGAAAGCATTGAAAGCCAGAACGGCGGATGGAAGCATGGTTTCTCTCAATAGCTTGTGGAACCGCCGGCAAACGACAAAATTCAACGGCGTGCCTTATATCATTCAGCGGGGCGCAGCTGCCGTGTACACACCGGAAGGACAACGGGAAACCAAGAAACTGGTAGAGTATTATTTGGAGAATGCCAAGATCATCCGTGACGGATTGGCTTCCGTCGGATACGATGTGTTCGGCGGCGTGAATGCTCCTTATGTGTGGCTGAAGACGCCGGATGGCATGACTTCCTGGCAATTCTTTGATTATTTGTTGAACGAAGCCAATGTAGTAGGAACGCCAGGCAGCGGTTTCGGTCCAAGTGGAGAAGGCTATTTCCGCCTCACCGGCTTTGGCAATCACGCCAATACCTTGGAAGCCATACGCCGCATCCAGGATTTGGTGAAACGGTAAACGAGTAGGAATGGAATAAGATGCCCAATACAAAAGGCGAATGCTTTCCAGCATTCGCCTTTTCTCCTTGTTTTTGAGAAAGGTCAGGAGGGTTCCTGCCCGGATTCCGCCGGTGCTTTTTCCCCCTGAAACTGCCGCAGCAAAAACGAAATGGCTCCCCGTTTTACCACTTTTGTGCCATGTTCCTCTAATATGGGGAGGAACACTTCCGGCATCACATAGAGTCCGTCGAATTCCAGCGCACAGCTTTCAAACAGATTGACCAGGGTCAAATTCCGTTTGCTGACTTTCAACACCAAATAATATCCTCTTTTATAAGCATACAGCATGCTGGGAATGGTCCGGCATTGGGGAAACATCTGGCAAACAGAAAGCAAATGCTCAAAATTGGAAAAATAAATGATATCATATTGTTCATATTTCATGGCGTAGGGGACACCGGAAGCAGGGCGGATACTTTTGATCAAACCACGTCCCTGAGCAGTCTCCCTAGCCTCATTCTCGGCCGGACCTGCGGCGGCATCTTCTTCGCTTTCCTCTTCGTTCATTTCCGCGGTCATTCCTGTCCGGAAAATGCCAAAGATCCGTTCCATGATCTGTTGCTGGGCTTTGGGCAATTCGGTTCCGGCCCGGCGTTCTTCCGTCCGGGTGATGGTAACCACATATTCACCCGTTACATTCGTAACGGTTTCTACAAGGATCTGGCCTTCTGTGACATCAAAACCAAACTCGATTTCAGCGTGCTCAATGATATCCCAAAGCAGCTGCTGATAAGCAGGCGAATTTACTTTAAGCTTGCTGGCATCGATATTACGTGTCTCAAAGTCTTTTTTGTTCAGCGTGATTCGAATGGTGTCGTCTGTTAATTTTTCAATTTTCATAGGCCCCTCCAAATGTCCGTTCGTTAACCTTACGGACATCTATATTATACTTGATTTTTAAAAAAAGAGAAGAGTAAAATTTTCATGGTTTTTTTCTTGTTTTTTTTGGTAATTCCCGTTATACTATACTATGCTTGGCGTTCTGCCCCAGTCCCAGCTTATGACCCTGCCCGAGGCGTACTGCCAGAAACATGGGGGAGGGGAATTAGAATGAAAGGTGGTTGGAAAGACAGAACCGTCACGCTGAAAACGATGCCGCTGAGTGAAAGACCGTATGAAAGAATGGAAAGCTTAGGTGCGCCGGCTCTTTCCGATGCGGAATTGTTGGCCGTGATCATTAAGAACGGAACAAAAGAGGAAACCGCCGTGGAGGTAGCAAGACAGTTGCTCTGTACCTGCGGTGAGAAAGGGTTGTTGAGTCTACAGGATAAAAATTTAGAAGAATTGATGCAAATCAGGGGAATCGGCAAGGTCAAGGCCATTCAGCTGAAAGCGGTTTGCGAGTTGTGCATCCGTATGGCCGGCGGCAGACAGGTTGCCAAGACCAAGGTGCAAAGTTTCGCTCAGGTTGCGGAAATGTTTCTTTTGGAGTTTTCGACGCTGCAAAAAGAAGTATTCCGAGTGGTTCTGCTGGATAAAAAGTGGCAGATCGTGAAAGTGTCGGATATTTCCGTAGGAACACTGGATCAAGCGCTGGTTCATCCCCGAGAGGTTTTTACCGAAGCAATACGGAATACCTGTTCCGCGGTAATTTTGGTACACAATCATCCCAGCGGGGATGTGGAGCCAAGCCGACAGGATATCGAGACGACTGCTCGGTTGGTTTGCGTGGGAGACATAGTTGGAATTGAAATTGTAGATCATATTATCATTGGCAACGGCACGTTCTCCAGCATGTATTTATCCGGTTACATGGACAAGATCCGCCAGGAAATCATGCGCAGGACGACGGAATTGTAAAGAAGTACGGCGCGGGAGGCGGTTCCGCGCGGGTCGTCCGAGAGGACGGCGGAATGGAGGGCCATATGGGAAAGGATATCGGAATTGATTTGGGGACTGCGAACACGCTGGTTCACGTGCGGGGGAAGGGAATTATCCTGCGGGAACCATCTGTGGTGGCCATCAACAATAATTCGAATAAAGTGCTGGCGGTGGGGGACAGCGCCAAACGGATGATTGGGAGGACGCCGGGAAATATTGTGGCAATTCGCCCCCTGAAAGATGGTGTGATCGCGGATTTCCAGGTGACGGAACAGATGCTTCGTTACTTTTTTCGGAAAGCAATGGGATCAGCTAATTTAAGCCGTCCCAATGTGTGGATTTGCGTACCGGCAGGCGTTACCGAGGTGGAGAAAATGGCCGTGGTGGAAGCGGCCGAGTTCGCCGGCGCGCGGAAACATCCGGTTTTGATTGAAGAACCAATGGCTGCGGCCATTGGGGCTGGGCTTCCCGTGGCGGAAGCTACCGGCTGTATGGTAGTAGACATTGGCGGCGGTACCAGTGAAATCGCCGTGATTTCCATGGGAGGCATTGTCAACAGCAAATCGCTTCGTATCGCAGGAGACGATTTGGATCAGGCGATCATTTCCTATGCGAAAAAAGAACACAATCTGTTGATCGGTGAGCGGACGGCCGAGGATATCAAGGTTACCATCGGCGCAGCGTATCCTAAGGCGCAAGAAGAGTACCTGGATATACGGGGACGGGATCTGCTGTCCGGACTGCCCAAGAATGTCCGAATTTCTTCTTCCGAGGTGGTAGAAGCCATCAAAGAGCCGGTGACGGCTATTGTGGAAGCCATCAAGCTGGCATTGGAGGCCACACCGCCGGAACTGGCTGCGGATATTATGGATAAAGGAATCATGCTGACAGGCGGCGGCGCGCTGCTCAGCGGGTTGGACAAGATTATTAAGCTGGAAACCAGTATGCCGGTTGTCATCGCGGATGCGCCGCTGGATTGTGTTGCTCTGGGAGCCGGGAAGTGCCTGGAGGATGAGGAGCTGCGTGTCATGCTTTCTGAAAACCGGGAGGATATGTACTAACCGCTGGGAAAGCAAAGGAGGCAGGAAGATTGTCCAAACGCGCAAAGATTACGATTTTTATTTTGCTGGTGCTCACTATCGTTTTTGTTGTTCTGGTTGCAATCTCCAGCAATCCGAAGAGCAGGATTCACTCGTTTTACAAAGTGGTGAGCGCTCCGGTGCAAGCCGTTCAAAATGCTTTCAGTACGGTGGGGCGGGAACTGGGTTCCCGGCTGTCTGTGTTTTCCTCCTATAAAGAGATTAAGGAGGAAATTGACTTCTTGCGAGAGGAAAACGGTCGCCTGAATGTGGACGCACAGGATCGGGAACGGTTGGAACAGGAAAATGAGGAATTGCGGGCGCTCCTTGGATTGAAGGAATATTTCCGGGATTACCGCTTAGCGGCGGCAAATGTCATTGCCGGTGATTTTACCGATTGGTATAATGAATTTACCATCGATTGCGGAACAAGTGACGGCGTTACGGTTGGCTGTCCCGTCGTAACCTCCAAGGGGTTGGTTGGCATCGTGTCGGTGGCGGGCCCCTTTTCGTCTAAAGTGATGAGTATAGCGGATGAACAGAATGTCATTATGGCGCGGATTGTTCGAAGCAATGAGCTGGTGATGCTGCGGGGCGTCACTACTGAAAATTTGGAATACTATTTGAAATTGGAACGCATCGGCGCCAATTCGTCTTTGTATGTGGGAGATGTGCTGGTTACCGCAGAAAGCGGCGGTGTCTTTCCGAAAGGTTTGACAATTGGCACGGTGACGGAAATCAGCACCCAGACGGATACCCAGCTGCGCTATGCGATTGTGGAGCCGGCAGTGAAATTACAGTCGGTCAGCGAGGTGTTTGTGCTGATCGATCAGACCCCGGACGTTTCACCCGAGGAATAAGGCGGCGAATGGGCAGGTTAGTCAGGCGGTGCGGCAGCGGAGGTGGATTTCATGCGTTTCAAAAATGTGCTGGACTCTCTCAATGGCATATTGACGCCCTCCGAGGGAGACGAGGAAGATGTGGATTCTCTTGTCAAACCGTCACGGTATGCCGTGTCTCGTTTGAACAAGGGACAGGTTCTTTTGTGTACCTTGGGCTTCTTGCTGCTGGTTTTTTTTCAGGAAGCGGTGTTCAATCATCTGCGTTTGTTTGGTGTTAAGCCCAATTTGGCCATGGTGTTCGTCTTCTTGATCTCCATTGGCCTGACGCCGCGAACGGCGATGCTGTACGGCGCTTGCTGCGGACTGTATCTGGACCTGTTTTATGGAAGATTTTTGGGCATTTATGCTCTGCAGCTGATGTATTTTGCCTTGCTGATTTCTTGCATTAGTTTGGAAAAATTCAAATCTTCGCTGATTTGGACGATTTCCCTTTCCGCCCCGGCCTTTTTGCTGTATACCATTTTAGAAAGCGTTGCCGCTCGTTTTTTGCTGATGTTTTCCACCGGCGCTACTCTGATGTATGAGAATTATGGAACACATATGATGAACCGGATTTTGCCGGTGGTGTTATACGATCTGATTGTGTTTTTTATTCTGGTCCTGCCAGTGAGACTGCTTTGGAAGAGGTTGAAAAGATGAAGGAGATGTGGAATAAAATCAAACAAATAGGAAAAGGGATTGTCTTGAATCGGTTTTTCTATTTGGGTCTGGCGGTTGTGGTTAGTATGACGGCGGTATCCGCTAAGCTGTACCAGCTTCAAATTGTACAGGGCGAGATGTGGGAGCAGGATGCTTCCCAGGTTTCTTTGAATACCGCAACCCTTTTTACCGAATCGCCGCGTGGGGATATCTATGACCGGAATGGGGTTCTCCTTGCCACGACCCGCACGGCTTATAAGGTACAGATGGTTTATGTGGATCGGGAACAAGCATTCCGGGATGCCATGTACCTGGAGCTGATACAGCTGTTTGAGGCCAATGGGGACACCTACAACAACAGCTTGGCCAGATATTTGGCGTATCCCGTTGATTGGGGAAGCTCGTTGGCCGGAGAGGACAAAGAGGAACAGCAGAAACGGTGGATCAATTCTATCGTCAAACGAAAGTCCGATAAGGATTTTTTGCTGACGCCCCAGGATGTTTTTACCTATTTGCGGGATACCGTTTTGCAAATCAATCCTTCTTATACCGAGGAGGAGGCCTATCAAATTATGATTATCCGATATCAGACGGAGCAGTATGGCCTCAGTTCTCTTACCCCAACGATTCTGGCGACGGATGTTTGTAAAAAGACAATGGAAATAATCGAATCCCGCCATCTGGACTTCCCAGGCGTGACCACGGAGGAGGTTTATTACCGGGAATACGTTAATTCCCAGGCGATGAGCCACGTTTTGGGATATGTCCGCGCCATCAGTTCTGAAGAGTACCAGGAGTTGAAGGACAAGGGGTATGCCAACGACGACGTTCTGGGCAAACTGGGCATTGAAAAAGCGGCGGAAGCTTATTTGCGGGGAACCAAGGGGGAGAAGACGGTATATTTGGATCGGAATACCGGCGCGGTCCGGGTGCTGGAGGCAAAGGATCCCGTACCGGGCAGCGACGTATATCTGACGTTGGATTTTGATCTGCAGACTGTGGCAATGAACGCGCTGGCCGATGCGATTGCGGCAATTCGGGCGGATAAAAATAATATAAAAAATTTCGGGGATGCCAATGCTGGTGCGGTTGTGGTAGAGAATGTAAAAACGGGGGAAATTCTGGCGATGGTCAGTTATCCCACTTATGACAATAGTATTTTTGTGGCGCCTTCTACGGATCAGGATGCGCAGAAGGCCATATCCGACTTGTTTCAGGATCCCAATTCCGCCAGCCTGAACCGGGCGACGCAGGGACTGTATCCAATCGGGTCTACTTTTAAACCAATTGTTGCCGTGGCAGGACTGGAGAGCGGCACACTGACACCATATCAGCGGATCGTGTGCAATGGTTCCATTGTCTTAGGCAATCAGAGACACAACTGCCTTGGCACCCATGGCGCCTTGACGCTGGAAGAAGCGATTCGATTCTCCTGTAATATTTTTTTCCAGCGGGCAGGGATTGAAGCTGGAATCGACACAATTGATTCCTGGGCGAAGGTTTTTGGTCTGGGAGAGAAAACAGGCATTGAGATCAGCGAATATGCCGGTTACCGGAGCAATCAGACCACCATGCAGGTGAAGGAGACCGATCTCACGCACATCTGGAGCGATTCCGACACGGCGCAAACGGCAATCGGCCAATTATATACGTTATTTACTCCGCTGCAGCTGAGTAATTACACTGCGGCCCTGGCCAATGGGGGATACCGGAATCAGCCTTATCTGATTCAATCCGCCATTGCCAAGGATGGAACGGTGACCTTTGAGACAGAGTCTTCTCCTACCAAGCTTGAAGTAAAGCCGGAAACGTTGAATGCAATTCGGAAGGGGATGATTAGCATGGTAGAAAACAATACTACGGCAAAAAAAGCATTTTCTTCTTTCCCTAGCGGATTTGTTGCCGCCAAGACCGGAACACCGGAGACTGGTTTGGAGGCCTTTGGACAAAGTTCCCATTCCGTGTTGATTTGCTACGCTCCGGCGGACGACCCGGAAATTGCAGTTTCCGTCGTCATCGAACATGGCGTTTGGGGAAGCAACGGATTGGCTGTGGCCGGCAAAATTATGAATTCCTATTTTGCCAAAGCCGCAATAGACCCGGTAAACCAATCCCGGGCAGAAGGCTTATTGGGATTGTTAAAGCCTTAGATTATGGAATGACAAGAAGCATACGCATGCGGAAAACGCAAAGCTGCTGCTATCGTACCACATTCAATATTGTTTTCCTTTCATTCTTGTATTGATGCCGCTATCTCTGCTAATAAACCAAGCGTGTCTCCCTATGTGAGCTTCTTTCAGGATATACTATCCGATAAAATTGAAGGAGGCACATCAGAATGAGCGAAGTGATTGTAGTGACGTCGGGAAAGGGTGGTGTTGGAAAAACCACCACCACGGCGAATATCGGCGCCGCATTGGCGCTGGAGGGAAAACGGGTGGTCCTGATCGATACGGATATTGGTCTGCGCAACCTGGACTTGGTGATGGGTCTGGAGAATCGAATTGTTTATGACATCATCAATGTGGTAGAAGGGGTTTGCCGGACCAAACAGGCGTTGATCAAGGATAAACGGTTTACCGGCTTGTTTGTGATGCCGGCCGCGCAATCCCGGGATAAAAATTCGCTGAGTCCGGAGCAAATGGTTAAACTATGCGAGGAACTCCGGAAAGATTTCGATTTTGTCATCGTGGATTGTCCCGCGGGTATTGAACAGGGGTTTGCCAACGCCATTGCCGCGGCGGACAGCGCCATTGTGGTGACTACGCCGGAGGTTTCTTCGATCCGGGATGCGGATCGCATTATTGGCTTACTGGATGCTCATGGAGTAACGAAACATCGTCTGGTGATCAACAAAGTCCGTCCGGAGATGGTAAGAAGAGGGGATATGCTGAGCATCAATGACATTGTGGAGATCTTATCAGAGGATCTTTTGGGAGTCATTCCCGATGACGAAACCGTCATTGTTTCCACCAATCGGGGAGAACCGGCCGCGATGGGCTCCCGGTCGCTGGCGGGTAAGGCATACCGAAATATTGCCAAACGATTGAACGGAGAGACGGTGCCGCTGTTGGATACCACAAAGAAAGCAGGTTTCTTCTATCGGCTATTCCATCGTACGGAGAAGGAGGTTGTTTGGAATGAAGCATGATTTTCGCTCTTTTCTTCACCAATCCGGAACCATTGCCAAGAATCGTCTCCGCCAGGTGCTTCAGGAGGAACATTCCAAGGTGAAGCCTGAACTGGTAGAAATGATGGAGCACGATATCAAAAATGTCGTGGCAAATTATATGGAAGTACCGCCCAAGACGGTTAATTTGGTGGTGGCGGTCAACGGGACGGACAGTTCCTGTGAATGCGAACTGTCTCTGGAAGGAAATTGAAGGCACCCTGAATCTTGTCCAGGATTGGGTACAGTATGCAACTTAATGTTAAGTATGCCGGATTTGATATAACCCAAATGATGTATTCCGTTTCCTAAAACATACTTTTTTCTGGAATTTGAAACAAAGAAGCAAGATCGTACTAATTTTTAGCAAATTTATGGTCTGTTCAGGAACGCTGCAAAATACTATAATCGTATTTAGAAAACATCATGATGGAATACAATCATAGGAGGGTTTGATATGAGGAAAGGTTTGTTTGCTTTCACTGTACTTTGTTTGCTTCTTAGCTTGGTGTTCCCGTCGGCCGTGATGGCAAAGCAGGATGTCAGCCTGAACTACTATGAACTTGGCGTGGAGGATTTGGTGCAGCATTGGTTCCAGGATCAGGATCGCTATGAAATCCGATTTGTGGCGCCCGCGGAATTTACCCAGCTGGAATTGGAAATTTTAAGCGATGATTATGATGACAGTATATTAAAGATTACATTTTATCAATGGGATCGGAATCTGGATCGCACCGTGGCTGGAACCTCGGTATCCGAGTTGACCGTGGTAGGCGATTTTTATACCAGCGGTCTGCGGAAATATCCTTTGGCAAACGCTTTGCCGGCTGGAGAATACCTGATGGTTTGGGAAGTGGAAAAGTCGGCAGAATCGGCCTTTGGTATGTATGGTAAAACTTCTATTTTTGATTATGTGGAAACGTATCAGGATGGTGACGAGATGCTTGGGCAGGTGGATCATTTCCTTTTTGGAATCACCTGTTCTGTGGAAGAGGGGACGACTCCTTCCTGGCAGGCGTTGTCTCCTGTGGTGACGGAGGTGCCCACCAGTGAGCCCACCGCTACCCCGACACCCCCGACAGATGAGGCAACTCCCACGCTGAAGCCGACCAGCACCCCAGCCGGTACGGTGCAGCCGTCCGGAGAGGAAGAAGGAAGCACCTTCCCCTGGATTCCCATCATTGTAGTTGTTTTTGTAGCAGCGGCCGTAGTAGTGGTTATTGTTTTGATTCGGAAAAAGAAAGCATCGTAATGCTTTTGGAAAAGCATTTATTATTCTATCGGCACCGACAGACTGCATTTTTCCCCTTGGGAGAAATGCAGTTTTTTGCGCTTTTTACCGATCCTGAAAACGGATGGAATCGGCCGGTACGGCTCTGCTTTGCTTTACAGTTTTGGGAAAGATATGGTATAATAGGCGTGGAAACGTTTTTCCACGCCATGGGCAAAATGCTTCGTTGGAACGAAAGAGCGTGTTCCAACGACGTCGTGATGTAGATTATATACAAAGTCTTCATTCCGCTTATTTGTATTTCGAAGGGGCGGACCAATCCCTTTTAAACGGAGTGGAGACAAGGGAGAAGAAACGGGATGCTGACCATTGGAATTCTACCAAACAAGCAAAAGAAGGAAAGCCTCTGCTATCTGGAGCAATTGTTATCAGCGATCCATCAGAATGGTGCTGAGGCACTGGTTGCCGACGAGGAGTTGACGGAAGAGAGTGTGTGTTCCCGATCGGATTTGCTGATCAGCATTGGCGGCGATGGAACGTTTCTGCAGGCGGCGGCCAAGGCGATTGGTTACCGTGTTCCTCTTTTTGGTTTGCATCTGGGGACACTGGGTCTATTGACGGAATTTGATAAGCATGATATCCCTGGAACCATCGGCCGGCTTGTTCGAAACGAATATGATATCGAAGAACGAAAGGTCATGGATGTAGTGGTAACCGGACAGAACGGCCAAGAAGTATTTCGGGAATATGCCGTCAACGATTGTGTGTTGGCACGGGGAAATTTGTCCAAACTAGCCTATATCCATCTATGGATCAATGATTTTCTGGTGGAAACCTATCCTTGTGACGCGTTGATTGTAGCAACGCAAACGGGTTCTACCGCGTATTCACTGTCGGCAGGAGGGCCCATTGTGGAACCGGGGAATAACGTGATGATCGTTACGCCGGTTTGTCCTCATTTCACGGATCGACGTTCTACCATTGTGAAAGGAAGCAGCATGGTTTCGTTGAGTATGTGTAAAAAGCATACGGATATGCAGGTGTGCGTGGATGGGAGAAGGCCATATCCGCTGGGAGAAGGCGAACGTGTCTACTGTACCATGTCGGAAAAATTTTTACAAATTGTCCGGATGGATCCTCCCAATTTTTTTGACGCGCTGAAACGAAAGATCGACGAAAGAGAGGAGCGGCTTCGCGATGAAGTATGAACGTCAGGCGAAAATTCTGGAGTTGATCGAGAAACATATTGTGGAAACTCAGGAAGAATTATCCGGGTTGCTCCGGGAGAATGGTTTCGATGCTACTCAGGCAACCGTTTCCCGGGATATGAAAGAGCTGAAACTGGTTAAGATCGCCGTAGGAGACGGCCGCTCCAAATACTCTGCGCTGCTTAGCCAGCATTTTCTGTTGCAGGGGCAATTGCTGGACGTGTTTCGGAGCGCATATCTTTCTTCGGATTATGCAAATAATATGGTATTGGTCAACACGCTTCCCGGTATGGCTCAAGCAGTCGCATCCGCTATTGATTCGCTGAAGCTGGGGGAAGTGTTGGGAACCATCGCCGGAGATGACTCCGTTTTAATTGTTTGTCGGGCCGAAAAATACGCGGAGGAGATTGTCTCCATTTTAAATCGAATGGCAAGGTGATCGCATGTTGTCCCAGCTTTTGATCAAAAATGTTGCGTTGATTGATTCTCTGGCCGTGGAATTTGGTCCAGGTATGAATTGCCTGACCGGTGAAACAGGTGCCGGTAAATCCATTATCATTGATTCCATCAACTGTCTGCTGGGTGGTCGGACCTCCCGCGATTCCATACGGCATGGGAAGGAAACGGCTTCCGTACAAGGCGTGTTTTTGTCGGACAACCCGTTGGTTTCACCCGTGCTGCAGGAAATGGGAATCCAGGAAGAGGACGATCATACGCTCATCTTATATCGTGAGTTTTCCTTATCGGGACGGAACGTGTGCCGCGTCAATGGGCAGCCGGCGACGTTGTCCATGTTAAAACGGCTGGGAGAGGTCTTGCTGGATATTCACGGCCAACACGATAACCAATCGCTGCTTCGCCCGGAATCGCACCGAAAGCTGCTGGACTCTTTTGCAGGCGAAGCTCTGGATTGTCTCTGCAGACCTTATTTGAAAAATTTGGAAAACTACCGGGGGATTCAGGATGCTTTGTTGCGTTTGTCCGGTGATCCGCTTGTCCGGGAACGGACGATGGAATTGCTATCTTACCAATTGGATGAAATTCGTCAAGCCGGATTACAGGAGAAGGAGGAAGAATGGCTGTTGCCCCGCCGTATGGTTTTGGCAAACACGGAGAAAATATCATATGCCTTGGAAAAGGTATATGAATTACTTCATGGCGCGGAGTTCGGAACAGTCTCTATTAATCAGTTGTTTGATGAAGTGGATAGGGAGCTGTCGGGAATTACAAAATTTGGCGGCCCGTATCGGGAGCTTCTTCAAAAGTGGGAAGAAATCGGCTATTTGCTGGATGATTGGGCAGGCCAGATTCGTGCGGAGAAAGAACAGGCTGTTTATCAGCCGGAGGAGCTGGCGGAGATTGAGGAACGACTTGATCTGTTAGCCAGACTAAAACGAAAATATGGTCATTCTATCGATGAAATTTTGGACTTTGAAAAAAAGGCCGCTTTGCAGCTGGCAGAGTTGGAACAAAGCGAGGAACGTTGTCAGATATTGCGAAAGGAGCAAAATCAGTTAAAAAGTACGTTGCTGAATGCCTGCCAAAAGATGCATCAGGTTCGGCAAACCGTTTCCCGGCGGCTGGAAGAGAATGTGTGTCAACAGCTTCGTGAGCTGGAAATGCCTCATGCCAAATTTGAAGTTCAGCTGGACTATACGCCGGGGTCGGAGGAGGATCCCGCATTTGGAAAAGCCGGGTTGGATCAGGTGGAATTTTACATTTCGGCCAATCCGGGTGAACCGGTGAAGCCCTTGGCGAAGATTGCCTCAGGAGGGGAACTGTCCCGCATTATGCTGGCCATCAAAACAATTTTGGCCGACGTGGATCACATTGCAACCATGATATTTGATGAAATCGATATCGGCATCAGCGGTCAGGCAGCCCGAAAGGTGGGAGAGAGGATGAAATGGCTTTCCGGAAAGCATCAGGTAATCTGTGTTACTCATTTGGCACAAATCGCCGCCATTGCCGATTCCAATATTTTCATTCAAAAATTTTCCCAGGGAGATCATACCATTACGTTGGCAAAAACATTGAGCCCCGAGGAAAAAATTCAGGAAATCGCCCGTCTGCTGGACGGCGATCACGCGTCGGAGCTGACTCTGAAGCATGCCGGCGAAATGATAGAAAAAGCAGGACAAATTCCCTTTCTTCCCACAGTATAAAGACAAAACGAACAGGACATGTTACATAAGAGACGGCATGCAACACAAGCCGCCTTAGATTTTGTAAGGGAGGTAAATTGATGGGATTGCCTCATAAGTCCAAATCGTTTGCTGTTTTGATTCCGGTTATGCTTTTGCCGCTCGTTGCAGCTTTGTGTATCGGAATTTTTTTTCTGTTCCCGGTTGGAACAGGGGCTGTGAATGGATGCTCTGTCGCGGTATCCCGGCCGGTTTCGTCTGGAAACAAGGTGATGGTCAGCGGTGCGCCGATTGGAATCCGGATGCAATCGGAAGGTGTTTTGGTAACGGGATTTATTGGTTTTTTGTCGCAAAACAACCAATACGTTTCACCGGGAAAAGATGCCGGGTTGCGGATCGGAGACCGTATCTTATCCATTGATGGCGTTTCGGTAATCGGAACCGATAGTTTGGTGGAAACCGTTTCCGCCGGAAAAGGCTGTAGTCAGGTTTTTGTGGTGGAACGGGATGGCTCCAAATTGAATATGACGGTAACCGCCTGCAGGGAAGATCAATCCAATGTGTATAAAATTGGATTGTGGGTAAAAGATGGCGCGGCTGGTATCGGTACGCTGACCTTTTATGATCAGGAAACCGGTTTCTTTGGCGCTTTGGGCCACGGAATCACGGATATGGAATCCGGTGCGCTATATACCATATCGGGCGGACAGCTGTTAAATGCTGCCATTACCGATGTGGTCAAAGGAAAGATAGGATGCCCGGGAGAATTACGAGGGTATTTTACCAACAGCCGGAGATCCCTGGGAAGGGTTATTTGCAATGAGGAAAGCGGCGTTTACGGGATTTTGGAGAAAGAATGGCTTTCTCATTTTTCCGGCCGAGAGATGCCCATTGGAGAAGCATCCTCCGTACACCCGGGGAAAGCTACCATTTTTACTACGCTGGGTTCTGGAGAACCAAAGGAATATCAGATTGAGATTCAGCGGGTAAATAAGGAAAAAGTAACCAGCGCCAAAGGGTTGGTGATTCAAATTGTGGACCCCGAATTACTGGATGTGGCTGGAGGAATTGTCCAAGGGATGTCCGGTAGTCCGATTATACAAGACGGTAAGCTTATCGGTGCGGTAACACACGTGATGATCAACGATCCTACCACGGGATATGGTATTTTCATTGAAGGTATGTTGCAGAACCAGGAATCGGTGCTGCAAAAGCAAAACTAATTAAGACGATTGGGTGGAAAGCTGTCTGCTTTCCACCTTTTTGCGAATGACGTTCTTTGCTATATAAAATAATAATTCTCCAAACATGCTTCGTTGCTAGTAGCGGTTCGTCATTTTTGTTTTCAGGAAGCGATAAAAAGCAAAATCAAAAACGGCACCGCTTAAGCGATGCCGTTTTCCTTCTCACAAAAAATTACGGTCAGTTATTCTGATTATACGCGTCGCAACCGGCAAAAGCATCTTCCGCAATGGTGACACCGCCGCCCATCGTTACCGAGGTGAGAACAGAACAATTGTTGAATGCTCTTTCCCCGATCCGTGTAACCGAGTTGGGCAGATGAACGGTTTTGAGGGAAGCACAGCCATTGAATGCATAAGGGGCGATGCTGGTCATGCCGGAAGGTACCGTAACGGTTTCTACCGTGGTGACATCGTGAAATGCTCCGCCGACAATGGTCCTTACTCCAGCTGGAAGAGTGATTTCCGTTTTTGTTGTGTTTACTTTCAGCAGCATACCGTTCACCACCAAAAATTCGTCTGTATTCAGCTGATACCATCTGGTTTGATAGAATGCCCAAGCCCCAATGGAGGAAAGTGAATCCGGCAGAGAAACTGTCGTGAGGGACGTACAATTGTAAAACGCATAGGCACCGATGGACGTTACTCTGCTGGGAATCTCAATTTCTCGCAGTGAAGAACAACCGTAAAAGAGGTATTCGGGAATGGTGGTTAAAGAAGAAGGCAATTTGACATATTGGAGAGAAGAACAGCCGTAGAAGGCTTTTTCTCCGATGGTTTGGATGCCGTCTTCCAAAATAACGCTTTCCAGATTTTCGCAATAATAAAATGCATAATCGCCGATAGAGCGGACGCTGCCCGGAATGACAATATTTTTCAGCAGTTTGGAATGATAATACGCTTCTTTGTCAATGCTCTGGAATCCATCGAAGGTGTAAGCAGCGATGGACTTCACCGATTCCGGAATAATCAATTCGTTGCCGGAAACCTTGGCCTTGATGAGGATGCCGTCTCCCACGATCAGGTAGGTTTCAGACGCATTTTCTTCCTGCTGGAACCAAGTGTCAAACCATGCCGTCCCGTCAAAGGCTTGAATGCCGATCTGATTGACGCTGGCCGGAATGGTAAACTGCCGAATCCCGCTGCAATTGGTAAATGCGTAATCACCGATTGCCGTAACCTTTTCCGGCAGGATCACGTTCTGGAGGGAAGCACAGCCGTAAAATGCCCTTTTACCGATGGTAAGCAACGAATTTGGGAAAGCAATCCATCCCGGCTGCGGGGATTCCGATTCTTCTGTTTTTTGGTCTCCTGTTGTCTGCGCGATGGAAACCATTTCCAATTCGGTACAGCCGTCAAACGCTCCATCCCCAATTTGGGTGATCAAGCCTGCTATGGTAACGGTTTTCAGCGAAGTACAGCCATGAAAAAGATTGGAACTCAAGACGGTTACTTTGGAAGGAATGGCAATACTGGTTAGTTTTGTGAAGTTTTCAAATACGCCGGGCGCCAAAGACGTGAGGCTTTCCGGCAGTGTCAGCTTTGCCAACGTATCACGGGAATCGTACAGCGCATCACTGGCCAGAGCGTTCACTGTATCGGGCAGCGAAATCTCGGAAGAAGCAAAGGGGTATTTCACCAAAATCCCTTTTCCCGCCAGAATGAATTTGTCCGCTTCGGAGGCCTCGGCTGAGGTGGCCTTCGCGATTGCGTCATTCAGCCATTTGGTATTCGCCAAACAGCCGCTGCCCAAGGTTCCTACGCTGATGGGAATCGTAATATCCGCCAAAGAGGTACAGTCTTGAAACGCTTCCTTTCCGATTTCTGTCAATTTCGTAGAAAAAGATACTTTGGTCAGTGCAGAACAGCCTTCAAACGCATTGGCATCCACTAACGTGGCTTTTTCCGGTATTGTTACTTCTTTGAGGGAGGTACAGCCGCGGAATGCATTTTCTGCTACAATCAGAATGTTCTCACTCAATATGATTGTTTCCAGCGCGGAACAGCCTTCAAACGCGGCCTTCCCCATTTGCCGGACACGGGAAGGCAGCTCGATCTTGGTCAAGGAACTGCACCCTCGGAAAGCATCCTCGCCAATGGTCTCCACTTTATAAGGAATATTAATAGACGTTAAAGCGGTACAATTCCGGAAAGCAGCCTCTCCGATTGTGATTACGCTGGTGGGCAGGGTAACGGAAGTCACAAAATCACAGCCGCTGAACGCCTGGTCTGCGATTTCCGTAATTTGTTCGGGCACCGTTACCTCGCTTTTGTTTCCTATGTAAGCAACCAATGTAGCATTGTCTACCCGGAATTCCGTTGGATCATACTCTATATCAACCACCGGTATGGGAGTGGGACCTGACGGTTCCTCCGTTGCCGGCGGCGGGGTAGGGCTTGTCTCCGGTTCCTCTGCGTCGCAGGCACATAACAATCCTGCCAATAAACACAGGGATAGAACGAGTGCTGCTACCTTTTTCATGTTATCATCCTCCACAATATAAATTAGCGCGTTACCGCGAATTTTATAGCTGTATAATCGATGGTATTATATAGCGAAACGCCTTCTAAGTCAATTTATTTTTCGTCTTGCGAAAATCAGGAGTCGGTGCTATTCTATGGAAACAGAGGTGATGGATCATGCTAAAAGCAGAAGTATTATCGGTTGGGACGGAGCTGCTGATGGGGCAGATTGCCAATACGAACGCACAATATATTTCGAAACGTTTGCCGGAAGCCGGTTTGGGCGTTTTTTACCACAGTGTGGTAGGCGACAATCCGGAACGCTTAGCGGATTGTCTGCGTTTGGCACTGCACCGGAGCGACGTGGTGGTTACTACCGGCGGCCTGGGCCCTACCCAGGATGACTTGACAAAAGAGGTGGTGGCCCACACTTTGGGTCTTTCCATGGAATTGCATGAAAAAAGCAGGGAACGCATTCGGGCATACTTTGAAAATGCTGGCCGGATCATGGTGGAAAGCAATTATCGCCAGGCCTATTTTCCAAAGGGAAGTCAGATCATTGAAAACGATGAGGGAACCGCGCCCGGTTGCATTATCACCTGTCCTTCCTGGCAGGATCCTTTTGCTCCGGAAGAGGCAAAGAAGGAGAAAATCGTGATTATGCTGCCCGGTCCGCCGCGGGAGCTGATCCCCATGTTTGACAAACATGTACTGGCTTATTTTCAGAAAAAATCACCCAATCATTTGGTTTCCAAATTCCTTCGTATTGTGGGAGTAGGAGAATCTCTGGTGGAAGAGAAAATTCTTTCCCTGGTAAATGGCCAGACCAATCCCACCTTGGCTACCTATGCGAAAGATGGTATTGTAACCATACGCATTACGGCCTCGGGAGAGCATGGTGAGTCACCGGAAGAACTGGTAGAGGAGATGACGCGGCGTGTCTGCGACATTTTGGGGGACAGTGTCTATACCACTGAGAACGAAGAGCTGGAACAGACCGTGTTCCGCCTTCTGAAAGAGAGACAGTTTTCCCTGGCGATTGCTGAGTCCTGCACCGGCGGTATTCTAGCAGAGCTTTTTACCTCCATCCCCGGTGCTTCGGAGGTGTTTCGGTGTGCGGCGGTTACCTACAGCAATTCGTCCAAAATGCAGCTGCTTCATGTACAGAATGAAACCATCCAGCAATATGGTGCGGTCAGCCGGGAAACGGCTCAGGAAATGGTGCAGGGAATTTGCTGGATATCCGGAGCCGACGTAGGCGTTTCGGTTACCGGATATGCGGGACCGACAGGCGGAGAGGACAAACCGGTAGGGCTGGTCTACATCGGCGTGAAATGCAAAGATTACGAAGAAGTCAGAGAATTTCATTTTAGCGGAAAACGGGACCGAATCCGAACTCTCAGCGCGGTCAACGCACTGGATATGATCCGGCGTGCTCTTCTCAGTCAGACCACATAATTTCCTTTTTTTTGTCTGTATGAATTGCCAACTTTTGTTACACACTATTCTTGATCATGAATCAAGAAGGGTTGTGTAACAAATGAAGGCAGTTATTATGGCTGGCGGCGAAGGCGTCAGGCTTCGTCCTATGACCTGTGAAAGGCCGAAACCCATGGTCCCGGTGGTGGATAGGCCGGTAATCGAACACATTGTTAAGCTGCTGGTACAGCACGGCATCTGTGACATTGCCGTTACGCTGCAGTACCTACCGGGCGAAATCAAGAGCTACCTGGAAGACGGAGCGGAGTATGGAGCCCGGATCTCTTATTTTTTGGAAGACGTCCCTTTGGGAACCGCTGGCAGTGTAAAAAATTGCAGTTCTTTTTTAGACGAAACCTTTGTTGTCATCAGCGGAGACGCCTTGACCGACTTGAATTTGACTGAGATCATCCGATTTCATCAGGAACATCAAGCAGACGCCACCATTGTGGTGAAAAAGGTGGCGGTTCCGGTGGAGTATGGGGTGGTGTTATCCGATGAGGAAAGCCGCATTACCGGCTTTCAGGAGAAGCCGTCCTGGGGTGATGTTACAAATGACAAAGTGAATACCGGTATTTATGTGCTGTCTCCTTCGGTAATGGAACTGTGCCCGCCCAACCAAAAGCGGGATTTCGCAAAAGATATTTTTCCGCTGCTCTTGGAACAGAAACGTGCGTTCTACGCCGTAGAAACAACGGATTACTGGTGCGACATCGGCGATCCTTCAACCTATCTGCGTGCCAACCGAGATGTTCTGGAAGGAAAGGTCAAGATTTCTTTATCCGGCTATTCGCCCCAACCCGGGATCTGGATTGGGGAAAACTCTATTTTAGAGGAACATGTTACCTTATCCCCCCCGGTTTTTATCGGCAGCAACTGCTACATTGGCGATAAGGCTGCACTGGGGCCCGGCTGTGTCGTCGGACATGGCACTGTGGTGGAAAAAGGAGCCAAAATCACAGAGAGCGTTTTGTGGAACAATTCCAGTCTTGCTCCGGCGGTGATGATAGAACACAGTATTTTATGCGACAAGCTGCAGCTGCAGAAAGGAGCCAGCGTCAAACATGGCATTCTTGGAAAAGGCGTAAAAATCGGTCGGTATGCCATGGTACAGGAAGGGGCGAGCATCTGGCCTTACCGGAATGTTGCGGAAGCAGATTCGGTATCCCGCCCGCTGACTTCAGTCCGTCAGGAAACTAAAATATGTTTCAGCGAATATGGTGTGACCAGCGGTTCTTCTCCGGAATACCTGACCCGTCTGGGCTGCGCGTTTGGAACTCTGATGGGAATATCGGCCAGCATTGCGGTCAGCTGTGACGGCAGCGGCGCAGCACAGATGATGATGTCGGCTGTGGAAGCAGGCCTGGCGGCAACCGGTATTCAGGTAAAACGGACCGATTCGGCATCTCTTTCCGTTTTGCGCTGGACATGCCGTTCCGGGGCTTGCGACGGAGCCGTTTCTGTTTCTTGTGCAGCCAAAGAAGCGGAAGGACCGGTAACGATCAACCTGCTCAATGGTCATGGAAACGATCTCTGTAAAACGGAACGCCGGAAACTGCAGACTATTTTTAACAAGGATGATTATGTGACGGTCAGTGCTCCTCAAATTCTGCCAATCCGGCAGCTGTCCGATCCGGAGGATTATTATATTGCCGATCTGAGCCGCCGCTTCCCGGAGGCGTACCGGGCGCTGAAGTTTTCTCCCAGGCAGTACAATCGGACGGAGCGGGAGGCCGTGACTGCTTATCTGACTGCTGCGCTATATCCGGACGCTCCTGTTTTTATCTCCGTTTCTTCTGCTCTGTCGGCGGAAAAAGTAGCAAAAAAATATAATAAAAACGTTATTCGGTGCGGAAGCCGGGCCGGAGATGTGATGGAGGCCATGGAAGAGCTGATGCATGTGCCGGGAGTCTATGAACAATATCTGATGTTATTTGATGATTTGGCTTTTGACATGGCGGTATGTCATTATAACGCCATTGCGGATGGTTCCGTCCCGATGAAACGGATTCTGGCGGAACTGCCTCGAATTTACCGAACGAGCCGGGAGTTTTGCTGTGACAACGAACGGAAAGCCGATGTTATCCGGCATTTTACTCAGGATGAAGCAATCCGGGATCAATTTGAGGTGTTTGATGGCTTAATCCGACAGGATAACGAGGGCGTTGTCCGGATGTATGCAGATGAATACCGTCCCGTTTTCCGGATCGACGTGGAAAGTTTACGGGAAGAGTACGGTACCGACTTGCTGGATAAATTCGGAAAACTGCTGGATGAGTATTTGAAGAGTTCGCCATCCAATTGATTTCCCTTCCATTTTGTGCTACACTGTACCCGAATAATGTGGCGGGAACTTTAGCGGAAAGGGGACAAGCAATGAAGGAACGTCAGCAATCCATTGGCAGAGGATTTTTGGTGCTTTCTCTAGCCAGCATTCTGGTAAAGCTTATGTCCCTGGTGTTTGTCCCGGTAATGCGTCATCTGTTGGGCGGTGATGTGGGATATGGCGTCTTCGGCGCTACCAACGAGGTTTTCGCGTTCGTTTATGTACTCACCACGGCGGGACTGCCGGTGGCCGTGTCCAAACTGGTAACGGAGCTGACTGCCACTCATCATAAGCGGGAAGCAGAGCAGTCGTTCCGGCTGGCTCGTTCGTGCCTCTTTTTGATCGGCCTGATGTTTACCGCTGTTATGGCGGTATTTGCCAAGCCCATTGCTGCCTTGATGAACAACGAGGAAAGCTGGCTTGGCATGTTGTTTATCGCGCCCAATCTGCTGATCTGTTCTGTTCTGTCTGCCTATCGGGGGTATTTTCAAGGGAAAAAAAATATGACGCCTACGGCGTTGTCCCAAATTGCGGAGCAGGTGGTTCATGTCCTGATTTCCGTTTTTATGGTGGTGCTGCTGCGCAGCCGCGGTATCGTCTGGGCCGTAGCGGGTGCGTCCATGGGGACCGTTGCAGGATCACTGGTAGCGCTGATTATTGTTCTGCTGTATTATAAAAGATACCGGAGGGACGCCAAAGCTTCTCTTCGGAAAGAACGGGCCCAGGCGGAAGCTGTCTTATGGAAGCGACAGGGCGTTACCGGTTTGTATGGTTCTTCAGAAGGTTCCGACCAGCCGTCGCGTCCCAAAGAAGTCAGGCGCATTACTACAAAAGAATTGCTGAAGCGGCTTGCCTACTATAGCATCCCCATTACACTAAGTGCCGGTGTCCAATATGGGGGGAATTTGGTGGACGCGTCGATTCTTACCAGGCGATTGGAAGTATCCGGTCTGGACGTCGTCACCAGCCGCGGATGGTATGGCGTCATGATGGCGACCAGGCAGCTGATCAATGTCCCATCTTCCCTGATCACGGCACTGTGTGTTAGCATTCTTCCTGCTTTGGCGGCGGCCTACGCCCTGCGGAATCGGCGCGAAACATCGGAAAAAGCCAATTATGGCTTCCGTCTTTGCTATCTGGTGGCGTTTCCTTTGGGGGTGGCCATGACGGCATTTGCTCAGCCGATTTATACCCTGCTGCGATTTGGCGATAATTATGTTATTCTTATGAGCATGTCTTTGAGCATTGTTTTGCTTGGAACGGTCCATTTGCAAGGTTCCATTTTACAAGGAGTGAACCGGATGTACCTGTCTACCATTTTCTTATCCCTAAGCGTTGTATTGAAGGCAGTGCTCAATTATGTGCTGATCCCCATCCCGGCTCTTCGCATTTACGGAGCGGTTTTGTCTACTTATTTGTCTTACTTGATTCCGCTGATTTTGAACCATATTGTGCTGAACCGGGTTTGCCGGCTTCGAATTTCTTTGATTCGCAATGCCTGGAGGCCTGCTTTCTGTTCCGTTCTGATGCTGGTCTGTGCCATTCCGGTTTATTTCGGTCTGCATGCGCTGTTTGTCTGTTTTATGGGAAGCTATCTTTCCATTCTGCTGGCATTCCTTCCTACGGTGTGCGTCGGCGCGGCTGCCTACGCTATATCCATGCGGAAAATCGGTGGATTGACAGATGAGGATTTGGACTCGGTATCTCCGAAGCTTACCAGAATCGTTGGCCGGTTGGAGCGGCGCCTGGGTCGTTCTTAAAAACGATGTGTCGTTCCGGAAAACGGTTTTTATATTAAGTATATCAAACATAGGGGAGGATCAATATGCATCGGATCGCAACATTTCACAAAGTAAGCTGGCCTCGGTTCCGGCAGGACTGGGAAGCCTCGTTGGGGCAGACGGAGGAAGAGACACTTCGGGCCATTTATGATAATCTTGTGCTGCCTGCCCGGGCAACTGCCGGTTCGGCTGGATACGATTTTTACAGTCCCTGCCGATTTACGCTGCTACCGGGGAAATCGATCCGCATTCCAACAGGAATTCGTGTGGAGATGGAGGAAAACTGGGTGCTTCAATGTTATCCCAGAAGCGGTTTGGGATTCCGGTACCGTTTGCAGTTGGACAATACGGTGGGCATCATTGACAGCGATTATTTTTACTCCGACAACGAAGGGCATATCCAGGCAAAAATTACCAACGATTCCCGTGAAGGCAAGACGGCTGTTTTGGAGGCAGGCAAGGGATTTATGCAGGGTGTTTTTGTAGAGTATGGCATCACGGTGGACGACGATGTACGGACAAACCGGAATGGTGGATTCGGCAGCACCTCTTGAGCGCTATATGCGGTTGTGATACAATAAAGTACAGGATTTTTCTGGATGTTTTTTGTCCTTGTTTTGCATAAGCCTCCGTGTTCTGCTTGGTTCCTGGCGGGCTTCGGCGAAAACGGGGATTCGGATATTACGGTTAGGAGGATGAGGATGAGCAAAGTTGTGTGTTTTGGTGAAATCATGCTTCGTTTGGCGACGCCGGGAAGAAACCGGTTTGTCCAGACGGATTCTTTTTTAGCGACCTACGGCGGTGCGGAAGCGAATGTCTGCGTTTCCTTAGCCAATTATGGAATGGATGCGTTTTTTGTGTCCAAGGTGCCGGAGCATGACATGGGGCAATGCGCGGTCAACGCGCTGCGGCAATATGGGGTGAACACGGAATGGGTTTTGCGGGGCGGCGAGCGGCTGGGAATTTATTTTCTGGAGTCCGGTGCTTCTCAGCGGCCTTCCAAGGTGGTATACGACCGCAAGTATTCTTCCTTGTCGGCCCTAAAGCCGGGAGAAATTCCATGGGATCAGGTACTGGAGAAAACGGACTGGTTTCATTTTACCGGCATTACCCCCGCCTTAAGCGATACGGCGGCGCTGGTTGCCATGGAGGCGCTGCAAGCTTGCCGGCAGCGGAAGATACCTGTTAGCTGTGACCTGAATTTCCGGAAGAATTTATGGACGTCGGAACGGGCCGGTATCGTAATGGGCGAACTGATGCACTATGTTGATGTTTGTATCGCCAATGAGGAGGATGCGGAGAAGGTGTTTGGTATCCGGGCGGCAGATACGGATGTGACTTCGGGAAAGCTGAGCCGAGAGGGCTACCGGGAAGTTGCCGGTGAGCTTTGCCGGCGTTTTGGTTGTAAAAAGGTCGCTATTACACTGCGGGAGAGCTTATCCGCAGACGACAACAACTGGGGCGCGATGCTGTACGATGGAACGCAATGCTATTTCAGTAAGACGTATTCCGTCCATATCGTGGATCGTGTGGGCGGCGGTGATTCATTTGGCGGAGGCCTTATTTATGGATTGTTAAGCGGTTATTCCTGTCAGGAAGCCGTGGAATTCGCAGTTGCCGCGTCCTGCTTGAAACAGACGCTGCCAGGGGATTTCAATTTGGTCAGCCTGGCGGAGGTCCGGGCTTTGATGAACGGAGATGGCTCTGGGAGGGTAGTCCGATAAACAGAATTTTCCTGGCAAACAGAACGGTTTCTGCCTCGGCGGGGCCGTTTTTTTATACCTCTCCGGCGTTTTGTCCGGATCGTTCCTGCTCCAGCCATTCCAAGCGTTTGTTGGCATATTGATAAGCGGCTTGAAAGTCGTTCTCCGCTAGGCTGCATTGTTCTAATACGTAATAAATTTGTTTGAGCAGAGCATTCTTGGGTGGACATTGTCTTTGCGCTGCTTCCAGGTATCGTCGGGCTTCCGTGTAGCGAGACTCCAGAAAATGGTACATACCCGTATAATAAGCACTGTATCCATTGTCAGATAGACGAAGAACGGATTTGGCACTTAGATAAGCGACATATGGTTTCATTTGTGCCGGTTCTTTCCGGATGCGATAATACTCAGCCATCAACCGACAGAACAAATCGTCGGTATCCGGTGGCTGAGTACAGGTCTCCCGGTACTCCTCCGCAATGGCCTGAACTGCTTCTGCTGTTCCTCCCGGTATTGCTTCGACAACCAAGTCCGCTTCCTGCAGTTTCGCTATTTTTTCCTGCAATTTTGCCACTAACGTTTGTTTTTTCTTTTCTCTGTCGCCAATGGTTCCTTCCATATTATCCGGATTGGCTACTAAGGAAGACATGAAATAGGAGAGCGGCACATCCAGCACTTCCGCCAGATATTCCAATGTTTTAATGGAGGGGGCGGCGGCATCGTTTTCAATTTTGCTCAGCATATTTCGCGTAATGAAATCGCCAACCACTTCGCTTTGCGTCATTTTTTTGGCGATTCGCGCTTCTTTGATCTTGTTTCCCAATGACAATTCTTTCATAGGGCCCCTCCTTGTCAGTAAGAGTAAAAAAAATTCACTTACAGTATACTCCTTTTCACCAAACAAAGCAAGAAGAAAAGGAAGATTTTTTCAGAATAATACGAAAAAATTTTTTATATAAGGCTTGTCTGGATATTGACTCTTGGAAGAAAACAAGATATAATTTTAGTAAATGAAATTTACTTGCTGCTTGAAAGTGCGGGTTATTTCATGGAAGCTTTGGAAGATAGGGGGTTATGTGGGATGGTGGATTGGTGGAATAATTTATCTGGATTGCTGCAGGTATTATACATCATCGCGGCAACTTCTACGGTCATTCTTTTTTTGCAGATGATCCTGGCGATTTTCGGCATTGGCGGTGACGATGGCTCGCTGGATTCCGGTGATGGCGGCGCGGATTTGGGCGGCGGAGCGGAACTGGATACGGATAGTGATCTTTCCTTGGATCACGGTGGTGTGTTTGATGGACACGGCGTGGAGAATACCGGCGGTGTCAGCGAATTCGACGAAGTGGGATTGAGGCTTTTTACGATCCGCGGGTTTCTATCTTTCTTCTCCATTGGAGGCTGGACCGTTATCGTTATGATTCAGTCCGGGATTCCCCCTTGGATTTCCCTGATTGTTGGATTGCTTGCCGGCCTGGCCACCATGTTTTTGATCGCGAAGATTCTGCAGCTGTCCATGCGTGTGCAATCCAGCGGAAACATTAATTTGCGCAACGCCATTGGTGCGGCGGCGGAAGTGTATCTTACCATACCGGCGAACAACCAAGGAAAGGGAAAAGTTAGCGTGGTGGTACAGGAGCGTCTGCGGGAATTTGACGCGGTGACCTTTGAATCCGAAAAGTTACCAACGGGAACCGGTGTCCGCGTGGTAGATATGATTGCCTCCGATGTTCTGGTGGTGGAGAAGTTAGAATAGAGCTGCCGGCAATTCACGCAAAGAGAACGGATCATGAATGAAACGAAAGGTCTGTTTCAACAGAAAGAAAGGAGAAGGTAAAATGGGTGGCTGGGTATTTCTTATTATTGCACTTGTCGTTGTGGTATTTGGCATGGTGGTTTTTGTCTGCGGAAGATTCCGCAAGTGCCCTTCCGACAAGATTATGGTTATCTACGGTCAAGTGAAGGGAAACGCAGATGGGTCGTCTAAGTCGGCAAAGTGCATTCATGGTGGGGTCGCCTTTATTAAGCCGATCGTTCAGGCCTATCAGTATCTGGATCTGACGCCGATTTCCATTAATGTTCCGCTGAAAAACGCCTTGTGCCGGCAGAACATCCGAATCGATGTCCCATCGACTTTCACCGTGGGTATTTCCACGGAGCCCGGTATCATGCAAAACGCGGCGGAGCGGTTGCTGGGGATGAAACTGGTGGAAGTGCAGGAACTGGCGAAAGACATTATTTTCGGCCAATTACGTCTTATTATTGCGACGATGGACATCGAGGAGATCAACACGGACCGGGATAAATTTCTGGACGCGATTTCCCGGAATGTGGAGACCGAGCTGAAAAAGATTGGTTTGCGGCTCATTAACGTGAACGTAACGGATATCACCGATGAGTCCGGGTACATTGAGGCGCTGGGGAAAGAAGCAGCGGCTCGGGCGATCAACGATGCCAAGAAGAGTGTGGCGGAAAAAGACCGGGATGGCGCAATCGGTGAGGCCAACGCCCGACGGGATCAGCGTATTGCTGTCGCTATGGCTGACGCAACGGCGATCAAAGGCGAGAATGAAGTCAAGATTCAAATTGCCGATTCGGATGCCGTAAAGAGAGAACGTGAGGCGGAAGCGCTGCGCCGGGCTACCGCGGCGGAGAAAGTACAGGCTGCCAACGCGCTTCAGGAAGCTTACTTGGCGGAGAAATCTGCGGAAGAAACGCGTGCGCTGAAAGAGAAAGCAACATTGGAAGCAGATTCCTTAGTAACAGCAGAAATTGAGAAGAGACGCGTGGAGATTGCCGCGGAGGCGGAGGCCGAGCAAATTCGGCGCAAAGCCAAAGGAGAGGCAGATGCTATTTTTGCTAAAATGGAAGCCGAAGCACGCGGCGTCCAGGAGATGCTGACCAAGCAGGCGGAAGGCTTGTCGGAAGTGGTGAAGGCGGCTGGCGGGCAGGCGGATGACGCTGTGAAACTGATTGTAGCGGATAAACTGGAGGAACTTGTGAAGATCCAGGTAGAAGCGATCAAAAATCTGAAGATCGATAAAGTTACGGTTTGGGATGGTATGAACGGTGGAAATGGTACGTCTACCACGTCTAATTTCTTGTCCAGCATGCTGAAATCCATACCGCCTATGAATGAAATGTTCAAAATGGCAGGTATGGAGCTTCCCTCATTTTTAGGAAAAGAATTGGAGCCTGGTCAGGAAACGGAAGAAAACGCATAATGTCGTAATGCAATCTTTGTTCTTCACACGCCGGAGCCGGAAATCAGGGAAATGGTTTGCCGGTTCCGGTTGTTTTTATGGGAATTTGCTACAGCAAATTCAGACCGTTCATGGTAATCTTAAATTGGAGTCCGAAAAATTCCGCGGCGCGGCGGCAGAGCATCATACGATTTAGAAAGATTTCAAAATAATCCATAACAGAACAAATATGCGTATCAATCCTTAGGACCAGCGTGAATGTTTTGTCCATTTTGTCCAACGTGACGGCGCTGTCGGTTACAGCGTAATTGACCCGATCGTGAATGTCGAAATGGGCAATCTCACTGTTGCGGACCCGGGAGCGGCGCACATCCGTTTTATCTGCCAGGATCAACGCGGCAGCAATGGCGGTAACGGGAAATGCCGTTTCCTCATCATGGTTGCCGATTGCGGTGATGACCAATGCGATTTCTTCGGCGGACATGCCCATTTTGTCCAAAATACGAAAGGCCATAATCGCACCGCTTTGGGCATGGTCGCTGCGGTTGACCACATTTCCGATATCATGCATGTAACAAGCAATCTTTGCCAATTCCCGTTCTCTTGGAGAATATCCAAGATCTTCCAAAAACTTGCTGGCTGTTTCCGCGCATTTTCCTACATGAGAAAAACAATGCTCCGTGTATCCCATGGCGCGCAGGGACGCGTCGGCCTGAGCGATATACGTGTTGATTTCTTCTGAGTTTTTGATTGTTTCAAACGATAGTGCTTTTGTCATGGTATTCCGTCCTAACGCAGATAATATCAATATCGTAATATGGCAAAAGCCATCCTATCTATTGTACCCATCCGGGAAAATTGTGTCAAGAAAATGGCCGAAGCCAATTTTTTTCTGAAAAATAGTTTTTGGGAAATAATTAGATTGAAAAAGTTCTTAAAACAGGTGGTTTTTTGATGACTTTACCCCAAAAATCCGGGAAATAATTGCGGAAAATAGACATGATCTCTACCAGGATGGTATAATGGCACCACTCGTCCGGTATTGGGGCCGGATACGGGAAGGAGAATATGGGGGGATCTTTCAATGGGGGCATTGTGTACGAAAGAGACACAGGAAAGCGGCTTACTGCTGCAGAAGCGCTTTTCCTTTGTTGACAGCGAAGCGAACAAAGAGAACAAAATTCAAAAAGCATGGGACAGCGCATCTCAACAATATGTGGCGGTAAAGCGATGGCCAAAGGCGGATTTAGCCGGCGTTCGGGAAGTTTCTGTCCTGTCGGCATTGTCACATCCTGGTATTCCGTTATTTTTCTGCAGCTTTGAAGAAGACGGCACCCGATATTTGGTTAGGGAATGGGTAGAGGGAATTTCGTTGGAACAATTTCGGCGACGGGAAGATTTTTCCCTTTCTGAACAAGAAATTCTTCAGCTTTTTTCTCAGCTTTGTGAGATCATCTGCTATTTGCATGATCATCCGGAAGGGCCTTTGATCCATATGGATTTGAAACCTGCTAATGTCCTGTACCGGTGCGGCCAGAATGATGGAGGAAAGCCGGCTCTGATGTTAATCGATTTTGAAGGGGTTCAATCTTTGCGTGCACCGCAAGATAAAAATCCGGAATTGGATGATACCATCCGGCTGACCTCTCCTTTTTATACTGCGCCGGAAGCCCTGTGCGGCGAGTTTTTACCGGAGTGCGATATTTATTCTTTGGGTGCTATCCTCTTCTTTCTACTGACCGGCCGGGCTCCGCGGTACGGCGAAGTGTTTCCGGGACGCGGACGTTTCCGGCATTTGCTGAAACGGTGTCTTGCCAGAGAACCGGAGAAACGGTTTTCTTCTGTCCGAGAACTGCTGCGGACGTCGGTTGTTTCCATGGCAGCTCCTTCTGCGTTGCCGGAGAAACAGAAATGTGGTTCTAGGAAAATGGTTTTGTTCCCGGGGCATTTTCTTCCTGACTGGAGACGATTAGTGGTTACGGTTGATGGAAATTTGTGCTTTGCTTGTGAACTGGCTTATCTTGCTGCTAAAGTGTTTCAACTGCGTGTAGCCCTGTTTGCTACGTCCCCCTGGCTGGAGAACCGAATGGGATACTTTTTGGACAAACAAGTCCGGGAATCCTCCTTGGTTTGTGAGGACGACGAGCCCTTTTTCCTTGCCGGCGGAATCCATCCCATGCTCCGCAAACCATCTGAGGATTGGCTGCGGGAAGAGATGTTGGAACAGAGCCGTATGGCGGACTCTTTGTTTGTAGGCCGGTCGGTTGCCTTCTCTCGCTATTTTCAGAAGCAAGAAAACGATATGCGGGAGTTTTGTCTTTGGGGATACCGGAATTTTGATCTGGTGATTCTGGTTACCGATCTGTATCAGGACAATTCTTACCGTCAATCAGCGCTGAAATACAGTGATACGGTTTTGGCCGCACCCTGTTCCAATATTGAGGAAATCGAACGAAGCTGTTCGTATTACGACGGACTTTCTGAAGCGGTCGGAACGCCTTCTTTTGCAGTACGGTATGTCGCATGGGAATATCATGGGGAAGCCAGCCTGCCGGAAAAAGGAATCTCCTTTTTGGTTGGCGCCTCCCGTTATTTGGGGCCGGTATCCTTTCAAATAGAACGGCTGCGCTGTCGGAACAGCGGCACACAGGTCTTTTGCACCTCCTTCCAAGATACGCTGGCAAAAGAATATGGGCGAATACTGAATGGATTGCTTTGTCCCCAGATTCCTGAATCGTAAACAATAGTGAGAGTATCTCATTCCGGTAGGCCCGCTTCTCACAGCGAGCAGGCTTTGTCGAGTAATGAAACGGATGCAAATGGCTGTGAAGAAATGGGGGGAGATCGATGAAAAAAGGAATGTTATTTCCCATAACGATTTTTTTTCTTGGATTAGCATTGTTGGCAGGTATTTATTCGTTTGTTGTTATTCCCAATATCAAACAACAGGAAAAAGAAAAATATGCTCTGGCCTTGGCCAGAGAAACGCAAGCGGCTGTTCCGGTTTTGGTTTATACCGGAGAAAAACCTCTTTTAGAAGGAACGGTCTTAACGGATTTATTAGAGACGGAATTTTCCGTCCTGTATTATCCGCCCGGTACGATTCGGGGGACGATGGCGACAGAATATTCTTCCGTAGCCGGAATGCAGATAAAGTATACGCTTGCCCAGGGTCAACCGGTATCGTTGGATTTGATTCAGCCTGCCGTGTTTGCTCAGCCGGAAGATGGCAGACTGAAAGAATTCTTGGTGTCTAGCTTGGTAGGAGGACATGTTACGGTAGGCGCTTACGTGGATGTGCTGTTACGCTATCCGGATGGTTCCTATGACGTCGTTGTTCCCCATACGCAGATATATGATATTTTACCCTCTCCGGACGGATCCAAAGGATTTCAGCCGGAACGAGAGGATTACTCTGTTGTTTTTTCGGTTAACGAAGAGGCCTATCGTGATTTGCTTTTGGCTCAGCAGCTTGGCCGGTTGGACCTCCGGCTTTATCAAAAAACAGATCAGACGCCTTCCGAAAAGACATTTCTATCAGGATACAAACCGCAATCGGAACAATATAGAGAAGAGGTGGGCGCATGAACGGTTGTTCTTCCGCCGCATGGCAGAGACTGCTTGCCATTTTAACCGATGCGCTGACCAGCCCGGAACGCTACCGAGCATTGTATCATACTGATTTTGCTTACGCAGAACAGGCGGTCCGGCTTTTTTCTGAATGGAAGGATGCCGCTTCACTAGGGGATTTGGAAGCGAGAAATGCTCTAATTGATTATTTTGTTCAAATACTGGAATCCAATGTTGACGGACAAGTACAAGAAGATATCCAGACTCTTGTGGATTTTCAAAATATTATAAACAATGGAGCTGGTATTTTGTTCGAATTGCTGCTGGCGAACCGGTCCCTTTGCAGTTTACTGGATCGTTATGCCATTACGGAACAGTTGGATGAAAGCCGTTTGTTCACCATAGCGCAGAGAGAGGAAGAGGAGAAACCGTTTTCTGTCCGGTACCAATCCAGGAGGGAACAATTCCGATTTCTTGCCGCCCTGCTTTATGCGGCAACCTATGGGCAGGATTGCATCGATTCTCTGCAGTACCAAGATATCAGCGAAATCGGAATTTTGAATAAGGATTATATTTATGTGGTCCACAAAGGAAGAAAAATACGCTTGTCCTTTCTTCGGTTCGACACCAGCGGTACCATTGTTAACATTCAAAAAAAAGCGACACAAAACGCAGCGCTGAATTATGACCGTCAAAATCCCATTTTGGTTACCGCGAAAAACAATGCCAGCCGCATCAGTGCGGCAGGATATGACGTTACCCCAACTGATCAGGATTGGTACTATAATGAACGCATTTTTCATCTGCAGAGTATTTCTTTGGAAACGATGCTGCAGACTCTCCATACCATCGACGAGACGATTTATTGGCTGCTTATGATGAACCAAAAGGGAAGAGGAAGCTTTTTTGTAACAGGTTCGGACATGGGGGTGGGGAAAAGTACTTTTTTGCTGTCGCTCCTTGAAAAATATCCCAACTATTGGGGGATTGGAATATTGGATCCCCAGAATGAATTGCAGGCAGGAAAAAAGTACCCGGACAAGAATGTCCTAACGCTTGTGGAGAACGCTAGGAAGGATTTGTCAAGCTGTTTTGCCTATTTGCTGAAAACATCGCGGGATGTCATCGTTGTTAGTGAAATTACGATGCCGGAGGAGGTAACCGAACTGGTCCACGCGGCCTTGCGCCTGAATGCTGGAGTTTGTGCTACCATGCATTCTTTTTCTCCTCATGAAGTGGTCCCGAATCTCCGGAATTTAATGCTGCGGACAGAGATGTATCAAAACAAAACCACGGCCGAAGAAGACATTGCCGGGAGCATTGATTTGATTATCCATTTATGCCGGCTGGCGGGAGGACGGATTGTAGTAGAAAGTATCCACGAAATATATCTGGAAAGAGAATTGGAGCGGCCGGATTGGAATGACGAACGAGAAGAAGATAAAGAGTACATCCAATGGAAATTAATGAAGCTTCAATGGCGTGCCTTGCAGGAACAAGTCACAGGGAGAAAATATTTGCTTCGGAAGCTGGTGGAGTACCAACCTGCCGCGGACTGTTGGATTGTCTGGAATCGTCCTTCCGAACAATATTTCAGCAAGATGAGCCGATATGCCGAACCTTGTTTGCTGGATCAGGTTAAATCTCGGTTTCCTCTTTCCCGGACAGGTGATTTGTCAAAGTAGCAGATGTTTGAAATTCGAATATTGGGAGGTAGAGCAAATGGGAGAATATTTACCGTTTTGGATCGTGGCGATACTTTTTGGGTCCAGCGCTGTGGTATCTTTGGTAGTTTGCGTTCGCAGAAGGCTCTGGAACAGCCGGTATGGCAGTATCCAACCTCATTTACTCTGGGAACGACAAATAAAAGCGGTTTATAGTCGGATGACAAAGTGGCCGTTTGCAAAAAAAATAGTAGAAGAAATTGGAATCTGTTTGTCCTTGTTCAATGCAAAGCGGTATCAGGAGAATAACTATTTCGCTTCTCTTTTGCTGTTGGCTGCCTGTGGGATTTTGCTCGCTGTATTTGTTGTTTCTGTTTTCCTGCTTTGGCCCCTGTGGTATTATGCCGTTTTCTTCTGCCTGCTGGCCGCTGGAGGGCTGCTCCTGTTTTTTTTGGAATTTGCCTCGGCAGCGACATCTGTTTTTCTAAAACATATGCCGGAGACTGTCAAGATTTTAAGTGCCCGATATACCAGCTATGGCAGCATAGGGAAAGCCTTGGGGGGCAGTCTTCCTGATTTTCACAAAAGCATACGGCCGGAAATGATCCGGATATACGATGTCATCAAACAAAATGATATGAATCAGATCCGCGAGACCTTTTCTGTTATAGAAGAAAAGTATCGCAATGAGCATATGACATTGATGCTGGAACTGATTTGGTATGCGCATTACCGTGGCGGCGATCAAATGGTTCGGGCTCAATTTGAGGAGATGGCAAAAGATGTCATCGAGGACCTGGAGAACAAACGGGATCTTCGGGCGGCCGTCATGGGATATGCGGTGATGATCCTTCTCTTTTTTTTCGTGCTTCCTCTGGCCAAGCTGTTCAATGAATCGGTATTGGGAACTTCTGGCGTGGCGTATTATCAGAAAACGGGCGGGATGCTTTTGGGGGTTGTTTATGTTGTGTTTTCTTTGCTGCTGCTGTTTCTGCTGTTGTATTTGGAACGGACGGAATAGATCGAGGCGTTTTGTCAGAACGGAGGGAGAGACAAGATGAAAAAGCTCAAATATCATTTTTGGATGATGGGAATGGTTTTTATATTCGGGTGGGCCGCTGTTTTGACAAACGCCATGATGGATCCCATGCAGTGGGAAGAATTGCTCTTCTCGTTGCTAAAGGTGATGGGTTGCTGCTGTATTAGCTTTTTTTTGCCGGAAGTAATGCAGTTGTTGAAAAAGCGGATACAAGCAGGAAGGAACCGACAAGAATTGCGCTTTTTGAAAAAACTTTTCGTGTTATGTGGGAGTGTTAAGCCGGTGGATTATCAACAGGTGCTGAAGCAGCTGATTTCCCGTTCCGTTTATTACAAAGAAGCTCTCGAAAACATTCAGGAGGCACATAAGAAAAGCAATGTGGATCAAGCGCAATACTATCATACGCTACTTTCTCAGACAAAAGAGTTGGATGTTCGGTTGTTCTTTGAAAAATTGGACCTGGCCTCAAATTACGATTTTGAACAAGCGGTTGCCGCCATTGCCAATGATTTCGTACAGGAAAAGAGAGAACAGGCGAGAAGAACCAAAAAGAAGGTGGAGGAAATCCACATTTTTGGTATCGTGGGATTGTTTATTCTGATTACGCTGCTGATGCTCTATCTTTTGGGTCCCTGGCTGGAACAGCTTCGCGTAACAGGTATCGTATAAACAAACCGGCTGAAAAAGGAGGCGTACTATGGACCGAATTATCGCGGAAATTATTATTGGAGCGTTGGCGCTTTCTTTGTTGTTTTGCGTCATACCGATTTACCGGTCCAACCATGAGTTGGTACAAACAGCTGTCTCGAAGGCAGATTACAGCGAAAAAATCAAGGAGGTGATACGCCCGGAAGTAAGCAGTGGAACGGATCTGTATGGAGCGGAAGTAATCGCCGTCATACGGTATTATGCCTTACGGGGGGAGGTGGGCATTACCGTTGTTCAGAATAGCGATTCGAGAGAATACCGGGGGGAATCCTATCGGGAGGAGGTGTTTACGATAGATCGGGATGCGGTATTCTCTACCGCTTGTACCTATCAAGACGGCAGCTTACAAGCCATTCGTTTCGTCCGTTCTTCTTAGGACGGGCGGTCAACGCTGTAGTCTCTTTCTATTCTATATTATCATTGTTACAAAAAGGGGGAATTCTTTTATGGAAAAAGTGATTGCGACAATTGTCATTATTGTTTTGACATTGGGTTTGATCAGTTATGCGGTTATCGGACAAATGGGGGGATTTAAAGACACCTCTGATCAGGTGAACGAAGAGCAGAATCGTTTGAATATGCTTCTGCAGGATAGTTCGCTGGTTCCGGCCAGCACCGTCCGATACTACATACAAAATCAGAAAACCATGAATTACACGGTGGCGGTGTACGATGGCCCGGAACAAAATGTTGCCTCCGAAATCAGCAAGCAGATGGATTCCGTTGGGGAAAGCGCGATGTTCAAGATGAAAAAACAGTATGATGACTACGGAAAGATCAGCAAAGTAATTTTTACCCTGGTTAGCCAGGCCGCTGGCTGACAGCGAGATACGGAAAGAATGTGAAAGGGGGACGGATATGACGGGGAAGATACTGGGTGGGATGCTTTCCATGGGATTGCTGCTGTTTTTTCTCTTGGTGACGATTTCGTTTCATCTCTATATGCTGGAGCAGGAAAGGATCCGGGACATTTGCTATGACACGGCGGAAATTATCAGCACAAAGGGCAAACTATCAACGGAAGTATACGACTACTTTCAGGACTCTTTATCCCGGTACGGGGAATTCCGTATTGAGATGAAACTGGTTCGGCAGACTGAACAGGAGAGAAACGATGTTTTTTTTGCCCCATCGGAGATCGTGGGAACAGAACTCTCGCAAGGTGATCTGCTCACGATTGTGGTCGTAGACGTCAACCCGTCCCTTTTGGAAAGATTGACGGGAAGTCCGGTCCGGGCCGCGGCGATACAAACCGCGGTCATTGCTTAGAGAGGAGGGGCCATTTTGCAGCAAATTACAGCCTGGGTTGTTGCTGTTACGTTGATTTGTTCCCTTTTTATCATGAACTTTCAAGAGCTTGGAAATGCCGCGGAGAAGAGGCGGGCCAAACAAGAACTCAATTTGGCAGGCAAGAAGATTACAAGGCACCTTTCCGTAAACGAGGATGGATGCCAGATAGATGGTGATGCTTTTGTAAGGGATGTCAAGGCAGATTTGAGGCAGGAAGGCTTTTTAGGCTGCGTTTTCGTTTATGAGAATAAAATAGAAGGATTGTCGGCAGAGGGAAGACAAACAGACATTCTGTTCTATACATCGGAACAAATGGGACAGTTGCCCGACCTGGTTAACCGAATTGCCAATACGCTTGTGGATTCTTCCTCCGCCGGGCTGGAAATCGAGATTGCCTTGCAGGAGGAATGGCATAGTCTTCGTCGGGAATTTTTTCAACCCATCGATGGCATAACCGTTTTTTTGATCGCTCAAGGAAAGAATTACGATATTGTCTCCGGTTATGCATTGCAATTTTTACCGTGAAAGGATATAATAACGAGTCGTAGTGTGCTGTCCGGCTTTTCCGTTGGCATCAGACTGCGAACTGATCAAACAGCTGAGGTGTTGTGAGTGAAAGTGTTCTATTATGTTCCATCCATATTATCTGGGGAAATCTTAGAATGCGGTCTGAAGAAAAACGAATGGTGGGAACGAGAAGCAGAACTGAATGGGGAGAAAAAAAGTTGTATGGTAGCGTATCTGCACCCGGTCGATTGTCCGCATAGAAAGGATCCCTCCTATGTTCCCATTCAAATCGATCTCGCAGAGGAATCCGCTTATGTGGCAGAGGGCGCTCTGCAAAGCCAGAGAGAATGGTACGAACGCTCTATCGTGCCGTTGTCTTCTTATTCTTTGGGACAGTATCGTCAGCCAGAATGTTTGATTCCGAAGACCATTTTTCCAAACCGGCTGTTTGCTTACGATTGCCGTCGAGGGGAACCGATTTTATATGAATCGTCGGAGGCATTGTATTTGAACCGCATCAAGTGCCAAGCTATAGAAACCTATGAGGATTTCTATGAACTGGCGATGATGGCCTACTACGAAAAATTGGTACGGCAGGGTGACTATGAGGCAGTGCCGGGAACAGCTGTTACGGTGTATCGGAAGAAAGACGATGGGCGGTTGATTACAGTCAAACTGCCGGGCGAAATTCAAAATGCAGAATAATCGCAGGAGGTAAGCTATATGGCGGAAGAAAAGAAACCTTTGGACAATAATAAGCCGGAAGGAGAACGCAAGTCCAATCCGGATAGCAATAACCGCAGCGGAAGGAATCGGAATAACAATAATTACCGCGGGGGGAACCGGCCAAGACCCAAGAATAATACTGGAAACAACAGCAATCATAACAGCAGCAACAATAATAACAACAGCGGTTCTTTTCCCCGGCAAAATGAAAAGCCATCCGGGCTGTCTGCTGCCGTTCCTTCCGGAAACAGCGGCAATGGAGGAGCCGGCGGCAATCGAACCGTGCCCGCCAATCAAAACGCCGGCGGAGGAAACAATCTGCCGGTGCAGACAGGGGGCTCTGCCCTGCCGAAAGAGTCTTCTCCGAACCGTGGCAAGAATCAAAACAGAGATCACAGCCGGTATGAAAGAAACAAAATTAAGGTTGAGGAAACGGTAGCGGATATTTCCAAAGACATCTCCCGCATTGAGAAGGAAATCGATCTGGAAATCAAAGAAATTACTGCGTTGAAATTAGGTCTTTGATATTTGCCGGAAGAAAGGAGAGGGCTATGCGGTATTGCGTTCTTCCCGAAACACGGCTTTCGGTTTCCAGAATCGCTCTCGGTACAGATATGTTCGGTACCATGGTGCCGGCGGCGGATGCGTATCGCTTGTTGGATACGTATGCGGCGGTCGGCGGCACGGTAATCGATACGGCGCATGTCTACGCCGATTGGCTGTCCGATGAAAAACATATGAGTGAGAAGACGATCGGAAAGTGGCTTCGGCAGACGGGAAACCGAAACAACATGATTGTGACCACCAAGGGTGCGCATCCTCCTTTAGAGGACATGCACCATTCCCGTTTGTCCCGGACCGAATTGGAACAGGATGTGGACGAAAGTCTTTCCTGCTTGGGCGTGGATGCGATTGATTTGTATTGGCTGCATCGGGATGACCCGCACGTTCCGGCCGGAGAAATTATGGAATCCCTGCATGACTTGGAGAAGGCGGGGAAAATTCGTTATTATGCTGCATCTAATTGGCTTCCGGAGCGAATCGAAGAGGCGAACCGGTATGCACGGGAACATGGCTGGCAGGGTTTTGCCGCCAGTCAAATCAAATGGAGCTTGGCGGTGTCCAATCCGGAAGCGATATCGGATGATACGTTGGTGGAGATGGATGGGGCACAATTTGCCTGGTATCGGGACAATCAATTTCCTGTTTTCGCTTTTTCACCGCAGGCAAAAGGTTTTTTCAGCAAGCTGCGTGAGAAAGACGGCAGTATCTTTCGGCCATCCGGCAAGGCGGGAGCACGTTATGAGAATCGTGAAAACATTGCGATCTGGAAAAAACTGTGTCAATTACAGCAGCAAACCGGTGTGAACATTACGCAGCTGGTCCTTGGCTGGCTTTTGCAGCAGCCGTTTTTGACGATTCCCATTGTAGGATGCAAAACCACAGAACAAATACAAGAGAGCCTTGCGGCGGCGGATCTGCCAGAACTGCAGGAGTTCCAGACTATTCGAAATTTTAATATGGAGGTTGCGTTATGACAGTAAAAGAACTCGCGATGGAAAAACACAAGGAGTGGCAGGGAAAGATCGAAATCAAGGTCCGATCCCAGGTGAATAACAAAGATGATTTGTCCGTTGCCTATACGCCGGGCGTGGCGGAGCCTTGCCTGGCCATTTCACAGGATGTCGATTTGTCTTACGTGTATACCAGAAGGTGGAATATGGTGGCGGTGGTTACCGATGGTACTGCGGTACTGGGTTTGGGTGATATCGGCCCGGAGGCCGGGATGCCGGTTATGGAAGGAAAATGTGTCCTGTTTAAGGAATTTGGCGACGTAGATGCGTTCCCTTTGTGTATCCGTTCCAAAAACGTAGATGATATCGTGAATACCGTGAAACTGCTGGCCGGCAGCTTTGGCGGGATCAATTTAGAGGATATTTCCGCACCCCGTTGCTTTGAAATCGAAAGAAAGCTGAAAGAGGTCTGTGACATTCCGGTCTTTCATGATGACCAGCATGGCACGGCTGTGGTTACCTTGGCGGCCATGTTAAACGCACTCCGGCTGACCCAAAAAAAGATTGGCGATGTGGAAGCCGTTGTGAACGGCAGCGGCGCGGCCGGTATTGCCATTACCAAACTGTTGATGAGCATGGGTCTGAAAAATGTGGTGTTGTGTGATAGAAAAGGCGCGATTTACGAGGGCCGCGACGGCTTGAATGAAGAAAAGGCGTTGATGGCGCAGCAAACCAATAAAAAAATGAAGAAAGGATCGCTTGCGGATGTCCTGAAAGGTGCAGACGTATTCATTGGGGTTTCCGCGCCTGGCATGGTAACGGAAGAGATGGTACGTTCTATGGCAAAGGATCCGTTGATCTTTGCTATGGCCAATCCTGTGCCGGAGATCCTTCCGGACGAGGCAAGACGAGCCGGCGCAGCGGTGGTTGGAACAGGCCGCAGTGATTTTGCAAATCAGATTAATAACGTATTGGCTTTCCCGGGCATCTTCCGCGGTGCGTTGGACGTGCGGGCCAGCGACATCAATGACGCGATGAAAATTGCGGCGGCCAAGGCGATTGCATCTCTTATTTCGGATGAAGAACTAAACGCGGAATATGTGATTCCCGCTCCTTTTGATTCCCGTGTTGCATCTTCTGTGGCGAAAGCCGTTGCCCAAGCGGCAAGGGATTCGGGTGTAGCCAGAATTTAGTTTGTCTTTCAACAAGCAGGGAGTGCCTGCCGTGGTTCTGCCGGAGGAGGGAGGAGCACGGCAGGCGTTTTGTTTCCGGCCCGTTTTGCTGCTCAATCCGAAAAGATTTCTTGTCTGGGACCGCTTTCTGTGCTACAATAATTGCAGAAACCGCAAGATATTGACTGCGGACGCAGCGTAGGAGGTAATCGCAATGAAACTTGTTTTCGCGGTGGTGCATGATGATGACGCATCACGGGTAATGGATGAATTAAACCGGAATGGGTTTATGGTTACGAAAATGTGCTCTTCCGGCGGTTTTTTGAAATCCGGAAATACCACACTATTTGTTGGTGTGGATGAAATGTATGTGGAGCAGGTTCTGCAGATCATTGAGTCGAGATCCAAGGGACGGAAACAAATGATTTCTGCTCCGGTGCATACGGAACCGACGATGAGCAACAGTGCCTATATGACGTATCCGGTGGAAATTACGGTAGGCGGTGCGACCGTATTTGTCGTTGATGTGGAGCAATTCCACAAATACTGAAGCCGGAGGCTTTCATGGTTTTTGATGACATCATCGGACAGCAAAAAGTGAAAGAGCAGCTTTTGGACCTGTTCCATACGGATAAAGTAGGACATGCTTATCTTTTTTACGGACCGGAAGGGGTTGGCAGAAGGATGACTGCCGAACGGTTTGCTTCTTTGGTCATGTGTATGAATGCGGATTCATCCGGCAGGGTATGCGGAACTTGCCCCTGCTGCATTTTGCAGAAGAACGGGACCAATCCGGATTTGGTTTACACGGCGGAGGAGGCGGGAAAGAGTCTGATCGGCATCGAAACCGTGCGGAATTTACAGGAGGATATGCTGACCGCGCCGCTGTACAGCAAGAAAAAGGTTTATCTTTTGGATCATAGCGAACGACTAACGGCCCAGGCGCAAAATGCTTTGCTCAAGACGCTGGAAGAACCGCCGCCCTATGTTTTGTTGATATTGCTTTGCAGCAATATCTCCTTGTTGTTGGAGACCATTCGTTCCAGGCTGATCCGCTTGGATTTTGTCCGGAACAGCAGCGATGAGGTGTTGAAAGCGTTTCACGATCGATATCCGGGAGAAGTAGTGGATGAGCGGTTTTTGTGTTCCTATGCAGATGGGTTGATCGGCCGCGCGTTATCCCTGCGGCAGGATGGCGGGCTGGAGGAACTGCGGGATACGCTGATCGGTTTACTGCAGGAGTTGTCTCACGGGGGCCAGCCGGCCCGAAAGCGGCTGATGGAACAGCTGGAGCGAAATCAGGAGCAGCTGGAATTTGTTTTTTATTGTATGATGGCTTATTATAGAGATGTAATGCTATCTGTCCGGCAGGGAAGGAATGTGCCGCTTCATTTTGAGGAAAAGCGGCAAATGATCTTGGAAGCGGGACAAATGATTGGTTATTATGGTGCGGCGCGGTGTTTGCATACGGTAGAAGAGACATGGCAATTGCTGGACCGTAACGTGAATTTTAAATTGGCAATGGAGCGTATGCTGATTTGCCTGCAGGAGGAGAAAACAGAAAAGCATGGATGATACTATGACTGAGGTTGTTGGGGTTCGCTTTAAAAATACAGGCAAGATATACTATTTTCATCCCCGGGGCTGTGATTTGCAGGCGGGCATGCATGTGGTGGTGGAAACCACCAGAGGCATTGAGTATGGTGAGGTAGCCATGGGCAATCGCAGCGTTCCCTCTGAGGAAGTGGTTGAGCCGCTGAAAGATGTTCTGCGCATTGCCACGGAAGAAGACGATGCAGTCCAGGCGGAGAATCAAAGGAAAGCAAAGGACGCGTATCGGATTTGTCAGGAAAAAATCAAGAAGCACGGATTGGATATGAAACTGATTGAAGTGGAATATACCTTTGACAACAATAAGGTATTGTTCTACTTCACAGCGGAAGGTCGTATTGATTTTCGTGATTTGGTCAAAGATTTGGCATCCGTGTTTAAGACCAGGATCGAACTGAGGCAGGTAGGCGTTCGGGATGAAGCAAAAACGGTAGGGGGATTGGGAATCTGTGGACGAGTCCTATGCTGTGCGTCTTGCATTGGCGACTTTCAGCCGGTATCCATCAAAATGGCCAAAGAGCAAGGTCTTTCCTTGAGTCCTACTAAAATTTCCGGAACGTGCGGGAGACTGATGTGCTGCCTGAAATATGAGCAGGAAGCGTATGAGGCGGCTATGCGGGCTGTCCCCAGCGTTGGTTCCCTTGTTGAGACGGCAGACGGACAGGGTGAGGTGGTGTCCTGCGATTTGCTGAGAGAGACCATTCAGGTGAAATTGAATAAGGATAATGAGACGGATTTGGTCTCTTATAAGGCGAAGGATGTCAGAGTTTTGCGGCGTTCCCACAATGGCAAGCCTGTTTCTGCGGAAAATCCCTCTTCCGGGATCAAACAATCCGAGTAAAGAGGATTGTCGCTTACAAAAAAGACAGAAGAGGAAAACCGTATCGTAAAAGACGCCGCCAAGAAAAGAAATGGTGAAGAGGGGCGAACCGTAGCAACATTCAGGAATACCAACAGTCCGAGAAGCGGAAAGGGGCTAAGAAAGATAAATTGGAGGGACTCCTGGTAAGTAATCTTTGCTGCATTAGGTGACTACGCAATTTACGGAGAAGGTATTGTTTGGCGTGGAACGAGAAGACGGCTGAGAATTCCCCTGAACGAATGGAAACATGGATTTGCTCCAAGCATTCGCCTTTTCGTGAACGGGTACCCTGGTATCGTCAGAAGAGCGGCTGCTATTTTTTTGCTTTTGCCGTATGCTCTTCCGTAAGAACAACTCCCCGCTATTATGCCGTATACTGCAGAGCACAGGGTGGAATTTTTAACGGGTGATAGAATATGGCCATACCGTTACAGATCGAAAAAGTGGGAAAGCGGTGTGCCGGAACGATGGCAGTTGCCTTAGTTTGTCAAACATACTGTTCACAGCGGCGAGGAAGGAAATGAAAATTTTATTGACATTCCGGGAGGAAATGGGTACAATGGCAATGTAATTCCAAGCTTTGGGGAGGTGTTTTCAACATGGCGTACATTATTAACGATGATTGCATTTCTTGTGGTGCCTGCCAAGGAGAATGTCCTGTGAGCTGCATCGCGGAAGGTGACGGGAAATATGTAATTGATGCGGAAGTTTGTATCGAATGCGGTTCCTGTGCGGCAGTATGTCCGGTTGGAGCTCCGCAGGAAGCATAATGTTTCCGCGGTGAAGAGAGTTGTATTCAAAAAGTTTGCTTACGTGGCAAGCTTTTTTGATTATTTGAACCATTTCAGGTATGGGCGGAGGAGAAAGGGATTTGCTGCAGCCGGGGGAACAACTGGATGATTTGATGTGTGGCGGGTTACGCATCATACAGAAAAAGAAAGGGTTCCATTATGGAACGGATGCGGTTTTGCTGGCATCTTTTGCAGTGATTCCAAGGAATGGACGCGTAGCGGATTTGGGAACCGGATCGGGAATTCTTCCCCTTCTCCTTTCTCATTTTCAGAAAGCGCGTCTGTTGGTGGGCGTGGAAATTCAAGCGAATTTGGCGGAACTAGCCCGTCGGAACGTGGCGTTAAATGGCTTGACGGAGACCATCCGAATCGTTCAGGGAAATCTGAAAGATGCGTCCTCTGTTCTGGGACGTGCTTCTTTCGAAGCGGTAATTTCCAACCCGCCCTATCAAAAATGGGGTTCCGGACTGCGGAATAAGCAGCCGGAAGATGCGCTGGCCAGGCATGAGATCGCTTGTACCTTGGATGATGTGATTCGCACCGCTGCGGAATTGCTGGTTCCCGGCGGACATTTTTCTTTGGTCCATCGGCCGGAACGGCTGGCGGATGTGATAGAATGTTTACGCCGGGAGAAACTGGAGCCGAAAGAAATTCAGTTTGTTTCTCCGGCTCGAGGGCGGAAGCCGAATTTGATGCTGCTTCACGCGGTCCGGCAGGGAGGAAAAAACCTAACTGTTCTAGCAACCCGTTATCTAGACGAACAGCCTGCTTTTTTAGCGGAGAAAGGATAAACAGCGATGCTGTATCTGGTTGCAACACCCATTGGTAATCTGGAAGATATTACTTTGCGGGCGTTATCCATTCTGCGTGATGTGGATCTCATTGCAGCGGAGGACACTAGGCGTACCGCAAAATTGCTGGCGCATTATGAAATCCACAAACCATTGGTCAGCTATTATGAACACAACAAAATGTCCCGCGGTCCGGAACTTCTGGCGAAGCTGAAACAAGGCAAATCCATTGCGCTGGTGTCGGATGCCGGTACACCGGGGATTTCCGACCCGGGCGAGGATTTGGTAAAAATGGCGTTGGATAACGGTTTGGAAGTAACCATGGCGCCTGGTCCGGTAGCAGGAATCATGGGGTTGGTTTTGTCCGGCTTATCCGCCCGACGTTTTGTATTCGAAGGATTTTTACCAGAGGAAAAGAAGAAGAGAACTCCTATTTTGGATAAGTTATCCAAGGAAGAACGGACCGTGGTGTTGTATGAGTCGCCGCATCGGCTGGTGCAGACGTTGCAGGAGCTTCACCTTGTGTTGGGCGAACGAAGTTTGGTGGTGTGCCGGGAGCTCACCAAGCGCTTTGAGGAAATCCGGAAGGGATGCGCAGAAGAATTGCTTTCCTTCTATCGGGAACATCCGCCTCGCGGGGAGTTTGTTTTGGTTATTGATGGCTTCTCCGGTGAGCAGCCTGATTTGCTGCGGGAGGAAGAACCGGTTTGGGCCCCGGTACGGCAATGGATGGAGCAAGGACTGGATAAAAACGCTGCGATTCGCAAAACTGCGGAAGAACGAAACCTGCCGCGTAACGTTGTGTACCAGCAGTATGAAAAAGAGAAGGCGCTGCATAGCGGAGGAGAGGGGCGGATGAAATGATTTTTCAGGAGTTGTTAAAAAGACCGTATGTTTTGTTGGATGGCGCGATGGGCACCATGCTCCAAAACATGGACCTTCCGGCCGGAGGCCGGCCGGAACTGCTTGGCGTGGAAGCCCCAGAAAAAATCGTAGCGATTCACCGGCAATATGTGGAAAGCGGAGCGAATATCGTATATACCAACACCTTTGGCGCCAACCGATGGAAATTAGCCGGGAGCGGTTATTCCGTAGAAGAGGTGATTGGCGCGGCAGTACGAAACGCGAAGACGGCTTGCTGCGGAAGCGAGGCCTTGGCGGCATTGGATTTGGGTCCCACCGGCCAACTGCTGGAACCGGGCGGCCTGCTGTCTTTTGAGGAGGCGTATGATTCTTTCGCAGAACAAATTGTTGCGGGCTGTCAGGCCGGAGCAGATGTCATCGTTCTGGAAACCATGACGGACCTGTATGAACTGAAAGCGGCTGTTTTGGCGGCTAAGGAGCATTCTTCGCTGCCCGTCTTATGCTCTATGACCTTTGAAAAAAACGGAAGAACCTATCAAGGCTGCAGCCTTTCTTCTATGGCGCTGACTTTGGAAGGATTAGGCGTGGATGTCATAGGGATGAATTGCTCTGCCGGGCCGCAGGAGATGCTTCCTCTTGCTGCTGAGCTGCGGCGCTGGACCAGACTTCCCCTGCTGGCAAAGCCGAATGCCGGACTGCCTGACGCGGCAACACAGGCTTATGATGTTTCCCCCGTGGAGTTTGCTTCGTACATGAGACAATTAGCAGAATCCGGCGTGACCTTTTTGGGAGGCTGCTGCGGTACGACTCCAGCGTATCTTGCGGAGACCAAAAAACAGCTGGAGGAAAGGGGGGCGGCTGTCGTTTCCCGTCAGCCGCAATCACGCGGTGCGGCGGTATGCAGTGGAAACAAAACCATTTCTCTTGTGTCCCCTTGTGTAGCAGGTGCGCGCATCAATCCATCCGGTAAGCCGGTTTTGGCAAAGGCGTTGGAGGAGAAAGATTGGGACACGCTGCTGGATTTGGCCTACGAACAGACTGACGGCGGCGCGCTGTTGCTGGATGTGAACGTTCATGTGGCCGGCATTCCGGAAGTGCCGCTGCTGGCTCAGGCGGTCAAGGAGCTGCAGGCTACTTTATCCGTACCGCTGCTGTTGGATAGTACCGATTCTGCTGCGCTGGAGGCAGCTTTGCGCGTTTATAACGGCAAACCGGTGGTCAATTCTGTTGGTGGCGACGAACAGTCTTTATCGTCTCTTCTGCCCTTGGTTCGAAAGTATGGCGCAGCAATGATCGGTATGACTTTGGATGAATCCGGTATACCGGAAAAAGCGGAGGGACGGCTGCGAATTGCCGAACGAATCCTGGAACAGGCGCAAGCTTATGGCATTTGTCCGGAGGATGTGTGGATCGATTGCGCCACATTAGCCGCCGGTGTTTCTTTTGGCTCCGTGCGGGAGACGCTGCGAGCCGTCCGTCTGGTGCGGGAACGGCTGGGATTGACTACGGTTCTGGGAATTTCCAACGTATCATATGGTATGCCGGCCCGTTCCTTGCTGAACCGAACCTATTTGGCCATGGCTCTGGAGGCTGGGGCAGACGTGATTCTGGTCAATCCGAATGACACGGCTATTGCCGACACGCTGCAGGCTTATCGGGCGCTATACGGGAATGTCGAGGATTGCCTTTCTTTTGTGGAACGATATCAACCGCAATAAAAAGAGGCGAACACTGTTTTTCTTGTAAAAATGACGCGAACCGCAGAGCTCTTCTGTTTTTACCACCTTTGTGGAACGAAAGAAAATCGTTTATCGGGCCAGTTGCACAACACGGATGATATCTACCCTGCCCAAAGGCAGAATGAATGGGAGATTCCTTTGACATCACCGCCGTGTTCCACGGTATGATCCGCTATGGTTTCGATGTCTTCCAGCAGGATGCCTTCCCCGCAGAGGGAAGCCGGAACGCCGACAGACCGTATGAATTCCGCTGCAATCGCTTTGGCGGAATCCATCACACTGCCGATGCCGATACAGAGGCCTACCTGTTCGTTCCGGCACAACGCAGTGGCTTCTCAGATGGAAGACAGCAGAGGATTTGCTTGTACCCGGTAGAATTCGATGAAAAAGTAAATTCGTAAAAACAGGCGGATCGTCCTTCCTGACAGTTGATAAAAAAGGACTATCGTTTGGAAACAGATAAAAACAGAAAGATTTCCCTTGCTGCTTTGTGTTTTTCTGTTACGATATTCCATGATTTGAACGATTTTCCTATATCTATTTGAACCGAGAAATGCTAATATATTGTTAGAAATCAATGTATTAGGAGGCAGCAGAATATGGGTTTCAAACAACAACCAATGAGAATCCTCTCCGGTTTCGCCGGATTCTGGAGGGGGAAGAGCAAATCCGTTTTGTATTCGTTGGTGTTGATTGTCCTTGCTTTGAGTGCGATTCCTTTTCACTCTCTGGCGGACAACAACCAGGAAAGCGGCGTGAAATTGGAATTTGAACACGCCAAAGTAGTCAACGCGGACGGAAAAAACATTGCTGGAAGCAGAGTGGCGGATTCGTATGCCAGCGGTGGGTTCTACATGGGCAGTACAGGCGACAAGGGGTTTATTTTTACCGACGTTCCCCTATCGAACCGTTTGTCCATTGGCTATGCCGGAACGTTTACCTCCTATCTGACGATTTACTTAAAAGTGGGAGAGGAATTTGAGGAAATCGGTCAGATTGGGTATTCCACCACGCAAGGCTGGAATATGGACAATCGTTGGACCGCCAGCTCCGATATGATCAACATTCCGGAAGGTTCCACCGTGAAACTGGTCCCGGCCAGGGACGTAAATCTGGATTACGCGCTGTTCTCCGCAGATCCTTGGTATCAGGAAAGCGACCTGGAGGCGGACACGATTCTCGGGAAAAATGCTTCTCTGGAGAATGCTTCCGTTATTCCCGATGTGCTGGCCTATGTGGGAAGCGCGGCGGAGCTTCCGTCAGGCGGCAGTCTTTCTGTTTCCGTGCCGGAGGGGTTGAGCCAGGAAAAGCTGAATGTGGTAAATGTCCGCTATCGGGCTCAGCAGGAAGCGACTGTGAGCCTGTTGGTAAACGGGGAGGAGACCTCCATGGTGCTGCCGGCTACTCACGGCGTCTATACCACTACCGGAATCACGGTGGCGGAATACCAAGCCGGTGCTTCCATCCGGCTGACGCTTCGTTCTTCCGGACCGGTGGCCCTGGATTACATCCACTTTTCTTACATGGCTCCTTCCGAAACGGTGTATGTGCCCAAAACGGTAAATGATGGCGGCAGGACCGAGATCTCTCTTAATGGAATTTGGTCCTGTGATTCGTCGGATTTTGCCAAATACGCGGATTTGGAGAATACGGTCCCCGATTCCTTGTCATTTGACAACTCCGTTTCCGTTCCCGGTATGTGGGATATGGCTGCGGTATCTATGGGAAACTTCAACTGGAAGGCTATGTGGTACAAACGGGTGGTCCATTTGGACGCCGCCCCGCAAGGCCAGGTGATCCTAAAAATCGACCGAGCTTATTATGGACGGTACATTTATGTCAACGGACAGCTGGTAGACGAATACCAGTACAACTACACCAACTCTTATACCAACATTACAGAATATCTGCGTCAGGGCGATAACGATATCGTGATTATGCTAGGCGGCCTAAAACAGCAAATTCAGGAAAAGTCCAGCGTGGCTCACGTAGGAAGCGACGGTGAGCGCATCTATTTTTACCCGGGTATCGTGGATCGTGTTTCGCTTATTTTTACCGGGGACGGGTATGTGACGGCGTCTCAAACCGCTCCGAATCTGGAAGACGGCTCCCTGACCGCCCGTACGACCTTCCAGAACGACTCGGCTTTTCCCTTGACGATGGATGTAACTTACCGAATTTATGAACTGGGCGTTTTCCGCAATGGCGTAGCGCAGCAGGAGAAAAAGCTGGTGGCAACGGTGACACAGACCGGGGTCACTATGGCGGCGGACGGCAAGACCGTGGTGGATTCTCCTGTTATTTCTTTGGAGCATTTCGGCAAGGATAAGTACTGGACACCGAAAAATCCTTTTTTGTATCAAATTGAAATCAGCACGGAGAGCGGCGTATTCTCTTCCCGGTTTGGAATGCGTACCTTCTATTTTGACCAGGAGACCAAGCTGCCGATGCTGAACGGAGAGGTGCACTATCTGCGCGGCACCAATGTGGCAATGAATCGTTTTTACGATGATCCGGACCGGGGACAGTATCCTTGGATGGAGGATTGGGCCCGCAGCTTGTATCAAGAATATAAGAGCGTCAATTGGGATTGCCTGCGGTTTCATTTGGGAAGCGCACCCAGCCTCTGGTACGACGTAGCAGATGAGGAAGGATTCCTGATTATGGATGAGTACGCTTGGTGGGAATGCCAGTGCGGTTGTACGGTGGAGACACTGGTACCGGAAATGCACGCGTGGATTGACGAGAAAGCCAACCATCCTTCGGTCATCCTGTGGGATATGCAAAACGAAGTCTTAAACAGCCGCGTCACCAGTGAAACGATCCGGGCGGTACGGGATTACGATATCCAGAATCGCCCTTGGGACAATGGCTGGTCGGAACCGCAATCCGAAACGGATACCTTCGAATGCCATCCTTATCTGCATGACCCCACGTTTTTACCCAAAGCGCTGAATAACATTACGACTTCCTATGAGAACCCTACCAGTTATATTCCGGAGAGCTTAGGACCGAACAATCCCAAGATCAACAACGAATACAGCAATATGTGGCTGAACCGTTATGGCGATCCGGCCAGCACCGGCATCAAAGCATATTATGACAAAGCGGTTCCGGGAGGAACGGCGGAAGACCGCATCGCCCATTACGCTGTTATTTTCGGCCAGATATCCGAATTCTGGCGTTCGGGCCGCCATTTTGCCGGATTGCTTCATTTTGGCGGGTTGGTTTATTCCAAACCGATGGATCAAGGGGCAACTGGCGATATCCTTATGCCAGATCTGAGCGATCCGACGATTCATCCTGCCATCAAGGAGAGCTTCCGGAACGCCTTTGCGCCGCTTGGCGTCATTTTGGTGAATTGGACGGATGAATGTGAATTGGGAGAAACAAGAGAGATTCCGCTGACGCTGGTCAATGACCTAAATTGGGATATTGACAGCATTAAGGTTGTTATCCGGTTATACGCGGATGATACGCTGGTTTCGGTACAAAGCAAGCGTATTTCTCTGAAAGCTGCAGGCGACCCGGATGGGGGCGATCTGGTAACGGAGAATCTGACTATCGACATTCCTTCCTATGAAGCCAGCGAATATCGTCTGGTAGCGCAATATATGCGGAATGACCAGCTTGTTTCCAGTACGCGGACGTGGCAAGTAACCGGTGGTTCGGCAAATGGATCTCCCGTCGCCGTGCAAGACGAAACGGAAGAAAACTACATTGACGACGATTACCCGTCAGATGAGCCGGTGAAGCCGGGCGATCAGGGGGAGGACGAATTTCCCTGGATGACGATTTTGATCGTGGCTGAGGTGTTGGCTGCGGCCGGCCTGATTGCTTTCATTGGTGTCCTGATCTGGAAAAAACGGAAGCAATAAGCTGGTTCTCTGTTAGGCTCGCATGACGGCGCGGACCAGGGCGGCGTTTCGGTAGTCGAAATAGTAAAGCCAATAGCCGCGGAATCCAGACGCGTTATAAAACTGAGTACAGGAAACCCAACGTGCCACGTTTTGCTGATTGCTGACGTGGTACGTTTCGTTATCGGAGGGAATGGCCAGAATCAGGAACACCCGCTGTGTCTGCTGTTCCGTGTAGAGTCCAACCAAAATATGCTGATAGGTGGAAAGTGCTTGTTCTGCCGCTTCCTGCAGGATGGGGGCGATGCGAAAATCAAACCGGTTTAGGAGATACTTCAGTTTGACGCTTTCCCGGCAGAGCCACCATGCATAAGAGCGATTGGTGGTCTGGAAGGGGTCGTAGGGTTCTAAGGATTGAGCTAAGAATTCATCCGGATGTTCTGGCTGCTTCGGTTCGGAATGCCTGTTTGGCTCGGCTTGTTTGTTGGCTGGATATTGTTTGCTGCATTCGGGCGTCCTGTTTTGCTGCTGCTCGGATGGAGCCGAAACGGTATTGTTTTGCTTTGGCGTTTCCGCGTGCAGAGTATCGTCTGCCCGGACCGGACGGTTATTTTCTTTTGGGGAGGCATCCTGCGGCTTCTCAGGTAGATGGAAGAAATCCGCCGGCAGCGTTCTTTTTTGATTGGCGTATACTTCCAGAAACATTTCTTTGGTTTGCTGCCCCACCACGTGGGCGCCGTCGTAGGAAGCCAGATTTCTGGCGTTATCCAGTGTGAAATCGGCTTCTCCCCCCCAAAGGCCGTTTTTACTTTGCCTCAAAGAAATTGTGCCAAGTTTTTTTTTCTGGCCGCTTGGTGATGTCGCATAGAGCTCACATGCTGCACCTGTTTCGAAATTTTCCAGGAGGCAATGGACTTTACAGGTATCCCGGTATTGCCGGATCATGAGGAATCCATAGGAATCCCGGGTCCAACCGTGTCGATACTGTTCGGTAGGCAGGAAAAAATAGTATCCGTTCTGAAATCCTGTTTGCTCTCTCATGGCGCTGTCTCCTTTGTTTGCGTACAAGCTGACGGTACCGCGTTCATTCCATATATATGAAGTGCTTTTCCTTTTCAGACTATTTCCGTGGGAGAAAAAGCGAGAGAGAAGGGCTTCCCGAACTGCTGCCTTGTTTTCTCACAACATAAAAATGGGAAATCAATCAGAATGCATACAAAAATAAAGTGGAAAGTTATCGTGTTACAGGATTGTTAAAATGCGTTGCTTGCGGCAATGGGCAGTTCCGTCTACAATAGCAGCAACAACGGAATGAAAGGTGGTTATTTTAATGTTAAACGAAAACATCAAAGCAATCCGGAAATCAAAAGGACTGTCACAACAAGAACTTGCTATCAAACTGAATGTGGTGCGGCAAACAATCTCCAAATGGGAGCAAGGCTTGTCCGTTCCCGATTCTGATATGTTGATTTCCATCTCAGAAGTACTTGAAACCCCCGTAAGCAGGTTGCTTGGAGAAACTGTTATTGAGCCGGCGGTGGATGACTTAAAAGTCATTTCCGAAAAACTGGAGGTGATCAACTTACAACTTGCGCAAAGAAAAACCACGAGAAGAAAAATATTTCATTGGTTCTTTATCTTATTGTGTGCCGCCATCGTAACCATTTTTGCGGTCTTAGGAGTATTCCATAGCCCTTACTCGGATTGGAACTATAACGATCCCGAAACCGCCGTTTTTGGAGTAGCGTTTCACGCATTTGAATGGATATTTGTCAGATTAGCGCCGATTATTTTTATAGGGGCAATTATTGGAATTGTCTTAACACGAAAAAAAGTATAAATCCACTCTGTTTTTTGGATACCGCTCAGATTTAAACTCTCCGTTTGCGGATAAACGTACCTTTTCTCAAACTGACGGAGGGAATGGTTTGCTTCGGAGGGTTAGCGAGCTTGCGCGCCTTATAAGCCCCGTTATCTAACAAGGGAGCACAAAAACCGGAAACTGCATTTTATAGGGTGTGATATAAAAGTGCCTATATCACTCTAAAAATTGAGTAAGAAAAGTATTAGACAGTTGATTTTTAAGAATGGACTGTCTTTTCTTTTGCGAAATTTCGACATAGGCAATTATCAGTATAGAGTATAGGCTTTGCCGCTGCCTGCGGTATCACCCGGGAACATGATTTCTTGTCGTATGGATCTTTGCAATGTTGACAATCTATTTTTCCTCCTATATAATTGTTGTATCGCGGAAAATACTATTTTTCGCGTCATAATAATATAGTAGGCGATGATCCGGGCGAGTAGCCTGTACGGCACGGCAGAGAGAGAAAGCGGATGGTGGAAGCTTTTGCGGTCGGCAGGGGAAGCTTCCGGTGAGCTCCGGGCAGGAAATGGCCAGGCGGAACTTCCGATATCAGGATAGTAGAGTGCTTTGCTCTGGAATAGCCGGAGTGAGGAATGTGGGTGGTACCGCGAGGTTGCAAAGCTTTCGTCCCAATTGGCTGGGAGAAGGCTTTTTTTGTATCTTGATAAGCAAAAAAACAGATTGAAGGAGATAGGAAAACATATGGTAAAAATGGGACTCAATGAAATTCGAGAGCAATTTTTAGCGTTCTTTGAGAGCAAGGGGCATTTGCGGCTGCCCAGCTTTTCGCTGGTACCGCAAAACGATCCCAGCCTTCTGCTCATCAATTCCGGTATGGCGCCGCTGAAACCGTATTTTACCGGAGCGGCAATTCCTCCGCGCAAGAGGGTGACCACCTGCCAGAAATGCATCCGGACGCCGGACATCGAAAATGTTGGGAAGACGGCACGGCATGGTACGTTTTTTGAAATGCTGGGTAATTTTTCGTTTGGAGATTATTTTAAGAAAGAAGTGATTCCCTGGGCGTGGGAATTTTTTACGGAAGTGATGAAGATTCCCGCCGAGCGGCTTTATATTACTATTTATCAGGATGATGACGAGGCGTTCCAAATCTGGAATGAGGATGTGGGCGTTCCGGCGGACCGGATTATCCGGATGGGAAAGAAAGACAATTTTTGGGAGCATGGCACCGGTCCATGCGGCCCCTGCTCGGAAATTCATTTTGACCGGGGCGAGGAATATGGCTGCGGTAAGCCGGACTGCGGAGTTGGCTGTGATTGTGACCGCTACATTGAGGTCTGGAACCTGGTGTTCACGCAGTTTGACAAGCAGGAGGACGGTTCCTACGCCAAGCTGGAGCATCCCAACATTGATACCGGTATGGGGTTGGAGCGGCTGGCCTGCGTGATGCAGGGTGTGGACAACCTGTTTGAGGTGGATACCGTCCGGCGAATTTTGGATGCGGTCTGCCGGATTGCCGGGGTACGGTATGGAGAAAGCTGGCAGAAGGATGTTTCCATCCGCGTGATTACGGACCATATTCGCAGTACCGTCATGATGATCGGGGATGGCGTGGTTCCCTCCAACGAGGCTAGAGGCTACGTGCTGCGGCGCTTGCTCCGACGGGCTGCCAGACATGGCATGCTGCTGGGTATCAAGTCGCTGTTCCTCAGTGATCTGGCAAAGATTGTGATCGAAGAATCCGGCGGAGCGTACCCGAATTTGGTGGAGAAGCAGGATTATATTCGAAAGATCATCCGGATCGAAGAGGAACGGTTTGCCGCCACCATCGGCCAGGGACTCCTGCTATTGTCCAATCTCATCCAAGAAAAGAAGGAGAAACACGATAGTTCTTTCCTTCCGGGAGAAGTGGCGTTTAAGCTGCACGATACTTATGGCTTCCCGCTGGATCTGACCAAGGAAATTCTGTCGGAAAATGGTCTTAGTCTGGACGAAGAAGCGTTTCGGAAGGCCATGGCGGTACAGAAAGAGAAGGCACGAGAGGCCATTAAAGATAGAAAAGGTTCCTGGGGCGGCGGCGACCTGACACTGCCGGCGGGCTGTCCCGCTACGCGTTTCCTGGGATATGAAACACTCCAATCCCAGGCGGTCATTCTTTACTTGATCCGTACCTCGGAATCGCCGGATACGACAGCTTCGTTTGTCCATCAGGTGGGAGACGGGGATAGCGTGGTAATTATCACCGATCAAACTCCTTTTTACGCAGAGAGCGGCGGACAAGTGGGCGATGTAGGGATTCTGACGACTGTCGGAGCAGCGGTACGGATTGTGGATACACAGAAGACGGCGGACGGCTGCTGGAAGCATCAGGGTATTGTGGAGAGCGGCGTGCTGGAAGTCGGCGAGACCTGCACGCTGACGGTAGAGAAAGGAACCAGGCTTGCCACGGAACGCAACCACAGTGCGACTCATCTTTTGCAGAAGGCACTGCGGAAGGTGCTTGGTGATCACATCCATCAGTCCGGTTCTTACGTGACCAGCGACCGGCTCCGGTTCGACTTCAATCACATGCAGGCGGTCACCCGGGAAGAACTGGATCGGATCGAAGAAGAAGTCAATCAGGCGATTTATGAGGATTACCCTGTGGTAACGCAGGTGATGTCTCTGGACGAAGCAAAACAGTCTGGGGCGACCGCCTTATTCGATGAAAAGTACGGCGACGTGGTTCGTGTGGTTTCCATGGGTGAGTACAGCAAGGAATTCTGCGGCGGAACCCATGTGCGCAGCACTGCTTCCATCGGCATTCTGAAAATTATTCACGAAGGCGGCGTGGCGGCGGGCATTCGCCGGATCGTTGCCGTGACCGGAAACAACGCCAGATTATTTTACCAGGAAGAAGAGCGGCGGCTGATAAGCGTGGCGGATTACCTGAAAGCTTCCGCCCCTGATGTGATCAGCAAGGTGATTGCAGTCAACACCCAATATAAGGCGGCGCTGAAGGAGTTGGAGACGCTGAAACGTTCTATTGCCGGCGGTTCGGTGCAGGCAATGCTGGATCAGGCTGCGGAGGTGGATGGCGTTCGGGTTGTTACGGGACGGTTCGATATGTTGGACAACGAAGGTCTGCGGGACATGGCGGAGAAGCTGCGGGATAAGTTGGAAGTGGGCCTGGTTCTGCTGGCCTCCGGGAAGGATGATAGGGTTCAGCTGGTGGCGATGGCCACGAAGCAGGCTGTGGCAAAAGGCGTTTCCTGCGGCAGTGTCATTCGGAAGGCGGCTCAGCTGTGCGGCGGCGGCGGCGGCGGAAGACCGGACATGGCTCAGGCGGGTGGTAAAAACCCGGACGCCATCGATGGGATGCTCCGGCAGGTTCCTTCTTTTGTGACAGGAGCGTAAGTTTGGGGGAAGCAAGAAGCAGAGAAAGGATGATGGTAAATGGACTCTTGTGTGTTTTGTATGATCCGGGATGGGCAAATTCCCGCCCAAATCGTTTACGAGGATGAATGTTGCGTTGCGTTCCGGGATATCGAACCCCAAATGCCGGTTCATATCGTGGTGGCGGCCAAACGGCATGTACCAAATCTGTTGGAGTTTCAGGAAGAGGATGTGCGTTTTCTGGGCGGCATCCAGCTGGCGATTGCCAAAATTGCCAGACAGGAGGGCTTGGCGGAGAACGGCTTTCGTGTCATCAACAATTGCGGTAAGGATGCGATGCAAAGCGTCCCTCATTTGCACTACCATATTCTGGCGGGCGGCCCCATGGGCGCCAAAATTGTGTAAGGGAGTGGCGGCGAGATGCGCAGTATGACGGTAAATTTGCCGGGGAGAGGGTATGACGTCCTCATTGGCTCCGGATTGTTAAAAACGTTGTCGAATGCTTTGCCCGAGAACAAAGCCGGAAAGATCGGTGTGATTACCGATTCCACGGTGCGGCCTCTTTATGCGGAGATGGTGCTGGATCAGATCCGCCTGACGGGCCGGGAGGTCTTTTTACTGGAAATTCCGGCGGGAGAAAGCAGCAAGACGATGCAGATGGCAGAGCATTGCTGCGCGAGCTTATTGGACTGGGAATTCGGGCGGCAGGATTTGCTGGCGGCGCTAGGAGGCGGGGTGGTGGGCGACCTAACCGGACTGGTGGCGTCGCTGTACATGCGCGGTATTCGGTACATACAGCTTCCTACCACTCTGCTGGCGCAGATCGATAGCGCTATCGGCGGGAAGACGGCGGTGGATCTGGAGAAGGGGAAAAATATTGTAGGAACTTTTTGGCAGCCTGAACTGGTTTTGGCGGATACGGATGTGCTGCGTTCCCTCCCAAGAAACGTTCTGCGGGACGGTTTGGCGGAAATGGTGAAATACGCGCTGCTTCAGGGGGGAGATTTGTACGAAACAGTCCGTGCTATGACCTGCCCGGAGGATTTTTACCTGCAGTCGGAACGGCTGGTTGCCGCCTGTGCGGAAATGAAATGTGGTATCGTTCAGCGGGATGAATGCGAAAACGGCGAGCGGATGCTCCTGAATTTGGGCCATACTCTGGGCCATTGCGTGGAGAGTTATTATCATTACGCGCGCTATACCCACGGCGAAGCCGTCGCAATCGGTCTAGCGGAAATCCTGCGTTATGGCGAGGCAGAAGGGGAAACCGGCCATGGTCTGGCCGAAGAGGTGGAAACGTTGCTGAAACGGCTGGATCTGCCTACCTCCGTGGAGGCGGACAGACGGGAGCTGTATCAAGGCATTCTTCACGATAAAAAAGGAAAGGGAAAGGCCATTCATGTGGTGCTTCCCCAAGAACCGGGCAAGGTGGTCATCCGTGTGGTTTCCAAGGAAGATTTTCTGGAAAAGGTGGTATCTCTCAAGTGACAGTACAGCTAATCCCTTCGCATCTGACCGGTTCCCTATCCGTTCCGGCTTCCAAAAGTACTCTTCACCGGGCGTTGATCTGCGCCGCGTTGGCAGCGGGAACGAGCCGCATCACCAAGGTGACCTTTTCCCAGGATGTGGATGCCACCATCCGGTGCCTGGAGAAGCTGGGCGCCCGGGTGGCGCGTAGAGAAGATGCGTTGGAGCTGACAGGGCTCCAACCAAAACAGATCGGTTCGCCGGAAACGGCTTGCGTACGTTTGAATTGCGGCGAGTCTGGCTCAACCTTGCGTTTTCTCATGCCGGTTGCAGCGGCGCTGGGACGCTCCTGTATCCTGGAGGGCCGGGGACGGTTGGCACAGCGGCCGCTGGGGCCGTATTTGTCTTTGCTTCCTGCTTTCGGCGTGTCCTGCCGGATGTTGGAGGCGGGGAGCACGCTGCCGCTTCAATGCGATGGCAGGCTGGCTCCCGGTGTGTTTTGTCTGCCGGGCAACATTAGTTCACAATTTGTGTCGGGGCTGCTGTTTGCGTTGCCCCTGCTGCCGGGGGATTCCCGTTTGGAAATCACTTCCCGGCTGGAATCGGCGGATTACGTTACGCTGACGCTGGAAGCATTGAAACGGGCCGGTATCCAAGTTTTCTGGGAGAAACAGCCGGATGGCAGCGGAGCGTTTGTCATTCCGGGCGGGCAGCGGTATCAGGCTTTTTCCTATGAGGCGGAAGGCGACTACTCTCAAGCTGCTTTTTGGCTGACCGCCAATGCCTTGGGGGCGAACCTGGAGGTTCTGGGATTGCTTCCGGACAGCCGGCAAGGGGATAGCGCCATCTGTTCTATTTTGGAAGCGGGCGGCCCTCTTTTCTTGGATGTTTCCGATATCCCGGATCTGGTACCGGTGCTGGCGGTATACGCCTCGGTTCAGGAGGGAAGGTCGGTTCTCTATAACGCTTCCCGTCTTCGGCTGAAGGAAAGCGACCGGCTGGTTACGACGCGGACCGCACTGCAAGCCATTGGCGCGTGTATCCGGGAAGAGGGAGACTCTTTGGTGATAGAAGGAAAAACGGAGCTGGACGGCGGGAAGGCTTCCGCATTCCGGGATCATCGTATTGCTATGGCGCTGGCGGTAGCCTCTACCCGGTGCCGGAATCCTGTGGTGATCGAGGGCGCTGAGTGTGTTGCCAAATCCTATCCGGATTTCTGGCTGGATTTCCGCCGCTGCGGAGGAAAATGGGAGGATATCGCATGAGCAACCAATTTGGTAAAAAGTTCCGCCTGACGTTTTTCGGTGAGTCCCACGGCCCGGCGCTTGGCGTGGTGATGGACGGGGTACCGGCCGGTACCATCATCGAGGAGGAAGTGATCCAGCGGTATTTGGACCGGCGGCGTCCGGGTACCCTGCCGGTTAGTTCTGCGCGGAAGGAATCGGATCAGGTGCGCTTTTTGAGCGGGGTTTTCCGCGGCCGCGCTACCGGAACCGCGATCAGTGCGGTAATCTGGAATGAGAACCAGCATTCGGCCCATTATGAAGAGGTGCCGCGGATTGCGAGGCCCGGCCACGCGGATTACACAGGCCATATCAAATACCGAGGATTCGAAGATTTCCGCGGCGGCGGCAGCTTCTCCGGACGGATCACGGCGTGCTTTGTGATCGCAGGAAGCATAGCCAGAAGCATTTTGGAGGAGCAAGGCATTTTTCTGGCCTCCCACATTGCGTCCATTGGCTCCCTGCAGGATACGTCCTGGACGGATGCCGCCGGTGCAGACGAGAACAATTGGCGGGACTTGACCGCGACGCTGAATCAGTCTCTGTTTCCGGTGATCGATCCCGGGAAGGGAGAGGCCATGCGGAAGCTGATCCTGCAATGCCGGGAAGAAGGCGACTCCATTGGCGGAAGCATCGAATGCGTGGTATATGGATTGCCGGCTGGCTTGGGAGAGCCGTATTTCGATTCCATGGAAAGTACTATCTCCCATCTGGCGTTTTCCGTCCCGGCGGTGAAGGGCATCGAATTTGGCAGCGGTGCGCGTATGGCGGCTATGCGGGGCAGCGAAGCCAACGATCCTTTTTACCTGGATGAGACGGGCCGGGTGCGCACCCGTACCAACCACAACGGCGGAATCAACGGGGGGATCACCAATGGGATGCCTATTTTGTTTACCACGTATCTGAAGCCCACGCCATCCATTGCCCGGGAACAGGAATCGTTTGATCTGGAGACGCAGCAGGCTTGTTCACTGGCGATTCGGGGTCGGCATGACCCCTGCATTGTGCAGCGGGCCGCCGTGGTGATGGAAAGTGTGGCGGCTATTGCTGTTTTGGAGCATATACTGTAGAAACGGAAGTTGTTTTGATTTGTCGGAGGTGCTATAGAAATGGGTGAATATTGCAAGTATGACCGTTTGGTGCTCATCGGCATGCCTTGCTCTGGGAAAACGTCCATCGGACGGTCGCTGGCGTCCTATTATGAGTATTCTTTTGTGGATATGGACGAAGAGATTGAGAAGAAGGCGGGGATGTCCATCGAGGATATTTTTAGTCAGAAGGGGGAGGAATGCTTCCGGAATTATGAGAGCGCGGTAACGCAGGATATGATGCATTGTCATCGGGCGGTCATCGCCACGGGAGGCGGTATCGTTACCCGGCCCCACAATATGGAGATTCTAAAGAAGGGGAGCTTTGTCATTTTTGTTCACCGGGACTTTTTTAAACTGGCCACCACCCCCAAGCATGTGATGGACAGACGGCCTTTGCTGAAGAAAACCAGTTTTGAAAATTTACTGGAAATGTATAAGAAGCGCCTGCCCCTGTATCGGGCGTTCTGTGACATCGAGATTTCCAATGACCGGAACAAAGAAGACGCGGTGGCTCAGGCGGTTCGGTGCTTGTTTCGAAAGAGTGTGGATTTGGAATGAAAATACTGATTATCAATGGCCCCAATTTGAATTTGTTAGGCATCCGGGAGCCGGGTGTATACGGGACGGAGAGCTATGCGGATTTGTGTGCTTACATTCGGTCTGAGGCAGAGAAGACGAACAGTGAGACGGCGTTTTTTCAATCTAACTCAGAAGGTGCGCTGATCGACGCCATCCAGTCGGCGTACGGTGTGTACGATGGCATCGTGATCAATCCCGGCGCATATACTCATTACAGCTACGCTATTCACGACGCCTTGAAATCCATCCCGATTCCCGCCGTGGAGGTGCACATCAGCGACATCCAGAACCGAGAGGCGTTCCGGCGGATTTCGGTAACCGCGCCGGCTTGTGCTCTGCAAATCTGCGGGCATGGCTTCGCTGGCTACGCGGAGGCGGTACGATTTCTGGAGGAAAATTTCGGAAATCGGTAAAAACAGGGTTGCGCGTGCCTTTGCCGTATGCTAAAATGCTAATATAGCAGGATAGCGAGCGCATGAATAAGCGTTCATCCGTGCGAATTTAACGGATGACTGTTTCGCTGAAACGGTCAAGAATATAGGAGGGCATATTTTATGAAGAATACGGAGCGCAGTATTCCGGTATGTATCATTCTGAGCCTTGTTACGTGTGGCATTTATATGTACTATTGGCTCTATCAGATTTCCAATGACATTCGCGTTCAGAAGAACGAGACGTCCGGCAGTCCGGCGATGGATGTGCTGCTGACGATTGTAACATGCGGCATTTACGGAATCTATCTGATGTACAAGTGGGGTAAGGATATCGCTGATATTTATGAGGCAGACGGTCGGCCCAGAGAAGATAACGCAGTGCTGTATATGATTTTAAGCCTTTTTGTGACGATGATCATTCCCTTGGCGCTGATTCAGGATAAATTGAATCAGCTGACAAGAGAACAGTAAGAGCCGGGTCGGAATCGAATCGGAGGGAAATGCAATAGGAGGCCTCGCCGGAATGGGCGAGGCTTTTTTACACCCGATTGCAGGCTGTAAGCGGATACCGGAGAATAGGAAATTACCGTGAAATCAGTAGACTTTTTACCCGGAATATGATACAATAGAGCGTAACCAAAATCATTGTTTCAGAAAGGGTCTTCATAAAAATGAGTGAGATGAATTCGGATCCGGTGCAGAAAACAGTCCCGGTTGATATCGAACACGAGATGAAAAAATCGTTCATTGAATATGCCATGAGCGTGATTGTGGATCGGGCGCTGCCGGACGTTCGGGACGGATTGAAACCGGTTCACCGGCGCATTCTGTTTTCCATGTTCGAACAGGGCTTTACGCCGGACAAGTCTTACCGGAAATGTGCCACCACGGTGGGTTATGTGATGGGGAAATATCACCCACACGGCGATGCGGCGATTTATGACAGCATGGTGCGTCTGGCCCAGGATTTCTCTATGCGGTACGTGCTGGTGGACGGGAACGGAAACTTTGGTTCCCGGGATGGCGATCCTCCGGCGGCACAGCGTTATACCGAGGCGAAGATGGCCAAGATTTCCATGGAGATGCTTTCGGACATCAACAAGAACACGGTGGATTTCCGACCGAACTACGATGATCATGAAGTGGAGCCTACGGTTCTGCCTTCCCGTTTCCCTAATTTGCTGGTGAACGGTTCCTCCGGTATCGCGGTGGGAATGGCTACCAACATTCCGCCGCACAATCTGGGTGAAATCATTGACGGCGTGGTGGCGGTAATCGACAACCCGGAAATTACCATTGACGAATTGATGCAATACATTAAGGGGCCGGACTTCCCTACGGCGGCCAACATCTTAGGCCGGCAGGGTATCCGGGAAGCGTATCGGACAGGCCGGGGCCGGATTGTGGTCCGGGCGGAGGCGACCATTGAGGAAATGCCGAACAACCGGCAGCGGATCGTGGTGACCGAGCTTCCTTACCAGGTCAATAACGCCAAGCTGGTGGAACGGATCGCGGATTTGGTCAAAGAAAAGCGGCTGGAAGGCATTCACGACCTGCGGGACGAATACAGCAAGGAAGGCATCCGGATCGTCATCGAGCTGAAACGGGATGCCAACGCCAACGTGGTGCTGAACCAGCTTTACAAATACACGCCTATGCAGGAAGCGTTCAACGTGAACATGCTGACCATCGTTCCGGTGGGCGGGGAATTCCGGGACAAATATCAGCCGAAGATCATCAACCTGCGGGATGCGCTGGATTACTATATTGCGCACCAGAAGGATGTGGTGACCAGGCGGACACAGTTCGATCTGGATAAGGCGCTGGATCGGGCTCACATTTTGGAGGGTACCCTCACGGCTTTGGATCACATCGATGAGGTGATCAATATCATCCGTTCTTCCCGCACCGAGGCGATTGCCAAAGAAGGCTTAATCGAGCGGTTCGCCTTTACGGAGCGGCAGGCTCAGTACATCGTGGATCTCCGCTTGGGCCGTTTGACCGGTATGGAGCGGGACAAGATCCTGGCGGAGTACGAAGATAAAATGAAAGAGATCGCCGGCTATCAGGAATTGCTGGCCAACGAAAGCCTGATGATGAACTTGATCAAAGAGGAGCTGCTGGTCATCAAAAACAAATACAACGATGAGCGCCGGACGAAAATCGTCCCCTACGAGGGCGAAATCGACCTGGAGGATTTGATCAACGAGCAGGAGGTCGCCATTACCTTAACCCACTTCGGGTATGTAAAAAGAACGTCGGCGGACACCTACAAGGCCCAACGGCGGGGCGGTAAGGGCATTCTTGGGCTGAGTACCCGGGAGGAGGACTTTGTGGAGCATTTGATCCTCACATCGTCTCACAACATGCTGCTGTTTATTACCAATCAGGGGCGCGTGTACTCGCTGAAGGGGTATGAGATCCCTGATTCGGGCCGGACGGGCCGCGGCATGGCTATCGTCAATTTGCTGCAGCTGAATCCGGAGGAAAAAGTGGCTACCGTCATTCCCATCAGCGGCTTTGAGGACGGCAAGTACCTGGTTATGGGTACCAAGAGCGGTATCGTAAAAAAGACTATGCTGAAGGAGTATTGCAACCTGCGCAAAGGCGGCTTGATTGCCATTGAGCTGCGGGATGAGGACGAGCTGGTGAACGCCCGCTTGGTGGATGACGGCCAGGATATCATGATTGCTACTCGGAAGGGGATGTCCATCCGTTTCCCGGAAAGCGATGTGCGGGCAACGGGACGAGCGTCCATCGGTGTGAAGGGCATTACCCTTCGTTCCGGTGATTACGTGATCGGTATGGATATTTGCCAGGAGGATTCCACGATGCTGATTATTACGGAACGCGGCTTCGGCAAGCGAACCAGCATCCAGGAGTACAAGGTGCAGTCACGCGGCGGAAAAGGCGTGCTGACATACCGCATTACGGAGAAGACCGGGGAGCTGGCTGGTATGATGCTGGTGAATGATGAGCATGACGTCATGCTGATTACGTCGGAGGGTGTTATCATCCGGATCCATGCAGCGGACATCAATGTGATCGGCCGGGCTACCCGTGGCGTGACACTGATGCGAACCAAGGATGACAATTACATTGTGGGCTGCGCTAGAACGGAGCGGGACGATGAGGAGGAAAGCGTGGCTCCTGTTGAGTTGGAAGCCGGCGATGAGGATTTGACGGAAGAGGATTTCGAGGTGGAAGATGATTCGCTGCCGGAGGAGGAAGAAGCCGCCGAATCGGGGGATGGCCCGAATGAGGATGGCCGGGATGTGCTGAATAAGCTGGGACTGGAATAACCGATTTGAGGGAAAAGAAAAGATGCCGCCGGGTGAGCTTGCTGTTTGGAAGCTCACCCGGCGTTTTTCGTTAGCCGCGATACGGGTTGCTGGTGCAATGGAATGCGTGACCGTTTGGGGTGCGGACGATGCAAGAAGATAGGAAAGAGAGATGAGTAAGGGGGAAAGAAAACTCTGAAAATAACAGAATAAAATGGACAATATGTAGATAAGTACGAAAGTGGTTGCCGTGTAAACGATGAATGTGTTGGTCAATTGGAGGAATTATACAAAAGAACGGGTGACATTATAAAATTTTTTAAATAGAATTGACTTTGCGCGATAGATGTGTTAGTATAATACCAATTCGTGGAAAAATAATCGTGGCATTTAAGGAAAATGAAAAAGGCATTGAAAATAGAGTTATTTATCTATTTCTTCCGTTTCAAAGTAGGATTTTGTCGAATTATATGGTTTGTTTGACGCCAATCGTCGGTGGGTCGCGTTGATTGCAATAAAAACTATATTGGCAAAGCGGGGTAGTGTGTTTGTGATCTCAAACAGGCGGAACGGCGAAGCAATACTCAAGTGACAAAAAATAGGCAAGATGCATCCTGCCGGGGTAAAGTGAGGTAACGAAAACTGTATAGCGAAGTACCTTGCTATACAGTTTACATAGAAAAGAGGATTTGAATGAAGGAAAAATTAATCCTGTTTTCCAAATTATTGCGATATGCATGGAAGAATCATAAATCGCTTGCAATTGTAATTGTATTGGAAAATATATTTTCTGCCACGCTGCCTTTGCTTAACGTAGGAGGAATCGGAGTAATCATCGATGCGCTGGTAAATAACCGCAGCAGTCAGGTGATTTTTAATATCATTCTGTCATTTACTGGACTGAATTTAGGTATTTCCCTGATGAAACATCTGTTTACCTATATCCATAATAAATTGGTCAGAAAAGCTTCCGATCAAATTCAGTTTGACTATATTCGCGACGGAGTAATTGTCAATTATCATTGGGCACAGGACGGGTCTGTCTTGGATCAGAAAAAGAAATCGATGGGAGCAAATCCTGTATTTGTCTTTTCCCACATCGGCGAATTTATCAATTACATAGTCAAATTCGCGGGCATCCTATTTATTTTTTCTTTTCTCAGTCCGCTATTTATTTTGATGATTGCAGTTACATCGGTCATTTCTATACTTTTGACCTTTAAAATGCGGAGGATGGATGTTGAATTTGAGCATGAACGTACGGAAAATAACCGTAAACTGGATTATCTTTATAGCCTTATGACAAGATACGAATATGCAAAAGAGGTAAGGATCAATGATTTGAACCGTTTTATCATTCGTAAAAATTTTAGCATTGTTCGTTCCCAATTAAAAAAACTCAAGGAATATATGAAACGAAAAAAATGCGTCGATGGGCTGTCTTCGCTTATTTCGGTTGTACAATCCGCAGTAATGTATTTTTATTTTTCTTATTCGGTTTTTATAGGAAGGTTAACCATTGCCGAATACTCTATTCTACTGGGTGGCGTGACATTGTTAACCTCTATTTTACTAGGTTTTTTTGACAACATTGCTGTAATTGACAGAATGACGGCTAGTATGAAAATCTTCGTTGAATACAAAGAATGGATTCATAATAATAGTGATATTTTTGCTACCAATCAATTCCCGAACGCGGTGATCGACGAGGGCAGGAATGAGATTCATTTTGAAAATGTATGTTTTACTTATCCCAATACGGATACTCCTGTTCTGCAAAATTTGAATTTTGTTGTAAAAGATAGGCAAAAGGTTGGCCTGGTCGGATTGAATGGTGCGGGAAAAACCACGTTGATAAAGCTTCTTCTCCGTCTTTATACTCCCACTCAGGGGAAAATATTTCTAAATGGTGTCGATATTAATTCGATTCCGCTTGGACAATATTTAGAACGCGTTGGCGCGGTTTTACAGGATTTCAGCATCTTCGCCTATTCTATAAAAGAAAATATTGTTTTTGATAACGATATCAAGGAAAACAAAATATATAGTGCCATTCAAAAAAGCGGTTTTGCAGGTAAAGTTGCAAGTCTAAAAGATGGTATTGATACCGTTCTGTACAAGGAACTTAACGAAAATGGTATTGAGCTTTCTGGCGGTGAAGAACAAAAATTAGTTCTTGCTCGTGCTCTTTATAAAGATACCGGGATTTTGATTCTTGACGAGCCGACTTCCACGATGGATCCGATTGCTGAATACAACATGTTTTCAAGTCTTCGCGATATTGCAGAGGGAAAGACGACCGTTTTCATTTCACACAGGCTTTCATCAACAAAGTATTGTGACAGAATTTTTGTGCTTCAAGAAGGAATGATTGTCGAGAACGGTACACACGACGAATTAATGAAGAGAGGCGGCACATACTTTAATCTGTTTGAATCTCAGGCAAAATTTTATCGCAAAAATGGAGTGGTATTATGAGATTTATAAAAAACAAATTGCGTATGTCCTTTGAGGTTATTTCCCTTATTTACAAATATTCTCCAAGATATTTTGTGTTTTTCGTTCCACAGGTAATCTTCTCCGCTTTTTTGCCATTGTTGTATGTTTACGCTCCCAAATTAATCATTGAGGCCTTAACGGAAGGAAAAGATTATTTCGATATATTCAAAATCATCGCTGTATTCTGTGGAGCGGCCTTGATTTTAAATCTCTCCGTCAGTTATCTTAATAAAAAAATCATTTATTACATAGAAAACTTTAGTAGAAAATTGTCCTCGGAAATAGGCCTGCTTGTAATGAATCTCAGCCTTTCCGAGATGGAAAACACATCAGAACGAGACAATATTCGCCTTGCGGGAAATGTTGCCGAAACCACTGAATTATGTGAAATTATAGGAAAATTAATACAAAACGTGATAACGTTGATTGGTTTGATCGGTATTATCTCAGGATTGGATATTCAGTTTTTTTTCATCCTCACTGCTTTATTTCTTATAAAAACCGTATTTACTTTTGTGAATTATAAAGCAAGCATGAAGCTACGTACCTTGCTCGCGCAGAATAACAGAACAGGAGACTACTTATATCATCTGTGTTATTTTCATCAAGGCGCTGCAAAAGAAATACGGGTGAATCGCATTCAATCATGGTTCCTGAAAAAAGTAAAAGATTATAGATTTAGAATGGTAAAATTACAGTACCATGAGTTTAGGCGCTGTTTCCTATTTGATAGCATAAACGTGATTTTGTATGCTATTTTTTCCTTCTATATTCTTTGGAACTTATCCTTTTATTATCTCGATGGCATCCTTTCTATCGCTGATTTTACTCTTTATTTTTCAACCATCACGACCATAAACGCTGTGCTAGGAACGATTACGGATAGGATAGCCCAATATAATAAGCAGCTAAAAAATGCCGCCGATTTTGGAAAATTGAAAACCTTGTCGGAGCAAAGCGGAGACACTTCCTTCCCCGATTCCTTATCTTGTGAAATGCCGTCAACTGTCGAAATTCGTTTTTCTGACGTATGGTTTGTTTATCCGGGATGTGACAGCCCTGTTCTTCGCGGAATCAACATCCAGATTGCAGCCCATGAAAAATTAGTAATTGTCGGGTACAATGGCGCGGGAAAGAGTACATTTATTAAACTTCTCTGTAAATTTTATCGGCCCACCAGGGGAGAAATTACGATGAACGGAAAAGACATCTGGGAGATCCCAAACAAGCAATATTACCAAATGATAGGCGCGGTGTTTCAGGATTTTGTCACATTCGCATTTACCATCTCTGAAAATATCACGATGCGTGAACTTTGTGATGACGATTTATCCCATGTCCTATATAAAGCGGGACTTTCAGAGTTTATCCGTCATTTGCCTAACGGCGAAAAAACATATCTTTCAAAAAATTTCTCCTCCGAAGGCATAGAGCTTTCGGGAGGTCAGAACCAGAAAGTCGCTCTTGCTCGTGTATTGTATAAAAATGCGCCCATCTTAATTCTCGACGAACCTACAGCGAACCTTGATTTGAGAGCGGAAAGCGAATTGTATGAAAACTTCATGAAAATAGCGGTTGATAAAACAGCGGTCTTTATCTCTCACCGTTTAGCGGCCTCTCAAATATCGGATCATATTGCGGTTTTTTCAAATGGGGAGATCGTTGAATATGGCACGCATCAAGAACTGATTGCGAAAAACGGATTATACGTTGAAATGTTTGAAAAGCAGAGTCAGCCATATCTTTAAGACAAGGCGGTTTGGGGTATGAAAAATTAAAATTGCGATACTCGATAGCGGAGTAGGAAAAGATCACCATACCTTTACCGATAAAACGATTCACGGATTTTCCCTTTGTATAAAAGATGGGCTTGTCGGACAATATGATGAGCTTGTCGATACGATAGGACACGAAACAAGAAATTTTTATCTAATATGTCTATAGAAGAAAAGCAAAAAAATGTGAAATATTTGTTTCCTGTTCACCGCAATGATATGCTTTGTTTTCATCCTTCTTTACTGCTCAAAACAGGTAAGATTTCGCAAATAAAGGGGTTAGCTGCATCCAATCAATTTGTGTGGCGCATGTCTTCCGGGAGTCTAAAACGGAACTCTGCCCTGCTATGCAGAAGTTTATCGTTGTCTCTCATACCGAAAAAAATATTGCATACAAGTATAATTGTATGATATACTTACTCCCGATGAAATTTTTTAAAGGAGTGGACGGTATGAAAATATTGCAAAAAGTATTGGACGACTGTATCAAAAGAAATCCGGGCGAGCCGGAATTTCACCAGGCTGTAACCGAAGTCCTGGAGTCCTTGGAACCGGTAGCGGAGAAGCATCCGGAGTGGGTAAAGGCTGGTATTTTTGATAGAATCGTCGAACCGGAAAGACAGATCATTTTCCGTGTCTCCTGGGTAGATGACAACGGAGAGGTTCACGTCAACCGAGGCTTCCGTGTGCAGTTTAACAGCGCCATCGGGCCTTACAAAGGCGGTATCCGGCTGCATCCCTCGGTCTACTCCGGAATCATCAAATTCCTGGGCTTCGAACAAATTTTTAAAAACTCCCTCACCGGGCTTCCCATCGGCGGCGGCAAGGGCGGCAGCGATTTCGATCCCAAGGGCAAATCCGACGGCGAAATCATGCGTTTCTGTCAGAGTTTTATGACTGAGCTGTCCAAGCACATCGGCGCGGACACGGACGTTCCGGCAGGAGACATCGGAACCGGCGCAAGAGAAATCGGTTACCTGTATGGTCAGTATAAGAGGCTGCGCAATGAATTCACCGGCGTTCTGACCGGAAAAGGTTTGGATTGGGGCGGCAGCTTGGCCCGTACGGAGGCCACCGGATACGGCCTGTGCTATTTCATGGAAGAAGCGCTGCAGGACAATGGTTCTTCTTTTGCCGGTAAAACGGTGGTGATTTCCGGTTCGGGCAACGTGGCGATTTACGCTTGTGAGAAGGCTACCGAGCTGGGCGGCAAAGTGGTTGCTTTGAGCGATTCCAACGGCTACATCTACGATCCCGACGGGATTGACCTGGCTGCCGTGAAGCAGATCAAGGAAGTGGAACGGAAGCGGATTCAGGAATACCTCCATTATCGTCCCAACGCGCAGTACAAAGAAGGCTGCAAGGGCATCTGGACCATTCCCTGCGATATCGCGCTGCCTTGCGCGACCCAGAACGAGATTGATGAAGAGTCCGCTGCCATTCTGGTAAAGAACGGCTGTAAGGCGGTAGGCGAGGGCGCGAACATGCCTTCTACCCTGGAAGCCACCCATGTTTTCCTGAACAGCGGTATCCTGTTTGGGCCTGCCAAAGCGGCCAACGCTGGCGGCGTGGCTACGTCGGCGTTGGAGATGTGCCAGAACAGCATGCGTTATTCCTGGACGTTCGAGGAAGTGGATGCCAAATTGAAGGACATCATGAAGAATATTTATCATACGGCCAGCAAAGCGGCAGCGGAGTATGGTAAGCCGGGTAATCTGGTGGTTGGCGCCAACATTGCCGGCTTTGAGAAGGTTGCCCGCAGTATGTACGCTCAAGGCGTTGCTTATTGATTTGGCTGCTTGCGTTTCCCAAATGGTAAACCTGTCCCGGAATCGTTTTCACAAACGTTCCGGGACGTTTTTTTAGCATGGTACGTTTCACAACATTTCTTGTTGGAGAGAGCGGTCGGATTCCTTGAAACTTCGTTATTGGGGAACGACTGCCGCGGATTTGCAGCATGGGTTCGCCCTCCGTTACCGAGAAATCCGTCGGCGTTGCCCATGTGGGACAACGCCACAATCCGATTCGCGAATATAGGGTTTTTTTTAGGACGGTGAATTCGAAGGCACAGGATGGCGTAAGGGTCACCAAACCTATGACGAGCTGCTTGCCGACGATTTTACATAAATGATCATGGAAGATCGAAAGGATAAAGCAATAGAAGTAACAATAGGACACTATGAATATGTCAGCGGCTCTGTACACCGGGATGTGAGCGAGGGCGAATTCGGCTTGCTGTGTATGATGGCCTTGCATAGCGGCGGTGACAGGTTTGTAGACGAAGAAACCTATACGATTTTGCTGGCGGATTTAATAGCCGCTGACGAAAATGAAGTCCAGGGCATCGGAATGACGATGCAATAAAAGGCAAGTACAGTACGCACCTCCACCACGGCGGTCAATCTCACCCGCTTAGTGGTAAGAGCGGCAGAAAAATGAAACTTTTTCTGAATTTTTAAAAAATCTCTCGATATTATTTCGGTATACCGATATGATGTTAGCGAGAGGTGATAACTGTGATCGTGGAAAGTTTGTTGAAGCAGCGCCGCATAACCAAATATCGGCTTGCCGAAGAAGCCGGTATCCCTCATGCAACGCTGAGTGATATATGCAGCGGCAAAACAAAGCTGGAAAAGTGTTCCGCCGAAACGGTATATAAGCTGGCAAAGGCGCTTGGTGTTTCTATGGAGCTATTAGCCGAGGACGGCATTCGCCAAACGGAACGGGAGCAAACTTACGAATACGGTTTGCCCGATTGTTTACAGCATGATCTTGACGCCTACAAAAAGGGTTTCAAACCAGATGCAAACTGCTTGACTGCCTGTGGGGAGAGCTTTACGGGAGCATCAATATGGCGGAAATCAGCGATGGCGTGATTACGTGAGTGTGAGGTAAATGTCACATGCCGTTGTTTTCTGGAATTGGAGCTACCGGAGAAGCTGCCGCATTTTGCGACGGTGAGATACGCATTCTGCAGACGGTTTCCGGAAGAACAGGCGACGGAAATCTTTGAACATATTCTGAACAAAGCTCTGAGTAACCATATGATAGACAGCCGCGTTTACAGACGGCAGATTGTCTAGTGTGGACAGATTTCCGCACCTTGCGAGAAGTTATGTGAGTTGTAGTAAACGAATATTTGGAATTTATGGAATGGTTAGATGTTTAAAAGCAGCCGTCGGTTTTGAATTTGTTGTTAATCAAGTGGAATGACAGAAAAAGCGAAAAACGAAAATGTTAAATACAATTTTTGGCTTTTTATGCGTAAGAAACAAAACCAAAATGAAAATGGCTACCAAAAGAAATAGGCGTAGACATTGAAAACACAAACCGTAAAATACCTGCCTATAAGCGACTTTGAGATGTTGATGTAATAAAAAGATTCCATCAGCAACCGAATAAAAGGAAGGCCGCTTTTTAGTTGATTTATTGTATCTGGTCGAGCTTATTGGTCATGTCAGGTTTTAGGAAAAGGATATTGCTGTGCGCATTTCGGTATTGTTTGGGTGATACCCCTTTGTAGAGCTTAAATGTATTGGAAAAATAAGAAGCATCTGAGAAGGATAGTTTTTCTGCTATTTCCTTAACGGAAAGAGATGTTTTTTTTAGCAAAGCGCAGGCAACTTTGACTTTTTGCTCCAGAAAATAGGAGTAGGGAGGCTGACCATATTCTTTTTTGAAAATAGCCATGAGGTAAGAACGACTGATATAGAATTGTTCGGCCAGTTCCCCGATCGAAAGAGGTTGGTCGACATGATAATCTAAATAGGTTTTTATTTGCTGCGACAGTGTTTTTTCTTTTGCTTTCTGGGTGCGATTGTTTCCTAATAAGGCAACGATTTCATGAAGGAGGAGATTTACTTCTGTCATATTTACCGCATTGTACTTATGTTGCGTCAATAGTTCATGGATTGTGCGAATGGGTGTATCCAGAGACACATGGGCAATGAGAAAGGGTATATTGATTTGGTAGGCATCAAGCAGATGCTCCAAAAGACTGCCGGTGACATTTATCCAAATTTTTTGAAAGGGATTCTGTGGATCGGCATAATAGAAGCAGTTGGTATTGCTTTGAATCAGATAGCTATCACCTTCTGACAAAGGATATTGCTTTCCCTCGTATTCCAAAATTCCCGCCCCTTTTTGAATGTATTCAATTACAGTCACTTCAAATATTGGATTATGAAAAATATGATACTTGGCACAGGGATATGTGATACCTGCCAAATCGATATATAGAAAATCGTTCTTTTCGGCCGGACCAGCATAAAGAATTTTTTCAATTCCGTTATTATTCTTGAATTCTTTTTGCAGCATGGTTTTTCTTCCTTTCCCAATCTCAGCCTTCTTAAAAATATTATAGCAAGTAGAAGAAAAAAGGCAAGCATGATTGTGGAGAATATCACATGTTTTTAGGAGAATATCTCATTTTTTTTTACCGATTGTAGACTATAATATAATCAATGAGATTAAAGTGTCTACGGAGGCGTATCAGATGTTTTTGTCATTGAAAAAATATAAAAGTGCAGGACTGCTGGCTGGAGAAAATGCGGGTGGATCGTTGGGGGCACCATTCGAGTGTATCCGAGGGGGGATCCGGTTTGAATACCATATAATAATGAAATGATAGGAGTAAAATGAGAATGATGAGAGCACCAGCATATCCGTTGATTACGGTGGATCCTTACTTTAGTATTTGGTCTATGGGAAATGAATTGAATCGGGAAACAACCAGACATTGGTGTGGTCAGGAAAAACCGATGGAAGGGTTTGTTCAGATTGGGAAAACAAAGTATTGTTTTTGGGGAAATCCAGATGATTCGTCCGTATCGCGACTTCGGCAGACAAAAGTGGAGATGGATTTTTATTCTACAACGTATGTTCTGGAGGGTGTTGGGATTCGCTTGATCGCCCGATTTACTTCTTCTCTTTTGCTGAATAATTTGGACCTTCTTTCTCGTCCCGTTTCTTATTTACAAGTTCGAATCGAATCTCTGGATGGAATATCTCGGGAAGCGGTTGTGACGCTGCGCGTATCCGATCGAATTTGTTTGCAGGATGTTCGTTTTTTACATCCTACTAGGCCGGAACGTGTTACGCTGTCAGATTCGCTTTCTTGTATGCGGGTTGGTTCTCTGGAACAGCCAGTATTGGGAAAATCAGGAGACGGAATTTGTATCGATTGGGGATATTTTTATCTGGCCACGGATTCCAGGGGAAGGACGGATGCTGTCCGCTGCGGTGATGAATGGTGGCTGACTGCCCAAACAACATTACATACGACTGACCATCCGGAAGGACGGTATGCATTCGCTTATGATGATTTATATTCACTATGTTATTTTGGTGAACCATTGCAGGCATATTGGAAGAGGAACGGACAATGTATAGAAGATGTTATTTCTGCGGCACTGAACGGATATGACCAGGTGATGGAACAATGCTTCCAGTCTTCTGCAGTGATGGAGCAGGATGCCATTCAGGCCGGTGGTGAACAGTATCGGGATTTATTGGTTCTTGCTTGGCGGCAAGTTCTAGCAGCACACAAATTGGTTCTGGATAAAGAGGGTAGGATTCTCTATGTTTCCAAAGAATGTCACAGCGGTGGTTTTGCGGCTACCGTCGACGTGAGCTATCCTTCCAGTCCGCTGTTTCTATTGTATCAGCCAGAACTGCTAAAGGGAATGTTGCGTCCTGTTTTCCGATTTGCCCAATCGGATTTATGGCCCTTTTCTTTTGCACCTCATGATGTTGGCGTATATCCAATTCTCAATGGACAGGTGTATAGCGACTGCAACGCGCCAGATAAGCAAATGCCGGTAGAGGAATGCGGTAATATGTTGATTTTGGTAGCGGCGCTCTCTGTGTTAGACCGGGATTGTTCTTTTGCCGCTGAATATCGTGAACAATTGAAAGAATGGGCGGATTATCTTGCTGAAAAAGGAATGTATCCGGAAAACCAACTCTGTACAGATGATTTCGCTGGCTTTTCGGAGAACAATTGTAACTTATCTGCAAAAGCAATTCTTGGACTTGCTTCCTATTCCCTGATTTGCTGTTTTTTAGGAACAAATGATGAAGCGACATACTATTTGGGACTAGCCCGGAAATATGCAAAGGACTGGATGAAAAACGCATGTAATCAGGATGGGAGCTCTCGGTTGTCCTTTGACGATCAGGATACGTTTAGCATCAAGTACAATGTTATTTGGGATCAAATTTTTGGCTTGCAGTTGTTTCCTCCGACTTTTTACCAATCAGAATTTGCCGGGTATCGGGCGCGGCTCGATCCTTATGGATTACCATTGGATTCCAGGTCAGATTATGTCAAATCGGATTGGTATCTATGGTGTGCCTGTTTTACCGAGAATCAAGAAGAATTCCGACAGTTTTTAGAGCCTTTGTGGCGCTGTTATGACAAGACAGTTGCTCGGGTGCCGATGACCGATTGGTATTCCAGTGTGACATCCCTGCCTTCTGGTATCTTTCAGCATCGGTCCGTTCAGGGAGGATTGTGGATGAGATTGCTGCAAAAACGGGGTGTTTGCAGAATGAAAATAGAAAAAGAAAAAGAAAAGGAGGTAACAATAGTAGGATGAAGAGAAGAAGCACTGATTACGTTACTTTGCTGCTTGCTGTCTTTGTCTATAAAGGATTATTTGCGTTTCCTATCTGGGCTTTTTATGACAAAAAAATGGAGAAAAGCTAAAAAAGAGAAAGGATATGTGATTTTATGAAGAAAATATTTTTGGCAACTTTGAGTGTTTTATGTATCGTGATGGGAATGTTATGGGAACCGGTTTCGGCACAAGAAGTGCAGCCGGAAATGGTTCGGTTTGATAACAGCGAGACTATCGGCACTCCTGATAAAAATTGGCATTTTAATGGATCTGATGATT
>PPYF01384788.1_pt1 | contig 111667 bp, 91 predicted proteins | sample 1559871 | NCBI WGS metagenome assembly PPYF01 (sample SAMN08240021, study PRJNA423297) | Human gut metagenome, whole genome shotgun sequencing project.
AAAACCGTAAATTTTAATGTACACGTCGGGGTTTTACCTTTTACTTAAACGTTCTATTCTATGGTTAAAGTATATCATGAAAGGTATAGGCTGTAAAATATTCATTGTGCAATTTGCATTCATAGTATTTATCTATGAAATAAGTCATTATTCCTTACTTTTTTGTCAGGAAAACGAGAAATATCCATGGGTTTAAAATGAATCATTATCACCTTACGCCAAATTTCACAAACATTTGTCTTTTTCAAAAAGCCAAATTTGGTTAACTTTTCTTTATAATTTAAATTTTTAAGTGGGATTTTTCTTTCTTCATTTTTGCTGTTTCGAGATTAAAATTTTCATTTTAAAACTTTCTTTACTGTGTCAAAAAATCATAACTTTTCCAACTTTGCTTATTTTGATACAATAAAGCTAAGAAGGGCGTCTCTATAGGTACGGTTTATATTTGAGGTGGTTTTACTATGACTTTACAACAATTGCGTTATATCCTTGAGTTATCAAAACACAATTCTATTTCTGCCGCCGCCCAGGCTCTGAACATCGCCCAGCCCAGTCTCAGTGCCGCCATCAAAGACTTGGAAACAGAATTTTCCCTGACGCTGGTCAAGCGAAATCGTCACGGCATCACGTTCACATCGGCCGGGTTAGAGTTTCTGCACTATGCCGACCACATCTTAGCTCATGCGGACGAAATGCATGACCATTTTCACCCTGAAACCGGCCAGGAAGACTCGCACACCCTGACCGTTTCATCTCAGCACTACCCCTTTGCCGACGAGGCTTTCATCCATGCTCTGCAGCGCATATCGCCGACATCAGCCTACACCTTTACCCTGCGTGAAGGTCGGACATCACAAGTCATCCACGACGTCGTCACCCGTGAAAGCCAACTGGGCATCCTCTTTTTATCCCACATGAACGAAAACTTTTTGCAGGACCTGTTCCAAAAGAATAAGCTGGAATTCACGTCTCTCTGTACGTTTACGCCCTGTATCTACGTCCGCTTGGACCACCCCCTGGCAGAGAGTCAAAGCGTCCCTCCCGGCAAGCTTAAGGACTATCCCTGCGTCCGCTTCGAACAGGGTCACGACCGCTCGCAGTTTTCTGAAGAACTGCTCTTATCGGACCCATCCAATCGGCAAAGCATCTATGTCACCGACCGATCGACACTGTTCAGCATCATCCGCGCAACCGACGCCTATACCATCGGAACGGGGCATGTCGCATCGGCCATCATCGGACGCCACATCACGGCCATTCCCATTGCCAATCCCTTGGATACGATGACTGTCGGCTGGATAAAGATAAAAGAGGAAGCGCTGCCGCCGGAAGCGCTCCTGTACGTCAACATTTTATCAGGACTGCTTACGGGCCGAGAATAAGGGTTACGGGCTAAAACAAAGAATCGGGGTTCACGGACATCTTCGTGAACCCCGATTCTTTATCTCTGCGCCCCCCTTGAAAAGACGGCCATACCACCTCCCTGTTCTAAGACAGACAGTCCTTTCAAAAGTCCCGGGGGAATGGATGCGGCTCGATCTTGTAATACGGTCTTAAAAGCATCTGCAGACGCAGCGAAGGACCAAGATCAATACCTCGCTGTCAGTACAAGGGAAAGGCTATTTACGGTTTCACAGGGCCGCCCCTTATCAAAACCGGCTGACCGCGATACACATTCATACGGCACAACCTACGATAAGGACAACAATGCCGGAAAGGCCTTCTAAAGGCGAATAAGGTATTTCCCATCTTATACACAGCTCATCGGCATCCTAAGAATGCCCCGGCCTGTACCTCGACGCTAAAAGACATTACACGTCATTCCCTCCCTCTGCCCTTCACAGCAGTTACTCTCACCCTAGACGAGGAAGAGTTCCGGCCAATTCATTTCAATGCCTCGCAAAACGTTGCCAGCTGACACCTCCGTCTTACAGTCTCTGAAGTGCTGTAGGAGTCGACGGACCGCAAGAACTCCCCATTGATGACGAGACACACAAAAAGAGACTGCCATAGATATCTATGACAGTCTCTTTTTCATGAGGCCGTCCTCCCGGGACAGCCCCGCCTAACCTTTAATACTTATTTGTCGTATGCCTTTTCTAAGCGTACATAGCCTTCATAACGGTCCTTAGCATCTTCTTCGGTCTTTTCAAAGAGAGCTTCGGCAATTTCCGGGAAGGTGCGCTGCAGGGACGAGAAGCGAGTTTCGCCCATGAGGAATTCGCGGAAGTTATCTTTCGGCGGTTTGGAATCGAGGATGAACGGATTCTTGCCCTGTTTCTTCAATTCCGGATTGTAGCGCCAGAGATGCCAGTAACCTGCATCGACAGCACGTTTTTCTTCGAGCTGGCTCTGACCCTGACCGATCTTGAGGCCGTGGTTGATGCACGGTGCATACCCGATGATGAGGGACGGGCCATCGTATTCTTCAGCTTCTTTAAGAGCCTTCATGAACTGGTTCTTGTCGGCGCCCATAGCGACCTGTGCGACGTAGATGTAGCCATACTGAGCCTGCATCATGCCGAGGTCCTTCTTACGGGTCTTCTTACCGGCTGCGGCGAACTGAGCGACAGCAGCTGTCGGCGTAGCTTTCGAAGCCTGGCCGCCCGTATTGGAGTAAACTTCAGTATCGAAGACGAGGACGTTGATATCTTCACCCTGAGCCAGGACGTGGTCCAAGCCGCCGTAACCGATATCGTAAGCCCAGCCGTCGCCGCCGAAGATCCACTGGCTCCGTTTAACGAGGAACTGTTTCATATCGTAAACCTGTTCCAATTCAGGTTTGCCGTCTTTTTCAGCTTCGAGGAGAGCGATGACCTTATCGGACCGTTCGCGAGTACCTTCACTCTTAGCCATGTTTTCTTTCCAGTCTTTCAGTGCAGCCTGTAATTCAGGACTTGCAACTTCCATAGCCGCATCGACGTACTGAGCCAAGAGTTTCCGTTCCGTCTTTTCAGCCAGCATCATGCCGAAGCCATATTCAGCGTTGTCTTCGAAGAGGGATGTCGACCAAGCCGGGCCATGACCCTGTTCGTTCTTGGTGTAGCCGCAGTCCGGTGCACTGCCGCCCCAAACGCTGGAGCAGCCGTGAGCATTGGCAATGATCATGCGGTCGCCATAGAGCTGGGTAATGACTTTACAATACGGAGTTTCAGCACAGCCTGCGCAAGCGCCGGTGAATTCGAGCAAGGGCTGTTCGAACTGGCTGCCGATAACAGTGTTCTTGTCCATCGGATTCGGTTTAATCGGCAGGTTGATGACGTAATCCCAGAGATCAGCTCTGTATTCTTCTTCGTCGAAGGGTTTCATCGTCAAGGCCTGTTTCGGGCAGACATGCGTACAGCTTCCGCAGCCGAGGCAGTCCATGACCGATACGACGATATTGTATTTGTATTCCGGTGCTGCTTTGATTTCCTTATCCTGATAGCCTTTGGGAGCCTTGGAAGCTTCTTCCGGCGTCATGAGGAAGGGACGGATAGCAGCGTGAGGACATACGAAGGAACACTGGTTACAGCCGATACACTTTTCAGCATCCCAGCTCGGTACGAACATGGCAACGCCGCGTTTTTCTTCAGCAGCCGTGCCGGTCGGCCAACGACCGTCTTCAAAGCCGTCATATGCGCTGACCGGAAGGTCGTCGCCTTCGAGAGCATTGACAGGAATGGAGAAGTCACGGAAGAATTTCGTGTGTTTCGACATATCGACCGGTTCGTCAACAGCATCAGCCCAAGCGGCCGGAACATTAACTTTGACGATAGCAGACAAGCCCTGGTCAATCGCTTCGTTGTTCATATCAACGATGTTCTGACCTTTTTTGCCGTAAGATTCGACAACGGATTCTTTCAATTTAGAGATAGCCAAGTCAAGGGGAATGACGTCAGCCAGTTTAAAGAAGGCTGACTGCATAATCATGTTGATGCGGCCGCCAAGACCGATTTTCTGTGCAATACCAACAGCGTCGATGATGTAGAATTGGACGTCGTTGCGGGCAATGGAGCGTTTAATTTTAGCCGGTAATTTTTCATCGAGTTCTTCCGGTTTCCATACGGTGTTCAGTAAGAAGGTACCGCCCTTCTTGATGCCCCGCAGGAGATCGAAGCCGTGCGTATAGGATTGACGGTGGCAGGCGATGAAGTCTGCGTCATTGATGAGATACGGCATCTTGATTGGCGTATCGCCAAAGCGCAGATGAGAAACGGTAACACCACCGGATTTTTTCGAGTCATATGCAAAGTATGCCTGAGCGTACATATCGGTGTTGTCGCCAATGATCTTGATAGCGCTCTTATTCGCACCGACCGTACCGTCGGAACCGAAGCCCCAGAACTTACAAGCTTTCAGGCCTTCACCAGCCGTATCGACGTTCTGGACACGCGGCAGGGATTTATGCGTAACGTCATCGACGATGCTCAAGGTGAAGTCGTTCTTCGGTTCGAAGGCTTTCAAGTTGTCAAAAGCAGCTACGACGTCGCCCGGTAAGAATTCTTTCGAAGCGATACCATAACGGCCATGGTAGACTTTCGGAGCTACGTCAGCAGCCGCGAAGGAAGCAGCTACGCTGTGGTACAGCGGCTCGCCGTTAGCGCCCGTTTCTTTCGTGCGGTCCAAAACGGCAATTTTCTTAACCGTATCAGGAACAGCTGCCAGGAAGTGTTTTTCCGACCACGGACGGAACATGTGAACGTTGATACAGCCGACTTTTTCGCCTTGTTCAACGAGCAGTTTAACCGTTTCTTCAATGGTCTGTGCGCCGGAACCCATAGCGACGAGAACGAGTTCAGCATCGGGAGCGCCGGTGTAGTTGAAGAGATGGTATTCACGACCGGTGATTTCGCTGATTTTCTTCATGTAGCCTTCCGCAACTTCCGGAACGCGGTCGTAGAATTTGTTCAAGGATTCACGATGCTGCATAAAGACTTCAGCTGGTTCGCAGAAGGAAATAGCTTCCGGATTATCCGGGTTCATGCCGCGTTTACGGAATTCACGAACGGCATCCATATCGAGAAGCGGACGGAGTTTTTCATAAGGAATAACTTCGATTTTCTGGATTTCGTGAGACGTACGGAAACCATCGAAGAAGTTAATGATAGGGATACGACAAGTAATAGCCGTTGCATGGACGACAGCAGCCAGGTCCATGATTTCCTGAACGCTGGATTCACACATCATGCTGATACCCGTGCCGCGCATAGCCATGGCATCGTCGTGGCCGGCAAAAATCGTATACCCGTTGGTAGCAACGGTACGAGAAGCGACGTGGAAGACGCCCGGCAGCAATTCGCTGGAAATTTTGAACATATTACTGAGCATGATCATCATGCCCTGAGAGGACGTGAAAGTCGTCGTAAGGGCACCGGTATTCAAAGCACCGTGCATCGCACCGGCAGCACCTTTTTCAGACTGCATTTCCTGAACCTGGACGGTCGCGCCAAACAAGTTCTTACGGCCATGAGCAGCCCATTCATCGACGTGTTCAGCCATCGGCGATGACGGCGTAATCGGGAAGATGGATGCCAGTTCCGTAAAGGCATAGGCAATATGGGCGGCTGCCTCGTTGCCATCCATAGTCTTAAAAACTTTCTGTGTCATAATACTGTTCCCCTTTCTGTAAAACATCGTAACTTGAAAGAATCCGTGTACACTTGGAGTCATCCCATTACATTGCAAGGACAAAATAATCACTATAAGCTATGTAGCTGTGGTATTAACTAGATGACTATTTGTTATCCTCATTGTACTATTTATAAAAATTTTACGCAAGAGCTTTCCAGTAAAACGTTCATCTTATGCCGATTCTGTCTAAACGCATACATATTTATGTAATCGTTGCATGGACTTTACAAGGAGCAAAGATTCATCATGACGACGATTACATTTTATAAAGAAAAGAATCCGTAAAGGTTCTGAAAAGTAAGAGAGCCTTAAATTTGTGAAAGTTTTCCCATCAAAGGTCAATAAAACAAACAAAAAAAAGGCCCCGCATTATAGCACAAAGCGTAATGCGGGGTCTCTGTTACAGGTTATTAGAGGGCCTTTTCGATAATCGGATCTAATTCTTCCGGAGTCGTGCTCGGTTCAAAGCGCTGAACCTGGCTGCCGTCACGGCTGACGAGGAATTTCGTGAAATTCCATTTAATGCCGTTGCCTTCGGCATTGTCCGGATAGTGTTCAGCTACGACCTGCTGAATCAGGCGGCCGCTGTCTTTATCCGTTTCATAGCCTTTGAAGGGAGCAGCTTCGGTGAGGTATTTGTAAAGGGGATCTGCCTTTTCACCGCGAACGTCAATTTTAGCGAACAGCGGGAAGGTAACGCCGTGGTTCAGGCGGCAGAAATCTTCGATGTGTTTGTTGTCTTCCGGATCCTGTTCCAAGAACTGGTTGCACGGGAAACCGAGAATGACTAAGCCCTTGTCCTTATATTTTTTATAGAGAGCTTCCAAGCCATCGTACTGCGGCGTAAATCCGCATTTGCTGGCCGTGTTGACGATAAGCAGCAGTTTGCCTTCATACTGGCTCAAGGCAACGTCGCCGCCGCGGATATCTTTAACGGTAAAATCAAATACTTTCATTGTGTTATTCCTCCTGTTTCTCTTAGACGTCATGAATTACGCAGCCACCAAATTCAGGTGAACACATAGCGCTGTCAAGGGCCGGAGCTTCTTTAACGGAGAAAGTTTCCTTCCACAGGCCGTGGAGGTTGCAGTATGCATAGACTTCGCCATTATCGCCGGTTTCAAAATGAGCCTTCGGTTCTTCACCCGGTTTGAGATAATGGATATCTACGCCTTTATCGTCGACCAAGGCAATCCATTCAATATAATGTTTTTCTTCCATCGGATGAATGACAGAACCAACCTGAACTTCCAGATGGTTGTCGATTTTCTGGATACAGGGGACGTGTTTTTCCTGTGCGGCATCAACGGAACCAGCTACGAGATGAGTCAATTTTTGGCCTGCATAAATTACTTCTTCCGGTGCCTGTGCGCCGACGACGACCAAAACTTTACCATCTGCATCATTGCGGTAAAATTCAACATGCTTCATATCAATTCCTCCTCCAGGGGATAGCACCCCTCAATCAAAAATAAAAATAAGCTATATAATCTAAAAAAATTATAAGCATTTGCTTCCTAATTAATACTTTTTCTTATGTGCTTATTATAGGTCAAATTGTCATATTTGTCAATAACGGAGAATTATTATTCTTTATATAAGTAAGTGCAGAAAGACCTTACAGACTTCCATTTTTGATGATTTTATGCAGGTTTTACGGGCTTTACCGCCCATTCCGAAAAGACAGATTTCTTATTATAATATTTTTTTCTCCCATTTTACCACTCGCCTTTCATCAAAATTCGGTCGTATCGTTCCGCAACGTGAATTCGGTAAAGGCAGCCTCCCTCCATAAAATAAACAAGGCCTACACGGCTGTGCATAGAAAAGCCGCCGCAACATGGCTGTTGCGGCGGCAGGGCTTTTTTAATATCAGAATAAGAAACGTCGTTGTCCATGCAGATACGTCAAAGGCAGTTACACTCCGTCAACGAGATGAGATGCATCCATCCCGGGAACGACATCATAATGGCGGACGCCCCCTTCTTCGGTACAGCGGAGAAGTCCCTTATCCATGAGATACTCGACATGAGACAAGGTTTCTCCTAAGGCAAACCACTTCTGCGTCGGCGGAAAATCTTTCCAGGGTTTGCCGCGCATGGACCAAGTCATATGGGGTGCAATCTCATAGGCCGTGCTATGCGGATATTCCGCGGCCAGGCGAAGGACTTCACGGAGGCGTCGGTCGTGATGAGCCAGAAGTTCATCGATACGGCCGACGACCGACGTATCCCCCTCCCGATGAGCCGGCAAAGCTTGGCTGACCGGCAGGTTCTTCACCTTCTTCAGGCTTTCCAAATACCGCTGCAGGGCCTGCTTCATATGGTACCAAACCTGGATATTCGGCGTAATGTCAAACAGGATGTGGTCGCTCGTAAAGAAAATCTTTTCTTTGGGCATATAGAGGCAGCACAGGCCCGGCGTATGCCCCGGTGTATGAATGACCGTAAGCTCACAGCCCGCCAGGCGCAGGACGTCTCCATCAGCGACCGCGTTAATCGGAAAATGCGGGTCCGGTGAAAAAGTTCGAGCCTGATTGGAAAATTGGCTCTTGATTTCTTCCGGCGGCATCCCTTCGCGCATGAAATTGTCTTCAGCAGCCTTCCACGTCGAGCCGTCTTCCGAATCGACAAGGTATTGATAGTCGACGGGATGCATGTAAATCGGGCAGCCCGCTTTGGCAAAGAAGCCGACAAGGCCGGTATGATCCGCATGGAGGTGCGTCAAAAATAAGGACGTGTGGCGGAGATCAATGCCGAGATCTTCTAAACCGCGGCACAGGGCCTCACGGCACTCCGGACGGTTAAAGCCCGTATCGATGACCAGATTCTCGCTCTTACCTTTAATGACATAGGCATTTAAATACTGGAGCGGATTATCCGGTAATACGACGCGGATGCGGTATACATCCGGCGACGCATGCAGTTTTTCAATCATAAGGTCCCTCCTAAAGGTACGTAGAAAAAAAGACTGCCGCAGACGCGGCAGTCTCTTGTACTCATAGTTTCTTTTTCCGCGGGTTGTAGCGGTTCATGCCCTTGTCGACACCGAGGCGCAGACAACCTTCAATGGCCGTCGCGGCATCTTCGATGCCCTGGAGATACTTTTCACGCAGTTCTTCCGGAAAGGGCGTCAAGACGTGATCGATGACATCGTGATGAGGGAGCGGGCGGCCAATACCGACGCGAAAGCGGGTAAAATCGGTGCAGCCGTTGGCAAAGAGACTCTTAATCCCATTATGTCCGCCGTCACTGCCGTTCTTACGAATGCGCAGGCGGCCGACAGCCAAATCCATGTCGTCATAAGCAACGTAAACATCAGGCTGCTCTACCTTATACCAACGCATCAGAGGCCCCACGGCCCGGCCGCTGTCATTCATGAATGTCTGGGGCTTGACCAAGATGATTTTTTCATCGTCAACGGTCACCTGGGCCACGAGGGCATCCATTCGCTCCTGCCAGGACGTCACTTCCCAGCGTTTGGCCAGTTCATCGATGACATCGAAACCCGTATTATGTTTTGATTGTTCATATTGACGGCCCGGATTGCCCAGGCCTACGATCATATGCACGGTATCGTTTCCTTATTTATCGAAAAGACGGCTGACAGAGACGTCATGGAAGATGCGCATAATCGCTTCGCCCAAAAGGGGAGCTACAGAAAGGACTTTGATCTTGTCGCTCTGTTTTTCCGGCGGCAAGGGAATCGTATTGGTAATGATCAATTCGGAGATGACCGATTTCTGAATTCGTTCGACAGCCGGATCGGTGAGGACGGCATGGGCGCAGGCTGCAAATACGCGGGAAGCTCCCATTTCCTTCAAGGCCTTAGCACCGCCGCACAAGGAACCTGCCGTATCGACGATATCGTCGACGAGGATACAGGTCTTGCCTTTGATATCGCCAATGATATTCATGACTTCGGCAACGCCCGGACGCGGACGGCGTTTTTCGATGATGGCAATAGGCGCACTGACCCGGTCTGCCAGGTCACGGGCACGGGTTACGCCGCCGAGGTCCGGCGATACGACGACGAGGTCACCCAAATCGGTTTCTTCTTTTTTCTGGTTAATATACCGAGCGATGATGGAAGCCGAACCGAGGTGATCGACAGGGATATCAAAGAAGCCCTGGATCTGGCCGGCATGGAGGTCCATCGTAACGACGCGGGTGATTCCCGCTCTGGTCATCAAATCAGCAACCAGTTTCGAGGTAATCGGTTCACGGCCGCGGGTCTTGCGGTCCTGACGAGCATAGCCATAGTACGGAACAACTGCGGTAATATGTTTTGCCGAAGCGCGTTTCAGGGCATCCGCCATAATCAGCAGTTCCATGAGGGTATCGTTAGCCGGCTGGCAAGTCGGCTGAATGACAAATACATCCTTACCGCGGACGCTTTCATCAATCATGACCTGAATTTCACCATTATTGAACTTACCGACAAAGGCCTTGCCTAATTCTAATCCAAGGTACTCAACAATTTCTTTGGCCAATTCCGGATTGGCATTCCCCGTAAAAATCTTCAGCTTTTTCCCGTCTTCGTAACTCATAATGAGCCTCCCTGTATGAATATTGTAATATATGATTCGATATAAAAACCGATAAACGCTAGGTGGAGAAAGTGTTATTTCTTATAGGTATCGTCTTTAACCCAGTCTTCGATATTGCGCTGCCGAGCGCGGGCAACGGATAAGGATTTGGCCGGTACGTCTTTGGTAATCGTAGAACCGGCGCCGACATATGCGTAATCACCGACCGTAACCGGCGCTACGAGGTTACTGTTGCAGCCGACAAAAGCGTGATCGCCGATGGTCGTGCGGTGCTTGATTTTTCCGTCATAATTGACCGTAATCGTCCCGCAGCCGATATTGACGTTCTGACCGACATCGCTGTCGCCGATATAACTGAGGTGAGGCAGTTTTGTGCCGTCTCCGACAGTCGAGTTTTTGACTTCCATATAATTTCCGACTTTTACGTGATTGCCGATAACCGTATCGGGGCGGAAGTGAACGAAAGGCCCGACTTCACAGCCGTTTTTGATTTGGCAGTCATGAGCATACATGAACTGAACATGGTCATCATCGCCCATCTGTACATTGGTCATGCGGACATAAGGGCCGATGTGGCAGTCTTCGCCGATGACCGTCTGTCCTTCGAGAATCGTTCCCGGATAAAGTACCGTATCGCGGCCGATGGTAACGGTCGTGTCGACATAGGTATTATTAGGATCAATAATAGAAACGCCGTCGGCCATGAGCTGGTCCAGTTTACGGCGACGCATAATTTGTTCTGCTTCTGCCATTTGCTGACGGGAGTTGACCCCCAGCGTTTCGTCATAGGACGGAGCTGCAAAAGCACTGACAACGCGGCCCGACGATACGAGCATGCCGATGATATCGGTCAAGTAATATTCGCCCTGAGCATTGTCATTGGTAACGTTGTGCAGCATATCCCACAAAAGGGGCATATCAAAGCAATAAATACCGGCATTTACTTCGTCGACAGCCAGTTCTTCCGGCGTGCCGTCTTTTTGCTCGACAATTTTGACGACCTGCCCTTTATCATCACGGATAACGCGGCCGTAGCCCGTCGGATCCGGCATATGTGCCGTCAGTACCGTTGCCGCAGCACCGCTCTTTTCATGGCAGTCGATGAGAGCCGTAAAGGTTTCCGTCGTTACCAAAGGAGTGTCGCCGCAGGTAACGAGAAGTGTACCGGAAGCGCCTTGCAACAACGGTTCCGCCTGCAGCACAGCATGACCGGTACCGAGCTGTTCCTGCTGTACAACCGTTTCAGCCCGGTCACCGAGGTAGTCGCGGACCTGTTCTCCGCCAAAACCGACAACAACAATTTGGCGCGTCGTTCCGGCTGCCTTAACAGCCCGAAGCACCTGTTCCACCATCGGAACGCCGCCGACTTTGTGCAAAACCTTGGGGAACTTCGATTTCATTCGCGTCCCCTTACCGGCAGCGAGGATAAGTGCAATAGTATTTTTCATTCAGCAATAGCCTCCCTGAATTACATCACTATATAAATCCTTTTAAGGATACCACAAAACGAGGCGAAAAAAAAGGCTGTTGCACAACTTACTGTACAACAGCCCCTTTTCAGCTAATGGATATCCTAGCATCAACTTGAGATTAACCTAATACATAAACGACGACGTCTTGACGGCCGAAATTAAGGGCTTCACTAGTAGAATCCATGGCCAAGTCAATACGGTCACCGACAATCGCTCCACCGGTATCAGCGGCAACGGCATAGCCGTAACCTTCGATGTAAAGCTGAGAGCCGAGGGGAATAACCGACGGGTCAACGGCAACCATACCACGCTGGAGATACTGGCCGGTTGCAGTGTAACCGCTGCCGCCGCCATCTTGAGCCGTATAAGCCGTAGCTTCCATAACCAACCGACGCTGGTGACCTTCCGTCGCCGATGCAGCTTCTTCCGGAACCGGGCGACCGCTGGCTTCAGAGAGCGCTTCCATCGTCTGCGAGCCGACGATTCCGTCGGCAGACAGACCATGGTCTGTCTGGAACTGTACGACAGCCTGCTGCGTCTGAGAACCAAAATCACCATCTGCACTACCGGACAAATAGCCCGCATCTTGAAGCATATATTGAACACTCTGTACGACAGAGCCCTTCATTCCCATTTGTACACTTGCACAAGCCAAAGACGAAAATGCAAATACAAAGATCATTGTCACTAATATCAACATACGATGTTTCAAAATACGATTTCGCAAAAAACCACCTCTTCGAATGAATACAATCTCAAGTACGTCCTGAATTATAGCAAACTCATCACCATAAGTCAAAAAAATGGATACTTAAACCTACTTTTTGATTGTTTTATTCTCCGTTCTAATCGTTTCCGAAACACCATATGTGCCTTAATACTCAAGTATGACGGATATTTTTTAGCACCTAGTCCTATTTTTCTATAATTATTATACATTTTTACATATCTTCATCGCCTGTTTTCTCCACAATATTTCTTATAGATTGGGCCCCTTCGACAGAGTCAGTCAGCACATAGAGGTAGTCCCCTGCTCGTAGACAAGTCTCGTCGTCAGGTATGATGTCGCCGCTGCCGCGTTTTACGTCAACAATGACCGTATGAGACGGCCAGGCAATGCGGCCGATATATTTGCCATCGGCCTGACTTCCACTGACGACGGTCAATTCCAAGAGGTTTCGCCGTTCACTCGACGATAAGGCAGGTTTATGCTTGGCCAGGCTCCGCTGGAGCAGCACTTCATAAATCGGTTCCCCCCGAAAGAGCTGGGCCACGACGAGGGCCACCAAGGAGGCCGTACATAAGGCCAGCAGGTGTTCATACGAGCCGGTCATTTCCATAATGAGGATAGTCCCTGTAACCGGTGATTGAACGGAGGCCGCAAAAAAAGCTGCCATGGAAATAACGACGATGTTCGACAAGTAATACGATGAAATGAGCCCCAGCTGAATGAAAACGATTCCCACCATACCGCCGGTCAGGGCGCCTAAGACCAACATGGGCAAAAAGAAGCCGCCGGGAACGCCGCAGCCGTAACTGATAAGGGTGAACAGAAATTTTCCGATCAGCAGGAGGGCAAACAACTGAAGCGACAGCGGCAGGGTATACAAGGCATTAACCAACTCATTGCCGCCGCCGAGGACGTCGGGAAAAACATACCCCAGCACCCCGGCCATGAGTAAGGCAAAGGCAATGGGCATGTAGCGATTGCGAAAGAGGGGAAGTTCATAAAAATAATGGATATTTAGTAATCCTTTATTAAATATTACCCCGGCAATTCCGACAATAATTCCTAAAATTACAGCCAGCCACATATAGCGCAGGGGAAAGTGCGGCAAGATCCCGAAATGAAAAACAGGTTCTCGTCCAAAGAGGTAGCGACTGACCATGGTCGCCATCAATGCCGCCGCCATAGCCGGTGCCAAAACGACGCCGGAAAAGTTGCGATGAAGCTCTTCCAAGGCAAACATGACTCCTGCCAGGGGCGCATTAAAAGCCGCTGCCAACCCGGCGCTGGCGCCGGCTGTGATGAGGTACCGTTCCTCCATCCGCGTCCGCCCAAAGGCTCGGCTCAACCCTTGGGCTGTCACGGAACCGATCTGAATCGACGGCCCTTCACGTCCTAAAGACAAGCCCAGCCCGATGCCGACGATACCACCGACCAGCTTAACCCAAAGTACTCGCAGCCAGCGCAGGCGCAGGACGCCCAAAATGACACCTTTAATTTGAGGAATCCCACTGCCGCCTGCTTGTGGTTCATAAATCCCCAAGCGCCATAATAACAAAGCTGCCGCCAGCAGCAGAGCAAACCAAGCCGCGTGAACAGAAATGTCACCCCGGCTCAAAACATTAGCATAAAACCACTGTCGCCACAGGGTTCCCGTTTCCAGGCCCCAGCGAAAAAAGCTGATAACCGTTCCCGACAATAAGCCGACTAAAATGCCTTCTAAAAAAAGCTGCAGCCGAAATCGAGGCCAATGGTTCAAAACCTTCAGCGCCGCTTCCAACCGTGTATCACCATGCATCATACTCACATCCCTTTCTGATTCACTGTGAAAATTATACCACAGGCTCCTGTTGTTTCGTATAGTAAGGATATATATAATATAAATATATAGACCTTTCGAAGCAGAATGAGCCAAAAAATCCGCTCTCATGGCAGGATTTCAGGCTTTATTATAGAAATATATACATAATATAGAAAAACGGAAGGAGGAGCGGCTTATGAACGACAGCTATAGACCGACATTCAATATTCACGAAGCAGTACGCAAAACCTTGCCTTATATGATGGAAATGAGAGAATATTTCCACGCCCACCCGGAATTAAGCGAAAAAGAATTTGATACATGCAAGACGATTTTTCAAGAATTATCCCTGATGGGTATTGAAGACGTGCGAATCATCGCCGGTACAGGAGTCACAGGCCTGATACACGGGGCCCTTCCCGGACCGGTCGTCCTCTTGCGAGCCGACATCGATGCCCTGCCGCTGACCGAAAAGTACGACTGCCCTTATTCATCCCTCGTAGAAGGAGTCATGCATGCCTGCGGCCACGATGGTCATGCAGCCAACTTATTAGGTGTCGCCAAAATTCTCAATAAGCATCGAGACTGCCTGCGCGGCACCATCCGTTTGGCTTTTCAGCCGGCTGAAGAGGGAAACGGCGGCGCCGCCCGCATGATCGATGCCGGTATCCTCAACCTGCCGCCTGTCGACTATGCCCTGGGCCTGCATGTCGCCGGCAGTCTTCCCAAGGGTTATGTCGGCATCGGCCGCGGCGAAATCGCGTCTTCTTGTGACGATTTCACGATCACACTCCACGGCAAAGGCGGACACGGCTCCCAGCCGTCAGCCTGCATCAGCCCGATACAGATGGGCGTCGACATTATCCAATTGATTCAAAACTTCGTCTATAACCGCTATGCTGACGGCGACGGCATCGTCCTCACCTTCGGCCAGTTCCAGGCCGGCCACAATCCTAACGTCATCCCCGAAACCGCCGTTTTAAAAGGGACCCTCAGGACGTATCACGAAGAAAAACGGCGCATCATCCTCGACGCCCTGGAGCAGATTTTGAAAAATGTAACCTCGACGTATGGCGGTTTCTTCGATTTGGACGTCATCCCCTTCTCCCCGGTCTGTGTCAACGACGACGGCGTTACCGATAAAGTTACCCATATCCTTCAGCAGCACTGTGCCGATCGGGTCAACGTAGTGGCCTTGAAACGCGGCGCCGGTTCTGAAGATTTTGCCTATTTCAGCGAGGCCGTCCCCAGTGCCTTTTATTATGTCGGCGTCTACGGCGATGCTCCGGTCAGCGGCCATTCACCGGACTTCCACTGGGACAGCAACGCCTTGAAGTATATGTGCGAAACCCTGCTTCACATCGTCTATTACTTCGAAAGCTATTGAATCCGTTTAGCCATTGTATAATTACATATCCATAGTATAATGAGGGAGTATCTATATAATAAGGAGTGATATGACTCATGGTCTTCTGGTTCATCATTGAACATACGATGCTTCCGATTTTCTTTCTCGTTCTCTTAGGATATTTTCTCGATAAGAAATTCCATCTCGATGTAAAAACCTTATCGAAATTGATGTTCTACTTAGTCATTCCCAGCTTCCTTTTTACCAACATCTATACGACTCAGTTCCCCGAAACGAGCGTCAACATCATCGCTGCCATCGCCATCTTCATGGTCCTCTGTTTCGTCATAGCCAATATCGTCGGCCGTATCCGCCACTATGATGAAGCCATGCTGGAATCGTGCCGCAACGCCTTTATGTTCAATAATACAGGCAACCTCGGCGTCGCGCTTATCATCCTAGTCTTTTCTCACGACCCCTTCGTCGTAAACGGACAGACGCCGTACCTTGCCGAAGCCATGGTCGTGCAGATCATCATATTCATGATTCAAAGTGTCTCGCTCAATACCCTCGGTCTTTATCAGGCCGGCCGCGGTAAATTGGCTGCCAGGGATACTTTGGCTGTCATGTTTCGCATGCCCTTGCTGTACGTATTGGCCGCATCCTTGTTAGCCCGCAACGTCGGCTGGGATGCCGAAAACTTCTTCTTATGGCCCATCATGGACATGGCCAGCCATGCCCTGCTCCCCTTGGCCATGGTCAGTATCGGCGCTCAGTTATCACAGACCAATATTCATTGGCTCGACAAGGATGTCTGGATCGTAAGCATTTTAAAGATGACCGCCCTCCCCTTACTGGGGCTGGCCATGATTTATGGTGCCAACGCCTTTCGCCCCGGCACCTTTACGGCTGTTAGTGCGACGGTATTCCTCATCTATTGCGCTATCCCTACAGCCGTCAATACGGCCTTATTTGCCATCGAATTCGATAACAATCCGGACTATGCGACGCAGATCGTCATGAACACAACGGCCCTCAGCGCCATATCGCTGACCTTTTATATTTTCTTAGGACATATTTTATTTGTTTAATATGATTCCCATTATGATATTATCTTTTTAGATAAAATATAAGTTTTGTAAAATAAATTTCAGTATTTTTATTGACAGCTTAACGTTTTGCTTTTATAATAAGTTCATCAACAGAATAGAAGCCGGCAATGAAGCCCGAGGTGATAATTTTTTATCCCTTGGGCTTTTCATATTCTGAAGATAATCCCAATAGAACAGTAGACAACGATGTCTTTTTCTCGATGGAACCATCGGGAGAGACATCTTTTTTTATGGGTCAGGAGGCTAAGAATATGAAACAATTATGGTCCCGTTTATCGGTCCTGCTGCCTTGTCTTTTCGCAGCAGCGCCAACGGCTTTTGCATCGGCACCGGGAACGATAGACCCGGGCGACACGGCCTGGGTACTCATCAGTGCCGCCCTCGTCTTTCTCATGACGCCGGGCCTGGGCTTCTTCTACGGCGGCATGGTCCGCAATAAAAACGTATTGGCAACGATTATGCAGAGCTTCTTCATCGTCGCCATGATTTCTGTCGAATGGATTCTCATCGGCTATGCCATGACCTTCGGTACCGACATTCACGGCTTCATCGGATCTCTTGATAAAATCGGCCTCACCGGAGTCGGCATGACGGTTCTCGACAACGGAACGATTCCGGAACTGGCCTTCGTCGCCTTTCAGTGCATGTTCGCTGTCATCACGCCGGCCCTCATTACCGGGGCTTTTGCCGAACGCATGAAGTTCCACGCCTTCGTCGTCTTCATCCTGCTCTGGGCCCTCTTTATTTACAATCCCATGGCCCACTGGGTATGGGGCGGCGGCTTCCTCGCTAAACTCGGCGCCCTCGACTTCGCCGGCGGCCTGGTCATCCACATTCTCTCCGGTGTTTCCGGTCTTACACTTTGCATCCTCTTAGGCCGCCGCTACGGATACGGGAAGAGTCCTATGGTTCCTCATAATCTTCCCATGACTGTCCTTGGCGCTGCCCTTCTCTGGTTCGGCTGGTTCGGCTTCAATGCCGGCAGTGCCCTCGGAGCCAATGAATTGGCCGCCAACGCCTTTATCACATCTCAGGCCGCCGCAGCTGCTGCCACCGTCGCCTGGGTCGTCGTGGAATGGCGTGTCCAAGGGAAACCGACCATCCTCGGTGCCGCTTCCGGATGTATCGCAGGCCTCGTCGCCATCACTCCGGCAGCAGGCTTCGTCGCTCCCCTTCCGGCCCTCATTATCGGGGCTGTCGGCGGCGTTATCTGCTACGTCGCTGTCGCCGTCGTCAAGACCAAACTCGGCTACGACGATTCCCTCGATGCCTTCGGGATTCACGGCATCGGCGGTACTTGGGGCTCCATCGCAACGGGGCTCTGGGCGACGACAGACGTCAATCCTGCCGGTGCCGACGGCCTCTTCTACGGCAGCAGTGAATTACTGACCGCTCAGCTCATTTCTACGGTCGTCGCCTACGCTCTTGCCATCGCAGGAACCTTCATTATCTTTAAAGTCATCAGCCTGTTCATGACCGTCCGGGCCGATAAAGAAGAAGAAATTGCCGGCCTCGATATTGGCGAACACGGCGAACAGGGTTACAATTACGCCATCACCGCCGGGAGCCCCTTTGAAGGGGTTCAGACCTCTCCCTTAGACAATACAGCCTTAGGCCATGCTGCTGTCGTAAACCAGGCCGGCGTAAACAGCCATACGATATAGAGGTGATAGAGATGGAAGAACATACCCTTACTAAAATAGAAATCATTACCCGTCCCAGTAAACTGGAAGATTTAAAAGAAGCCTTGAACAAAATCGGCGTCATGGGCATGACCGTCAGTCAGGTCTTCGGCTGCGGCCTTCAAAAAGGCTACGTCGAAGTCTACCGCGGTCAGCGTTACAACATCAATCTCCTGCCGGGTATCAAAGTAGAGACCGTCGTCTGCGAAGTTCCCGTCGACAAAGTCGTCGAAGTCGCTGAAAAGGTCTGCAAAACAGGTAAGCCCGGTGACGGCAAGATTTTCATTTATCCCCTGGCAGATGCGGTCCGCATACGAACCGGTGACCGCGGCCCTGTCGCCATCATGGACGAAAAATAAGAATATCTATAAAAGCAGGCATGCGAAGCACGATCCTTCGTATGCCTGCTTTTTAGGCTAAGCGCTAAATCAATAGTATATATATATCAATATATATAAAATAAGTAATAGTACCCGTCGACCTTCTTGTTTAAAATAGATACATACTTGCGCATCAGCGCAGTATCGTATGTGAATATTTTAACAATTTGAAGGGATGATCATATATGACGAACTCACGTCCTAAGAAAACGAAGAAACGCTGGTTCATGCTGTTTCTCTTATTTATCCTCACGGCTATCAATTACCTGGACCGGACCAACATGGCCGTCGCAGCCTCCAGCATGAGTGATGAACTCGGATTCAGCGCTGCCACCATGGGCCTTTTATTCTCCGCCTTTTCCTGGTCTTACGGGCTGATGCAGATTCCCGGCGGTTGGGTCATCGAACGATTTGGCTCGCACATCATCTATACAGCCTCGTTATTCTTATGGTCCTTATTCACCATGTTCATGGGTCTTGGGAAGTCCTTTGCCTCGCTCTTTGGCATCCGCATGGCTATCGGCGCTGCCGAAGCGCCAGCCTTTCCGACCAACAGCCGCGTCGTCGCAGCCTGGTTCCCGTCTCATGAACGGGCGACGGCAACCTCGATTTATACGGCCGGCGAATTCATCGGTCTGGCCTTTTTAACGCCCGTTTTATTTTGGATCTTAGAAACCTACGGCTGGCGGGAAATCTTTTACATCACCGGTTTTATCGGCATCGTCGCCAGCCTCGGTTGGTTCTTTCTCTACCGCGAACCCGGTCCCGATTCCGGGGCAAACAAGGAGGAACTGGACTATATCCGCCAAGGCGGCGGCCTCGGCAGTACAGCCGCAGAAAAGCAAAAGATTACCTGGTCTCAAATCGCAGAATTATTTAAACACCGCCAACTCTGGGGGATTTATTTAGGACAGTTTTCCAATGCCAGTACGATGTTTTTCTTTTTAACCTGGTTCCCGACGTATCTGATCATGGCTAAGAACCTGCCCTTGTTAAAAGCCGGCATCTACGCCATCATTCCTTACGTCGGTGCCCTTATCGGCGTCCTCCTCGGCGGCTACTGGTCTGACTCCATGCTGCGCCGCGGCAGTTCCCTTTCAAAAGCCAGAAAACTGCCCATCATCTGCGGTCTCCTCTGTTCAATGACCATCATGACGGCTAATTATTTCGATTCTCTCAATGCCATCATCATCGTCATGGCCCTGGCCTTCTTCGGTCAAGGCATGGCTGCCATCGTCTGGAGTACTGTCGGCGATGTGGCACCGGCCCATTCCGTAGGCCTTGCCGGCGGCGTCTTCAACTTCATCGGCAATTTAGCCGGCATCATTACGCCCATCGTCATCGGCTTTATCGTCCAAGCGACGGGCTCATTCGTCGGCGCCATGATATTTGTCGGCTGCATCGCCGCCATTGGCGTCTTCTCCTTCATCTTCATCGTCGGTGACCTCCACCGCATCGAGGACTGACTCAGATGGCTCCCCGCTGCCATCGGGACAGGAGAAAATTCCGGAACCGTTCTACGACGGGCAATACCTGGGATTGGCGCAGGAGAGCCAAAAAGAGATAGCGCCGTTCAAAAGAATCGGCAATAGGTATCCGATCGAGATTATAATATTGAAGTGTATAGAAATCAGGTAAAATGGCAACGCCATAGCCGGCCGCTACAAAGCCGGCCATGGCGTTGTCTTCTTCTACATGGCAGGCGGTCTTTAAATGGACCTGAGCCTGGTCGAGGAGTTTATTGATCATCTCGTTTAAGCCGCTGCTCTTATCGAAGGCGATAAGAGGATACGGTTCCAGTTCTTTTAAGGAGACAGAGCCACGGTTGCTCAAAGGGTGCCCCTTGGGGACGGCTACGACCAATTCTTCTTCGGCCACGGGATAAAAGAGGACGTCCGGTTCGTTTTCAACGGAAGAACAGAGAGCGGCATCGATTTTTTCCTCTTTTAACTCTTTAATCAGGGCTGCCGTCGTCCCTTGATGGAAATCAAAGGTAATGCCGCCATTACCGTCAATAGCCTGAAATTGAGTAATCATTTCCGGCACCAAAGTATATCCCATGGTATAAATAAATCCCAGCGTAATTTTCCCCTGATCCGGGCGCGTATAAGCTTTCATCAAATCAACGCCGCGTTCCAGTTCCTGCAGAGAGCGTTTCACATAGGGCAAAAAAAGATGACCGTACTTATTCAAAAAAATATTTCGTCCCCGTTTTTCAAAGAGCTGGATTCCCAGCTCTTTTTCCATTTCCCGAACGGCTCGGTTAAGGCTCGGCTCCGTAATATACAGTGCTTCCGCAGCCTTTCGGTAATGTTCCGTCTCCGCCAATTTCGTAAAATATTGAAGTTGCTTTAAGTTCATAACAGACTCCTTCTATATGCCGTTTAATCAATCTTTGTGATAAATCCTTATATATCAATAGCTTATCTATTAATATTTCAATCTTATTTTCTATCAATAAAAACAATCTTATGAAAACCCAAAATGACAGGAGAAGTCAAAGTTTCATGGCCGAAAATGCTGATTCTTCCAAACTTACTTCGTAGTGTAAAATGAGTTTATCTTTGTTTTATCGACGATTTCTCGGTATCGATTGCCCTTATTATATCATTTTCAATAGTTTTTTTGAACTGTTTTCGCTTATTTTAAGAAATTGTGTTATCAGTATTTCATCCGTATAATAAGGGCAGATCAAAAATATAGTTCTACAATTCACATATACCCTTAGTACTATATAGAAGGAGGATGTCTCTTTATGAGCCAGCAGTATCCACATATTTTCGAACCCTTTACGGTCAAGCGGACCACCTTCCGCAACCGCGTCATCATGCCCCCCATGGGATCCAACCTTGCCACCTTCACCGGTGAAGTATCAGAAGAAATGAAGAATTATTACGGTCTTCGCGCCCGTGGCGGCACAGCCTTGATTACCGTTGAAAACGCCTGTATCGACTATCCCTTGGCAACGAACGGAACGAAACAGCTGCGAATCGACAAGAAACAGTTCATCCCCGGTCTCTACGAACTGACCGAACGGATTCACAAATACGGTGCCCTGGCATCGATTCAGCTCAATCACGCCGGTGCTTCGGCCTACCCGGAACGGCTCGACGGCCTCCAAGCCGTATCGGCTTCATCCGTCCCTTCCAAAGAAGGCAATCCGGCACCGCGCCCTCTCGATAAATGTGAAATCCTCAACATTGTCCAGAAGTATGCCATCGCCGCTCAGCACGCTATCCAGGCCGGCTTCGACATGGTAGAAATCCACGGCGGTCATTCGTACCTGCTGGACCAGTTCTTGTCTCCCCTGTATAATAAACGTACCGATGAATTCGGTGGCTCTTATGAAAATCGTGCCCGCTTTGCCCGCCTCGTCGTCGAAGCCGTCCGCAAAGTTGTCGGCCCCTGGGTTCCCATCGTATTCCGTCTGTCAGCAGATGAATTCATCGAAGGCGGCAACACCTTGGAAGACTCGTTGAAACTCCTCGAATACATCGAACCGGAAGTCGATATCATCAACGTATCGGCGGCTGTCAACGACTCCATCCAGTACCAGATTGACAAATGCGACATGCCTGACGCTTGGCGCGTCTACCTGGCCGAAGCCGTCAAGAAGAAATTCAACAAACCGGTCATCGCATCCGGCAACATCCGCAATCCTCAAATTGCCGACCAGGTCATCGCCGAAGGTAAGACCGACTTCATCGCCATCGGCCGCGGCCTCATCGCCGATCCTGATTGGGCCCGCAAAGCACAGTCTGGCCGTACGGACTGCATCCGTCAGTGCATCTCCTGCAACATCGGCTGTGCCGATCACCGCATTTTCAAATCGCAGCCCATTCGCTGCACCGTCAATCCCGACGTCATCGGCGGCGACCAATATAAGAAACAGAAGGTCACCCGCGACATCCATGTCGTCATCATCGGCGGCGGCACATCTGGCTTAGAAGCAGCCTGCTCGGCAGCTGAAGTCGGCTGTCGGGTCACTCTCCTCGAACGGGAAGACAAACTGGGCGGCCTGACCCGCAAGATTGCCTTGCTGCCGGAAAAGAAGCGCATCGAAGACTTCCCGGCATATCTCGAACGCCGGGCTGCCAAGCTGCCGAACCTGACGATTCGCCTGAACACGACGGCAACGAAGGAACTCTTGGCTGAATTAAAGCCGGACATTCTCTATGCCGCAACGGGCTCCCGTCCCATGCTTCCGCCTATCGAAGGTCTCCGTGAACTGACTGATGCCGAAGGTTCCCACATTCGCTCCATCTACGGATTCATGGACAACATTCCTTACTACGAAGCCAATGCCGAAGGGAAAAAAGTCGTCGTCATCGGCTGCGGTGCCGTCGGTTTGGACGTCATGGAATTCTTCACCCTGCGAAAAGCCGATGTCACCATGATTGAAATGATGCCGTCCTTCGGGAAAGACGCCGATATCGTTTCCAAAGCGACCTTCAAAGAGCTCTTAGAAAAGCACCCCGTCGACATGCATCTCAGCACGTCCTTAGAAAAGGTCTGCCCGGACAAATTCATTGCCTCCCACAACGGTGAATCTGCCGAGTATCCCTTCGACTACGGGTTCATTTGCATGGGCCTTGTTCCTGACATCCCGTCGGATAACCCCTTTGAAGCCTATGCCAAAGAACAGGGAATCCCCTTCTGCAACTTTGGCAACAGCCGCAAGACAGGTCAGATCATCCACGGTACGGAAGTCGGCCGCGACATCGTCGCTACGATTGACATGATTGGCGGTTTCGACGACTAGGTAAGCAGAAAACAGGATACTGCTGCTGTTTCAAGCGGCGGTGTCCTGCTTTCCTGTCTTTTTGTATCCCTTCATGGAAAGACAATTCAAATATAAAAATACGATATTCCTTTATTCTCACAACAGGAGGATTCTATCATGGGTAAAATTGCAGTTACAGAACGCGTCACGGGTCATACGGAATTAATCGGCCTCATCGCCTATCCGATTCGCCACAGCATGTCACCGACGATGCATAACGAAGCCTTCAAAAAATTAGGTCTCGATTACGTCTATGTCTGCTTTGAAGTCGACAACTCGACGCTGGAAGACACGGTAAAAGGCCTTCGCGCTATGAAAGTCCGCGGCTGGAACGTTTCTATGCCCAACAAGGGGCCGATCACGCAGTACCTCGACAAATTGTCGCCGGCCTCTCAGATCATCGGCGCCTGCAACACCGTCGTCAACGATAACGGCGTTCTGACCGGTACCATTACCGACGGCGTCGGCGCCATGCAGGCTCTCAAAGACGAAGGCGTTGAATACGTCGGCAAAAAAATGGTCGTCATCGGCGCCGGCGGTGCTGCAACGGCCATCCAGGTCCAGGCCGCCCTCGACGGTGTCCGGGAACTGACGATTTTCAACCGCGACGATGAATTCTTTGCCCACGGCGAAGAAACGGTCAAGAAGCTCCGCGAACGGACGGACTGCGTCGTCAATATTTACCGTCTTGAAGACCACGCAAAATTAAAAGAAGAATTAGACAGCGCCGACATTCTCATCGACAGCTCTTCGTGCGGCATGAAGCCCCTCGAAGACGTCGTCGCCCTTCCGGATAAATCCTATCTCCGCCCGGATTTGGTCGTCATGGATACGGTCTATGCTCCGCGTCAGACAAAGTTGATGAGATGGTGCGATGAAGTGGGCTGCAAAAACTTCAACGGCCTGGGCATGATGCTCTATCAGGGCGCCGCTGCCTTCAAACTTTGGACGGGGAAAGAAATGCCCGTAGACTTCATTAAAGACGTCCTTTTCTAAACCGTCCTAAAAACCCCCGAGAGACGTTGTCAGGCTGCCGGCCGTCCCCCACAGCAGCCGCTGGCTCTGACAAGTTTTCTCATTGCCTGCATCATCAACGTGCGTTATAATAGCGTCATGAAAGCATAGGAGGATTTAAAATATGGTTAAAATTGGCAACGTCACTCTCGACAATGGGATGCCTAAAATCTGCGTCCCCATCGTCGGCCATTCTGTCGATGAACTCGTTCAGGAGTGCCGTTATCTCCAAGATAAAATTTACGATGTCGTCGAACTCCGTATCGACTTCTTAAAGGACGTCACGTCCCTCGAAGCCGTCGGCGAAGCCTTGGATGCCGTTCGCCGGGAACTTCCCAACGGAGCCATTCTGTTCACCTTCCGTACAAAGGAAGAAGGCGGTGAAACAGCCGTTCCGGAAACCTACTACTTCGACCTCATCAACTACGCCATCGAAAGCGGTAAAGTCGACGCCGTCGATGTCGAGTACTTCCGCAGCCGCGAAAGTATCGAGAAGACCTTGGCTGCTGCCAAAGCCCGCAACGTCACGGTCATCATGAGCAACCATGATTTCGACAAGACGCCGTCTTTCGATGACATCACCGGCCGCTTGACGGGTATGAAAAAGCTCGGCGCTGACGTGGCAAAACTGGCCTGTATGCCGACCTCTGCAAAAGACGTCCTGACCTTGCTGTCGGCGACGGAAGCCGTAAAAGCCCAGTATCCTGATGAACCGATCATCACCATGTCCATGGGAAAACTCGGTGCCATCAGCCGTATCAGCGGCGAAATTTTCGGTTCGGCCCTGACCTTTGGCTCTGCCAAAAAAGCATCGGCTCCGGGCCAGCTCGAAGTTACGACACTGCAGCAAATCCTGCGAGCCCTTCACTAATAGAATAAGACATAAAATAACGAGCCTGCCATGACAAGATTGTCGTGACGGGCTCGTTTTCGTTTGCAAAGATGTTTTTAAGGTAAGGTTGAAGATGAGGTTTCCTTGGTTTCCAAGCGGTGAATATCGCCGACGATGAAGATGAGCGACAAGACGCCGACAGCGGCGACGGCACTGATAAAGACCATGGCACCGACAAAAGAACCGGTAAGCTGGACGATGAATCCGATGACGATGGGCGTTACGATACCGGCCAAATTACCGGCAAAGCTGAATACACCACCGGCCAGGCCCAACGATTCCTTGGGAGCAACGTCACCGACGGTACTCCAAATGATGGCCGCCATGCCTTGGCCAAAAAAGGATAAGGCCATGATAGCAATGATGATATCCAGTGAATCAAAGTAATTCGCCGCCATGATCGACATGGAGCAGATCAAGCCGCAGGCAATGGGCAGCTTTCTGGCCTTCGATAAAGAAGCGCCTTTTTTCAGCATGTGATCGGACCAGCGACCGCCGAGGAGGACACCGATGAGGGCACCGAAATAAGGGATGATGGCATAAATCCCGGCTTTTAACATAGGAAGATTTTTTGCCATAATCAAGTACGTCGGGAACCAGGTCAAAAAGAAATACATCGTGCTCGTGTTGGCGAATTGGCTGATATAAATGCCGATGAGCTGACGATGGCGAAACAGCTCTTTGAGTTGGGCCATGGTAATCTTTTTAGACGTGCCGGCCTCTTCCGCCTGTCCCCCACCTTGACGAATATAGTCGAGTTCGGCCTGATTGACGCCTTGGCAGTCCTTCGGGTCCCGGTATAGCCAATACCAAATGGCACTGACGCCGATACCGATGACACCGGTAATATAGAAGACTTCTCGCCAGCCGAAGGTATCCAAAATCCAAAACAAAACCGGCGTTAAGAAAGCCAAGCCAATAAATTCAGCAGCCGTATAGATAGACGTCGCCGTCGCCCGTTCATGATCAGGGAACCAGGCCGCTACGACACGGCTATTGGTCGGAAAAGCCGGCGATTCTGCAGCCCCGATGGCCAGACGAATGCCAAACAAAGATAAAAAGCTGTTGCCAAGGCCCATGATCATGGTAAACAAGGACCACAAAAACAGGGAAATCGTATAGGTAATGCGCGGACCGACTCGTTCCAGGAAATAACCTCCCGGTACCTGCATCAAGGCATATGCCCAAGCAAAGGCTGACAGCAGCATGCCCATCGTCGCAGCACTAAAACCGAGTTCAGCGCTCATGCTCGGAGCCGCTACGGCCATATTCGTCCGGTCCAAATAGTTAATCGCCGTCAGAACAAAAATCAAAGACAACATAAACCAGCGTTTGCCAGTCGGTTTCTGCCCCTTTTCCCGGGGCGCCTGAAATCGATTGGTATTCATTGCACAATCACCTCAAATTTATTAAGTTCTATTATTCACATAGTTTGATAAAAAGATAGGAAAATATCTCTGCCAGATTTCATTCCGGCAGAGATTATCTATCCTAGCGAGCTGCTTTTTTAGCCGAGATATTGACGAACAAGGCCAACAAGACACTCAACAAGGTAATGGCCGCATCAAAGATAACGACATAAACCGGGCCATTGGCACCGCCGGCCGTTGCAATCGAACCGGCTGCCGATACACCAACCCAAGTACCGATACTGGAGAGAATCATGACGATACTGATGATCGTCCCTTTTACCTGCGGGAAGAGGTCACTGACCGTAGCCGTAACCAGCTGCAATACGCCGCCGGCTGCCGCAAAGCCGATGACAAAACCACCGATAAGCGTTATTGTCGGATCCTGAACTACGGCTAAGATGACGAACATGATGAAGGCAATCAAGGGATACCAGAATACCAAGCGAATGGACTTGATGACCTTGTCGGCAATGACGGCCGTAAGCAGGACGGCAACGATGACGCCGATAGAATAATAAGACTGGATGACCGACGGATTAGACATGCCGACCCATTTGCCGTATTCCTGGTTGCAGTTTACCCAAATCTGGAAAGTAGCCGTCGTCGTAAAGCCCATGATGATCAAGGCGATGCTGCTGGCTGTAAATTTCAGATTTTTCAGGTTTTCCATGAAGGACGGTTCATCCCCCTTATCCGATACACCGGCCTGTTTCGGGAAGGGCATGATCATCGTCAAGACGGCGATGACAGCGCAGATAACCGGGAACAAGTAAAACAGTGTCGTGTGCGGCATCTGAGCCGAAGCCGTAAACATGATCATGAACGGCAGGATGAACTGGCCGATAGCGATGAACAATTTCGTCATGATGCTGGCAAAAGCGCTGCGGCCGACGAAGATTTCCATAGCAGCCGGAATGACACCGCCGTTAAGGCAGGCATTACCGATACCGCCGATAAGGCCGGCAATATAGGCCACGGTCAGATTATCGGCAAAGGCGACGCCTAAGAAAAAGACGGCATAGAGAACGCTGCCAAAAAAAGAAACGATACGACGACCAAAGCGGTCGGATAAGGGACCGGAAAAGAAACTGCCGATGAGGCAGCCAAGGCCGAGAGAAGCCGATACCCAGACGACGCCGCTGGCATCATACAGGCCGCCGGCAAGCTGTGCCGACCCCCATTGCTGGGCCAAAGCTTGTTTATAATGGCCGAGAATGGATGCGGCCACACCAAGGATCAGATAGTTAAGATATAATACGATAGCTGTAAGATACAACTTTTTACTGGTCTTTGTTACTTCCACGTTCTATTCCTCCTGATAGCACTTTATGTCTCCCAAATCAAGGATTTGGGAGACACGCTGCTATACGCAATAAGTGCTTAGATTTCTAAGGCTGCATTGAAGGCATCGGTCGTCGCCGTAAGGGCGCTGCCAGGTGCTTTGAAGGCTTCGCCAATGACGAAGGTCTGCGGCACGAATTTAGAAACTTCTTCATTGAGCGGGTTGTAGCTGCGGGAACCCATGGCCAAGACGATGCTGTCGAAGCCGCGTAATTCACCTTTCGTTCCATCAGCCAATTCATAGTTGACGCCGTCTTTAAAGAATTCCGTAACCTTGGCACCCGGTACGAGTTCTACGCCGTGGCGTTCGAAATCGTTGAAGATGAAGACCCGGTTTTCCTTGGAAACGTCAGCAGCCAGCTGATCTTTCATTTCGATGACCGTGACTTTGTGATCCCGTTCGCAGAGGAATTCGGCAGCTTCACAGCCGACCATACCGCCGCCGACGACGAGGGCTTTATTGCCGATTTCATAGCGGCCGCTCAACATATCCTGTGCCGTAATGTAGTCCGAGTCAGCCAGGCCCGGGATATTCAGGATAAGCGGTACCGAACCGGTAGCAAAGATGACGGCATCGGGAGCCATGTCTTTCAGCAGTTCGACCGTCGCTTCGGTGTTCATCTTAATGGTGACACCGGCTTCTTCAGCGCGGACGATGTAGCTGCGGATAGCCGAGGTAAGATCCCCTTTATCAGCCGGGAAAGCGGCTAAGCGGAAGTTGCCGCCCAGTTCATCGCCTCGTTCGAGAAGGGTGACCTGATGACCGCGCTGTGCGCAGATGCGGGCAGCATAGAGACCGCCGGGGCCGCCGCCGACGACGACGACTTTTTTGCGCTTGTCGGCCGGCACGATTTCTGCTTCACGACCGCATTCAGGGTTCAAGGCGCAGGTAATCGGTTCGCCGCGGAACATGTAAGGTACACAGCCGAGAAGACAGCCGATGCACGGCGTCATGCTGTCGAGGTTGCCGTTTTTAGCCTTGTTCGGCATTTCCGGATCAGCCAGACTCTGACGGCCAAAGGCAACGAGGTCGATACGGCCTTCGCGGACCAAGAGTTCAGCATACTGCGGTTCCGTATAACGGCCGACGGTAATGATAGGAACGTCGACGGCCCGTTTGATTTCTTCGACCAAAGGAGCGCTGAAACCGCCGTGAACGGCACCGGGAGCCCACATGAATTCGTCATGGACGTGGACGGCACGGCTGACATGGAGGGCGTTGACGCCGCATTCTTCGACAAGATATGCTGCAACGGCTGCTGCATCCTGAATCGTCTGACCGCCTTCAATGTCGTCGCTGGCGTTGATACGGCAGAGGATCGGCATCTTGCCGCCCGTCTTTTTGCGAATGTTTTCAATGATCAATCGCGGCAGGCGCATGCGGTTTTCAAAGCAACCGCCGAATTCGTCGAGACGATTGTTGGTACGGGACGAAATGAAGGTGCTGACCAAGTAGCCGTGGGCACAGTGGACTTCAACCATATCGATGCCGGCACGCTGAGCGCGGGCAGCCGCATCGCCATAGCATTCGACCAACTTATAGATTTCTTCACGAGAAATAGCGACCGGTACTTCGCGGCCCGACGAGGGAGCGATGGCACTGGCAGCTTTTAAGGGAAAGCCCGTAAGCGCCGAGTTGCCTTCCGGACCGGCATGCTGAAGCTGGATAGAAGCAATAGCGCCATTTTCATGGATGGCATCAGCGACTTTGCGGAAGCTGTCGACTGTATCATCGGAAAAGAGGCACGGTTTGCGCGGGCCGCCTTTAGCTTCACTGTAAACGACGGTAGATTCAATCGTAATCAGACCGAAACCGCCTTTGGCACGAGCTGCGTAGTAAGCAGCCGAGCGATCGCTCAATGTACCGTCCGTATTGGCAAAGTTATTGCCCATGGGCGGGACGACGAAGCGGTTCGGAACGGTAACAGAACCAATCTGAATCGGTTGGAACATAGCGTTGAATTTCATATCGATAATCTCCTTGAGTATGAATAAACTTAAGCGAAGAATTTTTCAAAAACTTCTTCATGAGGCATATCCTTGCCGGTGAAGAGTTTAAAGGCAGCTACGCCCTGCCAGAGGAGCATGCCGATGCCGCCGACAGCCGCTTTGCAGCCTGCTTCTTTAGCATCCAAGATCATCTGCGTATCTTTCGGATTATAAACCGTATCGGCAACGACTAAGTCGGAGCGAAGGTATTCTTTCTTGATCAGGCTCTGGCCATCGAGGGGTGCCATACCGACTTTCGTAGCATTGACCAAGATATCCGTTTTGGCAATGGCGGCTTTCAAGGCTTCTTCATCGGCTAAATCTGTGACCGAAACCTTGCAGGAAAGGTCTGCTGCCGTAATCTTTTCGACCGTCTTTTCAGCATTGGCAAAAAATTCGTCTTTACGGTTGAAAATGGCAACTTCAGCTGCGCCATCGAGGGCAGCCTGGCAGGCAATGGCCGTAGCGGCACCGCCGGCACCGAGGAGGACGATTTTCTTGCCTTTGATGTCGACTCCATTTTCGTGGAGGTTATGGACGAAGCCGACGCCGTCGGTGTTGTTGCCGATCAACTTGCCGTCCTTAACGACGACGGTATTGCAGGCACCGATCAATTCAGCAGCCGGAGACAGTTCATCGAGGTACTGAGCAATGGCCGTCTTGCAGGGCATGGTGACGTTAAAACCGCCGATGTTCAAGGTGCGGACAGCCTGAACGACGTCCGGCAGCTGATCGATTTGTACATCGAAAGCCAAATAGGCCGCATTGATGCCGAGGCGGGCGAACGTATAATTGTACATGACCGGGGATCCGGAATGACCGACCGGTGAACCGAATAAACCGAATAATTGTGTATGTCCATCAATTCTTGCTTCCATGTTTAAAACTCCCTTCTCTTACTATATCACAGCCGATTAGCCGCAGATTTCAGGCCAAACCTGTTCTAATACTTTCTTTGTGCCTTCAAAGTTTTCTTTTGCTGCTTCCTTAACGCCTTTAGCAACGATGACGTCGCTGATGACTTCGACGCCGCAGACCTTCGGTTCAATGCCTTTGTCGCGGATCATCTTGACGAAGCCGGCCGTATCGCCGTAGCCCGTACCGGGAATCATGCGGTCATGCATCGATTCGTCACGGAGAATAGTCGGTGCATAAGGATGCTGCTGAACGTCGTTGATCTGGATGGAGATAATTTTATCTGCCGGAATGTCGGCCAGGTACGACGGATCATAAGACTGGTTAGCGCGGATCCAGTGCCAGCTGTCAAGGATGAGTTTGGCATTGTCGCAGCCGCTGCCTTTGACGACAGCCCAGCCCGTTTTGACGTCGGGGATACCGGAGTACGGCATGGGTTCAACGCCGATGATGTATTTGCCGGCACGGTGGCACAATTCTTTCAATTTCTGAGCCGTATGTTCAACGGAGTATTTTTCCATCAAACCGATATTGATGTGCTGGACGTTGAAGAGGTCGCACATATGGAAGCAGATCTGTTCTTTATACTTCTGTTCATACGAGCGGTGGTCTTCAGCCCACATGGTGATGTATTCGACTTCCGTAACCTTCATGTCGTATTTGTCGAGGATGGCCAGGATGTCTTCGTCATGAAGTCCTTCAGCTAAGGCATCGACATAGGTTTCAGCACGGAGGCCAATGCCTTCAAAGCCGGCTTCTTTCGCAGCGCTGACGCGTTCTTCAAAGGTACACTGATCGCCAAGGGTCCAGGAACTTATTGTAATCGGGGATTTTTTAGACATAATAGATACACTCCTTAATATAATATAAATAATGTGTTATATATTCTCATCGCTGCCTACGCAGTAAAAAGCTATTTATAGAGCAAGTCCTTAATTTCATCGACAGGCATCGTGCCGCCGGTATAGAGGCGATATGCTTCAGCGCCCTGGAAGAGCAGCATGCCAAGGCCTTCAAAGGTTCGGCAGCCTGCGGCTTTAGCCTGTTTCAGGAGCTTCGTTTCAGCCGGCGCATAGACGACGTCGGTGACAATCAAATCAGGACGCAGTACGTCGAGGCCGTCGATGATGCTCTGATCTTCATAGGGAGCCATTCCCAAGCGAGTAGCATTCGAAAGGATATCGCTGTCGGCAATTTCACGCTTGAGCAGGTCTTTATCCCCCAAATCATCCAAGGTGATCTTAACGCCGGGCACACACTGACAGATAGCCTTTACATTGGCTTCGGCCCGAGACCAGAAACTATCCTTCAAGTTAAATACGGATATCTCCCGTACCCCTTCTAAGGCACATTGGATCATGATGGCTGAGGCAACGCCGCCGGCACCGACTAAGGTGATCTTCTTCCCTTTTACCGACACACCACCGGTTTTAAGATTGAGCGTATAGCCTGCGCCGTCCGTAATGTGGCCGGTGAGGACACCGTCGTCGTTGACGATGGTATTGACGGAACCGACTGCCTTAGCTGCCGGCGATACCTTATCGAGAAAGGGAATGACGGCATTTTTTAAAGGCATGGTCACATTAGCACCGCGAAAGTTCAACGTTTTCAGAGAATGAAGGGCTTTTTCGACATTGTCTGCATTGACATCGAAAGCAAAATACGCAAAGTCCTGATTGAATTTCTGAAAACAGTAATTATACATCTGTGGAGACTTAGAATGATCGACCGGGGTCCCGATGAGACCGAGCAGCCGGGTATGTCCTGAAATATGCACGAATAAACGCTTCCTTTTCATAAGTAAGTGTAAAAATCAAAGATGCGGCAGGCTCCGTTGTTTTTCTTCGACGCCTGTCCTTCGATGGGTCTATGGTACCGCATTGTGAATCATTTAACAAATCAATAATTTTCATGTTTTCATAGACTAAAACTATCGGCGATGATAAAATGGTCTTATATGTAACTAAATGTAATAGCTGTGGCGACGACAGTTCGCCAGGAGGACGACCATGAATCTTTCCCATCTCAGATATTTCGTCAAATTAGCCCAGATAAAACACTATACCAAAACCGCCGAATTGCTCTGTATTACCCAGCCCAGTCTGAGTCACGCCATTTCCCAGCTCGAAAAAGAACTCGGTGTCCCTCTCTTCGAAAAAGGGCCTCACGGTACGGACTTGACCGGCTTTGGCAAGCAGTTTTTCGCCAGCGTCAATTCATCACTCAATATTCTCGACAACGGTATCGAAACGATAAAAAGCGGCTCCCGCGGCAACGGAATCATCCGTATCGGCTGTCTGCGGACACTGGGGATCCGCGAGGTCCCGGAACTGGCTGCCGCCTTTAAAGCGTCCCGCCCGGATAAGGATATCCGTTTTACCTTCCACATCGGCCTGTCCAACCGCCTCATCCAATCATTAGCAGAAGGCACCTTCGACGTCGTCTTTGCGTCACGCCCCCAGACCATGTCTCAATTTGAAGCGACGGCCATTGCCAAACAGGAGCTGGTTCTGATTGTCCCCAATGACCATCCCCTGGCTCAAAACTATGTCGTCGACCTCAGAGACACCTTAGATTATCCCTACGTCTTCTTCGATAAGACGTCGGGCCTGCGTCCCATCGTAGCCCATATGTTTGCAGAAATCAACGAAACTCCCAAAATAGCCTATGAAGTATCGGAAGATCAGGTCGTTGCCGGACTTGTCGCACAGAACTTCGGCATCGCTGTCGTCCCCTTCATGGATATGCTCTTACAGTTAGACGTTAAGATCCTGCCCATTTCCCATCCTTCATACGAACGAAAATTTTATATGATTTCCAATAAGAACCAATATGCCCCGCCGGTCGTCCAAGATTTCAAAAAATTTGTTTTAGATAAAGTTCGTAATACCTAATATTTTTTCAGATATATGCCCAAACAGCAGTCCGGATACCAAAATTTTATCTATGGCATTATGCATATTTTCAATGAAAAACCAGAGGAATCGATATCGCCCGCCTGTCCCCGGATTTACCGAATTAAGAATGTGAAAATTTCACATAGATAAACAGATATCCCCTTAGGGAAGAATCCTTCCCTAAGGGGATATCTGTTTCGGGAGTTATTCAATCGTTTCAACAAGGGTCTCAAAGGAATCTAATACTTCCTCGATGGTTTTATCATTGAGAATACGGTAATCGGCGGCATTGCGATAGAGGCCGATGCGTTCGTCATAGAGGTCGTATACTTTCTGTTTTCCGTCCTTTAAGAGGGGCCGCGTCGAGACGTCAACGTCGCTGACGATATCATCGGGTGAGCGGTCGAGGAAGAAGACGATGCCCGTCTGTTTGAAGATTTCGATGTTTTCCGAGCGCTTAATGACCCCGCCGCCGCAGGCGACGACCGTCCCTTCTTTAGCCGCGAGCGTCTTGCTGGCCCGTACTTCGGCATCGCGGAAGCAATCTTCACTGACGGCAAAGAGTTCGGGAATCGTCTTTCCTTCTTGGGCTACGATGACGTCATCGGCATCGAAAAAGTCCCGTCCCAGACGCTGTGCCAAAGCGCGTCCGAAAGTCGTCTTACCGCTGCCGGGCATACCGATGATGATGATGTTCTGTTTATTTTTCATAATAATGTTCCATCTCCTTTGCAATCTGTTCAATAACGGTCGAGGCAATTTCCTGATCCATCCAAATTTCTTCAGAGCCTATGGCCTGGGCCACGAGCATGTACATGCCGTTTAAGGTCTTGGCACCATGGCGCTTTGCGGCCTGCAAAATGCAGGTATCTTTCGGATTGTATACGATATCGACGACGGCCGGGAACCTGGCCACAGCCGCTTCCGATATGGGACAACCGTCGATATTGGGAAACATGCCGACAGGTGTGCAGTTTACCAGGATATCGCCGCGGCAAGACGTTTCAAAGGTATGATAATCGATAGTTTCGACGCCGATGCGTTTCGTAAAGGCTTCGAAGTCCGTCTTTGAATGAGGTCTCCGCGATACGACGACGATGGATTTTGCCCCGTAATCAAAGAGGTATTGGATGATAGCCCGGGCTCCACCACCGGAACCGAGGACGACGCACTCCTTATCTTTCACAGAGATGCCGGCATGAGCCAAAGAGCGGCCGAATCCGCAGTAATCCGTATTGTATCCGAAGGTACCGTGATCGGTAAAGTGAATCGTATTGACGGCGCCGATAATCCTGGCTTCCCGAGAGATATCCGTCAAATAGGGCATAACGTCTAATTTATAAGGAATGGTAACGTTGGCCCCGGTATAGCCTTCATGGCGAAGGCGCCGGAGTTCATTGGGGATGTCGTTGCGGTCCATTTCTAAGACGCCGTAGCGAGATTTATCCTGAACTTGTAAGATGCGAAACAGTTTGTCGTGGATTGCCGGAGAAGCCGTATGGCCCAGTTTAGCTCCGATGACGCCTAACTTCATCTATATCCCTCCTCGGTCGGATACGTAGTTGCCTAGAATTTTAAAGTAGTTGCAGTGTTCTGCCAGATTATGCAGTACCCGGGCCGTTGCCGGATCGCTGAGATTTCCCATGACATCGATGTGGAAAAAGTATTCAAAAGGCCTCCCTTTAAGGGGCCGTGACTCCAAGTGAGTCATATTCATACCGTTGTAGAAAAAGTAGCCCAAGACGTGATACAAGGCGCCGGGGCGATGCTGCGTCGTCAGGACCATGGTGATTTTATCTGCCTCTGACACTTCTTCCCGGTCCGCCGTAATGATGAAAAAACGAGTATAGTTCTGGGTATTGTCGTTGATTGATTCTGCCAGTACATCCAATTCGTACAGCTTGGCGGCTGTCTTATTGGCAATGGCCCCGATATAGGGATTTTTCATATCCCGGACCTTTTCGGCGCTCTCCGATGTGCTGAAATAAGGGTGGAGCTGCCACTTTGGGTGATGTTTCAGATAGTCTCGGCACTGATTCAGGCCTTGAATATGGGAATAGACTTCACGAATGTCGTCAATCGTTGTCCCCGGCAGGCCGAGCAGGCAATGGTCTATCTTGACGTATTTTTCTCCGACGATGCAGCAGTCATAGCGATGGATGAAGTCATAGACATCGGTGATTCCGCCGGTCGATGAGTTTTCAATCGGCAAGACGCCGTATCGGACCTTCCGGGAAGCGACGGCTTGGATGACGTCTTCAAAATGAGGAAAATACGCCGCCGCAAAATCCCGATCGCCGAAATAGAGCCCCATGGCTTCATCCGTATAGGAACCGGGCCGGCCGAAACAGGCGATGCGCAGTTCTTTCTCGCCAGGTGCCTCCATTACAGACACCGCCCTTTCGTCGACAGCCAAACGTCGAGAATGGCCCAAGCCGCTGCCGCTTCGACGACGGGAACGGCCCGTTGGACAATGCACGGATCGTGCCGCCCTTTGATGACCAGTTGGCAGTTTTCCTGCGTATCCGTATCAATCGTATCCTGAGTCTGACTGATGGACGACGTCGGCTTGACGGCCAAGCGGAATACGAGGGGCATGCCGTTGGTAATGCCGCCGTTGATGCCGCCGTTGTGATTGGTCTTGGTCTTCACCACCCCTTCTTGGTCATAATAGAAAGCATCGTTGGCCTCTGAGCCGCGAAGGCCGGTTAAAGAAAAGCCGTCGCCGAATTCGATGCCCTTTACAGCCGGAACAGAAAACATCATATGGCTGAGACAGCTTTCAACGGAGTCGAAAAAAGGATCGCCGAGGCCTGCCGGAAGGCCCGTAACCATACATTCGATGACGCCGCCGACGGAGTCGAGGTCATTTTTAGCGGCTACGATTCGTTCTTCCATCTTCACCGCCTTTTCCTTATCGAGGACGGGAAGGGTTTCCGCTTTTAAGGCCTGCAAAGTTTCTATCGATTCACCGAGAGGCGAAAAGCTCGCATCCGTGACGTCAGCCACGCGCAGGATATGGGATCCGATGACGGCACCTTTACTGGCCAGCAGCTGGGAAGCGACGGCACCGGCAAAGACCAACGGCGCCGTCAGCCGGCCGGAAAAATGGCCGCCGCCGCGGTAATCGTTGAAGCCGCCATAGCGAATCTTACCGGAGTAATCGGCATGGCCGGGCCGCATGATATGGCGCAGCTGATCGTAATCCCGCGAATGCTGATCGCCGTTGCGGATCATAGCACATAAAGGCGTCCCCGTCGTATGGCCGTTAAAAAATCCGCTTTGGATTTCAAAGGCGTCTTTTTCCGACCGCGTCGTCGACAGCTTATTCTTTCCCGGTGCACGCCTGGCCATTTCCTGCCTGACAGCCTCCCAGTCGATGGCCATTCCGGCCGGAAGGCCGTCCAGTACGGCGCCGATGGAAGCGCCATGGGATTCCCCGAAAATCGTAAGACCGATGGTCTGTCCAAAGGTATTCATCTTATCCTTCCTCCTTTTCAATGATACCGCCTAAGGTCTCGAAATCCTGCCAGAAGTCGGGATAGGATTTACGGACGCAGTCAGCACCTTCAATCCGAAGGGGCCGGCTGCAGCGCTGTGAGGCGACAGCCAGGGCCATGGCGATGCGGTGATCGTTCCAACCACTGACAGTCCCCCCCGTAAAGCCGTCGACGCCGTGAATAATGAGTCCTTCTGCTTCTTCTTCGACGTCGCCGCCGATTTTGTTAAGCTCCGTCGCCATGGCGTGCAGGCGGTCGCATTCTTTAAGACGTACCCGGCCGGCGTGAATGATGCGGGTAATCCCTTTGGCACAAGAGGCCAATACAGTCAGGACCGGCACCAGATCCGGGCAGTCCTTCACGTCGATGACTCGACCGACAAGGTCCGACGGGCAGGCCGTCAATTCTGTCTTGCCTTCAATTTGGCCGCCCATGTCGCGGATGAGGGATACGATGACTTCGTCGCCCTGAGAAGAGTTCTGACGAAGACCGGTGCAGCAGACGGCCCGTCCCAAGGTCCCGGCGGAGAGCCAAAAGGCAGCCTGGGAGTAGTCCCCTTCAACGGTATACGTACCCGGCTGATAAGACTGGTTGCCGGCAATGCGGTAAGAACCGTCCCATTCTTTATCGATGACGACGCCATGCTGGCGCAGGCAGTCGATGGTCATGTCGACATAACTTGCCGATTCAAGGGGCGTCGTACTGCGAAGATGCGAATCACCGTCGAGAAGTGGCAAGGTCATGAGCAGTCCCGTAAAGAACTGAGAGCTCACATCCCCTCGCAGCGCGTAGGATCCGGAGGTAAGACGGCCTTCTACCGTCAGAGGCAGGGCGCCGTCTGTCGTATCGTAGGCGATGTGCTTTTCGTCAAAGAGATTGTAATACGGCGTCAGCGGTCTTTGGGCCAAGCGGCCTTTTCCGGAAAAGGTACAGCGATTGCCGCTTAACACAGCGACGGGAACGAGAAATCGCAAGGTCGACCCCGATTCGTTGGCATCGACGGCCAAGGTTCCGGACCGTTTCTGTAAACCTCCCTGCACACGGTAAGCCGATCTTCCGGGATGAGCCGAAGCAGCCGGCGTAATATCGGCGCCTAAGGCATTCAGGATGTGGCAAGTCGCCTCGATATCCTGAGACAAGGAAATATTGTCAACGAGACTCTCGCCGTCTGCCAGGGCTGCGCAAATGAGGTCGCGGTGACCGATGCTCTTCGAAGACGGGGCTTCTACCGTCCCTTGCAGGGCCTGTGGATTAATGGTTACATTCATGGAGCGACCTTCTTTCGGATGTATTTCGGCAATTCCTCTGCATCGAGGGGCAGCAGTCGTCCCTTGCCGATTTCTTTTAAAATAATGAGCGTCATGTGATTGCCCCTCATCTTCTTATCATTACTGATATAGGGAATGAGGTCTTCTGCCGAGGCATCGACGTCGATAGGCAGGCCGTAGCGGCTGAGAAGTGCTCGAAGCCGCGCCGTCGTGCCTTCTTTCGTAAGGCCCATCGCTTCCGTGACGCCGGTCAGCATCGACATGCCGGCGGCGACACCTTCGCCGTGTGTATAACAGCCAAAGCCGTAGCAGCCTTCGATGGCATGGCCGATGGTGTGGCCGAAGTTTAAAATCATGCGTTCCCCCATGTCGAGGACGTCTCGTTCGACGAGGTCGGATTTACTCTTACAGCAGCGTTCGATGATTTCTTCCCAATGATCAAAAATAGCTTCATCGTCGAGGTTTTCTAACAGTTCAAAAAGCTCTAAATCGCGGATACAGCCATATTTTATGACTTCCCCCATGCCGTCGTGGATAAATCGTTTTGGCAGGGTCTGCAGCAATGTCGGGTCGATGAGAACGCCTTTAGGCTGATAAAAATTACCGGCCTGGTTCTTGCCGCTCGGCAAATCGATGCCGACTTTTCCGCCGACGCTGCTGTCGACCTGGGAAATGATAGTTGTTGGAATTTGAATAAAGGGGATGCCCCGCAGGAAGGTCGCGGCTGCAAAGCCGCCTAGATCACCGACGACGCCGCCGCCAAAGGCGATGACATAGTCACTGCGGGTAATTCCCGAATCGGACAGGGACTGGTATAAGGCGAGAAGGGATTCTGCACATTTATGTTCTTCTCCGGCCGGGAAGACCAGTCGATGAACCCGAAATCCTGCCGACTTCAGAGAATCCTCCAACCGCGGTCCATAGAGGGCATCGACATGGGAGTCGGTAATGACGGCTAAGGTCTGCGACTTGGTCAGGCTGCGAATATAGTCACCGGCCCGGTCAAGCAGTCCATTTTCAATATGGATATCATACGAATCTTTACCTAATTCAACGTGAATGTGTTTCATAAACTAAGTCCCTTCTCCGCGCGGCGGCTTGCTGTAAAAATCGGGTCATCCCTTCGGCATCTTCATCAGAGAGCATGACTGCAAAATCATGTAAGGCCTTACGGAAGCAATCGATTTCATGTACGAGATTCTCTTTATTGGCTAAGAACAGGCTGGTCCACAAAGCGGCATTGATGTCGGCTACGCGGGTGCCGTCTCGAAAACTGCCGGCCACAAAGTATTTGGTCATCGTATCCATCGATTCGCTGTTGACCAAAGCCGTCGCCAATACATGGGGCAGGCAGCTGGTATAAGCAATGAAGCGATCATGTTTTTCCGGCGATACGCGAACGACATGGGCACAGCCCAGAGCCATGGCCATACTGGTAACGGCCAGGATGTGATTTTCCTTATTTTCCGGCATCGGTACGAGGATGTAGTTCGCATTGTTAAAAATGTCGGCACTGGCCATGGCATAGCCCTTTCCTTCCCGACCGGCCATGGGATGACCGGGGATGAAGTCGACGCCATCCGGGAGAAGCGCCTTAATCGCATCGGCCGTACCGCCCTTGATGCCGGCTACGTCAGTTACGATGGTCCCGGGAGAAAAAAAGGCTTGATGTTCTGCCAAAAATCGAATCATGACCGCCGACGCCGTGCAGAAAATAATCATCCCGGCTCGTTTCAAAGCGACGCTGCCCGTCGTATATACCTCATCGACCATCCCTTCCTGCTTGGCCTGTCGAAGAGCCTTTTCATCGGGATCGACGGCGATGATATGCTTTACGCCGATGCGCCGCAGGCCGCGGGCGAAAGAACCGCCCATGAGCCCTAAGCCGATGATGGCTACCGTCTCGTTCGTATTAAAACCACTAGCTTCCGTATCCATTACACACCCAGCTTTCCTTATAATTCTCGTCCGACAATGGGCGCTAATTTACGCAGCGAATCCATGAGCTCCGTAAACATGGCCGGTGTAATCGACTGGGCACCGTCGCACAACGCCTTATCGGGATTATTATGTACTTCAATCATCAGCCCATCGGCACCGGCAGCCACGGCAGCTCTGGCTAAATCAGCAACCATCCAGCGTTTTCCCGTCGCATGACTGGGATCGACGACGATGGGCAAATGGCTTTGTCTTTTAACGGCAAGGACAGCGCTTAAATCCAGGGTATTACGGGTGTATGTCTCAAACGTCCGAATGCCCCGTTCACAGAGGATGACGTTGCGGTTGCCTTCAGCCATGATGTATTCCGCCGACATGAGCCATTCTTCGATGGTCGCGCAGAGGCCTCTTTTTAATAAGACAGGCTTTCTCGTCTTGCCCACTTCTCGCAGGAGGTCGAAATTTTGCATGTTGCGAGCTCCGATTTGGATGATATCGACGCCGTCTTCGAGAAAGACCGGCAATTTATCGGCCGACATGATTTCCGTAATGACCGGAAGTTTTGCCTTGCGGCCGGCCTCACGCAGCATATCGAGCCCCTTATTTCCAAGTCCTTGGAAGGAGTACGGCGACGTCCGCGGTTTAAAAGCTCCGCCGCGAAGAACAGCCGCCCCGGATTTTGCAACGTCACAGGCGACGCCTTCGATTTGCTCCGGTGTTTCAATGGAGCAGGGGCCGGCAATGACGGCTAATTTTTTACCGCCGATAGAAACACCGCTGCTGCCGACAGGAATGACCGAATCCTGAGGATGAAAGGCACGGCTGGCTCGTTTATAAGGGACTTCGACACGCATGACTTTATCAACAAATTCATAGCTTTGGACTTGTTCGACATCGACGACGCCCGTATTGCCCACAAGGCCCATGACGGTCTGGCGGGTACCTTTACTGATGTCAATCTGCAGCCCTTTGGCTTTGAGGCTGTCAATCAATGGTTTTACTTCTTCTTTTGTCGCATTTGCTTTCAACACAATAATCATTGTCGTGTCTCCTCCCTTTCAAATAAAAAAAGCAGGCTCCCATGAGCCTGCTTCAAAAAGCCTTTATTTCTCGCCTGTCCCTCGTGCCTTTCTTATCCGGCTAAAGCCGGCTTCAAGGGAACAGATAGAAGTCTCCTCATGTCTACATCGGTCGTATTGAATTCGTCGCACCAAAAATAGCCAGCGCTAAAATACAGGTAGCCCCAGCCAAAATAAGTAAAGACGTATTCAATTGCCTGACGTAAGCATGGCATGTTCATAATGATCTCCTCATTTAAAAATTCGTTGTCGTCATTGTATACCTCAACGAGATAGTTGTCAAGGCTAAAAAAACAAGGATTCTCTGTATAGATATGAGAATCCTTGTAGATAATCGTTTAACCAGTCGATATTTTACATACTTTATACACATACTTCGTATGCTTTTACCAAGATGGCGGAATAGCCGTCGTGACGACACGGAAGGCGTAGCCCCTATCTTTCAGGAGCTTTATGATTCCCGGCAGTGCATCGACCGTCGCACCGTGCCCCGAGGCATCATGCATGAGGATAACCAGATGGCGGTGAAGGTACGGCCGCAGTTCGAGCTGCTGTTTAATATTCTCAACGGCCTTTCCGGCAGACTTCCCGGTACCGTCGGCATCGCCGGTCAAGGCATTCCAACCCACTTCGACATACCCGAGTTCTTCAATAGCCGGCCAAAAAGCATCGGTAAAGTGCCCTTTCGTTCCGCCCGGTGCCCGGGAGATAATCGGCCGGACGCCGATGATATTATAAATTGCCTCTTCGGTCTCCATCATTTCACCGATATACGCCTTAGGCGATTGGTATATTTTTTTATAATCATGGGTATAGGAGTGAAGCCCCATGGCATTGCCGGATTGATAAATCTGCTTGACCACATCAGGGTAACGGACGACGTTCTGACCGGTCAAGAAAAAGGTGGCCTTTATATTTTCTTTTTTCAGGATTTCCAAGATCCGCGGCGTATTCTTATCATTCGGTCCGTCGTCGAAAGTCAGGTACACGACGTTGTCGCCGTAATAGTAATCCCGCACCCCGCCATACGTCGTCGGAAGGCCTTTTTCCTGACGCTGACGAGTCGTATATTTATCATAAACCGGTTTATCATTATCCACAGCAGGCAGAGAAAAATCGTCGCCGACGAAGGCCACATCGGGTTTTGAAGAAAAAACTTCCTTCACCGGTGGGACGTGGCTCTCTTCCGCCGCAGCAATGACTTCATCGCGGTCGACATTCAATAGAAAGCCCAAGGTTACCAGGGCAGCGCACAAAATACATCCAAAAAATAATCTTCCTGTTTGTTTCATTCGTACTACATCCGTTTCTTTCTTACATTATCATAATTAATATACTGCCGTATCGTACAGGTTTCTCGATAGCCGTCAGCCAGGACACTGGCCGTAAGGTCGAAGTCTTCAAGATCATCGAGGAGCGCTTCCGTCATACGGTGCTGGACAGAATTATAGCCCGTGCAGAAAAGGATGCGCGTGCAGCGCGTACCGCGGAACAAGCCGCGCGGATGCCGGATGAGCTTAGCCAACATGGCCGGCGTAATAACGGCGCCGCAAGGGCGGCCCATGATAGCCGCCGCCGTTTCGACACCCTCTATCTTGTCACCGCTGATGACATTGCCCAACATTTGCAGGTTGAGGACACCGATGACCGTATCGCAGCTTTCAGGCAGGGGGATATCGTCAGCCAGGGGTGCCTTGAGCCATTTATCACGACCGGCATCTCCCTCGATGAGGATATACCAAGCCGGATGACGCTGTTTGATTTCATCGATGACCTTAGGATCAAGGCCGATATAGCAGTCCTGATCATCGAGACCGGCAAACCAGGCCGGCACGTGTCCGGCTGCGATTCGTTCGGCACAAAAAGCTTCACCCTTTTCGACATCTTTCGTGCAGATGACGTCAAACGGCTCGACATTGTCGACGCGCATGCTGTCCATGGGAACGATACTGCTGACCATCATAGGCAAATGGCCTCCGTGGCCATACGTGCCGAGACGCTCTAATACTGTCGTCTTTCCGCCGGCGCCTACAATGGCCGTAATTCCAGGCTGCAGCATACGCCGCCAACGATTATCTTTAAACATGAATGAACCCCCTTTTATACGCCTAATTTGCAATATGACGGCTGTATCCCTTCGAAGCCGCTTTAATAAGACTGCGAACCATTTCAATCGTCAAACTCCGCCGTTCAGCTTCCGAGCAGGTACCGAAATTCCCAAAATCCAGTTCTTCACTGGCTAAGTGGGCTACATTTTTCTTAACGGCCATGCCCTTTTCCGTCAATTCATCACTGGCCGACCGGGCAATGGCAGCTGCTCCGGGACGGCCGCCGACGACGATGCGCCATGAATCATCCCGAAGTGACGCTGCGCCAACCAAATAAGGTTCGTCCGACGGCAGCCGCCGATAGGCCTTATAAGCAGTATACACTTCTTCTCGGGCAATGGAAATACCCGTAACCAATTCGCCCATGGGAGGGCACTGCAGGTAATCTTCTAAACTCATGCGCCCCTTATCCTGGAGCAGCACGTCGACGTGCAGAGACAGGAGAATCGGCAGCAGCACGGAAAAAGCACCTTTCCCTGAAATAACGCCGCCAAGAGTTCCGTAGCGCTGAATATCTTTATCGGCAATATCACTGATGGCACGGCTGACGGCTCCACCGGCCAATTTCTGAATGACCGGGGAAATCTTAATCTGCCATAAGGGCGTCATCGCGCCGATATCGATTTCATCGCCTTCCTCTTCAATGTAGCTGAGCCCGGCCTTCGATAAATCAACGGCCAACTCATAATGCTCTTTTCTATATTTCAACCCCTGCGTTCCCGCCAAAAAAACAGCGGACGCAGCCTGACGATAGGCATCATAGGCAGCAGCCGGACTATCTGGAACGAGCGTCGTCGTACTGGTAATCACAATCGTCCATCCACCTTTCTTTAAGGCCCCGTATCGTCCTCGAGGGCGATATTCGGCCGATCTTTATTGAGCAGGAAAGAACCGCCGCATTCATCGAGAACCGCATCGACCAATCTGTCAATGCCAATATCGCTGCACAGATCCATTTCCTCCTTATATAAAAGGATAGGCATGAGAAGTTCCACTGCCGTCCCATCGGGCATCTTAACGCCTCCCAGCTGTCCTTCAAACTGAACGATGACAATGCCGGACAGCGCTGTATCCTCAGCAAAAGACTCCGGTTTTTCCCGATTGGGCAGCAAAAAGCCATACCCCATCCATACGTCGTGAACGTGGGGAAAGCGGCCCAATTCCATGAGCAGCCAAATCGGCCAGGCTGCCTTATCATTCAGTGACAGGCCCCGCTCTCGCCGAAAAGGCCAGCGAGCCGGAAGGATGAGACACAATTCACTGTAGCTTTCGTTCGCCGCCGCAAAGTTACCGGACGGATAGCGCATGGGCGCCGCACTCATGCCCATGGTATGAAGCAGGTAAAATGGCTCTTCCTCCGTCGGGTACAGGATTTCTACATCGATGGACAGCGGTGTGCCAATGGGATCTCGAAAAACCTGCCAGCGGCGGTGAGGAAACAGGCGGTGAAAATACTGTTGGACAGCCTGTCCGTATTCATGGTGCAGCCCATTGATTTTTTTTGCATCCGTTAAGGAAAAAAATCGGGGCCGACAGGCGGTCTGTAACGGTAAGGTATTCATGGAATCTCCCCCCTTTGCGTTATACTCAACTTCATTATAACATAAATATTCCGTCTTTTGGCAATCAAAAAAGGGGCGGCGCAAATGCGAAGCCCCCTCTTTCACGATTATGACGATAACCGTTTCAGAGTCGCCAGCCTCCTTGTCGGAGAGATTCCCTGCGGACCGTATCGCCTGTTCAATTGACGGGATATATCATAGCAACAAACCTCAAAATTGTCAACTCAGAGGGCCGCAAACTGTCTTGTAAAAGGCCGGGCGGTATAGTAAAATAAGAAGTAACGAACCGAACTATATTAACCGCAAAGGGATGACTTACATTGAAGGTACGCTGGGTAGAACTGAATCGTTTCGAAGCTGAATTGATCGTTGAATTTACCTGTCAGCCTAAGGATGCTCCCATTTCTGCCAGCCTATGCCGAATGATTTACCGCCGTCTCGAGGGACAGCCGGCACTTGCGCAAAACCGAGCAGAGATAAGGGAAAAAGAGTAGTACAGGAAGAGCCGGAAAGACTGCCTATGGGCAGTCTTTTTTCATGGCCGAATCTCCCTGAAAGCTTTTTTATGCTTCCATTGCCTTTTCCAATCGGGCAGCAATGGCCTTCCCGGTTTCCGTCCGAGCGAGTCCCCCGTCGGACGTTTCCTTTAATGCCACCGGCATGATTCGGCCGATTTCAGCCATAGCCGCAATGACTTCATCCGGCGGGATAACGCTCTGAATCCCGGCCAGCGCCATTTCAGCTGCTGCCAGCGCTTCAACGGCAAAGACGGCATTTCGCTTGACGCAGGGTACTTCCACTAATCCGGCAACGGGGTCACAGGCCAAACCCAAGGTATTTTTCAGGCACAGGGCAAAAGCCTGTAAGATCATATCGTTGCTGCCGCCGGCCATGGATGCCGCCGCTGCAGCTGCCATAGCAGCTGCCGTGCCACATTCAGCCTGACAGCCGCCGACGGCGCCGGCAACGGTAGCATTGTGAGACACGACGGCACCGATGCCCGATGCAATAAACAAGGCGTTTACCATGGCTTCTCGGGAAATATTCAGTGTTTCGGCCTCGGCCATCATGACGGCCGGAACGATACCGCAGGACCCAGCCGTCGGGCAGGCGACGATTTTAAACATCTTGGCGTTCGCTTCACTGACTGCCAAGGCATAGATAGCGGCTTTATGGGCAAGCGCCCCTAAGAGCGTCGGCGTGCTCCCGGCCAATTTATGGGCATCGCCGCCGACAAGGCCGCTGACCGATTTTCCCGGGTCGTTCATACCGGCATCGATGGATTCCTGAAAAACATCAAGGCGGCTGTCCATCATGGCCCGTACTTTTTCTTCCGAAACTTCCGATGACTCTACTTCATGACGGACGACGATATCGGCCAAGGTCGTTCCTTCTTTTTCGGCCAGCGCCAGCAGGTCATGAAGGCTATTGTATTCATATTTATACATTTTATTCCTCCTAAATAGGACGCAGGGTCACGACGCTTTCAATGGCCGTAATGTTCTCAATCATATGAACGATTTCCGGCGGCACGGCACTGTCCGTACAGACGATCATGACGGCCGTTGCATTTTTAGCACTGCGAAATACACGCATATTCGATACGTTGATATGGCCGATAGCCAGGACCGTCGTCGCTTGGGCAATGATGCCCGGCTGGTCGCGATGAACCGTAATCAGTGTATGTTCTTCCCCATTTAAGGCCACTTCGGCTCGGTTGATTTCACGGATTTCAATTTTACCGCCGCCGAGAGATACGCCGAGGACTTCAACCTGCCGTCCCGAAGCCCCGGTCATGGCAATGCGCACCGTATTGGGATGGTGGACTTCGGCATCGGAACGCTGAAAATCGATTTCGAGCCCCGCTTCTTCCGCCAGGCTGAAGGACGTTCTCAGGCGGACGTCATCCGCCGAAAAACCGAGCAGGCCGGCGACCAGAGCCCGGTCGGTACCATGGCCCTTATACGTTTTAGCAAATGAACCGTAAACGGTGATGACGGCTTTTTTCGGCTCGTCTTTCAAAATCTCTCGGGCCATGAGCCCGATGCGGGCAGCCCCTGCCGTGTGAGAACTGGAGGGTCCGATCATAACCGGACCGACAACATCAAAAACACCCATGAGAAAACCTCCTTTTACATCATAATTTCACGCTGTAAATGAAAACTATAAATATAGGTTTCCCGGACGGGAATCCCTGTAATCTGCTCAACAGCCTGTTTGTACAAAGCCAGCTGTACGGCATACCGCTCCTTAAAATCATCATCTTGTTCCAACCGGTCCGACTTATAGTCGACGAGAACCCAGCCGTCGTCTTCGCGGAATAAACAGTCGATGACGCCTTGAATCAAAAAGCGTTCTCCCCCTTCGATTTCCGGCAAGGGTCCTCCGGCCAACAGAACCGTAAAAGGATATTCACGGTGCAGCACCGGCGAGGCCGCCATCCGTCGTCCCAGAGAGGACCGCCAAAAAGCAGCTAAGACCGGAACATAGATCAGTGAAGATTCTTCCGGACTGAAGATCCCTCGTTGAACGAAGGTCGCAAATTCCCGGCGAAGCGACCCTTCTGTATGATCGGCAGCCGGCGTAATATACTGCATCGCCTTGTGAAGTGCCGTACCGCGCTGAGCTCCGCTGACACCGTCTCCTTCATCTGCCAGCCAGGGCGGCAGATCGTCGAAGGGGTCCTGAACTTCATTCTCCGGTGGAAGAATCGCGTCCGGAGGAAGGGCCAACCCTTTCTCTTCAGCCAGTTCTTCATTCTGCAGCTCATGATACCTGCGCTTGACTTCGGATACAGAAAACTTGGCAGCTGTCGTAACGGCCTTGGGGAAGGCGTATTGCCAGGACAACTGTCGATCGAGCCAGTCGGGAATAGGCGTATCGGCCATATCCCCGCGGCGCAGGGCCTCTAACCGAGGTTCTCCGGCCAGTACTTCTTCCGTCAGACCGGGAGCCGGTTCCGAAGAGACGATGCGAAGCTGCCAGCGGTCCCCTTGCCAGAACGCTCCGGCTCGGATAGTTTCAGCATTGACCTGGTGTCCAAAATAGGCCGCCACCGTAGGCATGACCCAATCAAAGTACGAATTGCCCTGAGCCGGATCGAGTCCGTCAGCCCAGCGCGCCCAATGATCGGCTGCTTTAGAATCATGCCCAATGAGGATCAGCTGATCCCGGGCCCGGGTCATGGCTACATAGAGCACCCTTTCTTCTTCGGCCGTCCCTTCCCAGCGAAGTTTCGCTTCAATGCCGCTCCAGATGAGGGTCGGATAAAACATTCTCCACGCCGAATCATACTGCTTAAGGCCGATTCCCAACTCATTATGGAAGAGAATCGGTTCCTGCAGATCCTTGCGGTTGAATTCTTTTCCCATGTCGGCGACGATGACGACGGGGAATTCGAGACCCTTGCTCTGATGAATGCTCATGATACGGACGACGTCTTCTTTTTCACTGACGACCTTAGCCGGCGCCAAATCGAGTCCGTCTTCCATCATCTTATCGATGAGCTGCAAATAGCGGAAAAGACCGCGGAATCCGGCATCTTCGTATTGCTGTGCCCGGTCATAGAGGGCCTTCAGGTTGGCCTGACGAAGGTCACCGCCGGGCATGGCGCCGACGAAGTCGACGTAGGCCGTATCGGCATAAAGCCGCTGAATAAGTTCAGCAACACCTTGGCGACGACTGTAGGTGCGCCATTCTTCAAAATGGCTGATAAAATCATCGATATCGGCTTTCAACGGATCCGCCTCGTCAAGGGAGTCGGAAAAGGCCGGCAAATTCTGCCACAACGTCTCGTCACCCATAAGGCGCAATTCGGCTAAGGCCGTCTCATCAAGGCCGACCAGGGGTGAACGCAAAACGGCGGCCATGGGAAGGTCCTGTTCGGGATTGTCGATACAGCGTAAAAGAGCCAGCATGACCTGGACTTCAACGGCGGCGAAATAGCCGCCTCGCTGCTCGGCATATGACGGGATGCCCCGTTCCTGAAGGGCCTCAATCAATTTATCGGCTTTATTTTTCATCGACCGGACGAGGATGACGATATGGCGATACGATAAGGGTTCTAAGGTCCCGTCTTTTCGGGCCGCCATCTTGCCGCTTTCCAAGAGTTCACGGATGCGGGAAGCCACAAAACGCGCTTCCTGTTCAAAAGCCGTCAGTCCTTCATTGTCACCGGACGTATCGACTAAATCGACTTCCGTCGGGCCGCCCAGCCAAGACGAATCTTCCGGCGCCGTCCGACCGGCGTAGAGCTTCTCTCTTTCACCATAATCCATGCCGGCTGCATCCATCGTCATGGCCCTGGAAAAGACATCGTTTACCGCATCGAGGACAAGGGGTACACTGCGGAAGTTCCGACCCAAGTCGATGCAGCGCTGACGGGCCTCGGCATCACGGCTGAACGTGCGGTATTTATCCATGAACAGTGTCGGATCGGCCAAGCGGAAGCGATAGATGCTCTGCTTGATATCACCTACCATAAAACGATTGTCATCGGACGAAACGAGGCGAGCAATCAATTCCTGTACGCCATTCGTATCCTGATACTCGTCGATGAGGACTTCTTCATACTGACTGCGCAATTCTTCGGCTGCCGCCGAGCGTATCGGATTATCCGGCGTAGCTTCGGGACTGAGCAGGATTTTTAAGCACAGATGTTCAAGATCACTGAAATCGAGCCATCCCTTGTCCCGTTTCGCCGCTGAAAAGGCTTTGGAAAAATCCAAGGTCAGCGTGACCAAACCGTCCATGATCGGCTTCATGGCACGGATTCCGTCCAGCCAGTCTTCCGATGATGCCGAAAAATAGACGGGCTGCAGTGTTTTCGTAACGTCTTTCTTGACACTGTCCCGCAAGGCCTTACACTGCTCCCAAATAGCCTTGTCGTCATCCGATAAGCCGCGCAGCGTCTTTAAGCGAGAAAATTCAACGGCATTGATGCGACATCTCAAATCGTCCCAACGACTTTCGCCGGCAGCCGCTTTTAGCGACTCCTGCTCCGATGAAAATTGATCGCAAGCCGCCGAAAAAGCATCTCGTTGTCTCAGATGATACAAGGCGCGTTCATAAAGGGAAATATCCTTTTTTAGAACTCGCTGCACAAAATCTTTTACCGGCTGTACCCAGGGAAGGTCATCGAGGGTCGTATCCGGGCCGGTTTCATAAGCCAGTGCCGACGCTTTCAGCCAGTGTTCCGGCCAAGCCAAACTGCGGGCATAGGAATACATGCGGCTTACCGTATCCATCAGGACGTCATCGCCGCGGTCACTACCGAACATATCGGCCAAGGGATAGAGAATGGCCGCCCGGTCCTCGTCTTCGTAGTAAGACAAAAAGACGTCCGATAGTACTTGGCGGCGCAGGAGATTCAATTCTTCCTGACCGGCAATGGAAAAGGTCGGGTCCAAGTCGATAGTATAGAAATACTTGCGAATGACGTACTGACAGAAGGAATGAAGTGTCGAAATATGAGCCGACGGCAATAAGGCCAGCTGCCGTTCGATTCGCGGATCCTTCGTCTCTGACAAAGCTTTCATCAGCGCTTGTCCGACACGGTCCCTCATTTCAGCCGCAGCGGCGTTGGTAAAGGTAACGACCAACATTTCCGTAATGTCAATGGGATAGGTCTTATCCAACAGGCGGCGAATCATGCGCTCGACCAGGACGGCCGTCTTCCCCGAACCGGCCGCAGCCGACAGGAGCAAGGTTTGTTTTCGGCTGTCAATGGCCGCCTGCTGTTCATTAGTCCACGCCATGGTCGTCATCTCCTCTGTCAAAAATAGTCCGTATCATGTCATCCGTATCTTCCTTGCCGGCTGCATCGTAGGTATTACCGGCCATCGAAAGGTCGAATCGGCAGACAGCTCGATACGGACAGTACTGACACGGTGTCTGCTGCTTCAGCATGACCGGATGAATGGAAATATCGCCATCACCGATGCCGCCGGCCAAATCCTGAAGCTTCTGTGAAGCCCAAGCCAGGAGGTGACTCCAACCGGCTTCGTCGTAAATCGTTTTCGACTGTTCACTCAAGGTACCGTCTTTCTTCAATCGTAAGTTCAAAAAGTCCGAAAAGCCTTCCATAGAACGGTCCAACTGCTTCATGACGTCACCGTCGTTCAGATAAAACCCGGTCAACTTGCCCTTGGCATCGTACTCCTTCTTTTTATCGGCCTCATCGATACGATATGACAACGACACTTTATCATTGCGGACGTAGCAGTAAAGCACGGCTGCCGGAACGGCACCGTCTCCGATGTTGAGCAGGGCGACAAACATATAGGTCAACAGCTGCAGCTCCAGACCCATAAAAATCTGACTGATATCAAGCTGTTTCCGCCCCGATTTATAGTCTATGACGACGACATACGTACGGTCGTCGCGGCGCAGCATATCGATGCGGTCGATTTGACCGGTAACGACGACGTCGAGGCCATTTTTCAAGGTAAAATGAAGGGCTTCCCAAGGGCTTCCGGGACGGCCGAAGGATTTTTCCAAGCCCGTCATCCGGAATCCCGAAGCTGCGCTGAAAGCACAGAGACGGCGGACCGTGCGAGTCAGCGTTTGGATGAGTCGCTCTTTGATTTGCGAAAAGTAAGCATTCGACATGAGAATGTCGTGCTGGACCTGCGGTGCCAGCTCATCCGTCGCCTGGCGGCATATAGCCGGCACCTCGTCGTCGGGAATGTCCTGCCACTGCTTCTTTTCTCGAAGTAGTTTTTCACCGATAATGCGCAGCGCCCCATGGATGAGCATCCCCAGGTCCGGGGCGGCAAACTGATAGCGCCGCCGTTCTTCAAGATTAAGTCCATAGCGGGAAAAGTACGCAAAAGGGCAGTTCCGATACTGTTCAAATTTCGTAACCGACCCGCGCAAAACACCGTCCGGTGCAAATAAGCGGCGTACGAGGTTCGCCGGCAGTGTCACCGGTAAGTTCGTATGGAAGAGTCCCTGGACAGCCCGTACGGCCTGATGGTGCCAGCCATGCTTAAAGGCCCAGTCATAGAGGGCCCACCACGTATCGTCCACGGCCTGCCCCGCTAAGGCCGGCCGCAGCTGACCGGGCAAGTAATGAAGTCCCGCAGGCAGGGCCAGAACCGGCTTTTCTTCCTGAGAAAAATCCATTGCGTCATCCCGGCGAATGATATTTTCTACATATCCCTTATCACAGAGTTGATGAATCCACGACGACTTTTCCACAGCACTGCCGTCATCGTCGGCTACCATATAGGAAAGGACAAAGCGTTCACGGGCCCGGGTCGCTGCCAAATAGAACAGGAACCGTTCCTGGAAGGAACGAAACCGGCTTCCCGGCCCGAGAACGATGCCGAGATCAGCCAGACTGCGCCGTTCCTTATCACTGAACAGCCCCTCTTCACTGCTGTGCTGCGGAAAAATGCCGTCGTTGACGCCGCATAAAAAGACGACCGGTGCCTGCATCGTATATCCTCGTTCGACTGAGGTAAGGGTTACATGGTCCAAAGTCGGCGGAATGAGGCTGAATTTGAGTGTAGCCAAACCGCCCTCGATAATCTGAGAAAATTCATCGATATCGGTCACATCGTCACCGCAGAAGTCGACGATTTCCGTAAGAAAATCCATGATTCGCTTCCAAACCTGTTCATGCTCTTTTCCGGCTTCGGTCTGCCCTGCCGCTTCATCGTCTTCCTGCCAGCGAGAAAGGGCAGCCGGGACGCCGAGAGTCCGTAGCCATTGGTACAGTAAGGTACACCAATCGCGGAGGCAGTGTACCTCCTGAGATGCCTCCCAAGCCGGCATCAAGATATCCCGCACGGTTTGACAGATGGCTTGAATCCGCTGGAGCTGAACTTCTTCGCGTTCCTCAATAATGGCTTGGCCTTCATGACGACGGCCATAGTTCCACGCCTTTCCACTCAGCCAATGATAGCCTTGTATGCCATAGGCCAGACAATAGTTCTCCAAGTCATCGACATCGCGGCGGCTGATGGGAAAGAGGTCGCTTTTAAGCAGGCGGAACAAGGCCTCATGAGACCAACGGCTGCGAAAAACACTGAGCAGTGCCGAAATGGCCTCGGCGGCCGGATGACTGGTCATGGGACGCCGATAATCGCTGAAACAGGGAATCCCGTAACGGCGAAAGATGCGTTCCATCCGATGGTGGTACATGTCGCTCGACCGAGCCAGGATAAGAAAGTCGCGGAACCGCCGCCCCTTGCGGCACTGGCGGAGGATTTCCCGAGCGATATTTTCTATTTCACCGTCTTTATCCTGACATTCCCAAATAGATAGGGCCGATACCGGATGGGACTGTACCGCCGGAACCACTTGGAAGAAGTCCTCCTGAAAGGCCGTCAAGGTTTTCGGTGGCTGTTCCGGGACGACGGCCGTTTCCAGATGCGGAAAGAGGCGCTGCAAATCGCGGTATACCTCATAGGCCCGATGAAAGAGGGCTGTTTCCCGGCGCTGCTGCAAAAGGTGGTCGGCATCGATGGTCAAGGTAATGGTCAAGCGGTCGGTCACCGCTTCGATTTGTTGTAAAATATTCATCTGCTGTGGCGTAAACCATTGGAACCCATCGACCCAAACGCGGGCGCCCTGCAAAAACGAATCCTTATCGACGGTCTTCGCCAATAGCGTCATGGTATCATCAGCTGATCCAAAATGATCGCTTAGAAAAGCCTGATACATATCATATAATAAAGCCATATCCTGGAGCTTATGGGATAAGGTCGTACTGGAAACAGATTCAGCCGCTTTACGCAGGTCATCCGGGGATACACAGAAAGAGCGGCATTCCCCTAAAAATCGACCGGCCGTATCGGCAAAATTAGGCTGTCTGGCAGCCGTCTGCAAGAGGGAAAAATCTTTTTCGCCCTTGTGAAGCAAGCGCTGTAAAATAATCTTCCGAGCCAACTCTGACAGCGATGCATGAGAAAGTCCTTGCTCTTGAAACACATTGTAGGCCAATCGGGAGAAGCCGACGACCTGTGTTCCCACAAAGCCCTGCCCTTTAGCGTGTTCAGCCAACCGACGTTCAGCGCCGTATGTCGCCTGGTCCGGGACTAGGAGCATCGCCTTTCCGCCCCCTGCTTCCCAGGCCTGCAGCTCTTTAAAACATTGGGATGATTTGCCGCTTCCGGCCTTGCCCATTAAAATGGTAACTGCCATAAAAGTGCCTCCTTACGCCAATCTGATCTATCCCTATTATACCCGATTTCCACTGGAAACGGACTGATAAATTATCGTATCCGCAGACAAACAAATAAAAAAATAGGTTCTATTGAATATTGGCGCCTTATAGACACATTCGATTCATAAGTGCCTCTATTTCATATAAAATAAGACATATCTAATCCTATCCGTTCTCTCAACTACCACCAAGAACCGAAGGCGTATAGATATGTCTCTTACTTATTTATCGAAAGTCTTTCCACTGGGACTAGGCATCGGTGAAAGAAATAGACAGGTAGACCGCAATACCATGAGGACACCCGAGACACTTCGGTCTGAAGCTTCAATGCACTATCATTGTAAGCCAATATATGGGGATGTAATTCGTCAATCCAGCATTCGAGTCAGGTAGACGCTGTAACGTTATTATCACTGCGTCAGCTCCGTTTAAACAATGAATTATCGGACAAGGCCGTTATAGTTTTCATTCATACCTCATTCAAAGAACGAACACGGATATGCGCCCATTGTGAGTTCAGGGATACCTCAGGTCAATCAAATTCACGTTTCATCTAATGGAAAGGACTTAATCGGCTCATATAGCCGAATTCAGTATACAATCAACCTCTTACTATTTTTTATAATTCCCTGTCAAATTGACATAACCATTTATGACATTATCCTCAATAGCCGTCACAAAAGATTCCTTATCCTTTTTCTCTAGTGACTCAATGATTTGCTCATGCTCATGGATAGCGGCAATGGCTCGACCTTCCATTTCACTTCCGATGATTCCAAGCATCAAAGCCTTATTATATAAATTGTCAATGATATTTTTAAATTTGCTATTTTTGTAAATGTCTAAGATGTACTTATGAAAATCCACATCCTCTACCATAAAGGATTGATAATTTTCATCTTCTAGAAATTTCTTTTGCTTCTTTACACTTTCTTTTAGCCATTCAATGTTTTCCTCATTAATCATGTCGAAAGCTCTTTTAGCAGAAAAGGTTTCTATCGCAGCCCTCAATTCATAGATTTCTCGAGTTTCCGTTATTGTAATCGGTTTTACAAAAACACCCTGTTTCGGAAGTACGGTTACAAAATCCTCTAATTCCAATTTTTGAAATGCATTGGTAATGGGAGTCCGACTTATACCAAGTTCATCACTCAAGGCATTGATGCTGATTACCTCGTTCTGTTTAAATTTACCATATAAAATGTCATTTTTTATGATCCGATAAGCTTTCTCGGTGAGAGTTTCTCTTTCTTTTTTCAAAGCATACTCCTAAATAAGTTAGTACTAACATCATAGACAAGTTATCACTACTATTATAACAAATTTATTATCAATATCATAATCAGAAACTATTTTATAAAATCAACCTATTTTCTGTTCAAAACAATGAAACACTGGAAAAAAGACAGCCGCTTTAATAATAAAGCTATACAAGACTTTAATAGAATCGTTGAATCATTCGCAAAAGTTGATCCCTAAATCTAACATTTTAGAGGGGCAATTTATCTCAATACCCCTCTAACGTTAGACCCGGCCACCGCAGCAGCGCCATTACGAGTCCCTAAACAAGATCTAAATTATATTTTTTCGAGCTGCTGCTTGACGGACAGCCGTTAAAAACCTAAGGAGGACTATAGATGGCTAATATTTTTTCTATAATTTTGCTACCGCTTTTCTAATTCTTTCAATAGCTTTTTCAATATTTTCTGTCGACGTCGCATAGGAGAGTCTTAAATGACCTTCACCGTATTCACCAAAGGATTTTCCGTCCAGTACGGCTACATTAGCTTCTTCCAACAAGTAGTCTGCCACTTCTTCTGAACTCATATTGAGTTTGGTAATATTGGGGAAGACGTAGAAGGCGCCTTGTGGAGTTTTACAACTGATTCCGTCAATAGAATTAATCCCGGCAACAATCAAATCTCTTCTCCGCTTAAATTCTGCAACCATCTTATCCACATCATCTTGAGGTCCTTCCAGCGCTTCTTTCAAGGCTCTTTGCGTGAATGCAGCCGTGTTCGAGGTTACGTTGGCAACTAATTTTTCAACTTTTTCGCCAATCAAGGGATGCATGATTCCATATCCGGCACGCCAACCTGTCATGGCATAGGTTTTTGAAAAACCGTCTAGGATGATAGTTTGATCTTTCATTCCTTCAATACTTGCGATAGAGGTCGGTTTCACGCCATAACTAATTCTTTCATAAATTTCATCAGATAAGATATAGATATCTTTGCCTCGAACTAAGTCGGCAATATTCTTCATATCTTCTTCAGTCAGGACTCCGCCCGTAGGATTAGCCGGCGAGTTCAGAACAATTAATTTTGTCTTATCATTGATTTTGCTTTTTAAATCTTCAATATCAACCCGAAAATCATTTTTTTCAACCAATGGCATGGGAACCGCCTTGGCTCCGGTAAAACGAATTAAGGATTCATAGATAGGATAACCCGGATTGGGATAAATGACTTCATCGCCCGGATTGACCAGCGCCATAAAGGTATAAAACATGATGGGTTTCCCGCCGGGAACGATAATGACTTCCTCCGCATTGGTGTCGATATTTTTAGTTTTTTTAGCATATTCTGCAATGGCTTCTCTGACATCCATCATCCCGGCATTAGGCGTGTAATGGGTGTAACCATCTTTCAGAGCTTGTCTACCGGCTTCTACGATGTTTTGCGGAGTGGCAAAATCGGGCTCGCCAATTTGAAGGTGGATAATATCAGCACCCTTAGCCTCTAATTTTCTACACTTAGCCAAGACTTCAAAGGCTTTTTCTGTTCCAATGTTATTCATCCTATCTGCAAATTTAAAATTTTTCATGATATCCTCCTATGCACTCTTATAGATTTGCGTATCTAATTCTCCCTCTGATTTTGCAACCATGACCGATGTAGCTGCATCGCCGACGATATTGAGCGGTGTCAAAACCATTTCTACCGGTTTATTGATGGCTAATATCAGTGAATAGGTTAACAAAGCCGTATCATTGGTAAAACCTAACCCATTTACAACGGTAAACAGTAATACGGTTCCTGCTGCGGGGATTGAAGGTGTTCCGGCAGCGGCCAGCATGGATAGGAGCCCCATGAGTGCTACTTGTCCCAAAGTTACATGGTAGCCCGACACGGTAGCAATAAATATCGTTCCGATAATATGCATTATGCTTGTGCCATTCATGTTGATTGTCATTCCGAGAGGAAGAACAAAGTTTGCAATTTCACCGCTGACACCAAACTTTTCCTGGTTGATTTTTATATTCAAGGGAAGGGCTGGTGCACTAGCAGCCGCTGAAAAGGCGATCAAAACCGGTTGGATCAGTTCTTTCATGAACTTCTTTGGATTGAGTTTTGTAACTGCAGCAATGATGACCGGATATGCAACAAGCAAGAAGAAAATCAACGTCACGATTGTTACGGATATGTAAGTCAGGACCGGTCTGATTTGATCAAAACCATAGAGAGCAAAGGCCCGAACAATCAAAGCAAAGATTGCATAGGGTGCCATCTTATTCATCAAAACATCCAGACAAATTGCAACGATTTCATTTAAATCTTCAATTAATTTTTTAAGGTTGCAACTTTGGATCCCAAAAATCCGATAGATACACCAATGACTACAGCGATAAATACCACTGCAAAGATAGATTGGTTACTGCTGAATGCAAAAACTGCATTTTCCGGTACAAACGCTAAAATGGTAGCCAAGGGATTCGCAGTTTCTACCAACTGCACATCTGAAGCACTTCCTGCGGTTAAACCTGCTCCGAATTGGAAAATTCCAGTCTGTACGGCAAACATCCCTACGCTGCCGGCAATGACAGCGGCACAGACATATAACCCCATAAAGGTGAATACTGTTTTAAAAGCGATTCTTCCCAGTTTCTTTAAGTCCGTGATACTGCTCATGGCCAGGGCCAGAGAGGTAAATACCAGTGGAATAATGGACAGCTGCAAGCCCTTAAGAAAAACTTGGCCTACTAAAAACAATATCCCAAGCCCGCTGGCACCAGGCTCCCTTATATCTACGAAAAAGATTGCATCGATGATGTCCCAAATAGCAGCATTTCCAGTGTTGTTCAAATGGACCTTTAGGAGCATTACGCCAATACCTACTATAAAAGCAGATATTAGCGCGATGCTCATTTTTTTGATCATAGAAGATTCTTTATTTTTTCCCATATGAGCCTCTCAATTTCACTTACAGCTTGGCAACTTCCTGAGCGATTTCAAGGAATTTATCAATGTCTTCCAAAGAATTGCAGTGCAGCGGCGAGACTCGAAGGACCCCGTCTTTAATCGAGAACGATTCGAGCATACGTTTCGCATACTCACTGGTTTCTAACCGCGGAGCAACAATAACGCCTCTTTTTTCGAGTTCTTTAGCCGCATCAGCACAGGGCAAATTCTTAAAGCCAACACCGACAATCAAATCTCTGGAAGTCAAATCTTTATTATCAATAAATACAACCACGTTATCTTGATGTCTAAGGCCTTTTATTTTGTCCGTACCTTCCAGAAGTCTATAGAGCAGTGCTCTTTCTTGAAGTTTAATCCGTTTAATCCCTTCTTCAAATAGAGCCTTTCGATCTGTCTGATCCGTAAATTTCGATCCAATCCAAGCAACATAGTCAACAATAGCGGTCATGGATGCAAACTGTGCCGGAGTCGGAGTTCCCAGTGCCCATACTTTTTCATCCTTATGAATCAATTTAATATGTCTTAAATGCGAAACTCGGTCCGATACCCAGCCAATACCCGAACCTCTGCAGCCAAAGAACTTATAGGGTCCGATATTTAAGCCATCGATTTTCAACCGATCGATATCGATTCGGCCATGAGGAGCGTGTTGAACGGCGTCTACAACAATATATAAATCCGGTTTAATCTTTCTGGCTTCTTTAACAATTTCTTCGATATCAAAAATTGCGCCCGTTAAGTTTGATGCATGCATGATGCTCAAGAGGACCGTATTTTTATCGATTAATTTTGCGACTTCTTTGGGATCAACCTTACCTGTTTCTTGGTTGCTTTGAGCCACTCTTAATTCTCGTCCCGTTTTATCAGCAAAGTATGCCGCCGCGTCAAAAGCTGACGGATGTTCCAGGACACTCGTTACAATATTATCGCCTTCAATCGATTCTGCGATGGTTCCAACGATATTAAACATAACCTGCGATGCGGTAAGGCCCGTAAGAAGAGATCCTTCCTGTGTGTTGAAGACAATCCGGATATCCCGTTGCCCATTTGCCATATGTTCCTGGAGTTTCAAGCTCATATTGTGAGTTCTTTCCGGGCAGTCAGGAAATGCTTCCAGTTTTCCTTGAATTTCAACAGCAGATTTTAATCTAAAAGCGCCACCGGCATTATCAAAGAAGAGTCGTTTCCCAAAAATCGGATCTTCATCAACATAGTAAAATTTATCTTTAACTTCTTTAATCATTTCATCAGAAAAAGCCAAGCCATTCGGGTATTCGTTCATGATAATTCTTCCTTTCTTTTATAAAACAACGTTGCCATCTACCAGAATCTTCACTCCATCAACGCTCATATGCGGATTTTTGATGATGAGATCCAGATGATATTTACTTTTAACCTTTCCACCAAAGCCAATATTATCGCCTGCTCCAAAATGTAAGGTCCCATAGCAGCCTTCATCTTCAAGCATCTTTCCAATCAGAGCACATTCATCATTTAAACCGATGCCAATTTCTCCAATATTATATACATTGGGGTCGTTGGCTTCTTCCCAAATTTTTTTAAGGATTTCTGCTTCTTTTCCGCCTTCAACTTTTGTGACCAGACTATTTTCAACAGTAAGTTTAATCGGTTCTTTAATTACTCCGAGTAAAGGATGAGGAATACTTCCATCAACCACGATAATTCCATTTCCCGTATTTTCTACGGCACAGGTTGCACACTCGATATCCGGCGGAGATGATGAAGAATTCTTCTTTAAGCTCCTGCCGTACTGCGGATTAGGTGCTCTGTCAGCGATAGAACAAGTAAAGTTTGTCCCATTCTTGCTAGTAACCGTACAAGTTTTCTTACCTTCTAAAACTTCAGCAATCTTTGTGCAAGTTTCGCCGATTTTTTCAAAATCAGCAAACAGTCCGCCAGATTTAAGCATATCAACATCATAGTCTGCCATATTTACAAATCTGGCTCCGGCTTCTACTGCTTTTCGTCTTGCATTTGAATGGAAAAGAGAGAACTTAGTAGCACCAAAGATTACATCGGCTTCAAGCATGGCTGCCGCAATGAGATCCGTCGGTTCTTGCCCATGCATATTTCTTTCATCCATCAATAATAATGATTTGTTCTTAAAATCCTTTGCAGCATCATATAAAGCTTTTGCCGCTTCATAGCTCGTAGGATCCGTAACGATAGCGATCTTTTCGTCCTTACCACAATTCGAACACGTCGTAAGAAGAACTTCCGCTCCTTTTAAAATTTCCATATTGCCTCCTTATCTTGAATCCTATTTACATTCTTCTTGCATGCAAGTTTAATTCATGGTTAAAGTATAAGGCAATTATGTTATTTTGTCAAATACTTTTTCCAATAAAAGAATAGGGTATTATAAAATATAATTAAAATTCGCATTAATAACTTCTATTTTAGTCATCAATATAGTCTCCGACATCTGTCCCTGTCCGTAAAGTCCCTTTCGCTAAGTCAATTCAATTAGAGATGAAGCGTCAGATAAGGCCGCTGTGTTTTTTCATTCGTCCCTTATCAAAAGGACAAATATGGCCCCATATAGCAAATCATAATTTCCAGAAAGTTTTCCTTGAGTTGGCAATTCACTACCCACATCAGAAACAAGGACCTTAAACACTACCGTTTTATGGTCATAACACGATAGTAAAATTTTTCTATCCCAATTTTCCAACCTCAACCTACTCACTTGCATTTTTTATCATATGCCATTGTCAGATTGTTCATTCATCTAATAAAAAAGATTTTGCTGTGAACGTCCTCTTATCCCTAACAAAAAAATGGACGAGAGCAAGAAAAACTCACTCACGTCCATTCGCGGTGGATGATTTAGTTGGCACCCCACCATTTGACAAAGAGCAAAAAAGGGACTGCTGCCGCTGCAGCAATCCCTTATCGGTCATACAAAAACTATTCAATTAATGAAAAACAGCGCAGGCGGTCTTCAAGAAAGGCAGATGTTTGCCAATCCCCGTCCGCGACGGTTGAATCCATCGGAGATCATACGGTTCAAAGACGACTTTACGGTAAGCTTCAAGATCAAGGGGTGTCCCATCCCAGTCAGAATGAATGGCACCATTCTGCTTGATCAGGATGTCATAGAGGATATCGTAATTCTTTCCGTCTTTTTCATCCCGTTCAATGACCGTACTGTATGGCAGGGTCTTATGATAGGTCAATTCCATCCCTTGATAATCGAAATGAAAACCGCAGCGCATACGGCAACCGTCTAAGCCTGTATACTCGGCAATATTTTTTAAGTCGTGAAGAATCTGATCATTTTCTTCTTCGTACAAGTTTTCCGGCGTCGTTTCCGTATAGTCAAAACGGAACTGAATCGACGCGCCTTCGAGTTTAATAAACCGTTCCAAATACGGTTTTATCTGATCGACGGGGTACTTCTTATACAGGACGCAGTTAATGCGGAAAGGAACGGCCAATCGCGTCAGAAGCTGATCATTCGATTCTTCCACATAATGCTGCATATGACGAGAAACGTTGATGCACGTAATTTTATGACGATTCCGCTGTGTAAAAGCGACGATATCGTCTTCCGTCTGTGTTTCAAAAACCGGAAGGGTGGTGTTGATATAGACCTTATGTGTCACGGGAATGCAGTCCAGCATGCGCTGCAGTGATTCCATATCAGCAAAAGGTTCGCCTCCTGTAAAAACAAAATCACAAGAAGGCGTAATGCTGTCCATCAAGCGAATACTCCGGCAGATGGCTTCTTCCGAAAAACCGGTCATGTCTTCGTATTCAGCCTTATTGATACAAAAAGGACAATGATTATGGCAATTGTAAGGCACAAAAATGGTAACCGTAGCGCCCCCATTGCGCGTTTTATATGGGTAGGCCACACGTGGCACTGTCGTTGCAGCCATACTGATTGTAGTTTGCATTCTTTTTCGCCTCGAATCATGGATAAGATCCCAAGCTGTTCCCACACTGCTGCAATTGAAAAGGAAAGATTTTTTCATTTCACAACAGACAATCTTGTGACCCGAATGTAGTATCCATGCCTATTGTACCATAAAAGTCTATTTCTGCAAATGCATGTAGTATATTCCCGTTTCGCATGATTTTTATACCAAACAATTCACATCGAAGAACATTTTACATTTGCGCAAGAGAAACGACTTCGTCCTCAGTCCAAGGCCTGGCTGATATCACCGGCCGTCTTGACCACAGCCTGAATCGTGGTCTCCCGATTCGCATCTGCCACTCGTTCGGCCGGTCCGGAAACACTGATGGCCGCGATGATGCGACCGCTGCGAAAGATGGGTGCCGCCACACAGGCCATGCCGAGCTCGACTTCCTCCCGTTCGATGGCATAGCCGCGATTGCGGATTTCGTCCAAAGCCGGCAAGAGTTCTTTCCAGTCAGTAACGGTATATTCCGTAAATTTTTTCAAGGTACAGCCCGTATAAGCCTTTCGATAGTCCTCTGAAAAGGCCAGTAAACACTTGCCCGATGCCGAGCAGTAGGCCGGGCGGACGGCGCCGATAGGCGGTGCCGTATCGATTGTCCGGGGAGACTTAATCTTTTCCAAGATGATGTGCTGCGGATAGGAGGCGCCATTATGGGCAAATGTCGTGATATGGACGCCTTCATTGCATTGCAGGGACAAGGCCTTGGCATACGGATAGGCCACTTTATGAAATTTATCCTTTTCGCGAAACAGCATTCCCAAGGCGTACGCCTGCAATCCAAGCCAGTACTTGCCCGTTTCTTCATCCTTTTGAATAAATCCGCGGTGTTCCAGCGTCTCCAGCGTACGGCTTACCGTACTTTTATGGAGTTCCATGACTTTGCTGATACGCGTTACACTGAGGGGCCGCTCTTCCTTTAAAAAGAGCTGTAAAACGGCTAAGGCCCGGTCAATGGATTCAATCATAAGCGCTCCCCCGATCCGGCATCATCACGACGCCAAGAATAATAATCTCATTATATGGGATGCACACATAATGTCAAGAAAAAAAGCCTTCAGAAGAAATATCAGTGGCTGACAGCTTCACTTGCAACTTGCTGTAGCCGATTGTGTTCATAAAGGCACTGCGACAATCTCCGAATCAAGACATCGCATTCCAAATTGCAGCTCCAGCTCTTGGGGATGGCCTTATCACCAAAGATGGTCCCCATAATGTTCCCGCAGATAGCCCCGCAGGTATCGCTGTCGCCGTCCTGGTTGCAGGCCATGAGGACCGCTTCTTTCAAGGTTCCCGTCTTGAGTACGCAGTAAATGGACAAAGCCAAGGCCTCATCGGCTTTTTTCCCGAGACCTATTTTCTTCATAGACCGGACGGGATTACGATCCGTAACCGCTTCATCAATGGATCGCAGGAGCAATTTCAAAAGACGCGTCCCCTCCGGCTCACGCTGCAGAATATGGAGGGCCCCGCCGAGAGCCGTACTGATATCCTTGCCCACTGCCAAAGAAGCGATGATGGCGCTTATCGTCGCCGTCGACAGAAATGCTTTGGGATTGCCGTGTGTCAGACTGGCAGCCTGAGAGCCGACAAAAAAGGCCTTCTCCGGATCGCCTTCATAAAAGAGCCCGATAGGAGCTGCCCGCATGACCGTACTGTTTCCGCTGCTGTGATTAATGGTTTCATCACGGGACAATTTTTTTCCTGACGCCAAGGCCGTCAAACAGGTTTTCCCGGGAGAGCGGCGGGCAAATAAAGCCTGTTCTCCCATTATGTCGTATTCCAGTGCGACTTCATGGGACTGACGATTCATCCATTTTTCCTGTTCCGGGCGGATGATGCGTTCCGTCTGCGTATAGTACCAGCGCATATAAGAACGGTATAAGCCTTCCGTCGGTTCCAGTCCGTCGTGGTCGGCCCAAAGCATCCCGTCTGCCGTAAATAAGGCCAACTGTGTATCGTCGGAAATGATACTCTTATTGCCGTTCTTGGCTGACTTTAAAACGGTGCGCAGCCCATAAGGTCCGTACTTCTTATGAATCGTCTTTAAATCGTCTTTGCCAATGACAAACCCTAAAGCATCACCGACAGCACCGCCCAACATACAACCCATAAATCGATTCAATCCATTCATGCAGCTCACTGCTGCTAAAACACAGAATATCGGATTTCTTTTGTCCTATAACAAGATGTTCGCAACGGAGACGGACTTCTTCCCCTATGCAGTTGTTCTCCCAGAAGCGAAAAGGCTTACCAAACCTTATCCGGACGTATTCTTCCTATCTATGTCTGCAGAGGCAGCAGCAGTTGTCCCACCTTTCTCAATTTGTAAAGTAACACTCCGCTCAAGGGCCTCTGCCTGTGCTTGAGCATTGCTCATATGGAATAAAAAAAGTTGCTCCGATGTTCCATATGCCGTGCCAAAACGCTGCCCTCTTCACAGAGGACCTCGTCCGTTACCCGTTCTACTCACAATCTTTACAACTTCATATAAATAGTATATAATTACAAATTTATACTTACATTATACAGGTTCTGAGAGAATTTTGCAAATAAAAAGGATGACCAATACAAAAATTTTGGTCATCCTTTTGTCTTTTATTGTAAAAAATTATTTACCGGCCATGGAGAGGTTATTCATTCCATCAAGACCCTCGACAGCCTTCTTGATCGTCCCTGCCAATCCCTTCATCTTGCTTTCAGCAATGGAGCAAATGCCCAGGCGCACGCCTTCAGCTAAGGGAACGGCAAAAATAAGATCATCTTGAAGGGCCTGACAAAGAGCAGTCGACTGATTTGTCGGTACCGAAATGAAGAAGCCGCCTTGATAGGGAACGTGCTGCAGACCGCAGCGTCGGGCTTCCTCAACGAAGATGGCTCCGCGGCTGTGAAGCTTATCGGCAAAAGCCAGGCGTTCGGCATCGAGGCGGGCTTTCAAATCCCGATCACTGCGAATTTCCGTCAGCAGCGTCATAGCCGCCCGGTTGACATTGGACCAGGCTGTCCGGGCTGAGTACTTTCCGAGGTCGGCAAATTCATCGATAACAGCCTTGCTGGACGACACGCCGATAAGGGCTCCGGCCCGCTGACCGTACAGTGTATAGCCTTTCGACATGCTGAAAGCAAACATCGAAAAGATATGGGCCGGGAGGTTCGAGAACTGCTTCATAAAGGAGCGCACTTTATTCTTTTCACCGGCATAGGCAATGTAGGCGATATCAACGAGCAGACTCAGTCGTTTTCCGCTCTTTTCATGGAAACGACAGACGTCGAGAACCTGATTCCATTCTTCATCGGACAAGGCAAAGCCCGTCGGGTTATTAGCCGGCGTGTTGAGAATGATCAGCAGCGAGTCTTGTTTTTCAAAGGCCTGTGATACAGCTTCTGAAAAAGCAGAAATATTAAAATGCCCTTCTGAATCAATCATGGAAAAAGGCCGGAGCCGACGGCCGATTTCCTGGCACAAGGCATCGTAAATATTCCAGCGCCAGTTCGTCGTAAGGACGACGTCACCCACTTCAGAATAGTTGGCGATAGCAATGTGAATCGCTCCGGTACCGCCTGCCGTTGCCACGGCATCGGCATACCCTTGCGGACGGCAGTCTTCAAAGGCTTCGTCGATAGCACCCTTACGGTAAGATTCTAAGCCCAAAGGCGGCGCATAGGTGATAAAATCGCGCATTGGCAAGGCGCGGTAGATTTCTTCTACGACGGGCAGACAGGCCAGTTTCTCATCATCACCGGCATAACAGCCGATAGCCGCATTCACGACGCGCTCTGCCCCATACCGAGCGGCCGCTTCCCGGGCTGCGGCACTGGCAGAAAATACGACGTCGCGCAAAACCTTTCCTTCTCTACTTGCTGCTGCCATAATCGTCATAGTAAAAACCCCTCTCTCTATCCATTACCTTTTAACACATCTAAAGGTTCCAACGCTCTGCATTATAGCACCGGAAGGGCTATTTTTATATAGAAAAGGGCGCAAAATACTGTATACACACGAAGTATATTGTATACAGTATCTCTAAGGGCCGACAAGAGCTTTTTTCTGACCGTCATCGGCATAAAAATCGGCTTCCTTGATTCCCTTCACCGCCAAGAGCTCACTGATGATTTCCGGCGCATCCACATGGGACAGGGCCGTCAATTCCAACTCTATTTCCGAAAGGGGAGCCTCGTCGTCACTGTAATTGTGAAACTTTTTAATATGGAGCTGATGGTCGCTGACAAAATGGGACAACCTCCGGGCTTGACCGATATTGTTTTTCATGACGACATGCATGATGTATTTTTTCCGGAACTGCCCTTCCAGGCGGGCATCTAAGCGGACGAAGACGGTCAGGACTAAGAAAATAAGAGCTGTCGCTACAATCGCTACCACCAGATAGCCGGCACCGACGACAAGGCCTATAGCCGATACGGCCCAAATGCCGGCTGCCGTTGTAAGCCCGCGGACACTGCGTTCTTTCTGATTCGCTAAAATCGTCCCGGCACCGATAAAGCCGACCCCCGATACGACCTGGGCGGCAATACGCCCGGGATCGGCATTGCGGTAGCCGAACTCAAAAAAATACTCCATGGCGACATTGATTGAAATAATCATACACAGACAAGAACCGACGCACACCAGCGTATGGGTTCGAAGCCCGGCCGACTTACTTTGGGATTGCCGTTCATAACCGATGATGGCCCCCAGGATAAGGGAGATGACCAATCGGATAATGCTGTCTTCTGTAGAAATCATAGATACTTCACTTCTTTCAAAACATTATTTTTATCTGTCAATACCTCATAACTATGGTATGATGAGTCCATAGAAACATAAATATTGTCATCCTGTCCTTCATTCATCATAGGATGAGGCCTCACGCCGATGGCATCAAACCAAAAGGATGTGACTCGCTCCGGAATCAGGGCAAAGTCACCCTGATCGGATACGGGCAGTAAAGAAGCCACCGAGGGGCAGCACAGGCTTCTTCCAACAGTGTATCATATCTAGGTTCCCTCGTCAGGCCTATTCAAAATCCGAAAAGAAAGTTATTTTCAGAATATTTTTTACATCCGTTAAGAAAACGTTATAATATCACTATAGTATATAGAAGCAGTTTGAAACAAGCGCTTCATTTTTACTGCCGAGAAGAAAGAAGGTCATGAACTATGAATCGACTCATTTATTTCGATAACCTGCGCAGTTTATCGATTATATTGACCCTGGCTGCCCTATTGCTGCCATTGGGAACCGTCTTTTATGAAGAAAGCACGACCATTGCCATTGCCGTCATCTTTTTTATCAGTGCCTATTTCGGAGCCTCAAAACTTCGGATACGTACGATTACATTCTTTCTCAAAGATCGATGGCACCGCTTGGGTCTGCCCCTCATCGTACTGGCCCTCTTTGGCATTGAAGAAAAAATAGTGACCGGCACCCTCCCTATCTTCTCTTGGGCCTTGGCCTGGCTGCTGTTATTATTTGCCTTATTGAGCCTGGTAAAACGGGGAGCTCACAGTTTCCTGCAGCAGCGAAAGCTCGCGCCTCCTTCCATTCCTTTTCTGACGTTATTTTTTCTCTTATTAGCAGCGGCCTTATACGGCTGTCGCCTCTTCCTGCCGCAGTCGCTGATCATTCCCTTCATCGCGGTCATCCGGCCCGACTGGCTGATTCTGTCCACATTTTCCTTTGTTTTAGGAGTTCAAGCCTTTCGCAGCCGCTGGTTTACAGCCAATGGATACCAGCCTTCACGGGGAATATTCATCGCCTTTATCGTCATCCTGATTGGCAATAGTCTGATGCTGGCCGGTACGATTCCGACAAATTCCTGGATGACAGCCTTCTTATCCGCGGCCCTTCCCATAACAGCCATGTTGGGACTGACAGCCTTCTTTCATCGGTATTTCAACGGCCATCGCCCGTGGTCTCATACCCTTCATCGACTGGGCTACGGCTTGTTCTTCATCAGCGAACCGATTATCCTTCATACAGCCTGGTTTCTCCATCCCCTGGCGGCTGCCTCGTGGTTGAAAACCTTATTGACCGTCCTCATCCTGGTCGTTTACAGTTATCTCCTTTGCCGATACGCACTGCTCCATCTATCATGCTTTAAAAGCAAGGGTTAATTCGCATAATTACTAGCCCGCACAGACCATCTATGCTATTATATATCGTAAAGTTTATTTTTTTAGTCACCCTAAGGAGAGTGCCTCATTGGATACGCTATTACAACTCATGGAATCGTATGGCTATATCGCCCTTTTCGTCGCTATGGTCTTAGAAAATGCCAACATCCCCATTCCCAGTGAAGTCGTACTGGGTTTCGCCGGGTTTCTCATTTCTCAGCAAATTTTCTCTTTTTGGACGACCTTCATCGTCGCCTGTCTGGCCGGCCTCGTCGGCTCTGTCTTAAGCTACTGGCTCGGCTCGTACGGCGGCCGTCCCCTGCTCTTAAAATACGGCAAGTACATCTTCTTTAACGAGCACAAATTCCAAATGGCAGAAAACATGTTCAATAAGTACGGCGGTGCTGCCGTCCTCATTTGCCGCTGCCTGCCCGGCGTCCGGACCTTTATCTCGTTCCCGGCCGGTATCGCTCGCTATCCCTTCTGGAAATTCACGATTTTCACCATCATCGGCACCATCCCCTGGACGCTGCTCCTGGTATGGGCCGGCTCGCTCCTCGGCAGTCATTGGCGCGATCTCATCCAGTACAACCACATCTTCCTCATCGTCATCGCCGTCGTCTGCGTCATCGCAGCGGTCGTCTATTTCTGGCATAAGCGCCGCCGGAGAAATGCCGCATGAAACAATGGCTATATGACAATCGCTACGGCCTCATCGTCGCCTTGGTGGCAGCAATCATTTTGCTGCCATTTTTAGGTGCAGTACCTCTCATGGATCCGGACGAACCCGTATACGGGGAAACGGCCAGAGAAATGCTGGCTGCCGGGGACTGGCTCTCGCCCCGCATATTCGGCAATTATTGGTATGATAAGCCGCCTTTCTTTTACTGGCTGGAAATGATTTCATACAGTCTATTCGGAGCTACGGACTTCGCCTCCCGTCTGCCCAGCGCCCTGGCTGCCATGGCAACGACGATCTACGTCTATGCAGCCGGTCGCGACATTTTCAATAAGCCAATTGCCGCCTTATCGGCGCTGCTCTTGGTAACAAGCTTCGGTTTCATGTATATCGGCAAGGCTGCCGTCACCGACATGACCCTGGTCCTGACCTTGACCGTCGCCATGATGTCCTTTTACCGGAAAAAGTATTATACGGCTTATCTTTTCTGCGGCCTGTCGCTGTTGGTCAAAGGCCCCGTAGGATACGCCTTTCCGGCCCTCATCATGCTGATTTATATCGCCTGGACCCGCCAATGGACGCTGCTTAAAGAAATGAAGATTCCTCAAGGAATTCTCTTAGCCTTTGCCGTCGGACTGCCTTGGTACGTCCTCATGTACAAGGTTCATGGTGAAGTCTTCGTAGACACCTTCATCGGCTATCACAACCTCACCCGTTTTGCCGCCCCGGAACACCCCGGTCAGAACAGCCTGGTTTTCTTTATTCCGGTCTTATTGGCTGCTATGATGCCTTGGACGATCTATCTCGTCCCGGCCCTCCGGCGGCTGTTTAAAAAGAGGGACCCCTTTCGCGACGCGCTCCAATTCTGTCTCGTATGGGCCGGGTTCATCTTCCTCTTTTTCTCCCTTTCAAAGACCCAGCTCGTCACCTATATCGCCCCCATGTTTCCGCCGACGGCGTATCTCATCGGCTGGTATTGGTATCGGTCTTATATTGAACGCAGCTTCCCCCGTGCCCTTCTGGCCGCCTCCTATGTCTTGGGCCTCTTGCTGCTCGCCTGCAACGCCCTTCCCTTAAGCCCCGGCGCCGAATTCTTCCGCCCGGCCATCGTCGGGGTATCGATTGGCCTTGCCGCCGCCCTCTTTCTGCCGACGTACTTTTTATGGCACCGACGCTTCCGAGCATCCTTTATTGTCGCCGCAGTCACCATGATTTGCTTCTCCTGGGGCATTTTCGGACACGTAATCCCCCATCTCAAAAGCTATGTCACGTCTTATGATACAGCCCAAATCCTGCCTGACGTCTACGACGGCCACTCCCAATTATACGTTGAAAAATTTCTCCGCCCGGGCATTACGTACTACAGCGGGATGTACGGGGAAGAATGGGACCCTGTAAAAAATCTGGAACTGGAATCCCTGCTTACGCAGAACGATAAGATTTTCCTCATCATGACTAAAGCGACCTTCCATAAACTGGCCCGCTCAAAACCGTTGATCGACCACTTCGGCATTGCCGGAGAAACGCCGTCACAAGTCATCCTTATCAATCATCCTTAGGAGGTACTCATGAAACAGTCATCCCTGCTCACGCTCGTCTTTGCAGCAACCTTTCTGTTTCTGGCTGCCGGGATATCGACACTGGCCGTCACCGACCCGGTCGAATCCAATTACGCCCTGACAGCCCTCGAGATGGTCCGCAGCGGCAACTGGATTTCGCCGCAGATTTACGGCACCTATTGGTACGACAAGCCTATTTTTCTCTACTGGCTCCTGAGCCTGTCCTACAGCATCTTCGGAGCCACGGACTTTGCGTCCCGCCTGCCGGCCGTCCTATTCGGGGCCATGTCCTGCACACTGGCCGCCTGGTTCGCCCTGCGGCAAACCGGACGGACGGCAACGGCCCTTCTCTTTTCAGCCATGACGGCGACGTCCTTGGTATTTTGGCTCATCAGCCGATCCGTCATCACCGATCAGCCCCTCTATTTCTTTAGCGGAGCCACCTTATTTTTTGCGTATATCGGCCTGACAGAAGCCAAAAAGAACTACGTGATCGCCGCCTACGTCATGGCTGCCGGCGCAGTTCTCACCAAGGGTCCCGTCGGTCTCGTCCTGCCCGGTTTATTTCTCCTGATTTTTGCTCTTGTTCAGCGCAAGACAGCCTACGCTAAGCGTCTCTTCCCACCGGTCGGCATCATCCTCTTCCTGCTGCTCTGTCTGAGCTGGTACGGTTCGATGTACAGTATACACGGAAAGGATTTCATCGACGGTTTCTTGGGCTTTAACAACGTCACACGGGCCACCGTATCGGAACATCCGGAATACGACGTCTGGTACTACTATCTGGTCCTCGTCCCGGTCAGTCTCCTGCCCTGGACCGGTCCCTGCCTGTACGGCCTATGGAAGCGCCGCCGTCATGACGATACCTACGTCTTCATGGCCATTTGGGCTGTCGGGACGATTTTATGCTACAGCCTCGCGGCCACAAAATACCCGACCTATGCCTATATCGCCAATTGGCCTTTACTCTATCTCGGTGCTTGGGCCATCGATTCTTTCCACGAAAGAGACAGTCATCGTCTGTGGCTCACGGTCATCATTCCGACGCTGCTTTTCGGTCTGCTTTTTGCCTCCTTGACCTTCTTTACCGACAAAGCCCCCTTCCCCGTCGACAGCCTCATGATGCTGACCGTCTTCATCACCGTCATGGCCGTCCTGATCCTCATCGCCTGGTGGCAAAAGGCTTACATCGCCCTGCCGATTCTCATCACGGCGCTGACAGCCGTCACCTACCTCATGGTAACCTTCCAGGTTTTGACCCCCTTTTATCAGTACCGTTCAGCCAAAAATCTGATTACGGCAAACATCTCGGGGCAGGCCTACTTCTTTGAAGAATACCGGACCTCTTATCCTTATTACACAGGGAAAACAGCCATCTGGACAGCGCCGTCATCATACGATGAAAATGCCCGTCTTAAGCGCGATGAAGTCTGGTCTAAAAAGCATCTCTACCCGACAGAAGAAGAAGCTTCGGTCATCAACCGACTGAAAACCCATCAGGCTCTGACCATCATAGTTCCCAAGAGCCGCTACCGAGATTATCTGGCATCGGACTTCTTCCCCTTGACTCATGAAACGGGCCAAGTCGGCTCGTACTATATCTTTACGCCGGCACCATAGCCAAAAAGGAGTATCATGAAAAATCTTATCCAGTCACTTTGCGCTTACCATGAACCGGACGTCTTCAACCCCTGGTCAGACTACGACGAACAGTGCGACATCGGTCCGGAAGCGCCGGATATCCGCTGCCGTCAGCTTCAGGATTACTTGGAACCCCGCCTGAGCCGCGCCCGCATTTTACTCATTGCCGAAGCTGCCGGTTACCAGGGCTGCCGCTTTACGGGAATTCCCATCACCTGTGAACGGATGCTCCTCGATGAGCATAAACAGATATCCTCAACCATCATCCTCGGCCGTCGCGGCGAGCGCACGAGCCGTCCGGACTGCCCTTTCATGACCAGTCGTCCTCAGCAGGAAAAGGGCATGAACGAGCCGACCGACACCTACGTTTGGGGCGCCGTCGTCGACAATGGGATTGATCCCCAGGATGTGCTGCTGTGGAATATCTTCCCCTTCCATCCTCATAAAAAGTCGCCCTTCTCCAACCGCACACCGAGCGATACCGAACTGGCGGCCGGTCTTTCTTATGCTACATCCTTGCTCAGCCTCTGCCGGCCGGACATCCGCGTTGCTGCCATCGGCCGAAAGTCGGCAGAAACGTTGGAAGCCTCCGGCATTCCGGCAGTCGCCATGCGTCATCCGGCCAATGGCGGCGCCTCTCTCTTTAGAAATCAGTTTTCACGTTTCTCTCTTTAATATCTTTTAAAAATAACGATAAATTCGATTTTTACATTAAAATTATCGGTATTTTCGTTCGTTTATTCAAAAAAGTCATTGCATCGTCCCTATAAATCGTCTATAATCATAAGTGCACCACAGTATCCACGAGCCCTCTCTCATACAGTGACGGCTCGTTTTTATATACGCAAAGGGGGACTTGGCTATGAATAAGAAAATGCGTGATCTGCCAGAGCCGCAAGGCCTGTATGATCCGTCATACGAACACGATGCCTGCGGCATCGGCATCGTTGCCAATATAAAAGGGATAAAATCATACAGCATCATCGACGACGCCCTTACGATTTTAGAAAATCTCCGCCATCGCGGCGCCGAAGGAGCCGATGCCAACAGCGGTGATGGCGCCGGTATCTTAGTTCAGATACCGCACCAATTCTTCTGCCGCGAATGTGACGTTCTCGGCTTTTCGTTACCCGACGAGGGCGACTATGGCGTCGGCATGATTTTTGCACATCGTTATAAAACATTTCGTAAGGAACAAATGGATGCCTTTGAAGACATCGTCCGTGTCGAAGGCCTTTCTATTCTCGGTTGGCGCGACGTCCCTGTCGACGAAAGCCTGATCGGCAATATCGCAAAAAAAACGTGTCCCCATTTTCTGCAAGTCTTTATTCGCAAAGACCCGGCCATGAAGACCCAGATGGACTTCGAACGGAAACTATACGTCATCCGAAAATTAGCCGAAAAAGCCATCGTTCCCAAAAGTCAGGAACAGGGAACGGATTTCTATATTGCCAGCCTGTCGTCGAAGACCATCGTCTATAAAGGCATGCTGACATCGGTGCAGCTGCGCCACTTCTTCCTCGATTTGTCGGACCTGGACTTCATCACATCCATGGCCCTCATCCACTCGCGCTTCAGCACCAATACCTTCCCCAGCTGGGCCAGAGCTCATCCGAACCGCTATATCGTCCACAACGGAGAAATCAACACAATCCAGGGCAACATCAACTGGCTCAATGCCCGCGAAGGCAAATCGAAGTCGGCCTTCTTCCCGGATTTGGAAAAGGTATTTCCCGTCGTCGATGACACGGGCAGCGATTCTTCCATGTTCGATAACTGCCTGGAATACCTCTACATGACCGGCCATTCCCTGCCCCACGCCATGATGATGATGATTCCGGAACCGTGGGAACGGGATCCCTTGATGAGCCCCGAAAAACGCGACTTCTACCGCTACCACAACTTCATGCTCGAACCCTGGGACGGACCGGCAGCCATCGGCTTCTGCGACGGCACGGTCATCGGCGGCATGCTCGACCGAAACGGCCTGCGGCCGGGGCGCTACTATGTCACCCGCGACGACCGGGTTATCGTCAGTTCTGAAGTCGGCGTCGTCACGGTCCCACCGGAAGACATCCTTTATAAAGGGCGCCTCGAACCGGGTAAGATGCTCCTCGTCGATACGAAAAAACAACGCATCATCGGCGACGATGAAATAAAGCACGAAATCGCATCCGAATATCCTTATGCCGACTGGTACAAAGAACATATCACCGACCTCGACGACCTCATGGATACCCAGGCGCTTCCTCACAGTGAAGCCATCATCCCTTACGATTTAAAGGAACAGGAAAAAGTATTCGGCTATACGCAAGAAGACATGGACAAGGTCATCCTGCCCATGGCCCGCGACGGACACCATGCCATCGATTCCATGGGTGTCGACGTGCCCCTGGCCGTCCTGAACGACAGGCCCCAACTCTTATATGACTATTTTAAAGAAAATTTTGCCCAAGTCACCAATCCGGCCATCGACGGCGTCCGCGAAAAGACGGTCATGTCGTCATCGATCATGGTCGGCAACGTAGCCAATATCATGGAGCCCAATGAAGCGTCGACGGCAGCGTTGTACTTAAAGACGCCCATTCTGACCAATGAACAACTGGCCGTCATCAAGTCGCTCATGACGCCCAAGCTCCACACAGCCACCTTATCCATGCTCTATCCCGTAAACAATGGGGCTGAAGGCATGGAAACAGCCATCGAATCGCTATGTATCGACGCCTTGAAGGCCATCAAAAACGGGGCCAATATTCTGGTCCTATCGGACCGAGGCATCAACTCCCGCATGGCCGCCATTCCGGCCCTCTTGGCATCGGCAGCTTTGCATCACTATCTCATCGACAAAGCCGTCCGTTCCGACGTCGGACTCGTCCTGGAATCGGGAGAACCGCGCGAAGTCCATCACTTCTGCACCCTCATCGGCTATGGCATTACGGCCATCAATCCTTACATCGCCTTAGAATCGATTAAAGAACTGATTGCCGGCAAAAAGCTGCCCCGCCTCGATTATGAACAAGCTCGGCAAAACTATATCGACGCCTCCGTAAAAGGCATCTTAGCCGTCATGTCTAAGATGGGGATTTCAACCATCCACAGCTATCACGGCGCCCAGATTTTTGAAGCCGTCGGCATCAGCCGCGACCTCATCGACAAGTATTTCTGCAACACCCCGTCGCCCATCGAAGGCCTGGGAATTTCCGAAATCGCAGCCGAAAACGCCCTGCGCCATAAAGAAGCCTACCACTCGGGGGATGCCTTAGACCGCGGTGATTTCTACCAATACCACAAAGGCGGCCAGCCCCATATCATCGACCCGGAAACGGTACAGCTTTTGCAGAAAGCCGTCCAGACCAATGACTATGCCACGTATAAAAAGTACGCCGCTCATGTCAACAGAAAGACTATTTTCCGCCTGCGCGATCTTCTCGAATTTGAATATCCTGCCGGATGCAGCATCCCTATCGAAGAAGTCGAATCGGCCGATTCCATCGTAAAGCGCTTCCGCACCGGTGCCATGAGTTACGGCGCCCTCAGCAAAGAAGCCCACGAATGCATCGCCACGGCTATGAACCGCCTCGGCAGCATGAGCAATACCGGCGAAGGCGGCGAAGATGCCGCCCGCTTCCATACCGAAAAGAACGACGGAATCAAGCAGGTCGCTTCGGCCCGATTCGGCGTCACCAGCGACTACCTCATCCATGCCGACGAGCTGCAGATCAAATGCTCCCAAGGGGCAAAACCGGGGGAAGGCGGCCATCTGCCGGGAAATAAAGTCTACCCGGACATCGCCAAAACTCGTCACGCCACGACGGGCGTCGCCCTCATTTCACCACCGCCTCATCACGACATCTACTCCATTGAAGACTTGGCCGAACTCATCTTCGATTTGAAGAACGCCAATCGCCATGCGTCCATCGGCGTAAAACTGACGTCCGGCGCCGGCATCGGCACCATTTCTGCCGGCGTCGTCAAAGCCAAGGCCGATTCCATCGTCGTCAGCGGCTACGATGGCGGTACCGGAGCCTCACCGCGGACGAGCCTGCGCCATGCCGGCCTGCCCTGGGAAATCGGTTTGGCCGAAGTCCAGCAGACCCTCCTCCTCAACAGTCTGCGAGATCGTGTCACCTTAGAAGTAGACGGAAAGCTCCTCACCGGCCGCGACGTCGCCATTGCCGCCTTATTTGGCGCCGAACGATTCGGCTTCGGCACGGCACCTTTACTTGCCATCGGCTGCCACATGCTTCGCGTCTGCCACCTCAACACCTGCCCGTACGGCGTCTGCACACAAGACGAAAAACTGCGCAAACGGTTTAAAGGAAAACCGGAATACATTATCAACTTCATGCATTTCGTCGCCGAAGATCTGCGGGAAATCATGGCCCGCCTGGGCTTCCATACGGTAGAAGAAATGATCGGCCGCTACGACTGCTTAAAACAGCGAGATCATATCAGCCACTGGAAGGCTCGGACCGTAAATTTAAAGAACCTCCTATACCGGCCGTATACGGATGCCTCCGTAGGCCATCACTTCACGACACCCCAGGATCACAAAATCAATACGACCCTCGATATGTCCAAACTGGTCCGCATGTGCCGACCGGCCCTGGAACAGCAGAAGCATATCCGAGCCCGCCTGCGCATCAAGAATACGGACCGCGTCACGGGGACCATCCTCGGCAGTGAAATCACCAAAGCCTACGGGGAAAAAGGCCTTCCGGAAGATACGATTGCCTTATCCTTCGTCGGTTCAGCCGGCCAGAGTTTCGGCGCCTTTATTCCTCATGGGCTGACCCTGACCCTTGAAGGCGATGCCAACGACTACCTGGGTAAGGGACTCTCCGGCGGGAAGATCATCGTATCGCCGCCGCGGGAATCGGTATTCCCGGCAGAAGACAATATCATCATCGGCAACGTCGCCTTTTATGGAGCGACCGCTGGTGAAGCCTACATCAACGGCACGGCCGGCGAACGGTTCTGCGTCCGCAACAGCGGCATCGACGCCGTCGTCGAAGGCGTCGGCAACCACGGCTGTGAATATATGACCGGAGGCCGGGTCCTCATCCTCGGTCAGACGGGACACAACTTTGCAGCCGGCATGTCCGGCGGCATCGCCTATATCTACGACTTAGACCCGCAAAAGTGCAACACTGACTTAGTAAAACTGGAACCACTGGCTGATGAATCCGAAAAAGCGGCCGTCAAGACGATGCTTGAAAAACACGTCCGCTACACGGACAGTAACTTAGGCCATATTCTCCTGGAAAATTGGGACGACACGGTAAATCACTTGACCAAAGTCATTCCCGCAGCCTATGAAGAAATGGTTTCCCTCATCGAAAAGGCCAAGGCCGACGGCCATTCCGACGAAGAAGCCCATATGATCGCCTTTGAAAAGAAACACGGCAAAAACGGTAAGAAATAAGAAAAAAGAGCTGCCTCAGCAGCTCTTTTTTCTATACCCATATGCGCTGCCCTTGCGGGAATCGGACTCCCCTTGCCCCTCTATTAGCTCTCGTGTATACTTAAAGGATAATATACACGGCAGAGGAGGTTTTAGCATGACCAAAACGCAGCATGGAATCATAGCTTGTGTCATCGGAGCAGTGACGTGGGGCGTTAACGGCGTCGCCAGTCAGTTTTTGCTCTCCAATTATCCCGTAGAACCCTCATGGGTAGCATCGATTCGCATGGCCCTGGCCGGCCTTCTCCTAACGTTCATGGTCATACCGAAAAAAAGCCATTTAATTCGACAGATGCTGCATGACCCGATCAGTCTGCGGCATTTGGTCATTTTTGCGATTTTCGGTCTCACCCTAAGCCAATTTTCCTATTTATCAGCCATAAAAAATTCCAATGCCGGCACGGCGACGGTCCTGCAGACCCTCTGCGTCGTCTTCATGTCCTTCTACTTAGCCGTTCGTTTCCATAAGCGGCCGACGACGAGGGAAATCATCTCGGTCTTCCTTGCCTTTGGCGGCGTATACTTGTCAGCAACCCAGGGCAACCCGTCGACGATGGTCCTCTCGCCCCTTGGCCTGACTTGGGGCCTCATGGGCGCCGTCGCCGGTGTCGCCTATCCCGTTTTATCTCAAGGCCTGGCTGCCCACTGGGGTGCCCTCATCACCAACGGCCTGGGCATGATTACCGGCAGTATCGTCTTAGGCCTGTCGACACAGGTTTGGACCCACTGGCCGGCCCTCGACGCTATGGGATGGTTTGCCGTAGCCTTCATTGTCATCGTCGGGACGGCCATTTCCTTTACAGCCTTTGTCACCGGCATCAGTGAAATCGGCCCCATGAAGGCCACCTTAATAGGAACCTTAGAACCGGTCATCGCATCGGTGACCTCAGCCCTCGTCCTGGGAACGACCTTCCATCCCGTCGAACTTGTCGGCTACGCCTGCATCATCGCAACGGTATTCATCATCATCCTGCAGAAAAAAACGCCGGCTGAATCTATTTCGTAATACGTATTTTTCGTGTATAATAGACCATGTATTAATAATCTATCTGCTTTCTTTTGAAAGGTGTGATTTATATGATCATTGACGACGCCGGCGGCCTCGTTTTTCGTCCGCCCAGTGAAGCCCGCAGCTTTATCCTGCGCGTAACCATCGGCTGTTCCCATAATACCTGTCGTTTCTGCAATATGTATAAAGCCTCGAAATTCCGCATCCGTCCCCTCGAAGAAATCGAAGGGATCATCGAACGCGGTGCCGAAGCCCTGCCTTTTATTCGGCGTATCTTCCTGGCTGACGGCGATGCGATGGTGCTGCCGACCGATACCTTAATCACGATCATGGAAAAATGCTACGAAAAGTTCCCCAAGCTCACCCGTATCGGCGCCTATGCGACGCCGGCCGATTTAATCCGCAAGACGCCGGAAGAATTGAAGCGCCTCCGCGAAGCGGGCCTTGCCATCGTATACATGGGTATCGAAAGCGGTGACGACGACGTCCTGACCTATGTCGACAAGGGAACGACGGCAGACCTTACCATCGAAGCCGGCAAAAAAGCCTTAGCCGCCGGCATGAAGCTGTCGACGATGATTCTCCTCGGCCTCGGCGGGCAGGAACGCACGAAAGAACATGCCCTCCACACGGCCAAAGTCGTCTCGGCCATCAACCCGACCATGCTCAGCGCCTTGTCCCTCATCATTCCCCATGAAGTCCCCCTCTACGACGATGTCGTCAGCGGTACATTCACGCCCCTTACGGCCCGAGGATTCCTCAAAGAATTGGACATGATCCTGCGCCATACGGAAATGACCAATCCCTGTATCTTCCGCAGCAATCACGTATCGAACCTTTTCCCCGTCGGCGGCACCCTGCCCATGGACAAGGACAAGATGTTGGCCGCCTTAGAACAATACATTCCCCGGGCCGACGATACGCGTCCTCTCTTAAACGATAACGGCAATTTCTAATCTGACGGGAGGTGCCTTCATGAAAAAAATATTTCTCCTTCTCCTGTTCTTCCTGCTGACCCTTACGGTCGTCAATGCCGACAACGTTCGCTTCGACAACATGCGCACCGTCGTCATCGCCGATACGACCCAAAACGATTACGCTGCCCGGTACATGAAACGGGCCCTGATACAGCCTTTCCGCATCCCCTATTGGGACCGCATCGAATCGTCAGCCATCCTGTCGCCTTCGGACGTAACCGAAGAAAATCTGCGGGCAATTTCCAGGCAGTATAACGCCGATGTCGTCCTGGTCCCGGTCGTACAGACCTGGTACTGGCGTCAGTTCATGGGAAGCTATCGCTTCCGCGACGGCGGCGAAACGTATACCGAATACCGCTACCGTCTGACAGTCTATGCCTACGACAAGCGCACCGACCGCATGAGCAGCTATTCCGACAGCGGCTACGACATCGAATCGACGTCGATTCTAAACAATCCCGACGACGTCCTCTATCCGGCCATGACCCGGATCTTACGAAAGCTCCCGTATAAACGCATTCCGACGGACATCGAAACGACGGGAAATACCATTCCGGGCCTACAGACCAAGACGACGAAAGGCGGGGCAACCATCCTGACCAACGCCTTCCCCCAAGCCATTTGAGATCGGTTCCATCGTACTCGATTCATTTCAATCACCACTCCTTATCATCGGAGTGGTGATTTTTTCATGCCCAAAAAGCTACTCGCCTTTAACCAAGAAAAAGAGGCCATCGCCAAAATACGACAGCCTCCCTGTAACTAATGATTTCCCGGTACGGCATCCATGACGGCCTGAGCCTTGATGGCCTCCCGTTGCTTCTGTTCCCGAGCTTCCATATGACGGGCAAAGATTCCCGCCAAGATAGATCCCGTTACTTGATGGATGGCAGCTCCGACAGCAGCCGGAATGGCGACGGCCGGGGCAAAGAATACCGATACTAAGGAAATGGCCAGGGCATCATTTTGCATTCCGACTTCCAAAGTAACTGAATGCTGCTGCTTTTTCCCGAGTCCCAATTTACCCGTAACGACATAACCTAAGAGGAAACCGCCGAGGTTATGGAGGAGAACCATGAGGATGATGAAAATCCCCATATCCAAAATCTTAGCCCCATTGATAGCGATGACGCCGCCGACGATGACCAAAACGCCAAAGGCTGAAACAAGGACCAATACCTTCGATAAAGAAGCGATATGCTTTTCCCCCATGAGACGATGAGCCAAAAGACCTAAAACCAGGGGAACTAAGATAACTTTCATGACCGTCATGGCCATGGCGGCAAAGGAGACTTCAACCCACTGACCGGCGAGGCCCCAAACGATAAAAGGCATCATGATCGGCGCCAACAAGGTCGAGCAGGTCGTAATGGAAACGGACAAGGGAACGTCGGCTTTCGCTAAGAACCCCATGACGTTCGACGCCGTACCACTCGGACAAGACCCGAGGAGAATCATGCCGACGGCGATTTCAGGCGGCATTTCAAAGGCCAGGACCAGGCCATACGCCAAGAGGGGCATGATCGTATAATGAGCGGTACAACCGACGAGAACTTCCTTCGGCCGCTGAAGGATCAATTTAAAGTCGCTGGCATGAAGGGTCATTCCCATGCCGAACATGATGACCCCCAAGAGGAGGACCGTATGCGGCACGGCCCATAAAAAGGCACTGGGTATAAAGTAAGCTGCCACAACGACGACGAGGACGATATAAGTCAAATTCTTTCCAACAAAACCGCTTAACTTTCCGATGAAATCCATCATAGTAAGGCACATCCTTTCACATTACACGAAATAATATACAAATACGCAAACGGTTTTGATGGAGCAAAAAAAGACTTTGCCTCTAAAAAGAGACAAAGCCTTCACTCTGCGGTACCACTCTTATTGTCATAACGACCACTTTTCCAGCATCTCCGGAGTTCCCGCAAATCTGCGTTCGGGCAGCAGCTCCTGGATGACTTCACGCCGGGATTCCATCCTGCCTCTCAGCCTATAGCAGGTCTCTGTCATGAAATCCCTAACATTACTACTTCCATTCAACACTGTTTTGTATTTGTTGGTGATAATTATACATCCGTCTAATTTAATAGTCAATAGATTATCCGTCTTTTTATCTAATTATTTTAAGCTTTGCTTTTCTTATACATAAATATTATATATTTCAGATGTAAAAATATTTTTATAACATTTACATTTTGACGCCGTAGCCCTCGGACAAGGCCGAGGAAAATCATACCGACACACCCGTCAGAGACACATAATCTATGCCTAAAAGGCTCCCCTTAAGCCGCACCAGATTTTATTCCGGTCCCGACGTTAAAGAGGAGCCTCTCAAGTTTAGATTCTATCAACCTTTATTCGATTACCGCTTTTTCACCACGGAGATAACCGTGATTCCATTCCCACTGCTGTGCGATGCAATAACCTGATTTCGTGCATCGGAAGCACTAGAAGCGTTTACCATGGTGGAACTGACACTGCCTCGAGACGTTTTACTCGTAGTTTTATATCGAAACCTTACTTCATAGCGGCCACCCATAACGCAACATCTCCTTTTCTAAACACAGGTCCAACGGCGAAGCCATGCCGGCTATTAGCCGTAAGAAACGAGCCGATATTCATTATGAGTCCATTATATACGGAATAAAGAATACTGACAACGGATGATTAATGATTGCCCGGAACGGCAACGGCCTGCGCTTGGAGTGCCGCATTACGTTTCTTTTCTCTGGCATCCATGTGGCGAGCAAAGAGGCCTGCCAAGATAGATCCCGTTACCTGATGAACAAGAGCGCCGACGGCGGCCGGAATGGCGACGGCCGGGGCAAAGAATACCGATACTAAGGAAATGGCCAGGGCATCGTTCTGCATCCCGACTTCAAGGGTAACCGAATGCTGCTGTTTTTTCCCGAAACCCAATTTTCCGGTAACAACATATCCCAGAAGGAAGCCGCCGAGATTGTGAAGGAGGACCATGACGATAACAAAGAGTCCCATTTCCAAAATCTTAGCGCCATTGACAGCAATGACACCGCCGAGGATAACCAAAACACCAAAAGCGGAAACAAGAACCAAGATTTTCGACAAAGAAGCGACATGTTTTTCCCCCATCATACGATGAGCCAAAAGGCCGAGGACTAAGGGAACCAGGATGACTTTCATGACCGTCATGGCCATGGCTACGAAGGAAACTTCAACCCACTGACCGGCAAGTCCCCAAACGATAAAAGGCATCATGAGCGGCGCCAAGAGGGTCGAGCATGTCGTAATGGAAACCGACAGAGGCACATCGGCTTTCGCCAAGAAGCCCATGACGTTCGACGCCGTACCGCTCGGGCAGGAACCGAGGAGGATCATACCGACAGCCATTTCCGGCGGCATTTCAAAGGCCAGGACCAGGCCATACGCCAAGAGAGGCATGATCGTATAGTGAGCGGCACAACCGACGAGGACTTCTTTCGGCCGCTGAACAATCAATTTAAAGTCGCTGGCATGAAGGGTCATCCCCATACCGAACATGATGATCCCCAAGAGGAGGACCGTATGCGGCACGGCCCATAAAAAGGCACGGGGCATAAAGTAAGCTGCCACAACGACGACGAGGACGATATAGGTTAAATTCTTCCCAACAAAACCGCTTAATTTTCCGATGAAATCCATCATAGTAAGGCACATCCTTTCACATTACATAAAATAGTATACAAATACGCAAACGGTTTTGATGGAGCAAAAAAAGGCTTTGCCTCTAAAAAAGAGACAAAGCCTTCACTCTGCGGTACCACTCTTATTGTCATAACGACCACTTTTCCAGCATCTCCGGAGTTCCCGTATTCCATCCTGCCTCTCAGCTTTCAGCAGGTCTCTGTCATGGCGTTCCCGACATTACTTCTTCCATTCAACACTGTTCTGTATTTGTTGTTGTAATTATACAGCCATCGACATCAGTCGTCAATAGATTGTTAAGTATATTTCCATGTTTTATCATTAAGTTAAGTTTTACAAAATGTAATCCCGTTTATTATAACGTTTAACTTAGGTTAAATAATTATTTATGCCAAAATATCCGCCACTTTTTGCTGTAAAACCGGCACGACATCAGCTTTAAACCAGGGATTGGACGCCTGCCAGCGGAAATTCAGCGGGCTGGGATGGACGATGGGGAAATAATCGGGCAAATAGGCTTCGAAGTTTCTTACCGTTTCGGTCAGATTGCGTCCCTTCCGACCTTTTAAATAGTAATCCATGGCGTATTTCCCAATCAGTAAGGTTAGGGACAGGTCGGGCATGAGGGCCAAAATATCGGGATGGTATTCGGCAGCAATGAATTTGCGCGGCGGCTTATCGCCCGTTTTCGCCTTGCCGGGGTAGTAGAAGTCCATGGGCATGATGGAAATGGCCGGCGAGTAGAAAACAGAGGCATCGATTCCCATCCAGTCCATCAGGGTTTCCCCTGATTTGTCATGAAAAGGAATGCCCGATTCTTCTACCTTTCTCCCCGGAGCCTGGCCGATGATCAAAATCTTGGCTTCCTCGTGAATCTGAAAGATGGGGTCAATCCCCCGTTCCGTATAGTCTTTGTTTCGTTCGTCTTGGCGAAGTTTATCAATGATGTCCTGCAAATTCATAAAATATTCCCTCCATTCGATAAAAAGGCAGAAACCTGATTCCAGATCTCTGCCCACAAAGGATTATATCAAAAAGCTGTAGTATATGATGGGTATGAATAAGGCCGGCAAAAAGTCAGCGACCTTAAATTTCGTCAGTTGAAGCATATTGAGGGCAATGGCCAAAATCATGAGGCAGCCGACGGCATTGAGTTCGCGGACGACATCGGGTGTCATCAGCGGCAGCAAGAAGGTCGCTAATACATAGAATATCGTCTCATAAACAAAAAGTACAATTCCCACGGGGACGACGCCAAGTCCGTATAAGGCGCCGAAAATAAAAGACGATACGGCGTCGATAGCGCTTTTAAAATAGAGTAAGTCGTTGCTCCCCAGAGCTGCCTGAATGGGTCCGATAATAGCCATGGCACCGATGGTCTCCATCATGGACAAGGTCACAAAGCCTTTGACGAATTTAGAGTCGTCGCCGCGGCTCAAATGCATTTTAAGGAATTCCCCGAATTGATTCATCCGGTCTTCAATACCGATGGCCGTCCCGAGGACCGTACCGATAATCATACTGGCCAAGACGAGGAGCATATTCTGACTTTGGACGGCCCCTTGAATCCCCATAGCCGCCAGTCCCAGGGCGATGACCCACAGAACGGGAGTCGTAAATCGCTCAGATATCCGATTTTTTAATCCGACCCCAATAACTGCCGCCAAGGATGAGGTCACTGCGTTGACAATAACACCGATCATAAACTTGCCTCCTGACTTTTAGACTACGTTCATTATAGCAAAAAAAGGTGCTGCCGAACATCAAGCAACACCTTTTTATAAAACAAAATACGCTTACGCCATTACTTATGAGCCGGCGACAGCGAAGCACCTGCCGTCTGCCTGTCATCTGCTTCATAATTATCATCAAAACGTTTATTCAGGTAGTTGACATAGAGATAAGCAAGGCCTGCGCCTGAAATATTGTGCCAAGCGCTGAAAATCGCGCCGGGGACCCCTGCCATGGGCAGGGCGGCAAAATGGGTTTTGGCAAGACCCGTAGCCAAGCCCGAATTCTGCATGCCGACTTCGATGGATACAGCAACCATCTTTTTCCAGCTCATGCCGCAGAGGTGGCCGATAAAGAATCCCAGGGCATAGCCGAGGCAGTTGTGCAAAATAACGACTAACAGGATAAGGCCCGAGCTGTTGAGGATGGAATCGCGGCTGGCACCGATGATGCCGGCGATGAGGAAGGAAATAGCCATGGCCGACACGGCCGGAAGATAGTCGAGAGCAGCTCCGGCAAGCTTCGGCAGAAAGCGCTTGACTAAGAGCCCCAAGGCGATAGGAACGATGACGATCTGTACGATGGATAAGAACATGCTGACAGGATTAAAGGAAATACGCTGACCGATGATCAGATACGTCAAGAGGGGCGTCAAGACTGGAGACAATAAGGTCGAAATACTGGTAATGGTGACCGATAAGGGAACGTCGCCCTTACTCATGAAGGTGATGACATTGGACGACGTACCACCCGGGCAGGTCCCGACGAGGACGACGCCTGCCGTCAGAGCCGGATCGAGACGAAATACAGTTGCCAGGACGAAGGCCAAAAACGGCATGACGAAATACTGGGCGCAGACGCCGAAAAATACGTCCTTAGGCTGCTTCAAAACGAGGACGAAATCGCTGGCACTCATGGTCATGCCCATACCAAACATGATAATGCCCAAGAGAACCGACAAGACGGAAATGCCGCCAACATGGCCTAAAACCCAAGAAAAACTCGTCGGCATCGTAAGGCCGATGATGAGAAATATGATGGCGATGACGCCAAAAAACTTACCGATGAGAGCACAAACCTGTTTCATAATAAGCCCCTTTTCATATCATTTTTATATTCAGATAAAATAAATCTCCTGTTCCCCATTCCCTGCGCAGCATAGGCGAAGGATACGGAAGCAGGAGATATGTTTAACCCTTACTGCATGACGGCGCCGGTATTGGCCGACGTAACAAGCTTAGCATACCGTGACAGGTAGCCCGTCTTGACCTTCGGTTCCGGCTGCTTCCAAGCAGCTCGGCGTTTAGCGAGTTCTTCATCGCTGACTTCCAGTTCCAGTTTACGATTCGGGATGTCGATAGAAATCGTATCGCCGTCGTGAACTAAGGCCAAGGGACCGCCTTCCATCGCTTCCGGTGAAATGTGGCCGATGCAGGCACCGCGGCTGGCACCGCTGAAGCGGCCGTCGGTCAAGAGAGCGACTTTCAGCCCCATGCCGGTGATGACTGCCGTCGGATTGAGCATTTCTCGCATGCCGGGCCCGCCTTTCGGCCCTTCGTAGCGGATGACGACGACGTGCCCTTCTTTGATGTCGCCGCGGATGATGGCTTCGATAGCGTCTTCTTCAGCATCGTAGCACTTGGCCGTTCCCTTATAGACCAAGAGGTCTTCATCGACGGCACTTTCTTTGATAACCGATCCCAAGGGGGCTAAATTCCCTTTAAGGACAGCAATGCCCCCTTTATTCATGTAGGCATTGTCGACGGAGTGGATGACATCCCGATTGAGGACTTCTGCATCTTTAATGCGGTCGCCGACAGTACCGGTAATGGTCTTGGCGTCGGTGTGAATCAAGCCCAACTTCGAGACTTCCTTCATGACGGCGCAGATACCGCCGGCTTCGTCTAGATCCTGCATATGGTAGGTCCCGCCGGGGCTCATCTTGCAGATATAGGCTGCCTTGCGGCTGATGGCATCGAACTCGTCGAGGGACAGCTGTACCCCCGCTTCATGGGCAATGGCCGGCAGGTGCAGGGCCGTGTTGGTAGAACCGCCGATAGCCATGTCGACGGCAATGGCGTTTTCAAAAGCTTCGAGGGTCATGATATCCCGAGGCTTCACGTCACGGCGGACGAGGTCCAAGACGACTTCGCCGGCTTTTTTGGCCAGCATGCGGCGAAGGCCCGTATAAGCAGCCGGGATCGTGCCGTTGCCGGGAAGGCCCATGCCCAAGACTTCGGTCATGCAGTTCATGGTGTTGGCCGTAAATAAGCCGGAGCAGGAACCGCAGCCCGGGCAGGCGTGAAATTCCATTTCATGCATTTCTTCAGCCGTCATCTGGCCGGATTCGACCTTACCGGCGGCTTCAAACATTGTGCTGACACTGATATTGCGGCCCTTATAGCGACCAGCCAGCATGGGACCGCCGCTGACGACGACAGTCGGGATGTTGAGTCTGCCCGCAGCCATGAGCATGGCCGGCACGATTTTATCGCAGTTCGGGATGAGGACTAAGCCGTCGAAAGCATGGGCCGTCGCTACGGCTTCGATGGAGTCGCAGATCAACTCGCGGCTCGAAAGGGAAAAACTCATGCCACGATGACCCATGGCGATGCCGTCACAGACGCCGATAGACGGAAATTCGATAGGCGTACCGCCGGCAGCGGCTACCCCAAGTTTAACGGCCTGGGCAATTTCGCCTAAGTGGACGTGGCCCGGAATAATTTCATTGAAGGCATTACAGATGCCGATCAAAGGCTTCTTCAAATCCTCATCACTATAGCCCATGGCATGGAACAAACTCCGATGGGCCGTTCGGGTAACCCCTTTTTTTACAACATCACTGCGCATAATATCCATCCTCTCTTTATGCCGTACTGGCAGCAGCATATCTATTACATATCCTTCACGGCCGTTTCCCCTCGAGAGAGAGAAATCTAGCCCGTCCGGGCAATTTCAATGATTTCATAGTCTTTCAGTATTTCAAGCAAGGCTTCAATACGATCTTCCCGGCCTGTAATGCGCATGGTCAGCGAATGTCGCTGGACATCGACAATCTTAGCCTTGAACAAATTCGCAATATTGGTCAATTCTTCCCGGATTTCGGGCGTCAGACTCCATATCTTGATCATGGCCAGTTCATAACTGACAAAGGGGGCGTCATCAAGGTTTACAACCTTAATGACGTCAATGAGTTTTGCCAGTTGATTAACGGCTTGGTCGAGTTCCCATCGGTTTTCGACGGACACGACGATATTGATGCGGGTCACATCGGATTCCTCCGTGTACCCGGCGTTAATACATTCAATATTAATGGCTCTGCGGCTGATGAGGCCGGCGACGTGTGTCAGTACGCCGGGCTTATTGTCACAGAGCAGTGCCAAGTGCTGTTTCGTCACTGGCCTTCACCTCCCAATACCATTTGATCCAATCGTTTTCCGCCGGGAACCATGGGATACACATTTTCATCAGGCGGAATAAATACATCGAGCAGGGCCGGCCCCTCCGTTTGGAATAACCAGGATACGGCATCATCCAATTTTTCCGGACTGCGGACACCGGAGCCGGGAACACCCATAGCTCTTGAGAGCGCCGTCAAATCCGGATTGTCGGCAATGACCGACTGCGAGCAGTGACCACTGTAAAACATGCGCTGCCACTGATTGACCATGCCCAAGACGTTGTTGTGGAGAACGACGACTTTGACGTCGACACCGTACTTATGGAGTGTGGCAAATTCCTGACAGTTCATCATGATGCTGCCGTCGCCGGTAAAGAGTACGACCGTAGATCCGGGACAGCCGATTTTAGCACCCATGGCTGCCGGAAGGCCGTACCCCATCGTCCCCAGTCCCCCGGAGGTAACGAAGTGCCGCGGTTTATTCAGGTTGAAGAACTGAGCCGACCACATTTGATGCTGGCCGACGTCGGTAACGATGATAGTATCCTCATCGGTCACAGCCTGAACGGCATTAAAAATCGCCTGCGGAGAGATGGTTCCCTCCAGATGACGGGTCGCAAAGGGATGGGCCTTCTTCATGGACAAAACGACATGCCGCCACCCTTCATATCTTTCATAAAGGGACTGTCCATAAGGTTTCAGTCCTTCACAGAGCCGCGGCAGAGACCAGCGAAGATCGGCGTTGACACTGATATCGGCATGGACAATCTTATTGATTTCAACCTTATCGATATCGAAGTGGACGATGGTTGCCTGCGGCGCAAAATTCGCAGCGTCGCCGGTAACGCGGTCATCAAAGCGGACGCCGACGGCAAGGAGCAAATCGCACTGGGTAACGGCCATATTGGCAGCGTAAGAGCCATGCATGCCGACCATTCCCAAGTGGCAATCCCAATCATCAGGGATACTGCCCTTCCCCATGAGCGTCGTTACAACCGGTATTCCGAGCGGCTGCACGATAGCGCGCAGGGTTTCTGCCATTTCCGATAAGATGACACCACCGCCGGTGAGGAGGACCGGCCGTTTTGCCTTAGCCAGGGACTTAACGGCACGGACCACATCGTCTTGGCAGCCTTCCTGATTGCCGCTGTAACCTCTAAGGTGAACATCCTTTGGATATTCAAATTCAAAGGACGTGTCGAAGACATCTTTGGCAATGTCGACCAGGACCGGTCCCGGCCGGCCTGTCGAAGCGATGTAGAAAGCCTCTTTCAAGACCCGCGGCAATTCTTTGACGTCCTTTACGAGATAATTGTGCTTGGTAATGGGCGTCGTTATGCCGGAAATGTCAGCTTCTTGAAAGGAGTCGCGGCCGATGAGTGGCGTCGCGACCTGACCGCTGATGATAACCAAGGGAATAGAATCCATATTGGCCGTCGCAATGCCGGTCACCATGTTGCAGACTCCCGGTCCGGAAGTTGCAAAGCAGACTCCGGTCCGCCCCGTCACGCGAGCATAACCGTCGGCAGCGTGAACAGCTCCCTGTTCATGTCCCGTCAAAATATGAGGGAACTGCGCTTTATATAATTCGTCGTATAAGGTTAGGACGGCTCCGCCTGGATAGCCGAATACGACATCTACACCTTCTCGCTTTAAGCATTCAAGGACAGCTTGTGCGCCGGTCATGTTCATTCTATTCACCTCGTTATCATGTCATTAAGAGCATGGTCTACGGACCATGAAGAAATTAGTCGTTCTGATCGTTGCTGTGGAGCCAAGGCATCATGGCGCGGAGCTTTTCACCGACCTGTTCGAGGGGATGTTCCGCGTGCTGGCGGCGCATAGCTAAGAAGTGAGCCCGGCCGCCGGCCTTGTTTTCGAGAAGCCAATCTTTGGCAAAGGCACCGGACTGGATATCGTTGAGGACGTCTTTCATGGCCTTCTTCGAATCCTGGGTTACGACGCGGGGGCCGGCCGTATAATCGCCATATTCAGCCGTATCACTGATGGATTTACGCATCTTGGCCATGCCGCCTTCATACATGAGGTCGACGATCAATTTCATTTCATGGAAGGTTTCAAAGTAAGCGATTTCCGGCTGATAACCTGCTTCACAAAGGGTTTCAAAACCGTTGGTGATGAGCTGGCAGATGCCGCCGCAGAGAACGGCCTGTTCACCGAAGAGGTCCGTTTCTGTTTCTTCCTGGAACGTCGTCTGGATGACGCCGGCCCGAGTGCCGCCGATGCCGCGGGCATAAGCCAGGGCTAAATCAAAGCAAGTTCCCGTCGCATCCTGTTCAACAGCGAATACGTCCGGAACGCCGCCGCCTTCTACAAAGGTACGGCGAACGAGGTGACCGGGGCCTTTCGGAGCTACCATGAAGACATCGACGTCAGCCGGCGGGACAATCTGTTTGAAGTGAACGTTAAAGCCGTGAGCAAAAGCAAGGGCACTGCCGGATTTTAAATTCGGAGCGATTTCAGAAGCATAGACATCCGCCTGTTTTTCGTCCGGAATGAGGACCATGGTAACATCCGCTTCTTTAACGGCTTCGGCAACGGTCTTGACTTCAAGGCCGGCCTTTTTTGCTTTTTCGACAGATTTACTGCCTTCGTACAAACCGACGACGACATCTACGCCGCTTTCTTTCAAATTCAAGGCATGGGCATGACCCTGGCTGCCATAACCGACGACAGCTACCTTCTTACCTCTCATGACATCCCAATTTACATCTTGATCATAAAAAACCTTTGCCATAATAACATCGCTCCTTTGAGTATAAAATAATTTATTCTCGTTGGAATTTAGAGATGCGTCGAAAGAGGTAACAAAAAAACTCCTATCCCTATGAGGGACGGAGTTTTTATTCCGCGATACCACCCTGATTCCCGGCTCATTGCTGCGCCAGGCTCTCTACAACGTACCAACATACGCGTTTCCTATAACGTGGAAAAGTCGTCAGTGCTTAGTATACTTCAGCACTCCTCTTCAGGGATGATTTTCAATCGATCTTCACTATCGGCTCGCACCACCCGCCGACTCTCTGAAAGTATCCGAAGGACCTACTCTTTCCCGTCATCAGATTTTACCATATGCTTTTGCGAGCCCTTATCAGTTCGGCTCGTTTGAAAAGCTTGAACACATTCTACAAAATGCAGCCTCGTTTGTCAATGATTTTTTTGAAATTAATTTGAAATTCTTTAGTTAAACGCTTGACTTCCTAATATTTTTAGGAGTCCCGATTATTGAGGTACCATTTCACAAATTGCTGGGCAATCCGCCCGTTGCGGCCGGAATGTTCCATCTCCCAGCGCAGCCCTTCGATTCGCAGCTTTTCCGGAGCGAGATCAATGCCGGCTTTTTTCAATTCATGGCCAATGATTTCCAGGTATTCATCCTGCGTCGGCGCTGCATAATGAAGGATGAGGCCGAAACGGTCTGATAAAGAAATGGCTTCATTGGTGTTATCGTCACGGTAGACTTCTTCCCATTCATCATTGCGGTCATGCCAGGTCTCCTTGAGCAGATGGCGGCGATTGGAAGTTGCATAAATAACCACATTTTTAGGTTGTGGCGTAACACCACCATCCATGGCCGATTTCAGGTACTTATAAGACGCTTCATTTTCATCAAAAGACAGGTCATCGAGAAACAAGATGAAACGCTTGCTGCCGATAGCGCCCAACTTTTCCATCAGAGGCTGTAGTCCTTGAAGCTGGTCACGCTGAAGCTGAACCAGACGCAATCCCTGTTCATGATATCGTGAGACCAAGGCTTTGACTGCCGTCGACTTGCCCGTACCGCGAGATCCCGTAAGGAGAACGTTATTCGCTTCTTTCCCGCTGACAAAAGCCGCTGTATTGGCCATGAGTTTTTCCTTCTGGGCAGCATAGCCAATGAGATCATTCCAATCGAGGTGCGGGAAATTTTCAATCCCGATGAGCTGGCCGTCATCAGACAACCGAAAGGCCATGAAACGAGCAAGTTTCCCGCGGCCGAAGGCGGCATAGTAATCGAGCAGTACGGCCGTGGCTTTTTCCGGCGTATCCGCCCCTTGAAAAGCTTTCTCTAAGGACCGGATGCAGGCGTCGTTGGTGACGGAAGCCGGCTCATAATCATCTAAAAATTCGATATCAAAGAAGTCAGAAGGTTGACGCTGTAAGTACGGAAATATCAGTTTCATATCGAAAGCCAAAGCCCGAGTCAGCCCCGTACCGGCGGTACCGACCCGTTCCATAACATCGGCAGCTACCGTACGTCCCTCAGAAAAAAGGTATAAAAAATACTGGCGCAGCACATTGCCCTGAAGCCCCAACCGTTCAGCCGCTTCCAATAAGGCGGATGCACCGGCTCGCCGTGAAAACGAAGCCCCTTGATCCGTATCTTCCTGAACATCCATCAAGGCCTTGATGACAGGATCCTCCAAAAAATCCCTACAAACGACGAGGCCTCGTAAACTTTCACACTTCATAGAACCATCTCCCCCTTGCGGCACCGCTTTTGGCGTCCGCAGTATTTGGGCTATTATACTTCCAGAATGGACAGTGGTCAAGAAGCAGGTCATCATCTATGCATAAATAACACTTTTTTATCAAATATTATCCACTAAGGCATCGGCCATGCGGCACATACGAACAATAGGTTTTACATCATGAACACGCATGATAGTGCATCCTGAAAGGACTCCGGCCACACATGTCGCCCCCGTCCCTTCCATCCGCTCCGTTACGGGAAGGTCGAGGATCTTTCCGATAAAGCCCTTGCGGCTCGTCCCCAGCAGCATGGGATACGGCAGGGTCGTCAATTCGCGCAGATGCTTCATGACATAGACGTTCTGCTCAAAAGTCTTGCCAAAACCGATGCCCGGATCGGTAATGATTTGGTCTTGACGCATCCCGGCCCGGTCAGCAATAATGGACGAACGAATAAAGAAGCGCTTCATATCGCCGATGATGTCGCCGTATTCCGTGCTGTCTTGGTTGTGCATGACAACGACGGGGACGCCGTGTTTTGCAGCAACTGAAGCCATTTTTCCCGGTTCCGGCCCATACTGCAGGCCCCAAATGTCGTTCATGATATGGGCTCCCGTGCTCATGGCATAGTCTGCCGTTTCGGCCTTATACGTATCGACAGAAATGGGCACCGGGCAGGCGGCGACAAGACGGGGCAATATTCGTTCCAATCGTTCAATTTCTTCAGCCGCCGAAATCGGCGTAAAGCCCGGGCGGGACGATTCAGCACCGATATCGATAATATCGGCCCCATCGGCAACCATGTCTTCCATATGGCGTAAGGCCGCATCGATATCATTCCACTTGCCTCCATCCGAAAAAGAATCAGGCGTATAATTTAAGACCCCCATAATCAGCGTTCTTTCTCCAACAGTCAGCGTTTTTCCATCATTCCAGCGATAGTGACGAATTTCCATGGTAAATCCTCCTATAAAAAAAGAGATAACTCGGGCGCCCAAAAGGACGCACAGTCGTTATCCCTAAAAAAAGTCCGTAACCTGTACGTTACTATGTAGTATACCAAAAGAAGGACTTCCGGGCAATAAGGCCATTCTCAAAAGGCACTTGTTTTTCAGTAAAACACTTCTCTCAATTGAATATATGAAACAAGGCCCTTTGTTGACGTAAAGTATGTATATGATATACTAAAAGGGGTTTATATTTACGAATTACAAGACAAAGGGGGATTTGTTATATGAAAAAGACGCCTGTTATCTTCATCGGACACGGAAGCCCCATGCTGGCCATCGATGAAAATGATCTTACGCGCGAAATGCAGCGCATCGGCGCCGACATTCTAAACAGCCCGGAAAAGCCAAAAGCCATATTAGCCATATCCGCCCATTGGTATGCGCCGGGTACATATATTCAAAGCGCCGAAAAACCACGTCAAGTATACGATATGTACGGCTTCCCGGAAGAACTCTACCAGCTTAAATATCCCGTCAGAGGCTGTTCAGACCTTACGAAAGAAGTCTGTGACCGCCTGGGCAGCGACGTTTCTATCAACGACAGCTGGGGCATCGATCACGGAACCTGGAGCGTAATGGTTCATATGTTTCCCGATGCTTCTATCCCCGTCGTACAGCTCTCGGTAAACAGCCACCTGAGAACGGAACAGTGTGTCGAAATCGGGAGAAAATTAGCCCCCTTGCGCGAGCAGGGATACCTGATTTGGGGCAGCGGCAACATCGTCCACAACCTGCGGCGAATCGAATGGAACAACCGCGGCGGTTCCGACCAGGCAGAACACTTCAGCCAATACATCGTAGACAACGTCCTTAACGGCAATATCGATGCCGTCACCAACTACCAAGAACACGAAAACGCAGCCTACTCCGTTCCTACACCGGACCACTATATGCCCCTCCTCTACTGTCTGGGGGCAGCCGGTGAAGATCCGGCAACCGTATTTAACAACACCTGTACCATGGGCTCTCTGTCTATAGCCAGCTTCGTGTGGGCTTAATTCAGTATAAAAAAGCGTCTCATGAGTTTCATGAGACGCTTTTTTGTGTTACGGACAATATTCCCAAATGGCCTGTTACGAAGCCGTTTGGGGTTGGATGGTTCCTTTTTCGATTTCAAAAATGTGGATCGTATCGGTTTCTCCGGAAAGTTCTTTCTGAACTTCCTGGGCCACTTTTTGGGTCGCTGCCGAGCAGGTGAACAGGAAGATCTGTTCTTTTTTACCTAAAGATGCCAAGAAGTGAATGGCTTCTTTTTGGCGCTGTTCATCGAAGCGGACCAGGATGTCGTCGAGGATGAGCGGCATCGGTTCGATTTGCCGCGAGAAGGCCATGGCCAGGCTGACGCGGATAGCGAGGTAAATCTGATCGCCTAATCCGCTGCTCCACTGTTTTTCCGGAATACGGCGCTGGGTACCGTCGACGGCGAAAAGCTGCTTGCCGTCAAGGCTGGCCTGAAGGGTATAACGCCCTTGGGTCATGAGATTGAGGTATTCACCGGCCTGACGAATGACGATGGGTTGACGGACTCTTTCGTAGTAATCCTGAGCCTGTTCGAGCATATACTGGGTATACATATAGGTCAGCCAGTCATCGACGTGGCGGTCCAAATCGGCCTTGCGGTTCTGCTGGGTCTGCAAGAGTTTCCCATATTCATCGCTCTTAGCCATCTGACTCAGGCGTTCAATGATACTGCCTCGTTTTTCAGCCACTTCGGCCAATTTTTTTTCAGCCTCGGCGATTTTTTTCTGATAGTAATCGCGTTCGTCGGTCCAGTTTTTCAGCGTGTGTATCTTCAATTCATGGCGCAGTTCCGACAATTTTTTAGGATTCTTGGCGATGAGCCGAATATGAGCCTCGGTTTGGTCATAGACTTCCTTATACTGTTGGAATTGACGGAATTTCAATAATTTGCTGCGGAATTCCGCATCGGTCTTGGCCCCGGCAGCGCTAAGCAGTTCCCGCTGCATCTGAACTTTATGTTCCCGTTCTTCGGCCAAGCTTTCAATCTGAGCTTCCCGTTCTTTCTGCTGACGGTCCTGCTCTTTGGCAACTTCTGCCTGGACGCGGATATCCTGCCACTGTTTATATACGGCTTCAGCTTCATCGGGAGATACCGTTTTTTTAACGCCGACTTCACGGAAAATCTGTTCTGCCGTATCCGTCCAACGCGAAATGGAACTGTTGACATCGAGTTTACGCCGCTTCCAATCGTTCGACGCCGTCGTCATCTGTTTCCATATATCCCAGGCTTCTTTGGCTTTGGCCATATCCGCCGTTTCAAGTTTCGTAAATCCCGACTGATCGCGCCAGCCTTCCCAAGCCGTTTCACTGGCTAAGAGTTTTTTCTTGCAGGTATTTCCTTCTTCCTGCCAGGTGCCATAGATGGCATCGTACATTACTTTTTGTTCTTTCTGCCAGGCATTCTTTGATTCCTTCGTCTGCCAGTCCATGTACTGTTTGCGGACGCCGTCTAATTCCTGCTGCCAGCGATCGTTGGCGGCCTCCACATCTAAGTTGATTTCAGCGTCTTTTGAAAGGTCGCTTATCTGCTGATTAAGCTTCCCTAATTGACCCTCTATTTCAGCAATTTTCCGGGGAATACGATCGGTCCCCGTTTTTTGCCGGGCCAGAGAGATGACAGCGATGACGGCACAGGCCGCCCCGGCACCCAGTCCAAGGGTTGAGTCAAAGTCTGCCAGATATACCGCAGCGACGCAGGCGACCGCGGCTAAGAGAAAGAGCACGCCTAATACGGTAAAAGCCTTCGACGGACCCGTAGCCCCATTTTTTAGCCAATCGAGCTGTTCTTGCAGGGTCTGCCGTTCCGTAACGGCCGACTGAATGGCCGCTACGGCTGTCCCAACAGTATTCCACTCGTCTTTCGACTTTTCCGTATCTTCTTCATCAAGTTCCGGCGACGAGACGTTCTTAGGCTTGGCAGCCTGCCACTTTTCCATTTCCTGACGGCAGTGTTCAAGGGCTGATGCCGCAGCCATACCGCGGGGCCAGTCGACCGTTTCCGGGATTTCACCGGTGACAGTCCACCCTTTCAAAGCCTCTGCCTGTTTGTTTTTTTCAAAATCCCAGTCGATTTCTTTGTCTTCATGGTCTTTTAATTCATCAAGGCCTTGCTTCCAAGCCGGAATACTGCGGTAAATATCTTCAATTTGAGGACCGCAGACGAGCCAGCGCTTCCATGATTCCTGAAAAGCCGGTCCCTTTTGGTTCATTTCTTTCAAGTGCTTAATCTGTTCGTCGATTTCCTTGATTTTTTGATCCATGTCGGCCCATTTTTGAGCGCCATCTAAGGGAAACTGCGATACGTCAGCCAAATTCTGCATCTGCTGCAGAGCATCCTGACCGCGTTTATAGACGTCCCAGGCCGCGATGGGCATGGAAATCTGCTCGATCTGCTGTTTTGATTCTTCAATATCGAGACGGATGCGGTTTTCGATTTCATGCGTCGTCCGCTCCGTTTCCTGTAAGTTCGCGAATTCATCTTCATCGTAGGCCAGGCTGCTGATCCGGCGGTCGAAGTCTTTCTGTTCATTGAGAAGGGCATTGATGGGCTTTTTCCCCTGGGGAGATGCGACCAGAAGTTCCCCCATCTCTTTGGCCACCTCACTGCGGGCCAGCCCCATAGCGACGCCGCCTTCAATGCTGAAAAAGTGATTGCGAACGGCTTCGTTGGACAGGATTTTAAAGCCCTGAAGGTCCTCAAGGCCCATGGCGAAAATCTTATCGTAGGTCTGACGATCCAGCCCGTGCCACCACAAGTCGGCCGGCTCTTCCTGAAGGTTTTCGTCGCCGTTCGATAAGGTATATTCTTTTTCATTGCGGACGATCCGGTATTCTTTTCCGTCTTCCCGGCGGATATCCATACTGCCGAAATAGCCGTGCCAGTCGCCCCGCAAGTAGCCGAAGAACATGGAGCGAACATACTTCATGAGGGTCGTTTTCCCGCTTTCATTTCGGCCGTGCATGACAATCAGCCCGCTTTCCGGGGGATTCCATTTGACACCATGATAAATCCCGAAATCAGCTAATTCCATCTGTATAATCTTCATGACATTATCCTCTTCTATGTTCCAGCAAGCGCTGCATGCCCAGCCACTTGGCTTTTTCAAAGTTTTCCAGCAGGCGGTCATCAGAAATCGCCCGGCCATACGCACCGAGGCGCTCGAACTCGGGCCGATTCATGAGGATATCCCGCAGGGCCTTTGCTTTTTCAGCAGGCTCCAATTTTTCTAAATTGTCGAAAACATTTAAATAATCGCCAATGGAGTCGGGCAATTTACTCCGTTCATCCATATTGATTTTCGGACGGGCCAAGTTGCGCAGCCGTTCGACCATGACGAAGGCATACTTTCCCTGTTCTTCTTCACGCCAGCTTTCCAGCCAGTACTGTGTAGCTTCCGGATTGTTGATGACATGGTACATACTGCCGCTGCCCGTAAAATTAACGGTCAAGAACGTCGGTTTCCCGATATCACGGCGCACTTTTTCTTTAGCAAAGCGCACGGCACCGCGCAGTTCCGATACGGACTCGAGACCGTCAATGGCAATATCAATGCTTTCCCAGCGGACGATACTGGTATCGACGAACTCGATATTCGTCGTTCCATAAGGGCCGACTTCAACGTAATAGCAGCCCCGAGGACCGCTTTCCGTGCAGTCCAGCCCCTGGGGATTGCCGGCATAGACGATATACGGTTTTTCACATAAAATTTCGTGTTTATGAATATGACCCAAGGCCCAATAATCCATGCCGCATTCTTTTAAATCGTCAAGGGTGCACGGAGCATACGTCGACTCACGACTGCCGACTTGGGTGTGGAGCAGGCCGATAGAAAAGGTATCTCCGGCGGCACGGTTGAACTTCCAGGCCAGATTTTCCCGCTGTTCTCCTTTAGCATAGCTTTGGCCGTAAACGGCAGCCGCTTCTTCGCCGTCAACGAGCAGCGGTACCCGTTCGACAGCCTCTGCCGAAAAGATATGGACGTTGGGCGGGAAAGGTATTTTTGCCTTCCAAGCTTCCAGAGGGTCGTGATTGCCAAGGACGGCAAAGACCTGAATTTGATGCTGGGCCAATTTATGAAGCAGCCGCACGTAATCGAGCTGGGCCGTGAGATTGTGATTGGCACTGGTATAGACGTCACCCGTAATCAAAACGGCGTGAACTTGTTTATCGATAGCCAGCTGTACGATTTTTTGAAAGGCCCGGACCGGAGCTTTGCCGATGATACGCTGCCAGCGATCATCGATGGCGGCCAGATTATGGAACGGGCTTCCTAAATGAAGATCTCCGCATTGAATAAACCGCAAATTTTTCGCCATTATTATCCTTCCTTCTCTGACCATGCTGCATGCAGGGCCGCAACGGCATCACGGAGCTTACAGCTGGGAATTTTTGAAAATGACAGGAGAAACTCATTGTCGGTTTCCTGTGAGGGTGTTTCATAAAAAGACTGCATGGATAAGACGCGGCAGCCTTGCTGTTCCGCTTTTTTGAGCAAATCCGATTCTGACAAGGGACTGTGCAGGCGGACGTGGCAGTAGATGCCGGAAACGAGTTGGCCGACGACGATTTCCTGACCAAAGGCCTCTACGAGGAGCTTCCGCAGGAATTCGCCTTTTTCCTGATAATCCTTGCGCAGCCGGCGGACTTGGCGTGAAAGTTCGCCGCTCTGGATATATTCCGCCAACACGCACTGTTCCGGCACAGAAGCGCCCTGCCGAAAGAGGCCTCGCTGGGCATGGTATAACGGCATGAGTTCCGGCGGAAGCACCATATAACTCAGGCGGACAAAAAAAGGCAATACCTTCGAAAGGGCCCCCATATAGATGACGCGGCCACTGCGGTCCAGTCCCTGAAGTGCCGGTACCGGGCGGCCGTAATAGCGAAGCTCACTGTCGTAGTCGTCTTCAATAATGAGTCCGTCAGTCTCTCCTGCCCATTGGAGCAGACGATGGCGAATGCCGGCCGGCATGACCGTTCCCGTCGGAAACTGATGGGACGGACTGACGTAGACCAAGCGAACGTTGCTTTGCTCCAGCTCATCGACCTGAAGGAGGCCGCCCTTAATAGGAATGGGAACGATGGAATAGCCGCTGTTGCGAAATATTTCCCGCCCCAGTCTGAATCCGGGCTCTTCAACGCCGATGCAGTCGTATTTACCGCGCAGTAAGTGCGTCAATATGCCCAGCAGGGAAATCGTACCGGCACCGATGACAATCTGTGAAGGCGCTGCATGGACACCGCGTGTTTCATAGACGTAACGGCTCAGAGCACGGCGCAAATCCGGAACCCCCTGGTCGTCATTGGCCGCCAACAGGCGATCCGGCTCTGACAAAACACGATTCATGTACTTTCGCCAAATATCGAGGGGGAATCGCTCCAAGGCCATGTCGCCGCTGGCGAAGTCATAGTCATACACCGGCTGGTGTACGATTTCCCTCACCCGCATTGGACGGCCTTCTTCCGGCAGCTGTTCCCGCCGGCCCAAGGAGGCTACTTCATAGCGTGCTTTGTGCCGGCGCAGGATATAGCCTTCACTGGCCAATTGGTAGTAGGCCTTTTCTACGGTCATCTTGCTGATGCCGGCAGCTTGCGCCAATTCACGCACAGAATCGAGACGCATACCGGCTACCATGCGGCTCGATTCTATTTCCTGGCGATAATATTCGTAAATTTGTACATAAAATGGTTTGCTGATAGATTTGTCGAGTTGCAGCATTGCATCCGGCCTAAGGCCCCTTCTCCCCTCTGTGGCGTCGCCATGTCTATGGTTGTCTCTGTAATATTATATTGTACCGAAAAATGCGCCGCCTGAAAAGGGGGATACCCGGCGATTCCTTGGCAAATCCGGATATTTTCTTATAAAAACTATCTTATGCTCATAGCAGCCGCAATCGCAGCACCGACGGAGAGCCCATCTTGGATGAGAATCGGATCGACGGAAATCTGTTTTTCCCGATTAGGACCTTCATTTTGGCAGGCCTGCATGGCATCCTCCATCATAACCAAGGCACCTCGAACATGTTTTAAAACACTTCCGTCAATGGCAATGGTCTGACTCGGAATGGGCAGCTCTTTATATAAATGATGCAGAATACCACAGCCAACGGCGCCGACAAGCTGAGCTGAACGCACAAAAATAGCCGCTCCGATATGCCTTATGGGGCGCACATCTTCCAAGCAGACGATGCGATTCCACAGCCGCCCCATCGTAAGCCGGCCTTGTTGATCATCATCGTTTCCAATGATATCATTCATTGCCTCCGTCGTAAAAGAAGGCAGTTCCTGAGTGTCAAAGTAGGTCAACAGCGTTTGGCGAAAGAGTTCCGAAGCATAAGCGCCGCTCATCATCTTTTCCAGTTTATGCAACCCCGGCTGAGACGATCCGGCATCGACGGCCTCATCCCAGTGATGACCCGTAACGCCGTTGTAATCGCCGGCCTCTAAGTTAACGATCATATTCCATTCCGGCTCATAATAACAGGCATTAAACCCAGTACCGCAGACCATACCGATACGGACCTTCTCCATCGTATAAGACGCCGACAACAAGAGGGCCGTCGTATCATTTACAAGGGCCACGGGCTCGATGTCGCTGAGTCCCTGCCGCCGGAGCGCCGCTTTCAGCAAGGCGTTGACGTTCTCACCTTCGACCCCGGAAACGGCAATTTCCTTAGACCATGCCAAGAGGCGGCCGTCTTCGATACCGGTCCGCTTCAAGGCAAAAGAAAAGGCGTGCCCCAGTCGATAAGACTGGCCGCTGCGAGCTACTTTGCCGACAAGACGGGCCAAGAAATCAAAGAGTTCTGACGCCGTCGTCGAAGAGGACAAATAATCGTACTCACCGGCCACTTTCAGCGGTCGGGATACCTTTTTTTCGACGATATAGCAATGTCGTCCCAAGAGGCGAATCCGCGAGGCTCGAACATTAGTCCCGCCAAAGTCCAGTGCCAAAAATACGCCCTTTTCATCCCCTTCCGGCAGGGATGCATACGATTTTTCAGCCGAAACCGTGGCGCCGGCCTCACCGGCCAAGGCCCTGTCGATATCGGCCGAGAAATCACGGGAAATCGCCTGCAGCCGCTCATCAGGCAAGTAAAAATAACGGGCAATATCCGTCCAATCCATCCGTTCATTCATGACAGTCATCACCTCTCGTGAGTTTATAATTTTATTATACTATGTTCCCTGTCACGCCGCCAGTCTGCCCTATTTTGACCATATCGGTCAGGAATACCGTTTGGTACTGATTGGCATAAAACGATTGACTTTTTCAGGCAATCGTCTATAATCAAAGGTAGAGTGAGACCGAAACAAAAGGCCGCACGAAGGGGTACACCACCTTGGGTGTAAATCTTCGTGCGGCCTTTTTTTAATGCATAGAAAGGAGGGCCAGCATGATACGCATCAACGGCAAGGACATCGCAGCAGACGGCCAGAACCTGTTGTCTTATCTTACCGACCAGGCTTATCGCACGGATCGCATCGCCATCGAACTGAACGGCACGATCGTACCGCGTAAAGCTTATGACACGGTGACCTTAAAAGACGGCGATTCCATGGAAATCGTCCACTTTGTCGGCGGGGGCTAACCCTTCTGACTAAGCAGAAAACCTACACAATATAAAAGGAGTGTCTCCCAATGGAAAAGAAAGATACACTGGTCCTTGGCGGCCATGAATTCACGTCCCGTTTCATCTTAGGCTCCGGCAAATTTTCTGTCGACCTCATCAAGGCGGCAGTCGAACAAGGCGCCGCACAAATCGTCACCATGGCCCTGCGCCGCGTCGAAGCCGGTGAAAAAGACAATATCTTAGATTTCATCCCCAAAGACGTCACCCTGCTGCCCAATACGTCCAGCGCCAGAACCGCTGAAGAAGCCGTCCGCATCGCTCGTTTATCGCGGGAAATCGGCTGCGGCGACTTCATCAAAATCGAAGTCATGCGCGACTCCAAATACCTCCTGCCCGACAATAACGAAACGATCAAGGCTACGGAAATCCTCGCCAAAGAAGGCTTCGTCGTCCTGCCCTACATGTATCCTGACCTCTATGCAGCCCGGGCCCTCGTCGACGCCGGTGCCGCTGCCATCATGCCTTTAGCCTCTCCGATCGGCACCAATAAAGGCTTATCGACAAAGGACTTCATCCAGATTCTCATCGACGAAGTCGATCTGCCCATCATCGTCGACGCCGGCATCGGCCGTCCGTCCCAAGCCTGTGAAGCCATGGAAATGGGCGCCGCTGCTATCATGGCCAATACGGCTATCGCAACGGCCGGCGACCTTCCTCTCATGGCAAAGGCCTTCGGCGAAGCCATTCGTGCCGGCCGCAACGCCTATCTGTCCGGCCTCGGCCGCATCCGTGAAACGGCATCGGCTTCAGATCCGCTTACCGGTTTCTTAGGTGCCTGAGGAGGAATGCGATCATGACAGAAGAAAAACGTATCGACCATATGACCTACCTGCCGGGCATGGAAATCCTCGATTCCGACATGCTCGACCAAGTCGTCGCCATTCACGATTCATTTAACAATGAAGACTTTACCGATAAAGACGTCCGCATGGCCTTATCGAAAGAACGCTTAGACCCGCGGGACTTCATGGCCCTCTTATCGACGGCAGCTGCCCCGTTCCTCGAAGAAATGGCTCAAAAAGCCCATTTGGTCACACGCCGCCACTTCGGCAACAACATCTCCATCATGACGCCGATTTATTTTGCCAACTACTGCGACAATCACTGCATCTACTGCGGATTCAACTCGCACAACAAAATAAAACGGGCCCGCCTGAACGACGAGGAACTTCACCAAGAATGCAAGAATATCGCCGACTCGGGCATTGAAGAAGTCATCATGCTGACCGGTGAAAGTCCGAAGATGAGCGACATCAAGTACATCGGCAACGCCGTCAAAATCGCTCGCCAGTACTTCCGTGTCATCAACATGGAAATCTACCCGACCAACACCAAGGACTATACCTATCTCCATGAATGCGGCGCCGACTACGTCACCGTATTCCAGGAAACGTACAATTCCGACAAATACGAAACGCTCCACTTGGCCGGTCATAAACGAATCTTCCCGTACCGCTTCTATTCTCAGGAACGGGCTATTCTCGGCGGCATGCGCGGCGTCGGCTTCGCAGCCCTCTTAGGCCTCGACGACTATCAGAAAGACGCACTGGCAACCGGCATGCACGCTTGGCTCATGCAGCGCAAGTACCCTCACGCTGAAATCTCCTTGTCCTGTCCGCGTCTCTGCCCGATCATCAACAACGATAAGATCAACCCGAAGGACGTAGACGAACGGAAACTGACGCAGATTATCTGCGCCTACCGCTTATTCATGCCTTACGCCAACATCGTCGTATCAAGCCGTGAAAGTGCTTCCTTCCGCAATGCCATCATGAAGATTGCAGCCACCAAGGTATCGGCCAGTGTCTGCGTCGGCATCGGCGGCCACCTGCATCAAGACGGGTCGGAAATGGGTGATGAACAGTTTGAAATCACCGACGGCCGTTCCTTCGACCAGATGTACGCTGACATCAAGAACATGGGCCTCCAGCCCCTCACGAGCGAGTATATTTATTTGTAATACTTACCTGATATCCACTATTAAATACCTATATAGAACTATGATAAAAGCAGGTCAGGACCTAATCCACCCCGACCTGCTTTTGTCGTAAACCCGCATGTTCTAAAGCGTTTAACTCATAGGAGGGCCCCATTATATTCTATTGGTATAATCATTGACGTTAGTATGAAATTACTGTATATTTGTAGTATAAAATACTCTAATATTCAGGTGATAATTATTGTGTTAAAAGTAGCTGCCATTACAAACCACGAACTTGCGGCGACAAACTACTGGGACCAGCTCGAACAAATTGCTGCATCCGACGTAGACTTCATCGTCCTTCGTGAAAAAACGCTCTCTGAAGATGACTACACGGACTATGCCAAACGGGCACTTCGCCTCTGCAGCATTCACCAAAAGACGTGTATCCTTCAACATTTTGGCAAAGTCGCCATTCGACTTCACATTCCTCGTTTCCAATGCTCCTTGTCATACCTTGAAAGCCACTCTTCCTTATTGTATTATATGACGACCCTTGGCGTTTCTGTCCATACCGTAGAAGAAGCCGTCCGAGCCGAAGAACTTGGCGCCACGTATATCATGGCCAGCCACGTCTTCCCGACAGACTGCAAACCGGCGGATAAACCGATCGGAGTCGATACGGTAAAGGCAATCTGCAATGCCGTAAACATTCCCGTCTACGCCTTAGGCGGCGTAAACCCCACGACGGTATCCCAGCTTCAGGACTCCCAAGTTACAGGCGTAGCCTTGATGTCAGGTCTCATGACCTGCCCGGACGTCCCGGAATACTTGAAAGAACTTCGTTCCTAAAGAATGCGGGAGGGCTGTATGACGCAAGCATATATCATCATCGACATGCAAAATGATTTTATCGACGGCTCCTTAGGTACGCCTGAGGCTCAAGCCATCGTGCCCCATGTCGAAGCAAAAATTGTTGCCAGCAAAAAAGATACCGACCAAGAGACGGATTTGATTTTTACGCAGGATACCCATGACAGCGATTATCTTGAAACCCGGGAAGGTCAGAAACTCCCCATTTCCCACTGCATCAAGGATACGCGGGGCTGGCGCATCTGCAAACAGCTTCTGCCATACACGCTGATGGCCGAGATTTTTGAAAAGCCGTCTTTCGGCTGCCCGGCCCTGGTCGATGAAGTCAAAGATTATGACCGACTCGTCCTCATGGGGCTTTGTACCGATATTTGTGTCGTTTCCAATGCCATCTTATTGAAGGCCCATTATCCGGAAAAAGAAATCGTCGTCGACAGCTCCTGCTGCGCCGGCTCTACACCGGAGGCCCATGAAATGGCTTTGAAGATTATGCAGAGTTGTCAAATCGATATCGTATAACTTCATACGTAAAAGGCTGCACATCTTATGATGTGCAGCCTTTTTGCATCTGTCCGTTCAATAGATAGTCTCGGCGAAATCAGGCAATGATGCCCGTAATCGTCGCCTTGTTTTGATTGTTATTGATTTTCTTTTCGTAGCCTTTCAGAATGAGGCAGCCCATGACGCCGCCGACGATCATGCCGGCAAAAGCCGTCATTTCCGGCGTCGCCTTCACCTGACCGCCTAAAATGTAGCCGATGATGCCGAAGACGATGATGAGCAGCAGCGGCACACCGAAACAGACGATGCCCTTGACCCCCATGCCGGCATCGGGAATATTAAACTGTACAAACTGGCCTTTCTTGGCACCAATGGGATTGACGGCGTCGATGACGACGTTGTCAGCGCACATGCTGTCACTGCACGGAGAGTACAGATTACTGCGATTGGTCTGGATCTTGACCAATCCGTCGGCACAAACCTCTTCAATGACACCCGTTCCTGTTCTCATATAAATCTCCCCTCGATAGGTAAATTAAGGCTTAAAAGCCCAGATCTTCTCCAACTAAGATAACTTTAATCCGGCCTTGGGGCTTACATACCCGCGTCCGAACGACTTGAGCACAAATGCTTTCCGGTGTCGTACAGTGAGCACACATTCCCGTTTTCGCGCAAGGCGTCCCGACATTCTGGAAGCGGCCGATATTTTTCGGCGAAGCTACCGTATGGGCCCGTTCGATACCGATTTCAACCGTCGGAACGACTTTATTCATGCCGACGATGACGATGACCTGTTTCGGGCCGTAGCAAAGAGCTGCCACACGGTTGCCGTTGCCGTCGATGTTGATGAGCTGACCATCCTGAATGGCTGCGTTGGTCCCCATAATGAAGGTATCGCAGAGCAAGGCCTTACGCATCAATTCAACCCGTTCTTCCGGCGTCTTGGCCGAGTCGCGGTCGATGACCTGATTGTGTTCCAAGACATAGGGACGCAGGCCGATTTCATTGATCGAAGCCGAGCCGCCCCAAGAGACGACATCCGTCTCCGGAATGTAGGAAACAGCCTTTTTCAAAGCCTCTTCTACGGTCGGACAGTATGCAGCCTCAAAGCCGCGGGCTTCAAATTTTTTAGCAACAAGCGGTCCTTTAATGTCATACATACGATGGGTCATATCCGTTCTATCCATTCTAAAACCTCCTATTTCGCCAGCATCAATTCTGCCGTAGCTTCGGCAGCTGGCGTGCCGTCGGCATGGGTTATACGCCCTTTCATGATAAATAAGCGACGACGGTGTACTTCCGGCCAACCTTCGACTTTAATCGTTTCGCCGATCCGGATGGGGCTGCGAAAGCGGATTTCAAGCCGTGCCGTATAAGCCGGCTTCCCGGCAGTTCGAAAAACATAGTCGCCCATGACTTCATCCAACAAGGTACTGGTCAGTCCGCCATGCATCCGATCTCCATAGCTTTCATGCTCTGCCTTCGGTGTAAAATAAGCCACACAGCGTCCGTCTTCCATCTGCATATCCAGTTTCAGACCAATCGGGTTATCACGCCCGCAGCCGAAACAGTGATTCGTAGCATTAGCGCCTTCCATAACACACCCTCCTCTACTTCAATACTTTTTTATTATACTATATTTGGCAAGTCTCGTGAAAGATTCGGCAAGCATTGTGAAGAGGTTCACCCTCTGAGAAAAGTTTATTTATTCGAAAATGGTTATCATCTTTATATTGACAATCGATTTCAAATACACTATACTAAAGGCAACAAAGCGAAAGGAGGGCATACCGACATGAATCTTGATTGTGTACTAATTAATCACTGTTCTCCGACCTTAGCGGGACTTAAACAGGCATCCCTTCTCTGTCTTCCCCGCTTGGAGGACGGTCATACTTATGATGATTTAATTGAAAATTACAATCATAAATATAATGGTAAAGGATTATATTTTCGCATCTTGTATGCCTGTCCTAAGCGCACCTTGCTGTATGTATACCGTCCAAATGTAGTCTTAAGGTACATACAGCGGCGAGATATTTCTTCATTTTTACAGCAATTCGGCTATGCAGACTGTCAGGACATATCGGCGTTTTTAGACCGTCTCGCATCGCGTTTTGCAGAAGACGGTTGTTTCCCTCACGAAGCCGGCATCTTTCTTGGCTATCCCTTGGAAGATGTCTGCGGATTCATTGCCAATCGAGGGAATCACGCCAAACTCTGTGGTGAATGGAAGGTCTACGGCGATGTCCACGCCGCAGCCCGCACGTTCCAGCGCTATACCTGCTGTCGGCAGGATTATTTAAATCGCTTTGCAATTGGGACAACATTAGAATCGCTCATCGTAGCATAAGGAGGATTTAATCATGGTAGAAATCGCATATTGGAGTGGAACAGGTAATACGGAAGCAATGGCAAGTGAAATTGAAGCAGCTGTCAAAGCTGCCGGTGCAGATGTAGAATCGGTTCGCTTCGAAGATACCACCGTCGATGATGTAGCCGGTAAAGACGTTATTTTGCTCGGCTGCCCGGCCATGGGTGCTGAAGAATTGGAAGACTCCATTGTCGAACCATTCTTTGCAGACCTCGCTCCCAAATTAAAAGGCAAGAAAGTCGGCCTCTTCGGCTCTTACGGCTGGGGCTCCGGCGAATGGATGGATAATTGGAAACAGCGTACGGAAGACGCTGGCGCCACCATCATCGGGACGGCTATCGTCAACGAAACACCGGATAATGCTCCCGAGTGCAAAGAATTGGGCGAACTTGCCGCTAAGGCATAAGTTGTTTTAACTTCATATTCATTCTCCTCTAGGAAAGGGGCTGCATACCCGACACAGTATGCGGTCCCTTTTCTCATGTCTTAGCCGTATTTTTCGATTGGGAACGTTTTTGATCCCAATTTTATACGTTTTTGTCAAGTGCCCATGCGATATCGATACAGTCATTCTCTGCTTTCATGGTACGCATTCCCGCTGGCTATGCTACAATAATAACGGATTACATTCATTCTCATTTTTTATTTTTAAAGGAGGCTTTATTGCATGAGAGACCAGGTCTTTTCTATTTTACAGGCTGTCGGTCGCAGCTTCATGCTGCCTGTAGCCATACTACCTATCGCCGGTCTGCTTCTCGGTATCGGCGCGTCTTTCACAAACGCCACAACCATCCAGACCTATGGATTGGAAAACATTCTCGGGAATGGGACCATCCTTCATTCCCTGCTCACCATCATGAGTGATGCCGGCAACATCATCTTCGGCAACTTGCCGATCATCTTTGCCGTCGGCGTCGCCATCGGCATGGCCAAACAAGAAAAGGAAGTCGCAGCCTTGTCGGCTATGATTGCCTTTTTCGTCATGCACGCATCGACGAGTTCCGTCTTAAAATTGACGGGCAAGGTACTCGCCGACAATACCGTTTCCCCTGACGTCCTCGAAGGTACCATTGCCAACATCAACGGTATCATGTCCCTTCAAGAAGGCGTTTTCGGCGGCATCATCGTCGGTATCGGCGTCGCCTACCTGCACAACCGCTTTCATAAGATTGTCCTGCCCGATGCCTTATCGTTCTTCGGCGGCTCCCGTTTCGTTCCGATCATCTCGACCGTCGTCTACATGTTCGTCGGCATTGCCATGTACTTCATCTGGCCCGTCGTCCAGAACGGCATCTTTGCCCTCGGCGGTTTGGTAACCGGTACGGGCTACATCGGGACCCTCATCTTCGGTATCATTAAACGTGCCCTCATTCCTTTCGGCCTGCACCACGTCTTCTACCTGCCCTTCTAGCAGACCGGCGTCGGCGGCTCCATGATGATCGACGGCAAGCTCATCCAGGGCGGCCAGAACATCTTCTTTGCTCAGCTGGCTTCGCCGAACGTCGCTCATTTCAGTGCCGACGCAACGCGTTACTTCTCAGGTGAATTCATCTTCATGATCTTCGGTCTCCCCGGCGCTGCGCTTGCTATGTACCGCACGGCAAAACCGGAAAAGAAAAAGGTCGCCGGCGGCTTGCTCTTATCGGCAGCCTTGACGTCCATGTTCACCGGTATTACCGAACCGATTGAATTCTCCTTCCTCTTCGTCGCACCGATGCTGTTCTACGTCCAGGTCATCCTGGCCGGCGCAGCCTACATGATTGCCCATATCCTGAACATCGCCGTAGGCCTTACCTTCTCGGGCGGTCTCCTCGACCTCTTCATCTTCGGCATTCTGCAGGGCCAAGACAAGACGAGCTGGATGTACATCATCCCCGTCGGCATCATCTACTTCTTCCTGTATTACTTCATCTTCACCTTCCTCATCAAGCGCTTTAACTTAAAGACACCGGGCCGTGAAGACGATGATACGGCAACGAAGCTCTACACCAAAGCCGATGTCAAGGCCCGCGATGCCGCAGCCAAAGAAAGCTCAGCTGACAAGGCTTCCGGCGATGCCGTCAGCCAGACGATCACGCAAGCCCTCGGCGGCAGCCAAAACATCACGTCCGTCGATGCCTGCGCTACCCGCCTGCGCTGCACTGTTGCTGATTCTGCGCTGGTAAACGACGCAGCGCTGAAAGCAACCGGCGCCGTCGGCGTCATCAAGAGAGGTACCGGCGTTCAGGTCGTCTATGGTCCTCAGGTTGCCGTTATCAAATCCAATCTGGAAAATTACCTGGCAACCAATCCCCAGGACGGCCCCATCGAAACCGCGCCTCAAACAGCTCCCGTTGAAGAAGCGAAAAAAGAAGCTCCGGCACCGACTAAAACAGATGCTGAAAAACGCTATTTTAACTCGCCCTTTACGGGAACGCTCCATCCGATTACGGAAGCTCCGGATGAAGCCTTTGCCGGAAAAATGACCGGCGACGGATTCTTCGTCTATCCGGAAGACGGCGTAGTCTATGCACCGGAGGACAGTACCGTCACCTTCGTCTTCGATACGAAACATGCCCTCGGCATGACCACCGCCGACGGCGTCGAATACCTGCTGCACATCGGCATCGACACGGTCAACCTTAACGGCCAGGGCTTCAAAGTCTTCGTCGAAAATGGCCAGGAAGTAAAGAAAGGCGATAAACTGATGGAATTCGACGATGAATACATCAAAGCCAACGCACCTTCCGACGCCTGCCTGTGCATCTTCACCGATCCCGACCAAGTATCGGACGTTACCCTTGTGAAAACCGGAAACGTAAAAGCCGGCGAACAGGCAGTCTACTTCTAAGACAATTTATAAATCAAAACCACCAGTTTAACTGGTGGTTTGCTCAGGCCCTATAAGGGCCTATCTCTTGTGGTTGCACTCTAAAGA
>PPYF01469148.1_pt1 | contig 111641 bp, 108 predicted proteins | sample 1559871 | NCBI WGS metagenome assembly PPYF01 (sample SAMN08240021, study PRJNA423297) | Human gut metagenome, whole genome shotgun sequencing project.
TTTGGGCAACTTTTGAAAGTTGTTTATAACAGTATAAGAATATTAATTTCGTTGTGGATAAAACTGCGGAAACTCAAGTTATCAAGGTTATTGGCAGAAAAGGACGAAATGTTATTGCAGATGAGGTGAACTATGGTTACGCTAAAAGAAATTGCACAAATGTGTGGAGTGACAACGAGTACAGTCTCTAATGTACTTAATAATAAACCAAAAGTGGGGGAAGCGACACGTAAGAAAGTGTTGGAAGCTGTTGAAAAAACGGGATATCAACCCAATTATTTTGCGCAGGTAATTCGAAAAACGAAAACGAATGTCATTGGAATTGTGACAGAGGATTTGAATGAATTCAGTACGATACCTTTGGTGGAAGCGATTATGGCATACTGTGAGGATAATGGTTACAGAACGATTTTGGAAAATATGCGCTTTTATGATAAGTGGGGTGATACGTGGTACACAGACAGAGAAAAGCAGGAATCAGTGTTGAAGCCGGCATTGGCCAGTTTATTGTCTATTAAGGTGGATGGCGTGATTTATGTTGCGGGACACTGTAGATATATCGGTTGTTTCCCGGAAAATTTTCCGGTTCCAGGTATTGTAACTTATGGATTTTCTGAACTACCTCAATTTCCGTCTATTGTTTTGGATGATGAAAAGGGTGGATATGAAATGACAAAATACTTGATTTCTGTCGGCCAAAGGGAAATAGCCTTGATTGCGGGGCGGGAGAACAATATTCACACGCAGAAGAGACTGGTAGGCTATCAAAAAGCGCTTTTTGAGACTGGAATTTTATACAATCCTAACATGGTGAGGTTTGGTGACTGGAAAAGGGAATCTGGTTTTCATGAAACGGCAAAGCTGGTTGAGGCAGGTGCAACCTGTATTTTTTGTATGAATGATAAAATGGCAGGAGGTGCCTATGATTGGGCGTATGATAATGGGTTGAAAGTAGGGGAAGATATTTCGATTGTCGGATATGATAATATTGAAATTGCAAAATATATTCGCCCAAAGCTGACAACAATGGATATGCATTTAAAAGAAGTTGGCAAGCGTGCAGTAGAAAGGTTGATAAAGGAGTTAAATGGAGAATCGAGTGAGCTTTCCAGTGTAGAGCGGATTCAACCAGAGCTGGTAATTAGAAAATCTGTAAAATGTTGAATTGTTGTTGACCATAAAGCCTCAGATTTCGGTGTCTATGGTTGAGGAGGGTTCTGCCTTAGCATCCGCTGTTGTATGGAATCATTTATCAGAAGTATGCCAATAGACTTCCCCTTTACTGACAGGAGAATGCCAGTGCAGTGATACAATGGTTGAGATGACAAAGACACATGGGTTGAATGTTTATGGATATCTTAAATTTCTGCTAGAGCACTGGCCAGATAAAGACATGACCGATGAACAGCTTGTAGAGCTGCGCCTTGGAGCGAAAAACTTCGAACTATCAAAAATCATATGTGAATTATAGTGACTTACTCCAACTCACAAAGGGTTGGAGTAATTTTTGTATCTGACTACATTAATATTTGGCGTTTATGAAACAGAAAGTCCATCGAAACAGGAAGTATCTTTTGACGCTACTGAAAAAAGACTGGGACAGATGTTATTTCCGGCTGAACATCTCAGAATTGCATTGATGGTATTCCCATTCATGGAAAGAAGATACTGTATGGTATCAGAAAACGATATTTTTCGGTTGTTGATTAATCGACAGCCTTGTGACTTAAAATAATCACGAGGAAAGAGGCAAAGAGAAATTATGTTCTGATTTTTAAAAGATGCCTTTGTTTTTATAAAAACGTTTTTTATATATAGTTTAAGTGCAAAATAAACAAGAAATAGATATGAGTATAGTGAAAAATAGATAAAATGCAATATAAAAGCATTTTATAATTGACATATATATAAAAGTGTATTAAATTGAACACATAAAAGAAAAAACGTTTTACTAAAAGGAGGAGAATGCGAAGGTGCACGGGAAAAAACAGGTTTTTAATCCTTATCTCCCATCTTGGGAATATATTCCAGATGGGGAACCTTATGTATTTGAAGGAAGAGTTTATGTATATGGATCTCACGATCGTTTTCGAGGCCCCGCTTATTGCGTGAATGATTATGTATGCTGGTCAGCACCCGTGGATGATCTTGGAAATTGGCAGTATGAGGGGGTTATCTACAAAAAGACGCAGGATCCGTTGAACACCGATGGACATATGTGTCTGTATGCACCGGATGTGACAGTAGGAGTGGATGGCAAATATTATTTGTATTATGTACTGGACAAGGTTCCGGTTGTGTCGGTGGCAGTGTGTGATACTCCTGCAGGTTCTTATGAATTTTATGGTTATGTACATTATCAAGATGGAACTCTTCTGGGAAAAAGAGAAGGAGATGAACCACAGTTCGACCCTGGTGTTTTGACAGAGGGAGATAAAGTTTATCTGTATACCGGTTTTTGTGCGATTGGTGATAGGTCAAGAAGCGGCATGATAGGAACTGTTTTGAAAGAGGATATGCTCACAATTGAGGAAGATCCAATTATTATGATGCCTAGCGAACCTTATAGCAAGGGAAGCGGATATGAGGGACATGAATTTTTCGAGGCACCGTCCATTAGAAAGCGAGATGATACTTACTACTTGATTTATTCTTCTATCGTTATGCATGAATTGTGCTATGCGACAAGTAAGAATCCAAGAAATGGATTTTCATATGGCGGTGTGATTATTAGCAATAACGATATGCACATTGATTCCTATAAACCGGCTGATAAGCCTATGTACTATGGAGGGAACAACCATGGAAGTATCGTGGAAATCGAAGGAGAATGGTTTATTTTCTATCATCGTCATACAGAAGGAATTAATTTCTGCAGACAAGGGTGTATGGAGCAGATTTATTTTACCGAGGATGGCATGATTCCGCAGGTAGAGATGACTTCCTGTGGCGGAAATCATGGACCGTTGGTCGGGATGGGTGAATATCCAACTTACCTGGCTTGCAATCTGTTTTGCAATATAGAGGCCATGTATACAGGAGAAGCGGGATTCTGGATGGATAATCGTTTCCCGAAGATTACTCAGGATGGTGGAGATGGTGATGAGGAACCCGGTTATATCGGCAATATGCGGGATGGTGCCTGTGCAGGATTCAAATACTTTGACTGTAAAGGAATTGAGAAGATTTCTATTCGGACGCGTGGATATTGTAAAGGTGAGTTCCATGTGAAGACCTCTTGGAATGGTCCTTCGTTGGGAAGTATCCCCGTAGAGTTTTCTAATATCTGGAGGAAATATACGGCAAATATTGTGATTCCAGATGGCGTACATGCACTGTACTTTGAGTATAAGGGGAATGGCGGAGCAAGTTTTGCATCTTTTGAACTTGAGTAGTAGAGAAATAAAACAAAGTTTTCTGCCTATGATTATGACAACTACCTGTATTATATGGAATCGATTACAAAGGTTTGGAATATTTATTTGCAGATGTAAGCCGAAATTTTTATGATGGTCAGGAAATACTCTCAGCAGCTGTGAGATTTTTTAAAACAGATTTGTATAGAACTAAATATTGGGAATTGCAGGTATTTCCTGGTATATAATGGATATTGATAAGATTTCAATATTTCTGTGTGATGACAGTCACGGTGAACTGAACAGGAAAATTTAAATGTAAATGCCGGATTTGGTTAAGTCGGCAGGAAATGGAGAAGTGTAATGAGCAAGCTTACGATTTGTACAAAAAATAAAAAAATGAAGGTGGCAGACAATTTGTATGGCATCTTTCTGGAAGATATTAACCGTGCAGTGGATGGTGGACTCTATCCGGAATTGCTGCGTAATAGAAGTTTTGAGGATTCTTTGCTTCCCGTAGATTGTACACTGGTGGATGACGGTTATGCTTTTGAAAGCTGTACAGGTTGGAGAGATGAGTTTAACGGCGGCGAGGGTCTGACCAAATGGGTGCGGGAAAGCAACATTGTAAAAACATCAATTCCTGCATGGTATAGCCACAAGGCGGAAATGAAACTGGACGATTCAGACACATTGAATGTACAGCGTAAGGTTTCTCTTGCAGTTAGATTTGATGCGGGTGGTAGAATTGAAAATATCGGTTTTTGCGGTGTTCCTCAGAAAGTAGGTGAAACCTACAATTTCTATATGTTTGCCAAGAGCGAAAAACCGATGAAGTTACAATTGATAGTTGGAAATGAAAATGACATCTGTGCGGAACTGGAAATTCATAGTGTAGAATATCAGTGTTACCGTGCTTCCTATACGGCGAAGAAAAACTGCAAAGATGGAAAATTTTATCTGCTGAGTCCGGAGGGAGGAGAACTACATATCGGCTTTATTTCCCTGATGCCTGCGGAAACCTTCCGCGGACATGGACTGCGTAGGGATATAGCAGAAATGCTGGAAAACATCCATCCATCCTTCTTACGTTTTCCTGGCGGTTGTATTGTAGAAGGATTCACACCTTCTACGGCAATGCGTTTTAAAGATACAGTGGGTCCTGTATGGGAAAGACCTGGACATTTACTAATGTGGCATTATAGAAGTTTTGATGGTATGGGATTCCATGAGTATTTACAATTCTGTGAGGATATTGGAATGGAGCCTTTATATGTCTGTAACTGTGGTATAACCTGTCAGGCAAGAAAAGAAATGTTCATGACAGGGCAGGCGTTGGATGAAATGTTGCAGGATGTTTTGGATGCCATTGAGTATGCGATTGGAACACCAGATACGAAATGGGGGGCACTGAGAGCAAAGATGGGACATCCGGCGCCGTTTAAAATGAATTACATTGAAATTGGAAATGAGAACTGGGGACTAGAATACGAAGAGAGATATCAGATTTTTCATAAAACAATCAGTCAGAAATATCCGCATATCAAATTTGTAGCCAATTCCCATCTGGAAAAAAAAGGGATTTCAGCAGATATTGTCGATGAGCATTATTATGAAACTGCGGAGTGGTTTGCAGAAAACACAGATTTATTTCATGACCGGAGCAGAAAAGGTCCAGAAATCTTTTTGGGTGAAGTTTCGGTAGTGAGAGGTTATGTGGGACAGCTATACGGAGCGCTAGGAGAAGCGGCTTTTTTTACTGGTGTGGAGCGTAATCAGGATGTAGTGACCATGGCTTCCTATGCACCGCTTCTTGAAAATGTACACTATCAGGCGTGGTCTCCAAATCTGATTCGTTTTGATAATTTTGCGAGTTTTGGTATTCCAAGCTATTATATTTGGAAAATGTTTGGTAGTAATCGTGGCGATTTTGTTGTGGATGCACAGATGGAAACAAGACGGATAGCAAGGTCGGTAAAAGGAATGGCTTCCTTGCTTGGAAAACCGGGGTTAAAATTTAAAAATCCTCTCTGGAATGGTAGCATGGCAACTGTGACACAGGAAGTGATGGGACACGTGATTCTAACAGAGCAGAATATGGAGATTACGGAGCCGGATGAGGAACAACTGGAAGCGAGCAGACGGCATAATGGAGCGAAATTGGGTGAAGTGCTTGTTGTTTTCGGAGAAGAAAAGGCAGAAGCCGGGTGTTTCCAGATTGATATCCTTCCAGAAAAAGGACGGGAGATCGTGATTGGAATTTTTACCTCCAGAATTCCGCCAATGGCGTATGTCAATGATGAAACTCACCCGCCCAAAGCATGGAATGTGGAAAATGTGCAACCTTTTCTGTGGAAAATCAAGAGTGGCAGCAGTTGTCTGATTGATCAGCTTGCACCGGGAAAACCAGTATTGGCAAAGGCAATTTGTAGCATAAAAGCAGATAGAATGTACCATCATTTCAGTTATAAGACAGATTTGAAAAAACTCTGGCTATATATTGATGGTGAACTAATTCACGAAGTGATGCTTCCTTCTTTTGCAGCATTGAATACCGTTGTAACGGATACGGAAGAGGAAGTAATTGTGAAACTTGTGAACATGGGAGAGGAAGAAGAGAATATAGCAATCAATCTGGACTGTGAGGTGGAAAGTGAATATTGTGCATATGTCCTGACTGGCGAAAAACTGGCAGAAAACAGTTTTGAAAAACCTGAGCATGTGCGGGACTGGAAATATCAGTTTTGCGGTGCGGGACGTTCCTTTACGCATACAGTTCCACGGTTATCTGTAACAGTATTAGTTTTAAAAAAACGATAAAGTGATAGATGAGAAAAGGAGAATCGCATGAGGTTTATGGCGGTTTCTCATATGGGGGAAAACTATGTTAAATACAGCATCTCTTCCGGACGGAAGAGAATTCGAATTTTGGGAACAGGAAGAAAAGTACAGTTGTGAACTCCATGTGGATTGTAAAAATCCGGTTGCAAATGATAGCAATGATGGTAGTGCTGAAAGACCGTTTCGAACAATTCAGGCGGCCGCTGAAGTAGCGGAAGCAGGAACCCGGGTTCTGATTCATGGGGGAGTATATCGGGAATGGGTTCATCCGGTTCATGGCGGTACAGATGCAGTCCATATGATTAGTTATGAAGCGTTTGGGGATGGAGAAGTGTGCATTAAGGCATCGGAAGCAGTTACAGGCTTTACACAAAGTATCGGTTGGCGTTTGAACCAGGGATTTCAGATGGCATCGAAAACAGAAAATCCCGTAATCTGGCAGTATCGCCTACAGCCAGAACTTTTTATGGGCTACAACCCTTTTTGTGCGGTCAATATCCTGCATGACAGGTTATTCATTGAATATGATAAAACCGATATGACTACTTATCTGAATCGCAGAGGAATGGTATTCTGTGATGGAAAACCGTTAAAACAGGTTACACTGTACTATATGCTTGCGGAAGAAGAAGGTACTTACTGGGTGGAAGCAAACGGACAAACCATTCATTTCCGTCTGTGGAATGATGAGAATCCTACAAACCATAACATAGAAGTGACTAGCAGAGAACAGTGTTTTGCACCAGATATCCCCTTTTTATCCTATATCAAGGTAAAGGGAATTACCTGTGCCCATGCTGCAACCGGTGCACCAGTTCCTCAGAGAGGAGCGATGTCCTGTTTCAGAGGACATCACTGGATTATTGAGGATTGCATCATCGATTGGTCTAATGCAGTGGGCATCGATGTGGGAAATGAGTGCTGGCATCATGAACGGATGGAAGAGCAGATCATTGGTAACAGCATTATCCGTGGATGTACCATAAAAGATGCTGGCGTGTGCGGAATAGCAGGTCTTTTTGCGGAGAATATGCTGATTGAAGATAACTTGATTGAAGGTACTGGTTGGCAGAAAATGGAACTATCTTGGGAAGCGGGTGGCATAAAACTGCACAACAGTGTAAATGGGCTCATTCGCCGGAATGTATTTAAAAACACACTGCGGGCAGATCATTTGTGGCTAGATTGCGGTAATGAAAATAACCGTATTACGCAGAACCTGTTCCTCAATGGCATACAGCAGCGCGAAGCAGTTTTTGTCGAGTGCACCAAAGATGGTATCAATTTGATTGACCATAATATTATCTGGAATGTGGAAGGTAGATTTGATGAGGCACAGGTTGTGGCAGAACCGGGTTCATCTGGTTGGTATAAAGTGATCGAGACATCGATTGTGAATGGATATGGCATTTATGCAGAAGGAACAGACCATCTGCGTATTGTAGGTAATCTGATTGGAAAATGCCGCAGTGCAGGATACTTTGCAAAACCAGTTTCCTTTCGTATGGGCGATATGGAGCGTGGAGGCACTTCCCGAGATGCACATATTGTAGGGAACCTTTTTTATGACTGTGGTGAAGCAGCGATAAAACTGCCGACGAAAGATAACGATATCGAGGGCAATCTGTATGTGAAACTGACAGGTGGTTACTTAAGGGTGATGTATCCGGTACCGGAAAACTGCCTGCACCTGCCGGCATGGAAAGAATTTTTCGGTTTTGATCAGCATGGACAGGAAGCTTGGTTTGACATAGAAATAGACGAGGAAAAATATACGTTACAGTTCGTGCCAGCAAAAGATGAAATTCCAGGTATACCAAAAGAGATTGCAAGAAGGCAATTTGTGCGCAGCATAGAACAGGTAGAGAGGGTATCAAAAGAAATACTAACAGAGCACATTGCACTGGAAAATGAAGTTGGATTGGATATCGATTATTTCGATACAATGACGGTGAGTGAGAATTATGTGCCAGGAGTGTTTGGGAAACTTCTGGAAGGAAAAAAATATCAATTGAGTTCGAAAAAGAGGTAAGGTTATGATTAGGATAGCAAAGACGGAAAATGGATTGGTGAGGGGGCTAGAAGGCGCAGATCCAAGAATTACGGCATTTAAGGGAATTCCATTTGCGGCACCTCCGGTTGGGGAAAACCGCTGGCGTGCGCCGCAGCCTGCAGAAAATTGGGAAGGGATACGGGATGCATATCGTTTTGCACCGATTTCTATGCAGGATACGCCTGGGAGTGGAACAGATATTTATTGCAGAGAGTGGCATGTGGATCCTGAAATTGCTATGGAAGAGGATTGTTTATACTTAAATGTCTGGACAAGCGCAAAGAGTACAGAAGAAAAGCAACCAGTACTGCTCTGGTTTTTTGGCGGGGCGTTACAGTGGGGATATCCTGCGGAAATGGAATTTGAAGGGGAACGATTGGCAAGAAGAGGAGTCGTGGTTGTGACGGTTAATTATCGGATTAATTCATTTGGTTTCATAGCACATCCGGAACTCACGCTACAGCAACCGGATGCCCCCACCAATTTCGGTAATCTGGATCAGCAGGCAGGATTAAAGTGGATTATCCGTAATATTAAAGAATTTGGTGGTAATCCAAAGAATATCACGATTGCAGGACAGTCAGCAGGAGGCGGCAGTGTGTTGTCTCAGATGACTTGTCCGGATAACTTTGGATTGTTTCAGAAGGCGGTCATCATGAGTGCAATGATTCGGGATCCTTACACAGGTTTTAGTATTGGTACACCGCAGTCGCTTGCAAAAGCAGAGGAAAACGGACAGCATTTTTTTGAATTTCTCGGTGTGAATACACTTGAAGAGGCACGTAAACTGGATGCATACTATATTAGGGACAAGTATGCGAAATTCAGGGAAGAACACCCCTGGATGATGACTGTGGAGGATCATCGATTTTGTTTCGGGAATCCGATGGTCTTATATGCACAGGGAAAACATGCCTGTGTTCCGGTGATGGCAGGAAATACTGAAGATGAATTTCCTAGCTACCTTCGAGCTTTTTCGGAAGATGAAATGAGAGAAAAAGCGGCAGCCATTTTTGGAGAGAAGACAGAAGAATTTCTGAAGTTGCCAGGTGTGCTGCAGAAGGACGAAAACGGCTACGCGAGAGTAAACAGTCTGGAGTGTACGGCAAAAGCATTGTTTTTGCAGGAGCAGAAAAGGCATGATGCACAGGACTGTTATTATTATCGATTTGAAGCGGATATTCCGGGATGGGATAATCCAGGAACTTTCCATTCTGTGGATCTGTGGTTCTTTTTTGAAACGCTAGCAAAGTGTTGGAGACCTTTTGTGGGTAGACACTATGACCTGGCACGGCAGATGTGCAACTACTGGTGTAATTTCATTAAGACCGGAAATCCTAATGGACAGGATAACGATGGAACGCCATTGCCACAATGGGACAGCTATACTGAGGAAAACCGGTGTGAGATGATGTTTACTGGAAGCGGCGCTAAAACGGGATTGGAGTCGAAAAATTCTTTGCGTGAATTTTTCATTCATCATCTGTCAGAGGACTTCAAAAAACAGGCAGATATATTAAAAAAAGCAGAATGAAAAGAGCATATGGAATGCAAAATTTCGTTAGGAAAGGGGAAAAATGGAATATCAGGAAAATAGGAGTTTCATTTTATTATATACTAGAGAAGTGCTTCCGACGGAATATCCGGACGGACTGGCACGTAGTATTCATATGGCATACAGCAGAGACGGAATCCATTTTGAAGCGCTACATCAGAATTATGGTATTCTTTTCGCGGAAGCGACAATCTGTGCAGATGACACAATTAGTCCCAAGTGCGTGAAAAATCCATGGGTATATGAGCTTCCAGAGGGCGGATACGGAATCATCGCAGAACGTGTCAACGAGGATGGAAGCGTTGATGGGGAAAGTGACAGCAAAGTATTGTTCTGGAAGACAGAAGATTTTATAGAGTTTCAGTCATTTGGTCTGGTGCCGTGTAGTGCAGACTTACTGGATTTTAGGCAAGATGTTTCGCAATTGCAGGGAGCTGTTTTGCCGAAAGGTGCGGTTGAAGGAAATGTCATTGAGGTTAGAAGGAGCTTGTGTGACCGGATAGTGTTACACTGGAGCAGGATTCACAACACGGAAGTTTGTGTACCGGAGAGTATTTGGGCGGCATCAGAAGAGGAACTTACAAAAGTTTGGGCGACCGCAATTTATTCTGATGGTTCCACTTCTTTAAAACAGGTGAAATGGGAGACAGAGGGAATTGATTTTCAGACAGAAGGAATCCATGAAATTAGTGGAACGGTGCAAAATATTCAATATGAATTTCCATTAGCGAAAGGTTACGGCGATCCGGTAATTTTTCCTTGGGAAGGGAAATATTATTTTATAGCGACGAATGACAATCTGGACGATATTGGCTTATATGTGAGAGTGTCAGAAGATGTGGACGGACTTTTTGCAGAAGGTGTGATGGAACATTTGATTTTGGGGAGAGATGAGGAAGGGAAATTCTGGCAGACCTTCTGGGCGCCGGAATTTCATGTCATTGGCGGTGAACTGTATATTCTGTTTGCGGTTAGCGATACGAACTGGGGACCACAGTGCCATTTAATGAAATTGAAAAAAAACGGTGATATTCTGAATCCGGCAGACTGGAGTTGTCCAATCAGAATCAGGAAAGCAGATGGAAGCTGGCTAACAGAAGTTGGAATCACATTGGATATGACCTACCTGAAAGCTGGTATGCGCTCCTACATGATCTGGTCCTATCGCAGACATACCATGAGTATCGGAGATACTGGTTCTATGCTCTATATTGCAACAGTGAATGAAGAAGATCCCAGTCGACTTACCAGTGAGCCGGTGTTGCTTTCTCGCCCACTTTTTGGATGGGAAAATGTCAACGGTACAATTAACAATGAAGGACCCTACACATTTGTAAAAGAGGATACTATATATCTGACCTATTCTGGCGGCGCTGCCAATTCCTATACATATGTGTTAGGCTTGTTTACGGCAAAGATGGAGGATGATTTACTTGATCCGATGAATTGGAAAAAAAGCAATGTGCCGGTACTTTCCTTTTATTCTGTAGAAGGGGAATACGGACCTGGACACAATTCCTTTTTTACAGATGCACAAGGGAATCTGATGATCGCGTATCATGCAGAAACAGACTTAGAGTCCACACTGCGGTGCGATGGTATCCGCCGGGTACATTTTGACATTCACGGACAGCCCGTATTTGATATGTCGGTCAGACGGGATTTGTGTCCGGATTTGAAAAAAGTAAAAACCAGACTTATAACAGGAAGAAAGAAGGATAAATAGATGGAATATCATGTTTCAAAACAAGGAAATGACCAGTATGTAGGAACAGATAGACAGCCGTTTCTGACAATTTCCCGAGCAGCAGCAATGGCAATGCCTGGTGATACAATAACCGTACATGCTGGTACATACAGAGAGTGGGTTAGCCCGGCAAATGGAGGTACAGAAGAAAAAAGAATTGTTTATCGATCTGCGGGAGATGGAGAGGTTATAATTTCTGGTGCAGAGCAGGTGGAAGATTGGAGAGAGGAGGGAGACAATGTCTGGAGTACAGAGGTGGACAATACAATCTTTACTATCCGAAATCCATTCAAAGAAGAGTTATACGGGGATTGGGTATTTGAGGGCGCGTTTGTTCCGCATCTGGGAGAAGTATATATGGATGGTAAATCTTTATATGAGACGGATGTTGTAGAAAAATTGTATCATCCGGAAGTGTGGCAGCAGGCAAAATATCCGCAGGATTCCATGCTTCAGTGGCATGCGGAAGTTGGAGAAACAAAGACGAAAATCTGGGCGAACTTTGGTGGAAAAGATCCACGTTGTGAGAATGTAGAAATTAATGTGCGACCTTATTGTTTCTGGCCAGAAAAGACAGGGTGTAATTATATCACGGTGAAGGGTTTTACACTATGTCAGGCATCTCCTCAGTGGGCACCTCCTACTGCTCTGCAGGAAGGTTTGATTGGCCCGCACTGGAGTAAGGGATGGATTATAGAGGATAACTTGGTGTTTGAGTCAAAATGTGCCGGTATCAGTCTAGGTAAGGAAATCAGCACAGGGAACAATGAATGGTCAAATCAGAAATATAAGGGTGGTACACAGCGTGAACAGGAAGTTATTTTCCGTGCGCTACAGAGTAACTGGAATAAAAAACATATCGGTAGTCATATCGTGCGAAACAATGTGATTCATGACTGTGAACAGGCCGGTGTAGTAGGACACTTGGGCTGTGCGTTCAGTCAGATTTATAAAAACCGCATTTACAATATCCATCATAAACGGATTTTTCATGGTGCAGAGGTAGCAGGTATTAAACTGCATGCATCTTTAGATACGCATGTGACTGACAACCTGATTTATGGTTGTTATCGTGCAGTGTGGTTGGATTGGCAGGCACAGGGGACTCGTATCGGCCGCAATGTCTTTTTTGATAATCTGTCGGAAGACTTTTTCGTAGAAGTATGTCACGGCCCTTACGTGGTGGATCATAATTTGTTTCTTTCTAAAATGAACTTCCGAAATATGTCAGAAGGAGGTGCGTTTGTACATAACTTGTTTGCAGGTAAATTTGTACTGCGTTCTGAACTGACCAGATATACGCCTTACCATATACCACATGAAACAGCAGTGGCCGGATATACCAACATCGCTGGTGGTGATGACCGATACTACAATAACATCTTTATCAGGGATGAAGATGGGAATAATGATGCAGTACCCATGACATTCTTCGAACATCTGCCGCTGGCACCTAGAGACAGTGTTAGTGATGACGGAAAGTCTGTGATGGACGGTGTGCCAGATAATTCTATTTGTTATTTGCATCCGGTAGGACTGCGAGGTTATGATGAATACGCGGATAAGCAGGACGAGGCTGCATGGGAATATTCCTCCAACCCGAAGTGGAAGATTCCTGTATCTATGAAGAATAATTTATATCTTAACAATGCAGTGCCAACTTCCCATGAGGCGGAAGCTAAAGTTTATTTGGAAAAAGGTATTGATGTACAGGTATTTGTGGAGAAAGGCAAGGTAAAAATCTGCATTGAAAATCCACAGATTTTGCAGAGTACAGATGCTACAGTAGTAACAAGCGAACAGTTGGGTAAGTCCTATCACGCAGAAATGGCATTTGAACAACCAGATGGAACAGACTATCGATTTGATGAGGATTTCTTTGGCAAAGTAAGTGCCACAGACAATGTGGTTCCGGGGCCTTTTGCTGTAGAAGGCGAAGAAAAAGTGGAATTTATATTGGGCTAGATGGAGAGTACTGATGGTGTTTATACTTTGATGATCAAAACATTGCTGGCAGTTATTGTAATTAATGAGCAGGTATCACTTGCGACAAATATCGTATTTTTTAGAGGGGGAGTAACATAGTTGAGAGGAAAAAATGATACTAGTACATAATTCTATTTTTTACAGTCATAATCTGAATATCTTGAAACGTGAATCACAATTGCTTTTAAAAAATTGCGATTATTCAGAGAGGATTTATTCCTTAAATGGGGCAGTCAGAAAATGGATTGCACTAAACAAGGTGAGGGGGATAATAGTTACCAAGTAGGAGGGAGTGACTGAATCCCATCGTTCAGTACACGTATTTTCAATGGTTGGTGTGTGCAGGCTAATAGGCAGTGGTTAAACCATAGAAACCACTGCTTATTAGTCTTTCTTTCATTATTGCTAAACTTATATGTTGGACATTTTTGAAAATTGTATATAATCAGCAAGGCTGATTAGGAGTTCTGTGGACGGACAGAGGAAACTAAAATCGGTTTTATCTTGAATAATGTTCACAATTTTGATAAGATATTAACCGAATATGATAAGTATCCTTGTTTCTTAAAGTCATATACAGAAATAAGGAGGTTATGGTATAGAAAAAATTTAAAAGGAAAAAGCATAGGATCTAGTATCTGTCAACGCAAAGATGGCCTTTATCAAGCAAAGGATTATATAAAAGGGACGTTGTGATTCCAATTTAAATAATTTAAGATTGAAGAAGAAACGTCTGGAATTCATGAAGAACAAAATTTTTTTTTCTAATAGATCTGAAGTATATCGAGAAAGATCATTTAGAATTGCTTTTTCATGTTGCGAAAAAATTCAGGTCAGGAACTTATTTTTATATTCTTATGCATACAGGGCTTTGTGCTGGGGAATTATGTGCATTACATATGGAAGAATATCTGTATATGTTCCTGCCTTTTGTAACAAACTGTTATCAACAAAACATAAATCCAAGAATACTGCTTGATGTCGTTGGTCATCGGAGTTGGAAAATGACAGACCATTTACACATCCAGAAAAAGAATTTATGCATCATGAGCTTGAAAAATATGAGGATTTGATAGGAAAACAGCAATGAATAATTATTCAACCGGAATGAATATTATTCATACGCTTAAAACCCAGTAAATACCTTCATATGAAAAAGGGTGTAAAAAGGGTGTAGTAAACCAAAAATGAAACGTCCAAAAATGCTTGAAACAAAGGAAAATCAATGGGTTTATCAATAAAAGATGTAGATGGTGTTGCAATTAGTCCGATGATGCAGCATTATGTAAAAACAAAAGAAGAATATAAGGACAGCATTTTATTTTACCGTCTGGGGGATTTTTATGAAATGTTCTTTGAGGATGCAGAAACGGTATCCAGAGAACTAGAGCTGACCCTCACAGGAAAAGACTGCGGAATGGCAGAGAGGGCGCCCATGTGCGGCGTCCCCTTTCACGCAGCGGAAACCTATATTAACCGATTAATCAGTAAGGGTTATAAAGTGGCTATCTGTGAGCAGATGGAGGACCCAAAGCAGGCAAAAGGCATTGTAAGAAGAGAAGTAATCCGGGTAGTGACACCTGGAACTACGTTGAATACCCAGGCGTTAGATGAAACCAAAAACAATTACATTATGTCTGTGGTTTATCTTTCCAATCGTTTTGGTATTGCCATTGGAGATGTGACCACCGGAGATTTTATGGTGACAGAGGTGGAAAATTCCAGAAAACTTCTGGATGAAATCTATAAATTTTCCCCTGCGGAGCTGGTGTGCAATGAAGCCCTTTGTATGAGCGGCATTGACCTGGAAGAATTGAGACACCGCTTGAATCTTACACTGTCCCCTCTGGATGCCTGGTATTTTGATGATGATTTGTGCAGCCGTACATTGAAAGAGCATTTTCATGTAAGCTCTCTGGAAGGACTGGGATTAAAAGATTATGCCTGTGCTGTAATTGCAGCAGGGGCTTTGTTTACTTACCTTCTGGAAACGCAGAAAACTTCTCTGGATCATATGCGGGCTATTACCCCTTATGTGACAGACCGGTATATGCTCATTGACAGTTCTACCAGAAGGAATCTGGAACTTACTGAAACCATGCGGGATAAAGGAAAACGTGGTTCTCTTTTGTGGGTGCTGGATAAAACCATGACTGCCATGGGAGCCAGAATGCTTCGCACCTTTTTAGAGCAGCCTCTCATTGACCAGGAGGCAATTAATGGTCGATTGGATGCCCTGGAAGAACTCAATGCTCACGAGGTAGACCGGGAGGAATTAAGAGAGTATTTAAGCCCTGTATATGACATGGAGCGTTTAATCAGCCGTGTGAGCTATCAGTCTGCCAATCCCAGAGACATGATTGCTTTTAAGACGTCCATTGGGATGATTCCCCCTATCCGCAGACTTCTGGCGCAATTTCAGTGCGAAGAGCTGCAGCAGATTTATGAGGAGATGGATGAATTAAAAGACCTTCATGAAGTGCTGGAGGCTTCTATTGTAGAAGAACCGCCTCTTGCCATGAAGGAAGGCGGAATTATCAAAGAAGGCTATGATGCTCAGATTGATGAATTCAGGGAAGCCAAGACCAAGGGAAAGGTGTGGCTGGCAGAGCTGGAAGCCTCTGAAAAAGAAAAAACAGGTATTCGTACCTTGAAGATAAAATACAATAAAGTTTTTGGCTATTATCTGGAAGTGACCAATTCCTTTAAGGATATGGTGCCGGATTATTATACCAGGAAGCAGACTTTAACCAATGCGGAGCGATATATTACCCCAAGACTAAAAGAACTGGAAGATATGATTCTGGGAGCAGAGGATAAGCTTTATGCTCTGGAATATGATGAGTTTGTAAAAGTCCGTACTCTGGTAGCAGACCAGGTGGAACGGATTCAGCGGACAGCTAAGGCCATTGCCAAGCTGGATGCTTATGTGTCCATGGCTCTGGTGGCATCCAGAAACCATTATGTGCGTCCGAAAATCAATACCAGAGGTGTCATTGACATTAAAAACGGACGCCATCCGGTGGTAGAGAACATGATTCCCAATGACATGTTTATTCCCAATGACACGTATCTGGACAATGGAAAGAACCGGATTTCCGTTATTACGGGACCAAATATGGCGGGAAAATCCACCTATATGCGACAGTCTGCCCTGATTGTTCTCATGGCGCAGATTGGTTCCTTTGTTCCGGCGGAAAAGGCAAATATTGGCATTGTGGATCGGATTTTTACCAGAGTGGGAGCTTCGGATGACCTGGCTAGCGGTCAGAGTACCTTTATGGTGGAAATGACAGAGGTGGCTAATATCCTTAGAAATGCCACATCTAAAAGTCTTTTGATTCTGGATGAAATCGGAAGAGGAACCAGTACCTTTGACGGACTTTCCATTGCCTGGGCAGTGATTGAACATATCAGTAACCCAAGGCTTCTGGGGGCAAAAACCTTATTTGCAACTCACTATCATGAACTGACGGAGCTGGAAGGAAAACTGGCAGGGGTAAATAATTACTGCATTGCTGTAAAGGAACGGGGAGACGACATTGTCTTTCTCAGAAAAATCGTAAAAGGCGGCGCGGATAAGAGCTATGGAATCCAGGTGGCAAAACTGGCAGGAGTCCCGGATTCTGTCATTGAGCGGGCGAAAGAACTGGTGGAAGAACTGGTAAGCGCAGATATTACAACGACGGTTAAAAATATTGCTTCAGAGAACAAATCAGCCAAGCCAAAGCCGGTGCCTCATTATGACGAAGTAGATATGAAGCAGATGTCTTTGTTTGATACGGTGAAGGATGATGATGTACTGGAAGAATTAAAAACAGTTCAGTTAGATGAACTAAGACCTGTGGATGCATTGAATTTATTATATCAGCTTCAAAATAAGCTGAAAAACAGATGGTGATGAAAAGTGAGAAAAATTGCTGTTTTAGATCAGAATACAATTGATAAAATTGCTGCAGGAGAAGTAGTGGAACGTCCGGCTTCCGTAGTAAAAGAACTGGTGGAAAATGCAGTGGATGCGGGTTCTACAGCCATTACGGTGGAGATTAAGGATGGAGGAATTTCTTTTATCCGGGTCACAGATAATGGCGGAGGGATTCCAAAAGAACAGGTACCCCTTGCCTTTCTGAGACATGCCACCAGTAAAATTGAGCGGGTGGAGGATTTACTGCAGATTTCTTCCCTTGGTTTTCGCGGGGAGGCTTTATCCAGCATTTCCGCGGTTTCCCAGATGGAGGTCATTACCAAAACCCAGGAGGCCCTTACCGGGGTGCGCTATATTATTGAGGGCGGACAGGAGAAAGCCCTGGAAGAAATCGGTGCGCCCTGCGGAACTACCATGCTGGTGCGCAACCTGTTTTACAACACCCCGGCAAGAGGAAAGTTTTTAAAAACAGCCATGACAGAGGCAGGATATGTCAGCAGCTATATGGAGCAGCTTGCTCTTTCCCACCAGGATATTTCCTTTAAATATATGGTAAATGGTCAAACCAGGCTGCATACTTCCGGGAACTCTAATTTAAAAGATGTGATTTATGGAATTTATGGCAGGGATATTACCAGGGAACTGCTGCCTATTCAGTTTCAATGTACTGGTATTGCTATTTCCGGTTTTATTGGAAAACCAGTGATTGCCAGAGGAAATCGAAATTTTGAGAATTATTATATTAATGGCAGATATGTGAAGAGTAAGCTTCTTATGAAGGCCATAGAGGAAGCTTATAAGCCCTATATGATGCAACACAAATATCCGTTTGTGTGCCTACATTATACCATAGAAGGGGAATCCATTGATGTAAATGTGCATCCTACTAAAATGGAGGTGCGGTTTCAGAATCAAAGTGCTGTGTACAATGCAACTTATGATGCTATCAGCGAGGCGCTGGGAGGGAAAGAACTGATTCCAGAGGTGGAATTAGAGAAAAAAGAGAGGGGTATCAAAAAGCAGAAGATAACTGCACCGGAACCTTTTGAGACTGTATATAAGCAACAACAGAATATAGAGAAAAGCGTTTCCTATGTGAGAGAAGATCCGCAGCTGTATGCGCCGAAATCAGTAGGATTAAAACCTGCTACAGGAAGTTTCACTATATCGCAAGTAACAAAGCCAAGGACTCAGGAAAATCTGCCGACAGTACCTGTGATAAAAGAAGCACCTTTACAGGAAAAAAAGGGACCAGATACAGCACCAAAACAGACACCAAAACAAATGGAACTTTTTGAAGATGCCCTTCTTTCTCCCAAGGCAAGGCTGCGTCATCGGATTATTGGACAGTTGTTTGATACTTATTGGCTAGTAGAATATGATGATAAATTTTATATCATTGACCAACATGCAGCTCATGAAAAGGTGCTGTATGAGAAGCTGTTAAAAGAATATGCAAACAAGGATGTGTTATCCCAGATGATTTCACCAGCTCAGGTGATTTCTCTGAACTTACAGGAAGATGCTATTATGAAGGCAAATATGGAAGTATTTCGGGAGTTTGGGTTTGAAATTTCAGAGTTTGGTGGCAGAGAGTACAGCATCCATGCAGTTCCTGTGGATTTATACGGAAGCTCTGTACAGGAGTTTTTTGTGGAGATTCTGGATAGCTTGGAAAATGAACATGCAAAACAGCCTTTGGAGTTGATTACAGGGAAACTTGCAACAGCTGCCTGCAAGGCTGCAGTAAAGGGAAACAATACCCTATCCCTAAAAGAAGCAGACCAGCTCATTGATCAGCTTTTGGGTCTGGATAATCCTTATCATTGTCCTCATGGAAGGCCTACCATTGTCTCCATGACGAAATATGAATTGGAAAAGAAGTTTAAACGAATTGTGTAGGTGAACAAATTGAAAAAACCTTTGATTATACTCACCGGTCCTACTGCCGTAGGCAAGACAAAACTGTCCATTGCCTTGGCAAAGGCAGTAAACGGAGAAATTATTTCAGCAGATTCCATGCAGGTATATCAGTACATGGATATCGGCTCTGCAAAAATAAAAAAAGAAGAAATGCAAGGTGTGCCTCATTACCTCATTGATGTGTTGAAACCAGAGGAAGAATTTCATGTGGTGCGGTTTCAGGAAATGGCAAAACAGGCCATGGAGGAAATCTATGCAAAGGGGAAGATTCCCATTTTAACAGGAGGCACAGGCTTTTACATTCAGGCAGTGGTAAAAGACATTGATTTTTCGGAGAATACAGAAAAATCAGAGGTCAGAAGCCGCCTGGAACAACTGGCAAAGGACAAGGGCAGCGAATATCTTCACCAGAAACTATTAGAAGTAGATCCGGATTCAGCCCAAAAGATTCATGCCAATAATGTGAAGCGGGTCATTCGGGCTTTGGAATACTATGAACTGACAGGAGAGAAAATTTCTCTTCATAATGAGCGGGAAGCTGCCAAAGAATCCCCTTATTGCTATGCTTATTTTGTACTTAATGATTTGCGGGAAAAGCTGTATCAGCGCATTGATGCCAGAGTGGATGAAATGTTAAAGGAAGGTCTGGTACAGGAGGTAGAGAAACTTTCCCGGATGGGCTATACCAGAAATATGGTGTCCATGCAGGGATTAGGATATAAGGAAATTCTGGCATATCTGGAAGGGGAGTGTTCCCTGGAAGAAGCGGTTTATATTTTGAAAAGAGATACCAGACACTTTGCCAAACGGCAGATTACCTGGTTTAAACGGGAGCCGGATGTGATTTGGGTAAACAAGCCAGAGTTTGGATATGAGGATGAAAAAATCCTGAACTATATGTTAGAAAACTGTGAGAAAAGAGGAATCATACATGGAAGAAATGATGAATATGTACCAAAAGCTGGGAATTGACCAGGAGGTACTGGCTTTTGGAAATAAAATAGAAAAGAGTCTGAAACAGCGGTTTGAGGCGATTGATGAAACAGCAGAATACAATCAGCTCAAAGTGCTTCATGCTATGCAGAAAAATAAAGTAAGCGAAGCCTGTCTGTATTCTTCTACTGGATATGGCTACAATGATATCGGCAGAGATACGCTGGAAGAAGTGTATGCCAGCACCTTCCATACCGAAGCGGCTCTGGTGCGCCCTCTGCTGGCCTGCGGAACCCACGCTCTGGCTGTTGCCCTGGCAGGAAATCTCCGTCCAGGGGATGAACTGCTTTCCCCTGTGGGAAAACCTTATGATACTCTGGAAGAAGTTATTGGTATCCGTCCGTCCAAAGGCTCACTGGCAGAGTATGGCGTGACTTACCGACAGGTAGAATTACTGGAAGACGGCAGTTTTGATTATGATGGTATCCGGGCTGCCATTCACGAAAATACCAAAATGGTGGAAATACAGCGTTCCAAAGGGTATCTTACCCGCCCCACCTTTTCTGTGGAGCAGATTGGGGAGTTGATTGCCTTTATTAAAGGAATTAAGCCTGACATTATTTGTATGGTGGACAACTGCTACGGGGAATTTGTAGAAAAATTAGAACCTAGTGATGTTGGAGCGGATTTGATTGTGGGCTCCCTCATTAAAAATCCGGGAGGCGGTCTTGCGCCTATTGGCGGTTATATTGCAGGAAAACAGGAATATGTGGACAATGCAGCCTATCGTCTTACCTGTCCGGGACTTGGGAAAGAAGTAGGTGCGACTCTTGGAGTAAATCCTGCTTTTTATCAGGGCTTTTTTCTGGCACCAACCGTAACCGCAGGGGCTTTAAAAGGAGCTATTTTTGCGGCTAATATCTATGAAACCTTAGGTTTTTCTGTAACTCCAAACAGTACAGAGAGTCGTCATGATATTATCCAGGCAGTTACTTTTGGGAACCCAGAGGGTGTCATTGAATTTTGTAAGGGGATTCAGGCGGCAGCCCCAGTGGACAGTTATGTGGAGCCAGAGCCATGGGCTATGCCAGGTTATGACAGTGATGTGATTATGGCGGCGGGAGCCTTTGTGCAGGGGTCTTCCATTGAATTATCTGCAGATGGTCCTATTAAGCCACCTTATACTGTGTATTTCCAAGGAGGACTTACCTGGTATCATGCAAAGTTGGGAATTTTAATGTCCCTGCAGAAGTTAGTAGAAAAAAATCTGATTGTTTTGCCAAAGGAATAATGTATGAAAAAAAGAAATGTGTGCATCATTGGCGGCGGCGCTTCCGGAATGATAGCCGCTTTATTTGCCGCAAAAGAAGGAGCGGCTGTTACAATTCTGGAGCATAATGATAAAGTTGGAAAAAAGATTCTGGCAACAGGAAATGGCCGCTGTAATCTCACAAATTTGTATCAGGATCCTTCTTGCTATCACAGCAGTGAGCAGGACAGGGCATGGGAAATTTTACAGCAGTTTGATGTGCAGCAGACCATCCGTTTTTTCTCAGGTTTGGGACTTTATACTAGAAATAAAAACGGTGGAATTTATCCCTTTAGTATGCAGGCCCAAAGTGTGCGGGATGTGCTGGAACTGGAAGCCAGACAGGAAAAGATAAAAATAAAGTGTAAGGAACATGTGAAAGAAATTATTCCATCTTTGAAAGAGGATTTTCCTGGGTTCCAGGTTGTGACGGAAACCTGGACTTACGAAGCTGACGCTGTGATTCTGGCCTGTGGTTCCAGGGCGTCTTTGGTGGAAGGGGCGGATGGCAGCGGCTATGACCTGGCAAAAAAGCTGGGACTTTCTATGCGAAAACCCCTTCCGGCACTGGTACCTTTGAAGGGAAAAGGAACTTATTTTTCCAAATGGGCAGGTATCAGGACAGAAGGAAAAATTTCCCTTTTTGCAGCAGGACGTCTTGTGGATGAGGCGGCAGGAGAGCTACAGCTTACAGAATATGGTATTTCCGGCATTCCGGTCTTTCAGGTGAGCAGCCAGGCTGCCCGTTTGTTAGAAGAAGGAATTTCTCTTACTGCTGTTTTGGATTTTATGCCGGATTTTGAAGAACAGGCGCTCCTGGAATTTTTAAAAGGCCGCCAACAGGCGCGTTCCTATAAAAATCAAAAGGAACTGTTACTTGGGATTTTCCCCAAAAAGCTGGTGGATGTACTGACAGAAGGAAAACCAGATCTGGAAACCCTGGCTGGAAGAATCAAGAGATTTCCGGTTAAAATAAAAGGGAGTAAGGCTATGGAAGCCGCACAGGTATGCTCAGGCGGTGTTTTGTTAAAAAACATTCGTCCGAAAACCATGGAATGTGCGGACCTTCCGGGGCTATATCTTGCAGGAGAAATTCTGGATGTAGACGGTATTTGCGGAGGCTATAATCTTCAATGGGCCTGGACCACAGGAGCCCTGGCGGGTATCCATGCAGCCAGAGGAAAGGAGAAACGGTCATGCTTAGAGTTCAACAGCTGAAACTTCCGGTGTCTCATACCAGAGAGGAACTGGAGAAAAAGCTTCGGAAAACCCTAAAACTTTCAAAAGAAGAATTGTTATCCTGGAATATTCGCAGGCAATCCCTGGATGCCAGGAAAAAACCAGAATTGTTTTTTGTATACACAGTAGATGTTTCTGTGAAACAAGAAAAGCAAGTCATGAAAAGGGTTCACAGTAAAAATATTATGTCAACTACAGAAAAGAAATTTTCTTATTTGCATATGGAACAGAATCTGAACGCGCCGCGTCCGGTGATTGTAGGAAGCGGACCGGCAGGGCTTTTTTGCGCTTATTATCTGGTAAAGGCAGGCATGAAGCCCCTGGTGCTGGAACGAGGCGAAGATGTAGATGACCGTCTGAAAACCGTAGAACGTTTCTGGTCAACCGGAGAGTTGAATCCAGAATCTAATGTCCAGTTTGGAGAGGGCGGTGCAGGAACCTTTTCAGATGGGAAGCTGAATACCCTGGTAAAAGATCCGGTAGGAAGAAATCAGGAAGTTTTAAAGATTTTTGTGGAAGCAGGAGCGCCGGAAGAGATTTTGTATCAGCAGAAGCCTCATCTTGGCACAGATGCCCTGATTGGGCTGGTAAAAAATATCCGCCGCTTTATTGAAGAAGCAGGTGGGGAAGTGCGCTTTTCCTCTAAGGTGACTGATCTGGAAATCCGGGATAACGCTTTAACTGCAGTAATTGTAAATGATTCTGAGAAGATTGAAACCAATACTGTGGTACTTGCAGTGGGACACAGCGCAAGAGATACCTTTTCCATGTTAAAGGAAAAAGGATTGTCCATGGAGGCAAAATCTTTTGCAGTAGGACTTCGGGCAGAGCATCCCCAGACTTTGATTAATCAGTATCAATATGGGCAGGAATGTCGAGAGGATTTGGGAGCGGCAGCTTATAAAGTAACTCATAGAGGAAAAAACGGACGGGGTGTATACAGCTTTTGTATGTGTCCGGGTGGCTATGTGGTAAATGCCTCCTCTGAACCTGGGCGGCTGGCTGTTAATGGTATGAGTTATCAAAAACGGGATTCCCAAAATGCCAACAGCGCTTTGATTGTTTCTGTGACTCCGGATGATTTTCCGGAGGATGGAGTGCTGGCAGGTGTAGAATTTCAGCGAAAATTGGAAGAGGTGGCTTTTGCACTTGGAAAAGGGAAAATTCCGGTACAGCGATATGCGGACTTCTGTCTTAACAAGGAGACGAAAGAATTTGGCGCAGTGAAGCCCTGTATGAAGGGGGGCTATACCATGGCAAATGTAAGAACCTTGCTGCCGGAGACTCTGAATGAGACATTGATAGAGGGGATTGAGTCGTTTAATCGCATGATTCCGGGATTTTCACAGCCGGATATGCTGTTAAGTGGCATTGAAAGCAGAACCTCTTCTCCTGTACGGATTGTAAGAAATGAGCAGTTTCAGTCTTCGACAGCCGGAATCTATCCATGTGGAGAGGGTGCAGGCTATGCGGGAGGAATCACTTCTGCTGCCATGGATGGACTAAGAGTAGGAGAGGCAATAACGAAAAATTTTATAAATTCCCTCTGAAGCATATACATCGTTTTTAATCTGTGCTACAATGAACCTGCGAACGCCGCAAAATGCTGAAGAGAGCATTAGGTTTTCATGACAGAATTTAAAACCATGAAAGAACTGCCGGAACATGACCGGCCTTACGAAAAATGTGTCCGTCTCGGACCTCAGGCACTTACAGATCCGGAACTTTTAGCAGTAGTATTAAGAACCGGTACCAGAGGAAGCACTTCTGTGGAAATGGCAGAAGAGGTATTGAATCTGTCCAGAGACAGGGAAGGACTTCTGGGACTGCATCAGTTGAGTCTGACCCAGCTTCAATCCATAAAAGGAATCGGGAAGGTAAAAGCAGTACAACTAAAGTGTATTGGTGAGCTTTCTAAACGAATCGCCAGAAAAAGCGCCAAAAGGGGACTTTCTCTCAACCATCCTCAGACCATTGCAGATTATTATATGGAGCAGTTGCGTCATGAAGAACAGGAACAGCTTTTTTGTATGATGCTGGATACGAAAAATCACCTCCTTGGGGAGGAGATGATTTTTAAAGGTACGGTAAACAGTTCCCTGGTAAGTCCAAGGGAGATTTTTCTGTCGGCTGTTTCTTACCATGCTGTAGGGATTCTTCTGATACATAATCATCCAAGCGGAGATCCTTCTCCCAGTGAGGCTGATTTGGATTTTACCCAGCGGATAAAAGACGCAGGGGAACTTATTGGAATCCCTCTTTTGGATCATATTATTATCGGGGACTGCAAATATCTGAGTTTTCGTCAGGAGGGGATTTTTTAGCAGATAGAAAGTCTGTCTGTTAAGCAGTAAGATAGATAAGGGGAGCATTCACATGCCATTTCATAAGACCTTTGGAATAGACCTGGGTACCAGTACTGTGAAAATTTATTCACAGGAACAGGATACTATGATAACAGAAAAAAATATGATTGCTATCCGCAACCAGAATCAGGTTCTGGCGGTGGGAAACGAAGCATATGGAATGTACGAAAAGAATCCATCCAATGTTTCTGTGATTTCGCCTATGGCCTTTGGCAAAATCGCAGATGTCACTCATACAGAGATGGTTTTACAGGCTTTGCTGGAAAAGAGCAGCGCCGGAGGAAAATTCGGCAATACGCTGTATCTGGCAGTTCCTTCTGATTTGTCAGAAATTGAACAGAGAGCCTATTATACCATTGGAAATTCCAACCGGAAAAACAAAATTTATATGGTGAACAAGACCATCGCAGATGCGGTGGCTCTTGGTATCCCCATAACCCATACCAAAGGTTCCATGATTGTCAACATTGGAGCGCAAAGTACAGAAATTTCCGTGATTGAAGGCGGAAAAGTAGTTTTGAGTAAAATTGTGGAACTGGGAGGGAAACAGTTAAATGAAGCGATTGTCAATGAAGTCCGTAAGCAATATAATCTTCATATTGGCAACAGGACAGCCAGAAGGCTGAAATTTTCTCTGGCTTATTTAAAGGAAGATATCAGGGAAGCCAGAAAGGTTGTGGGAATTGACAGTCTTTCCGGGTTGCCAAGAGAAGGAATTATTCCTTCTGATATGATTTATGCTACAATTTTGCCGGTCATTCAAAGAATTTGCGAAGAAATCCAGTTTTTCCTGGAACGGACGCCTCCGCAGATGATGCACAACATTACCGACCAGGGAATCTTCCTGGCAGGAGGAACCACCAGAATACCGGATATGGACTGGTTTATCAGCCAGGCAACCGGGCAGAGAGTCCGGCTGTCCAGTTATTATGAATTGTGTACCATTTGTGGTCTGAAAGAAATTATCGGGAACAAGACCCTGCAGAAATGGGTGAAGTGACCACCTGTTTTCAGGAAAGTGAGGAAACAAAGAAAGGCTGAGGTTTAAACAATGAAAAAAAAGCATAATTGGACGTTTAAGAGCAAACATGTATTTGCTGCTATGATTTTAGTTTGTATTAGTTTGATGATTTTTGCAGCAGCCGTAAAATTTCCTGTGGATGCAGTAAGAACAGCAGCAGGCTATATCATTGTTCCGTTTCAGAAAGGTATTAATGCGGTGGGAACTGCCCTGGACGGAGCAACAGCAGGTCTTCAGGATAAACAAAAATTAGTAAAAGAAAAGAAAAAACTTCAGGAAAAGGTAGATGAACTGACCGCGGAAAATAGCCGTCTGACACAGAGCATCAGTGAACTGGAACGCCTGCAGGAGCTTTATCAGCTGGATCAGGATTACAGCCAGTATGATAAAGTTGCAGCCAATGTGATTTCCATGGATACGGGAAACTGGTTTGCAAACTTTACCATTAATAAGGGTACCAAAGACGGGGTACAGAAGGATTGCAATGTGATTGCAGGAAGTGGTCTGGTAGGAATTGTTACAGAGGCGGGAAGCAACTGGGCAACCGTCCGTTCCATTATTGATGATACCAGCAATGTCAGTGCCATGACCATGAGTACTTCAGACCGCTGCATTGTGGCAGGGGATTTACGTTTGATAGACGAAGGAAAACTTCAGTTTATTCATTTAAAGGACAAAGATGATAAGATACAGGAAGGCGAAAAAATCGTTACTTCAGATGTGAGTGAAAAATTCCTTCCGGGTATTCTCATTGGATACGTCAGTGAAATCAAAGAAGACCCTAATAATCTGACAAAAACAGGAACACTGACTCCGGCAGTGGATTTTGAGCATTTAAGTGAAGTTCTGGTTATCAAGGAACTGAAGCAGCAGAAAGGGGATTCTTAAATGAAGTTAAAATACAGAGCTGCCATAGCTGCTATGATTCTGGCCTGTTTTATTTTACAAAGCACGGTGTTTCAGGCTTTTGCCATAGGATCCATTGTCCCGAATCTGTTGCTGATTCTTACGGTTTCCTTTGGATTTATGAGAGGAAAAAAGACGGGGTTATGGATTGGATTTTTCAGCGGGATTTTAATGGACATTTTTTATGGATATCTGCTGGGATTTTATGGGCTGATTTACCTGTGTACCGGCTATGTGGCAGGATGCTGCTGTAAAATCTTTTACGGAGAGGAAATCCGAGTACCTTTGCTGATTGTGGCAGGTGGTGATTTGCTCTATGGTGTTATGGTTTATGGAATTCAGTACCTTATGCGGGGCAGAATTGATTTTTTCTATTATCTTGGCAGAATCATGATTCCGGAAATGATTTATACCGTGCTGGTTACTGTGGTGGTTTATAAGCTGCTGTTTTTGCTAAATAAGAAACTGACAGAACTGGAAATGAAAGAGAGAGATTCCACTTGGTTAAGAAAATAAAAAGAATTTTAAAAAAAATCAGATTAAAAAGAACAACCGTACTTGTTTTGGTGTTTGGGGTTATGTTTGTGATATTGATTCAGCGGCTTTTTTCTCTTCAGATTCTTCACGGAGAGGAATATGCAGACAATTTCAATCTGAGCATTACCAAAGAGCGTACCCTGAAAGGCACCAGAGGAAACATTTTAGACCGGAATGGGAAACCTATGGCTTATAATCAGCTTTCCTATTCCATTATCCTGGAAGACAATGGAACTTATGATACTACCAGGGAAAAAAATCTTACTTTGAATCATGTAGCTTACGAGCTTTTTCATATTTTGAAAAGAAATAATGAAACAACGGATATTACCTTTCACATTGTTTTGCAGGAAGACGGAACCTATGCGTATGATGCAGAAGGATTTACAAGAAACCGTTTTATAGCAGATATTTATGGTGAAGCATATATTGATAAGCTAAAAGAAGAACAGCTAAACGCTTCAGCAGAAGAACTTATGGAATACATGTGCAGTGAAGAACGGTTTGCACTGGTGAATAAGGAAAAGCCGTATACAAAAGAAGAACTGAAAAGCCATGGACTTCCGGAAACTTTTACACCGGAAGAGACCCTGGAAATTGCAAAAATCCGTTATATTTTGTCAACCAACAGTTTTAAAAAATATGTTCCGGTAACCGTGGCAACCAATGTCAGTGAAGAGACTGTGGCAGAAGTCATGGAGCGTAAAGATGAGCTGCAGGGCGTGGATATTACGGAAGATTCTATTCGTGTGTATAATGAAGCAGAGAGCATGGCTCCCATTATCGGCTACACCGGAAAAGCAGATGCCAAGGAACTGGAAGATTTGAAAGAGCAGGGATACAAGGATTATTCTCTGGATGCGGTGATTGGAAAATCCGGGGTAGAGAAAACCATGGAGACCCAGCTCCAGGGTAAAAACGGTTCAGAAACGGTTTATGTAGATACCATGGGAAAGGTTCTGGATATTAATGAAGATTCCAGAAAAGAACCATCTTCCGGAAATGATGTATATCTCACCATTGATTCTGATTTGCAGCGCGTTGCCTATCATGTTTTGGAGCAGAAAATTGCCGGAATTCTGGCAGCGACCATTATCAATGCAAAGGACTTTAAGCTGGAAGGACTGGAAAACGGAACAGCAGATACTGCAAATGTCAGGACGCCTATTTATGATGTGTATAATGCCCTGATTGAAAATAATGTGCTGGATATTGAGCATTTTAAGGCAGAAGATGCCACAGAGTTAGAGAAAAAAGTGTATAGTCTGTTTCAGGAAAAGCAAAAAGAGGTTTTTGCGCAGATAAAAGAGGAACTCACCAAAGAAAATCCGGCAGTATACAAAGATTTGCCAAAAGAGATGCAGGAATACCAGAGTTACCTGGTCAACGATTTCCTGATTTCGAAAACCGGGATTCTTTCCTCAGATAAAATTGATTCTACGGATCCTGTTTATGTGGAATGGAGCAAGGAAGAAAGCATCAGCCTGAAGGATTTCCTTACCTATGCGGCAGGAAAAAACTGGATTGATATTTCAAAATTTTCTGCAAAAGGAGATTATCTGGATACCGCAGAAGTTTATGGTGCTCTTTCCGATTATCTTACAGAGGCTTTAAAAGACGATAATGGTTTTTCCAAGCTGCTGTATAAATATATGCTTCATTCAGATATTATATCAGGAACGCAGCTTTGTCTTTTGTTATATGATCAGGGAGTTCTGGAACCAGATGCAGCCACCTACGAGGCTCTGGAATCAGGAACCAAACGCGCCTATGACTTTATGATTCAGAAGATTACTTCTCTGGAGATTACGCCGGCGCAGCTTGCCCTGGACCCTTGTTCCGGCTCTGTGGTGATTACAGATGTGAATACAGGAGAGACCCTTGCATGTGTTACTTATCCGGGTTATGATAATAACCGTTTGGCTAATAATATGGATACCGAGTATTTTGCAAAGCTGAATCAGGATCTGTCCAGACCATTTTATAATAAAGCTACACAGCAGCTTACTGCGCCTGGTTCTACTTTTAAAGTAGTGACCGCAGTGGCAGGGATGGAAGAGGGGATTGTGACAGACGGATATTCCGTTCTATGTACCGGTAAGTTTGACAAAATAGCAGATGGACCAAACTGCTGGCTGCGTTCCGGTCATGGACGTATGAATGTGGTATCTGGTATTACAAATTCCTGTAACGTATTTATGGGACAGGTGGCCTATGATTTGGGTACGGATGATGAAGGAAAGTTTTCGAATAACCTTGGACTTCAGAAACTGGAAAAGTATGCAACTATGTTTGGATTGACAGAAAAATCAGGATTAGAACTGTCAGAGGAAGCGCCGGAGTTTTCAGATGAAGATGCTATCCGAAGTGCCTTTGGGCAGGGTACGCATAATATGACAACTTCACAGCTTGCCAGATATGTCACTGCTATTGCGAGCCGGGGAACTAATTATCAGCTGTCCCTTTTTGATAAAGTAACAGATTCCGACGGAGAAATCATAGAAGATTATACTCCGGCAGTAAATGGAGATATGGATGTTTCTGACCACACCTGGGACCTGGTACACCAGGGTATGTTAGGTGTTGCAAAGAACAACGTATATCTTAGTCATTTAGGTGTTTCTGTTGCAGGTAAGACCGGTACAGCTCAGGAAGATATGAGCCGGCCCTCCCATGCCCTTTTTGTAGGATTCGCACCTTATGAAAATCCGGAAATCGGTGTGGCAGTCCGCATTGGAAATGGCTATGCCTCTGCCAATGCAGTAGAAGTAGCAAAAGATATCCTCCGCTATAAGTACAATCTTGCAGATGAATCAGAAATCGTTACTGGCACAGCTACGATGACTAGCCTGTCCAGTACCCGTACTGATTAAAAAGTACACAGGAGTAGGAAAAAAGAGATTGGAGGATCAGGTATGAGTGAAATTATTGTGGTAACATCAGGAAAGGGCGGTGTAGGGAAAACCACCGTGACAGCCAATATTGGTCTTGGTCTGGCAAAGCTGAACAAGAAAGTGGTTGTGGTGGATACGGATATCGGGCTTCGTAATCTGGATGTGGTTCTGGGACTGGAAAACCGGATTGTGTACAACCTCATTGATGTGATTGAGGGAAGCTGCAGAATGAAGCAGGCGCTTATCCGGGACAAGCAGTGCGATACCCTGTATTTGCTTCCCTCTGCCCAGACAAAGGATAAAACAGCCATTACGCCGGAGCAGATGGTAAAGCTTACCCAGGATCTGGCAGAAGAGTTTGATTATATTATCCTGGATTGTCCAGCCGGAATTGAACAGGGCTTTAAAAATGCCATTGCAGGAGCTCACAGAGCCATTGTAGTGACCACGCCGGAGGTTTCCGCTATCCGTGATGCAGACCGTATTATCGGGCTTTTGCAGGCAAACGAAATGCCAAGAATTGAATTGATTATTAACCGGCTTCGCACAGATATGGTGAAGCGGGGAGAAATGATGTCTGTAGAGGACGTAACAGAAATTTTAGCGGTAGATCTTCTGGGGGCTGTACCAGATGATGAAGCAGTGGTGATTGCCACAAACCAGGGAGAACCCCTGTGCGGAAAGGATTCCCTGTCTGGAAAGGCTCTGGAAAATATTTGCCGCAGAATTGTGGGTGAGGAAGTTCCTCTTTTGGACTTTCACACAAAGAAAGGTGTATGGAAACGATTTACGGGCATGTTCCGAAAATAGAGAAGGAGGTTACAGGCTTTATGAGATTTTCTGGCAGACGATCCGGAAATATTGCAAAAGACCGTCTGAAGCTGCTTCTTACTTCTGAGCGGCTGGACTGTACTCCACAAATGATGACCATGCTGCAGAATGATGTGATACGGGCAGTAAATAAGTATTTTGCTGTGCGGGAGCGTAGTGTGGAACTGCGTTACCGGAAAGATACCGCTACCTTTACTGCCAAGATACCGCTGCAGACAGGCATCGAAAAATCGGCTCCTGGGATAAGCCTTTTAAGATAACAACAGAAATTGTTTATAACCATAAGAAAAAAGGTGTTTTCATGATTAGACAGTATAGATTACGGGATTATAATTTTAGATTAGTCATTGCATTGATTGCGCTGACTTCCATAGGGGTGCTGCTGGTGGGAAGTGCAGAACCGGCGCTTCAAAACCGACAGCTTGCAGGTATGATTTTAGGACTTGCAGTAATGCTTGTGGTCTCTCTTATGGATTTTAGCTGGATTTTGAATTTTAACTGGATTATGTATGCGGGAAATCTGGTGCTATTGCTTCTGGTTATTCTGTTTGGTACAGATGCAAATGGTGCAACCAGGTGGCTGAATATTGCTGGTATTCAGTTTCAGCCTACAGAACTTGCAAAAATCATTATTATCCTGTTTTTTGCTAAATTTTTTATGGACCATGAGGAGGATTTGAATACACTCCATACACTGGTGAAATCTGTCATCCTGATTGCCATTCCCCTGGTTCTGATTTTGAGCCAGCCGGACTTGAAAAATACCATTACAATTGCTATACTTTTTTGTATCTTGATTTATGTTGCAGGATTAAGTTATAAAGTAATTGGTGGCACATTGCTCATTGCAGTGCCTCTGGCAGTTATTTTTCTCTTTATTGTAGTTCAGCCGGATCAAAAGCTGATTAAGCCTTATCAGAGAGACCGTATTATGGCGTTTTTAAATTCTGAAGATGATGAATATTCGGATGACGTTCTTCAACAGAAAAACTCTGTTATGGCGATTGGTTCCGGCCAGCTTACAGGGAAAGGACTGAATAACAATGAAGTAGCTTCTGCAAACAAGGGAAACTTTGTTTCTGAGAACCAGACAGACTTTATTTTCTCTGTAGCAGGAGAAGAGCTGGGATTTATTGGCTGCACAGCAATTATTTTACTTTTACTTTTCATTACCTTTGAATGCATCCGAACCGGTATACGGGCAAAAGACCTGTCAGGACGGCTGATTTGCTGCGGAGTAGCGGCGGTCATTGGAGTACAGAGTTTTATTAATATTGCTGTTGTAACGAAAATCCTGCCAAATACAGGAACACCTCTGCCCTTTGTCAGCTATGGTCTGACCTCCATGGTCAGTCTGTATATTGGAATGGGTCTGGTGCTGAATGTGGGATTACAAAAATATAGAACATACAGGGAGGTAGAACCATCATGAACATTGGTTTAATCGCACACAACTCAAAGAAAAAATTAATGCAGAATTTCTGCATTGCCTATCGTAACATTTTGTCTCAGAATACCTTATATGCCACCGGAACTACAGGAAGACTCATTGAGGAGGCTTCCAATCTGACAGTGCATAAGTTTCTGGCAGGACATCTGGGAGGAGAACAGCAGCTTGGAGCCATGATTGAACAAAATGAAATGGATCTGGTGATCTATTTAAGAGAACCTCTGGCGCCGCAGAAACATGACCCGGATGTTAAACGTATTTTTATGCTGTGCGATACCCATAATATTCCTATGGCCACCAATCTGGCAACTGCCGAGATGATGATTCGTTCTTTGGGAAGAGGAGAGCTGGATTGGCGTGAAATGTACAAATAAAAAGTTAAGCACAAAGCAGAAGGAACTACGTATCAGGAAAATTCGGAAAACCGTGTTTTTAATCCTGTTTTTTCTCATTGCTCTTCTTTTGGGAACTTTAGCATTGCTTTTGTTTTCCCGTATGGGAACCCTGAGAGAACCCATGGCATATAACCGGAGTCTCAGAATGTCAGGAACAGTGGCAAAAGAAGGCGCTCTTTTGGAAGAAGGGATTGCCAGAAATCTTTGCGTGGGAGAGAGCAATACCCCAATGGATGGGATTGAAAGCCGTGAGGGAGAAGCTGCCGGTCTCTTTGACCTGCAGGACAAAGAAATTTTATTTTCCCAGAACCTTCATGAAAAAATTTCTCCTGGAAATGTGAATCAGCTTATGGCAGCGCTGACTGCGTATGAAGCGTTGAATCCGGAAGATTCTGTAACCATAGAACCGGATGATGTGGTAGGAAGAAGGCAGGGAACCTCCTGTGGTCTAGCTGCCGGGAATGTGGTGACGGTTCAGCAGCTTCTGAATGCTGTTCTGGTCTATTCTGCAGATGATGCCTGCTATGCTCTGGCAAGGGCTGCGGCAGGAGACAGAGAAGCTTTTGTGGAACAGATGAATCAGAAAGCCCAGGAGCTTGGTATGACCAATACGGTTTTTGCTAATGTAACAGGGGCAGAAGATGAGAATCAATATACAACGGTGTATGATCTGTATCTGTTGTTTCACCAATTACTGGAATACCCGGATTTGATTCATGCTATGGGGCTTACCAGCTATACAATGAACAGTACAAAGGCAAACGGAGATTTAAAACAGCAGCTTCTGGATACGGATAACCCGTACATGACAGGCAGTTTGTCCGTGCCAAAAGGAGTTACCGTTCTGGGAGGCAAATTTATGTCTGCAAAGGAACAGTATGCAACCGCCCTTCTGGTTCAGAACAACTACGGAGACGCATTTGTCCTGATTGTTTTTCGTGCAGACAGTGAGGGAACCATGAATACCAGAATCTGGGAAATGCTGGAAAAAGTAAATTCTTAAAAATTACTATAAAATTTCAAATTCCTGTTGTATTTTTGAACGTTATGCACTATAATTAATTCAACGATAACCACGTTTTTAGTAAATATACATATTACGTGCGGCTAAGGAGGAAATTGCGATGGTTCAGTTAATTGTAGGAAAAAAAGGTGAAGGAAAAACAAAGGTACTTTTAGACAAGGTAAATGCAGAAGTAAAACAGGCAAACGGAACATTAGTTTATCTGGATAAAAGCAGAAAACATATGTTTGAGTTAAATAACAAAGTACGTTTGATTGATATGTCTGAATATGATATTCAGAACAGCAGCGAGTTTGTAGGTTTTCTTTCCGGTATTGTGTCTCAGGACAATGACCTGGAGAAAATGTACCTGGATAGCTTCCTGAAAATTTCACGGGCAGAAGAAGATGAAATTGGTCCTGTTTTAGACCGTTTGGAGGCTATGGGAGAAAAGTATCAGGTTTCCTTTATAGTCAGCATCTCCATAGATGAAGCCGATTTACCAGAGCATATGAAAGATAAAGCTTTAGCATAAAAAATGAAACAAAAGAGGAAAGGCCGTCATACAGTTCCCTGTGTGGCGGCTTTTCCGGTTTAAAGGCGGCTGTCTGAAAATGATGTAATTCTTCCGAAAAGGCTGAGAAGATATAAACCACTGATACCTACCAGTGCATAGATGATGCGGGAAAGCCAGGTCATATCTCCAAATAAAAAGGTAACAAGATTAAAACGGAAGAACCCAATGAGCCCCCAGTTTACAGCTCCCACAATGGTCAGTACCAGAGCTGTATAGTCTAAAAATTTACTGTTCATACATGAAAACCTCCTTTTTCTTTTATAGGATTTCCAGAACCTTCTTTTTTATACAGGGATTGCAAAAAAGGGACTTATTTTTATACTTGTGATGCCAGGCTGAAAATGGTAAAATATAAGATAGTGCAGAAAGTATACGCATTGCAAAGGAGATTTATTTTGTCTGAAAGAAATCATTTTTTTCAAAGAATTAAAAGAATTTTTACAGGATTAAAACGTCTGCTGACGTATAACATAGCAACCATTATGTTCGGCGCGCTGCTGCTGTACATGATTATTACCGTTGTTTTGTATGCCACATCGTCTCATGTAACCTCTTATCAGGTTACAGTGGGGCCGCTGACCAAGAATCCCGTTTGTACAGGTCTGGCTCTTCGTAAGGAACAGATTGTTCCGGCAGGAGCTTCCGGGTATGTGGAGTATTATGCAAGAGAAGGTATGCAGGTGCGCAAGGATGGTTCCGTATATGCACTGACGAATAACAAAAAAGAACCCAAAAGTGTGGAGCTGTCGGAGGAGCAGCTGGAAAAAATGCGTTCCAATATGGCGAATTTTTCTTATGGATTTTCCGGCAGCGATTTTTATGATGCATATAGTTTTAAGTATGAACTGCAGGGAAGCATTCTCCAGGCCGCCGGTATTATGGAACAGAAAACAGAAACGGAAAAGAAAGAGGAACATACGGATTCCAATGCCCTTATAGGAGAAGAGGTGGGAAATACTGTTTCCCTTGGAAAGCAAACGGTTTATACGGCTCCGGAAGCTGGAGTAGTGGTATATTCCACAGATGGATACGAAGGAATTACGGAGGAAAATATTACAGAGGATGCTTTTAACGAAAAATCCTATAAAAAAACAGATTTACTTACCAGCAAAGAACTGGCTGCCGGGGATCCGGTGTATAAAGTCATTACCAGTGAGAACTGGACTCTGATGGTGCCTCTTACGGACAAGCTGGCTGCCGCTCTTTCAGGAAGAGAGAGTATAAAAGTAAAGTTTACCAAAGATGGAGAAAGTCAGAATGGTTCACTGGCTATTGTGCAGGTGGGAAATCAGAAGGTAGCGAAAATTCAGCTGCAAAACGGAATGCCGCGTTATGCTTCTGACCGTTTCCTGGAAGTGGAACTGGTGATTAATACACAAAGCGGTTTGAAAATCCCGCTAAGTTCTGTAGTGGAAAAGGAATTCTATGTGATTCCAAGAGACTTTCTGGCTCAGGGAAATAACGGAGAAGGAAAAGGTTTTATACGGGAAGTGGACAGCAAGAACAAATCCTCTGTGACGGAGTTTGTAGAACCTGTTATTTATAAAGAAGTGAATGGTAAAGGCAAAGAAATTGGCTGGGGAGATGAGAATGATACCAGTGGTTACTGCTATGTAGATACATCTGCCTTTCAGGAAGGTGATGTGCTGAAAAAGCAGGACTCCTCGGAAACCTATACCGTTGGAAAAACGGAAGAACTTCAGGGGGTTTACGGAATGAACAAAGGCTATGCGGTATTTCGCCAGATTAATATCCTGGATCAAAATGAGGAATACTGTATTGTTTCCCAGGGAACTTCTTACGGACTTCAGGCGTTTGATTATATTGTGCTGGATGGAAAAAGTGTAAAAGAAGAAGAAATTTTGTATTAGTAGATAACAGAAAGGATGTTTGCAATGAGTGTTTGTGAAAATTATCAGGACGTAGAAAAGAAAGTAACAGAGGCCTGCAAAAGAGCAGGGCGTGCAAGGGAGGAGGTCACCCTCATTGCGGTAAGCAAAACAAAACCTTTGTCCATGATAGAAGAATTGCTGCCTCTTGGCGTCCGGGACTTTGGAGAAAATAAAGTACAGGAGCTTACTCAAAAGGCGGAAACTCTGGTACAAAAAGAAGTGGTAAAGCCGCAGGTGCGCTGGCATATGATTGGACATCTTCAGAGAAACAAAGTAAAATATCTGGTAGATAAAGCCTGTATGATTCATTCTGTGGATTCTTTGCGTCTGGCAGAAGAAATCAATAAGGAAGCAGGGAAAAAGGGCATCCGCATTCCTGTTTTGATTGAAGTGAATGTAGCAGAGGAAGAGAGCAAATTCGGCGTACCCATGGAAGATGCGGAAAAACTGATTCGTCAAATTGCTGTACTTCCATGGATTTCCATTCGCGGATTGATGACGATTGCTCCTTATGTGGAGAATCCGGAAGAAAATCGTCTCATTTTCAGAAATTTAAGAAATTTAAGTGTTGACATTCAAGGGAAAAGTATTGATAATGTTACTATGGATGTTCTGAGCATGGGGATGACCGGAGACTACCAGGTTGCCATTGAAGAGGGCGCTACACACGTCCGGGTAGGGACAGGCATTTTCGGAGAACGGAACTATTCTTTAAAATAGAATGATTGGAGATTGAATCATGAACATATGGGATAAATTTTTAGATGCAGTAAAAGTAAATGAGGAATATGATGATGATGATTTTTTAGATGATGTAGATGACGATTTTGAAGATGAGAAGCCTAAAAAGCGTTTCTTTAAAAAGCTGGATGATGATTTTGATGAGGAATTTGATGATCTTCCTCCGGCAAAAAGCTATAAAAATGCAGAGAAGCAGTCCGCTGCTGCCAAGGCGCCGAAAGCATCCAGAACAACAACCTCTTCTTCTGCTGCTTCTTCCAAGGCTTCCGCAGGTAAGGTGACGCCTATGTACAATGTAAGTAAAAAGAAAACCGGAGCTTCTGGTGAAGTTTGTGTCATGAAGCCAAAACGTTTTGATGAGGCTACAGAGGTAGTGGATGCACTGCTGGATAACTGTACGGTCATCCTGAACCTGGAAGGTCTGGATATGGAGCTGGCACAGCACATCATTGACTTTACATCAGGAGCCAGCTATTCCTTAGACGGAAGCATCCGAAGAGTGTCTGCCTATATCTTTATTTTAACTCCAGAAGGCGTGGATATTACCGGTGACTCCCAGGACTTTTTAAATGATGTAGTAGGTTCTATCTACTAGAAGTTCTATGGAAAAAGAAGAATTTTTTCAAAAACGGATGTTAGAGTTAAGTAAGAAAGCCTTTTTTAGAGGGATTCTTACTTTCTCTGACTTTTTAGACTTAAATCAACAAAATATTCTGCACAGCCTTTTGCCAGGTCTGGAGAATACCGGAGTCCGGGTCCGGATGTTTGGAGGCTATGAAACTGCGGAGCGTCAGATGGCGGCATTCGTCCCTGATGCTTTTTGTTATGAGGAGGATTTTGAGACAGAAGGTGCATATCCTATTTCTTGTATTCAGATTGCTCCTTTGCAGGCAAAGTTTGCGGATGTCCTTACCCATAGAGACTATCTGGGAAGCATTTTGAATCTGGGGCTGGACAGAAGCAAAATCGGAGATATTCTTCTGGAAGAACATTGTGCTTATGTGTTTTGCCACTCTTCGGTGTGTCAGTTTCTTACCGAAGAAATCAGCCGGATTAAACATACATCTGTCATGGCAAAAGAAATTTTTGAAAAGGAAGCTATGCCAAAGCCCAGGCGGGAGGAGCTTTCTGGTACAGTGGCATCCCCAAGGCTTGACAGTATTATTGCCCTGGCTTTCCATACTTCCAGAAGCAGTATGATTCCTTTTATTGAAGGAGGAAAAGTATTTGTTAATGGAAAGTCCGTGGTTTCTAATGGATATAATCTGAAAGAAGGGGACATTATTTCCGTGCGGGGAAAAGGCAAGTTCCAATTTGGTTCTGTAACCTGCAAGACAAAGAAAAACCGTTTTCATGTAGTGTTGTATAAATATTGTTAAACAAAGGAGGGAAGGCCATGATTCCAGAACGGTTACTGGTGAAAAGACAGGAGGATTTTCACTATCCCATTGTATTTCAACAAACTTTTGAAAAGCTGACACAGGAAGTGCTGGATTTAAAAAAGGACAGCGCCAGGATTTGTATTGTAACAGATAGCCACGTAGCGCCTTTGTATCTGGACCAGGTAAAAGAGGCGTTATCCAAAACCGGTATGACCGTAAGTTCTTATGTGCTGCCGGCAGGGGAAGCCAATAAAAATCTGGAACAGATTCAGGGGATTTATGAGCATTTGATTCAAAACCACTTTGACCGAAAGGATTTGCTGGCTGCTTTAGGTGGTGGAGTTACAGGGGATATGACCGGATTTGCGGCTGCTACCTATTTAAGAGGGATTGATTTTATTCAGATTCCTACAACCCTGCTTTCCCAGGTGGACAGCAGTATAGGAGGGAAAACCGGAGTTGATTTTAAACAATACAAAAACATGGTGGGAGCCTTTCATCAGCCTTTACTGGTGTACATGAATGTTTCTACCCTGAAAACCCTGCCGGAAGAAGAATTTTCCAGTGGCATGGGAGAAGTGCTAAAGCACGGACTGATTCGTGATAAAGAATATAGCCGGTGGATTAGCGCGCACAGTAAGGAGCTTTTGGACAGAGAGACGCAAGCCTGTGGGGAAATGATTTACCGAAGCTGTGTCATTAAAAAAACAGTGGTGGAACAGGATCCTACTGAAAAGGGAGAACGGGCGCTTTTAAATATGGGACATACCATAGGGCATGCAGTAGAAAAGCTGAAAAATTTTTCCCTGCTTCATGGACAATGTGTGGCCATTGGATGCGCTGCTTCGGCATTTCTCTCCTGGAAAAAAGGCTGGATTTCCCAGACAGAATACGAAGAGATCAAAGACCAGCTTCAGGCATTTGGACTTCCTGTGAGGACTCAGGGGCTTAAGAAAGAAGAGATTTTGCAAACAACCAGGTCAGATAAAAAAATGGCAGGAGGGCAGATTCGTTTTATTCTGTTAAAAGACTGGGGAAATGCAGTCATTGACATAACCCTTACGGATGAGGAATTGTTAGAGGGAATCCAGAGTATTTTAGCGGAGGAAGAGGCATGAAAACAAAAAAGCACAGCATAAAAAATTTTCTGGAGCTTCTGGCAGCAATACTTCTTTTGGTAGGGCTTGATCAATATACGAAATTTCTGGCAGTGAAACATTTAAAGGATCAGGCAGAGATTGCCCTGATTCCCAATGTGCTGTATTTTCAATATCTGGAAAACCGGGGAGCTGCTTTTGGCATTTTCCAGGGACAGAAATGGCTTCTTTTGGGATTGACAGGACTGGTCATTCTGGGCGTTCTTTATGTACTTTGGAAACTGCCTGCTGAAAAGAAGTTCCTGCTTTTGAAAATCCTTTGCTTCTTTATTGTTTCCGGAGGTCTTGGTAACATGATTGACCGGATGCGATTGAATTATGTAGTGGATTTTATTTATTTTTCTCCTATTGATTTCCCGATTTTCAATGTGGCAGACATTTATGTGACTGTGAGTATGATTCTTCTCTTTGTGCTGGTGATGTTTTATTACAAAGAAGAGGATTTTGAATTTTTAAAATGGAAACAAAACAAAGAGCAGGAGTGAGCAGAATGAAACAGCTATGTTTACAGGCAGATGCCTCTTATGCAGGTGTACGGATTGATAAATATTTAGCGGAAGTGATGTCTGATTACTCCCGCTCTTTTTTACAGAAGCAGTTAAAAGACGGAAACGTTACGGTAAATGGCAAAAGGGAAAAGGCAAGCTATAAGGTGGCAGAAGAAGATGAAATTGCAGTGCTGATTCCGGATAATCTGGAACCGGATATTCAGGCAGAAAATATACCTTTGGATATTCTTTATGAGGATGACCAGCTTTTGGTAGTCAATAAGCCCAAGGGGATGGTGGTGCATCCAAGTCCCGGACATTATACAGGAACTCTGGTAAATGCACTGATGTACCATTGTAAAGACCAGCTATCAGGTATTAACGGGGTTTTGAGACCAGGTATTGTCCACCGGATAGATATGGATACCACAGGAGCCCTGGTGGTATGCAAAACAGATATTGCACACCAGAGTCTGGCTGAACAGTTGAAGGTACACAGTATTACCAGAAAATACAGGGCCATTGTTCATGGAAATCTTACAGTGGATTCTGGAACCATTGAAGGGGATATTGGAAGGCATCCAACAGACCGGAAGAAAATGGCGGTACACGTAAGAAACGGGAAGCCGGCTGTTACCCATTATCAGGTATTGCAGCGTTTTGGGAATTATACCTATGTGGAATGCCAACTGGAAACAGGAAGAACCCATCAAATCCGTGTACATATGAGCAGTATTGGACATCCACTGCTTGGTGATGAGGTATACGGACCAAAAAAATGTCCGATTGCCGGGCTTCACGGACAAACACTTCATGCCATGGTTCTTGGTTTCCAGCATCCGCTTTCCGGGGAATATATGGAATTTACTGCGCCGCTGCCGGAATATTTTCAAAAACTTCTGCTAAAATTTTAAATAATATATACATTTGGAGTAAAATGAATTATAATAAATGTAAGAAAGAATGTTAGAAAGGAGTGTATGAGTATGGCAGCAAATACAGTTATTACCATAGGTCGTCAGACAGGAAGCGGGGGACGTGACGTAGGAAAACTTCTTGCCAAAGAATTGGGAATCAAATGTTATGACAAAGAGCTGCTGGACCGTGCAGCCAAAGACAGTGGAATCTGTCATGAACTGTTTGAACATCATGATGAAAAACCCACCAACAGTTTTTTATATTCTTTAGTTATGGACACCTATTCTTTTGGCTATTCTTCAGCAGCCTTTGCAGATATGCCTATTAACCACAAGGTATTTCTGGCACAATTTGATACCATCAAAAAAATTGCCCGGGAGGAATCCTGTGTTATGGTAGGACGTTGTGCTGATTATGCCCTGGCAGAGTATCCGGGAGCAATCAGTGTCTTTATCCATGCAGATTTGGATAAACGGATTCACAGACTGGCAAAAGTTTACAATCTTACAGAATCAGCGGCAAAGGAACAGATTATCAAAAGCGATAAAAAACGCTCCAGCTACTATAACTATTATACCAGCAAAAAGTGGGGAGACAGCGCCAGCTACAACCTCTGTCTGGACAGTGGAATCCTGGGTGTGGAGGGCTGTGTAGAAATGATAAAGGCAGCTATTGAACTGAAGAAAAAAATGAAAGCCTGGTAAGAAATAAATATGGATGCAATTCCAGCTTGGCCTGTGCACCTTTTGAGCCTATAGTCTCAAAGGGGACTTGCAGATTCGCTGAAATTGCATCCATATTTTTTGTTGATTAGGAATGTTTTCCCTGAATGGGATGCCAGCCCTGGATATTTCCATTGCAGATGGCAGTAAACATCCGCTCTTTGGTTCCAGGATTTTCTCTGGAAATATCACGAAGAAGTTCCTTGGCATACTGACGTTTGGTGTAACCGTCAATGGGACATGGGCTCTTTTCAATCTCCAGTTGATATTTATTCTTAAAACCAATGACATCTGCTTCATCTACGAAAATAAGAGGACGTATTACGGTTAAATCCATACGGTCCAGGTAAGTCCTGGGAGAAAAGGTATGGAAGCGGCCTTCATAAATCAGCGAAAGCAGCATGGTTTCCACAACATCATCTTTGTGATGAGCATAAGCAATTTTGTTGCACCCAAGCTCTTTGGCAGCAGTGTTTAAAGCGCCTTTTCTCATTTTTGCACATAAGGAGCAGGGATTGCTTTCTTTTCGTTCTTCAAAGATAATGGGACCAATATCCGTTTTCACCAGAGTAAAGGGAATTCCAAGGCTTTCGCATAAAGCCTGTATTTTGTCTGCCTGGAATCCCGGATGTCCCAGGTCTACGGTAATTGCTTCCAAAGTAAAAGGGTTTGGGTAAAACCGCATAAGACCATGGAGGGCATAAAGCATAGTAAGACTGTCTTTTCCTCCAGAAACACCTACTGCAATTTTGTCTCCGGAATCTATTAACTGAAATTCATCTACCGCCTTTCTGGTAAGGCTTAACAATTTCTGTAATTTCATTTTTTCATCCTTTCAATCTGTGAATTTAGGAACCTTTTGCATCATAGCATAGAACGAAAAAAAAAGAAAGAAATTTCTTGAATTCTTACACAAAACACGGGATTCATGTTACAATGAATGCAAAAGTCATTTGGAAAAGAATAGGAGCGTCATGTCACATGAAAATTCATTGGAAAAATAAGTATTTATATTGGGGGCTTACTGCGTTTGCAGTGGTCAGTGCCAGTATGCTATTTTACTTTCTGCTGTTTCGCATGGAGGTGGTATTTGGTGGGCTGAAGAAGCTGATATCCATTTTAATGCCCGTTATCTGCGGTGCGATTATTGCATATCTGCTGATTCCCATTGTTAATTTCCAGGAACGGCATTTTTACAAATTTCTCATAAAGAAAAAGCATATTACGCCAAGTAAGACACAGAGGAAAGTTATTCGTTATGCAGGGATTGGATTTGCCCTGATTTTTGCATTTTTTATCATTTATTCCCTGTTGGCTATGATTATGCCCAGTATTATTGAGAGCATCATCAGTATTATTAATGATTCACCCAGATATGTTCAGAATATCCGTCACTGGCTGGAATCTCTTCTAAAGGATAATCCGGAGTGGAAAACCGCAGTGTTTTCCTATATGGAACAATACTCCCCCAGAATTGAGAATTTTCTGAATGATCAGATTCTGCCCCAGTTAAAAGCAATTCTTCAGCATTTAAGTACCGGAGTGTTTGGCACTTTGGTATTTCTGAAAAATCTGTTAATTGGCCTGATTATCTCCGTCTATCTTATGGCAGGGAAAGAAGAGCTTGTCACACAGTCTAAAATGTTTATTTATGCTTTTTTCAGCACAGAGCATGCCAATAACGTAGTAAAAGGGGTACGTTTTATTCATAAGACCTTTATAGGGTTTATTATTGGGAAAATCATTGATTCTGTGATTATTGGTATTTTATGTTATATCGGAACTTCTGTTATTGGAACTCCTTACGCATTGCTGGTCAGTGTTGTGGTAGGGGTGACCAATGTGATTCCGTTTTTTGGTCCTTATCTGGGAGCAATTCCTTCAGCATTTATTATTCTTATGGTGAACCCTATGCAGTGTTTGTATTTCCTGATTTTTATTCTGGCGCTGCAGCAGTTCGACGGAAATATTCTGGGACCGAAAATTTTAGGAAACTCCACAGGACTTTCCAGCTTTATGGTTATTGTGGCCATTCTGTTATTCGGAGGTCTTATGGGAATTTTTGGCATGATTATTGGTGTGCCCATTGTGGCGGTGATTCTTGCGGGACTGAAAACCTTCCGGTCTTATAATCTAAGAAAAAAAGCCATGCCCATGGAGGAAAAAGTGTATACCCATATGGAATATATGAATCCGGAAACCAGACTCCCTGTGGATTTTACAGTGGATGAAAGTGGTATGGATACAGAAAATAAAAAAGAGGAAGAAGACAAATGAAATTAGTGATTCAAAAAGTAAGCAGCGCTTCCGTAGAAGTGGAGGGAAACTGCGTAGGAAAAATCAAAAAAGGCTTCCTGGTTCTGGTAGGAATCGGGAAGGAAGATACAAGAGAAACGGTTGACCAGTATATTAAGAAAATGGTAAATCTGCGGATTTTCGCAGATGAGAATGGAAAAATCAATCTTTCTCTGGCAGATGTTAACGGAGAAGTGCTTCTGGTATCTCAGTTTACCCTGTATGCCAACTGTAAAAAGGGCAACCGTCCAAGTTTTTTTGATGCAGGAGAACCAGATAAGGCGGAAGCTTTATATGAATATATGGTAGAAAAAGTGAAAGAAAGTGTTCCGGTAGTGCAGACAGGGACGTTTGGAGCAATGATGAAGGTGTCCCTTACGAATGAAGGACCTTTTACCATTATGCTGGATGAAAATACGTTTCAATAATGTGAAACAAATCAAATAGAATGGATGAGATAGAATGTCGGGTGAGAATAAAATACAGTATTCATCCGACATTTTTATCATAAAGATACGGGAAGTGAGGAAAAAATGAGTATTATAAAAAATGAGATTCCCATTTTGGAATATGATTCAGCGAAACAGGCGGTGATTATGCCAAATCATGAAAACTTCGATTTGGAATTGCCCCGAAAGGCAGTATTTGCCTTTCTTGGGGATGCGGTTGACAAATATGCCAGAAACCATGGGGGAGAAATTGTGGGATGGTTTGAATCTATCACTAAAACATATCCAATTTACAAAATCTCCTATAAAGGCCAGGAACTTTGTCTTGTTCAGGCGCCAATGGGTGCGCCGGCGGCGGCTCAGATTTTGGACTGGCTGATTTCGTATGGCGTCAGGGAAATTATTAGCGGAGGTTCCTGCGGGGCATTGGAAAATTTTAAGGAGAATGAATTTCTGGTTCCCTATCGTGCTTTGAGAGATGAAGGCACGTCTTATCACTATATGGCGCCATCCCGTTATGCTGACGTCCATCCACAGGCACGAAAAGCCATAGAGAAAACATTATGTGAGCATCATTTGAAATACATAGAAGTTATGACCTGGTCCACAGATGGATTCTATCGGGAGACAAAAGAAAAGGTCACATACCGAAAAGCAGAAGGCTGCTCTGTGGTGGAAATGGAGTGTGCGGCTCTTGCTGCTTGTGCCGAAATGAGGGGTGCGGTTTGGGGAGAATTATTGTATACAGCAGATAGTCTGGCAAATATAGGAGCATATGATGAGCGGAACTGGGGAAGAGATTCTGTGGAATATGCATTGGAACTTTGCATGGACGCAGTGTTGAAGATAGAAATGGAGGGATAATATGAAAACGGATAAAACATTCTTTGAAGCCCGGGTGGAGGCTGTAATAACCAGCTTTAATCAGGGAACCATGATTCTGGAAGCTGTGCAGTCCTTGTGCAGACAGACGTTTTTGCCCGAAAGAATCTTGGTTGTGGATGATGGTTCTACTGATGAGGCATCTCTTGCTGTTTTGAAAAATCTGGAAAAACAGGAAGGTCTTCCGGTTCCTGTACAAGTGATTTATCAGGAAAACGGTGGGGTATCCTGCGCCAGAAATACTGGTATTAGAAAAGTTCAGGAGCCCATGGTGCTTGTGTTGGATGGGGATGACAGGCTAAAGCCAAGTTATATTGAGCAGGTAAGTGATTTACTGTTTTCTCATCCGTCCATGATTGCAGCGTCTTCCTGGCTTCATACATTTGGTGTTTTGGATGCTGTGGTATGCCCCACTGGAGGGAAAATCCAGCCTTTTTTGGCGCGTAATTGCTGTCCTGCCACTCATATTTTTAGAAGGGAAGCCTTTGAACAATGCGGTGGTTATGATGAAACCATGCGTTCTGGATTTGAGGACTGGGAATTCTTTTTAAGTCTTTTGGAAACGGCACCAGAGGCAGAAATTGGGATTGTGGAAGCGCCGCTTATTCAGTATCGCACAGCGCCTGCGTCAGCAAATGTCCGAAGTATGAAGAAACGTCTTGATTTGATGAGGTATCTCATTCAGAAACACAGAAAGAGCTATGAAAAACATCTTGAAGATGCCCTGCTTGGAATTGAGGAAATTTCAAATTCCAGGCTCTATGGGTGGGAGAACGAAATAGTACATTCCATGGAAATAAATCAGGAGTTAAGTGAAACATCCAGGGAGTTTTTAAAGCATCCGACCTATGGAGACGGAGGGATGGCAGCAGCAGTTCGGATGGCCTGTATGAGGGATATATAAAATGAACAAGAAACAGAGAATTTTAGTTTTGGAAGATGAAGCATTTATCCGAAATCAGATAAAAGAATTTCTGGAAAATCAGGAATATGAAGTAATAGCGCCCAAACAGCCGGATTGCTTTGAACAGTGGGAGAATGAGCAGCAGCCGGATTTGATTTTGCTGGATATTGGACTTGGCAGCCAGGATGGTATCCAGCTTTGCAAGAGACTGCGTAAAGATACCCAGGTTCCTATTATGTTTGTCACAGGGGAAAATACAACCCAAATGGAAGTGCAGGGACTTCAGGCAGGAGGAGATGATTATATCCGAAAACCCTTTGATTTCTGTGTGCTGCTGATACGAATACAGAATTTGCTGAAAAGGGCAAGAAGCGAACAGGATCAGCTTTGCGTGGAAGGTGTGGTTCTGGATTTGGTTTTTGGACAATTATGTTATGAGGACCAGTGTTTTGAATTGTCTAAAAAAGAATTGCAGATTTTGTATTATTTGTTCCGAAACTATCCCAGAATCGTTGGAAGGGATGAAATGATTGAATATTTGTGGGAGAATAAGCTTTTTGTGGATGAGAATATTCTAAACGTCAATTTGTCCAGGATTCGGAAGCGCCTGGAGGGAACCGTACTGGAGAATTTTGTGAAAACCATTCCAAGAACAGGCTATCAAATTGGAGGAAACCAAAATGAGGCTTAGAGATTACCTTTATGAACAGGCAGAGACTCTGTTGCTTTGGGTGTTTGGAATGCTGGCTCTTGGCGGTTTTTTATGGGTGACTGGTACGGAGATTCCTGTGGTACTGTGTGTGGAGGGTGTCTGGTTTTTCGTAACACTGCTGTCTCATGGACGGAAATATCTGGCCTTAAAACAGCGTTATGCAGAGGTGGAATCGGCCTTTGATTTGCTGGAAGAAAAATATTTGTTTACAGAGGTACTTCCCAAACCCAATACTTTGTTGGAACAATTATATTTTTCCTGTTCCAGAGAATCTAATAAGGCTATGCTGGAGAAAATTGAGGAAATTTCTGCCGGCAGCAGAGAGTATAAGGAATATATGGAAGGCTGGGTTCATGAGATTAAGAATCCGGTGACAGCCATGAAGCTTTTTTGTAACAATCATCCTACAAAAGAGACAGAAGAATTACAAAAAGAAATCCAAAAGCTTGATGATCTGGTGGAGCAAACTCTTTATTATGCCAGAAGCGGCTATACGGAAAAAGATTATTTTATCCAGGAATGTTGTCTGGAGGAAGTCATTGCTCAGGTTCTCTCTGAATTTCGCACACTGATTTTGCAAAAACAGTTACATTTGGATATCCATGATATAGAGGTAAGGGTTTATACAGATCCCAAGTGGCTGGCCTATATTGTAAAGCAGTTGCTGTCCAATGCTGTGAAATATGCCCCTGTTTCTGCTGGCTACATTTCCATGGACGCTATGCAGCAGGAAAACAGCCTGTGGCTTCGTATCCGGGACAATGGCCCAGGCATTTCAAAGGCAGACCTTCCAAGAGTCTTTGAGAAGGGTTTTACCGGGGAACACAGGGAACGAAAGGCTGCCACTGGCATGGGACTTTACCTGGCAAAAAGGCTTTGTGACCGCCTTGGCTTAGAAGTGAAGCTGGAGTCCAAGGATGGGCAGGGAACTACTGTATTCATAGGATTTCCTGTAGGAAAGCTCCACCGCCCGGAGTCACTCTAACGACTCTGTAAGTATTTTCTTTCCTGGAAGCATGATACAATCGGGATAACAAATCAAGAAACAGAAAGGATGAATTGCTTATGAGTATCTTGCTTCAGATTGAAAAGCTGGATAAATATTATGGAAACAAACACAATATCACAAAAGCTTTGAACCACGTTTCTTTTCGGGTGGAAAAAGGTGAGTTTTTAGGGATTATGGGTTCCAGTGGATCTGGAAAAACAACACTTTTAAATTGTCTTGCAACCATTTGCAGGGCAACTACCGGACATATTTATCTGGAAGGAAGGGATATTACTGCATTGAAGAATCAGGAACTAGCAGACTTCAGAAAAGAGAATCTGGGGTTTGTGTTTCAGGATTTTAATCTTCTGGATCATTTTACCCTGGAAGAGAATATCGGCCTTGCTCTGACTTTACGGGGAACACCAAAAGAACAGGTGAGAAAACTGGTGAAACAGGCAGCCAGACAGCTTGGGATTGAAGGAGAACTGGAAAAGATGCCGGCGCAGGTTTCCGGAGGTCAAAAACAACGCTGTGCCTGTGCCAGAGCTATTATTAATCACCCTAAAATTTTGCTGGCAGATGAGCCAACAGGGGCCTTGGACTCTCATGCAGCCCAGATGCTTTTGGAAAGTTTTACCAGCTTAAATGAAGAACTTGGAGCTACCATACTTATGGTTACCCATGACGTGTTTTCTGCAAGCTATTGCTCCAGGATTTTATTTTTAAAAGATGGAAGGATTTTTAATGAAATCCGAAGAGGAGAAAAGAGCAGAAAGGCATTTTTTCAGGAAATCCTGGATGTGGTAACCTTAATGGGAGGTGACGTCTCCAATGCAAAATAAGATAATTTTAAAAAATGCCAGATACTGGGCAAAGGATTATGCCATTTATTTACTTACTATTGTGTTTTCCATTTCCCTGATTTATTCCTTTAATCTTCTGGTATTTTCGGAGGATATTCAGAGACTAAGCAATGGAATGAATGTTCTAACCGGCGTGATTATTTTTCTTTCTTTTGTCATTGTATGGGTTCTGGGATGGCTGATTCATTACATGGCAAAGTTTATGATGAAGAAGCGCAGCCGGGAATTTGGTACCTATATGCTACTGGGTGTTCCCAATAAAACCATTGCCTCTTTGTTTGCAGGAGAGCAGGCTTTAATTGGAAGTGTGGGTTTTTTACTCTCCCTTGTCATAGGAAGCCTTTTATATCAGGTTTTAGCTATGATGGTTATTTACTTTTTTGGTGCGTCTTATCATCTGAAGCTGGCTTTTTTCTGGGAGGCCTTTGGTCTTACCTTGCTCTATACGGTTTGTATGTATGGAAGCGCTATTTTACGTTTGAGAAGATATTTGAAAAAGGCAGAGATTCACGAACTGCTGTACCTGGACCGGGAAGGCGAAGAAGAGGTACGTCAGGAGAGGAAAGGCTCTTTGCTGGCGTTTTTCTTTTACTTATTTCTGGGGATTTGCGGCTGCTTTGTATTTGTATATTCTGTGTACCTGGAAGGAGAGGTTCCCTACAGCGGAGAGTATAGCGGATGGTATTTCCTAGGCTCCATGGCAATCATTTTGTTGTGCATTTATAAAATTTATACCCATATGACATATTTTCTTACAAGAACCGTGCTTTCCAAAGGTGATTTTAAATATGGGAAAGACCGCCTCTTTCTTTTGCGTGGGCTGACAGCAAAGTTAAATACCATAGGAAAAACCCTTGGAATTTTGGCTCTTCTTCTTACTATTACCCTGACAGCTATGCAGATGGGAGTCTTGTTTGAAAAGTTTTTTCAGGCTCAGGCAGACAATATTATCAGCTTTGATGTTGCCATGTCTGGAAACCAGGAAAAAATAGAAGAGCAGCAGTTAGAAGAAAAGCTGGAGCAAAGATTGCAGAAGCAATATGGGATTACCTTCGGTCATTCCTATCCTATTTATCAGAATCCGGACGATACGTTATACACCTATACGGGTTTTGACGGCTATTTGGAATTTACTCCTGTAATGGCTTATGGAGATTTTCAGCTTTTGTGGAAAGCCCTTGGGTATGAAGAACTCTCTCTTGGAAAACAGGAATATTTGTTGCTTACCTCTGAAAAGATACAGGAGAGAAGCAGAAGAGAAGAAGTTCCTGCTCTTGAAATTCAGGGAGAAACTTATCAATTAAAAGAACTTTCTTCCAGGCCTTTTAGTACCGGAAGCGGATTACATGGAACCGGATTTCTGGTAGTGCTTCCAGATGAGGCTGCAGAAACGTTTCCTGTTTATCACACTTGCTATGTCTTTGAGACTAAGAAAGAAATACCGGCCAATGAGGGTATGGAATTGTCCCAGTGGTTATCCGATAACGGAGCTTATGATGTAAGTGGTGATTACAGGAAAAATGCGGTAGATGAGTTTATGGTGGCATCAGATACCAGGGCATCACAAAATTCCGTATTTGTGACCTTTGCATTTTCTTTGTTTTATGTGGGACTGATTTTTGCCTGTTGTGCAGCAGCTATTTTGGCGGTACAGCAGTTAAGTGATGGAGTTTCGTATAAACACAAGTATGAAATTTTGTCCTATTTAGGTGCAGATGAAGGCAAGATGCAAGGATTGGTTCTGAAACAAATGATTTTTTATTTTTTTATTCCTGTGGCAATTCCAATCCCGGTCAGTATTTTTCTGGCATCACAGATAAATCAGGTTTTGCTGGCAGATTTAATTACCGTAAAAGCCTTTTGTATGGCAATCGCAATTAGTATTGGTTTGTTTTTTCTGGTTTATTTTATTTATTTTCTGGCAACATATCTGGGATACCGCAAGAGAGTTCTTGAATAGTTTAGCGGACAAATACAGATTTAACCGAAAAACTATAGCTTTTTCCAAAGATTTGTGGTAAACTACTCTCAAAATCAAGATTTTGGAGGTTTCCCATGGCAAAGCCAATTACATACCGCGAACAAGAAAAATTAGAAAATACAGTAAAGCTCCGTGAATTTCTCATGGAGCTTCCCCCTTATGTGAAGGATTATTTCCGCGCCAAAGAACCAACCACGTCAGACAAAACCCGTCTGTCATACGCCTATGATTTACGTGTGTTTTTCCGGTTTTTACAGGAAACAAATCCTTCTTTACAGGAAAAATCCATGGCTGATATTTCTATTGCTGATTTGGCTCTTTTACAGCCTGTGGATTTTGAGGAATTTCAGGAATATTTAAAGGCTTATAAATCCCCGGAACAAAAACTGGAAACCAATTCCCGTACAGGAATTGCCAGAAAAATGTCCTGTTTGCGCAGTTTTTATGATTATCTGTGCAAACGCCAGCTTTTGCCTTCCAATCCTGTGCGTTTGGTGGATATGCCGAAAATTAAGGAAAAAGCCATTATTCAGCTAGATCCGGATGAAGTTGCCAGTTTGCTGGATTATATAGAAAATTATGGAAAAAATCTCACCGGTGTTCAACTTTACCACTATAACAAACAAAAGTACCGCGATATTGCCATTGTTACTCTTCTATTAGGAACGGGTGTTCGTGTATCAGAACTGGTGGGATTAAACATTGCAGATGTGGATTTTAAAAACAATGGAATCCGGATTTTGCGAAAAGGTGGAAATGAAATGATTGTTTACTTTGGCAAAGAGGTGGAACAGGCGCTGAAAGATTATCTGGAAATTTCCAGAGAAGCCATTACGCCGGTAGCCGGTCATGAGGACGCGCTGTTTTTGTCCGGTCAGAGGAAACGTATCAGCGTAGATGCAGTAGAAAAAATGGTAAAGAAGTACGCTTCTGCTGTTTCGGTAAAAACCATTACCCCACACAAATTGCGAAGCACCTATGGAACTGCCCTTTACCGGGAAACCGGGGACATCTACCTGGTGGCAGATGTCTTGGGGCATGCAGACGTAAATACTACGAAAAAGCACTATGCAAAATTAAGTGATTCCAGGCGCAGGGCTGCTTCCAAAGCGGTTACGCTAAGAGAAAAATAAGACTTCCCGAAGGGGCATCCTGATTTTATCCTCAAAATAATCTTTTAGAGCAAGATTTTTGTTCCATTTTTTTTGAGGATAGCTGCCATAGCGGTGTTTTACATCTTCCATGCGTGTTATCATATCCACCGGACCATTTGGCATGGCAATGGAATCACAGACTTGAATCAGGCGGTCATAGTCATCGTACTCATAGAAGTCTAAAAGGCTTTGAATCTGCGCCAGCTCCTGTTTGCTTACATCCCACTCTCCTACATACATTTCCAGGCTTTTTACCGGAAAGGAATGGGTAATGCTGATTTTAGCAGCTTCTTCATAGCCAAGAGACATAAGGTACAAATAGCCATCTAAGACATGGCGGATGTAGGAAAATCCAAAACGTCTGCCAATGTCATGGAGCAGTCCCAGGATGTAGGCTTTTGCTTCATCTAAATCAGGGCAATAGGCTGCGATTTTATAGGCACATTGGGCAGTGACAACGGAGTGATCCTTCCAGGGACCTGGATTCATAGTATAAGATTCCTTCAGTAAGGCAAAGGCTTCTTCTTTTGTAGGTAACATAATTTTTATCTCCTTGATTAATTACTTCATTTTTTCAGAGAACAGGATGGAGAAAGTGAGGTCTGGGCAGGACCGTTTAAAAGGTTTCCATGCTTATCAAATCTGGAGCCATGGCAAGGGCAATCCCAGCTCTCTTCCTCTGGATTCCATGTTAACTGACACCCAAGATGGGGACAGACGGGAGGTTTCCCTGTTTTTTGAAAGTCTGCCAGTAATTGGCGTGTAAGACCTTTGACAGAATGTCCTCCTTCCTTGCATAAAAAAGAAAGATCTGCTGTGGAAAAGCGTTTTGGTGAGAACACAGCTTCCCATGGGTTTTCTCTTTCTAAAATGAAATCACGTAAAAGCATGGCTGCAACCATGGAGGTACTCATCCCCCATTTCTGAAATCCTGCAGCAACATACCAGTTTTGTTTACCTTTGGCATAAGGGCCAATGTAAGGAATGCCGTCAGAGGTGATTCCATCCTGCGCAGACCAACAGCATAGTTCTTTACTTTTGGGAAACCATTTTGCCGCAAGGTTACGAAGCTGCTGATACTTTGGCAAGGAAGCGTCTTCTCCTGTTCTGTGTCCCATGCCACCTAATAGCAAATAAGGGCCATAATTACGGAAAGAAAAGCCGTGTTCCCCGCTTCCAATATACATCCCGTTGGTTTTCATGCCATGCTCTAAAGCAAGTACATACGAACGTTCCTGATGAATACGGGCAAAATAAGCCCCGGGAAAGTTGAGAAACGGGATATGACAGGTAAAAATAATCTGTTCTGCTTTTACCGTTCCGTATTTTGTATAGGCGGTATTCTCTTCTACTTTGTAAACAGGACTGTGTTCATAGATAACCAGATGTTCAGACAAGGCATGGAGAAATTTTAAAGGATGAAACTGTGCCTGATTTTGAAATTTAACAGCTCCCCACACAGGAAAGGGCAAGGTCAGGTTTTCGCGCACCAGAGAAGCCGGAAGTCCGAGAAATGCGGCTGCCTGTGCTTCCGCCTCAAGGTCTGCTCTGCTTTTCCCATAGACAAAGGAGGACTGCTTTTCAAAATCACAGGAAATCTGTTCTGTTTTTATAATGTTTTCATATTCCTGGATAGCAGCCTGGTTGCCCCTGGCATAAAGCCTGGCTTTTTCCGCTCCTATTTTTTTCAGAAAGCCATGATAGCAGAGACCATGCTGGGAGGTAATCTTGGCAGTCGTGTTCCCGGTCTGACCGCTGCCTATGCGGTTTGCCTCTAAAACAAGAACTTTTTTGCCGGATTTCTGAAGCTGGTAAGCTGTCAGAATACCTGCCATACCTCCGCCGATTACCAGGACTTGTGTTTCTAAATCTTTTTCTAAGGTCTGTCTTTCCTGTATCTTACAGGTTTCCCACCACAATGAATGCATTTGTTTCCCTCCATACAATCAGAATTGAATAAGTTGTTTGGAAACTTTCTTATTTTCTTTTTGCTGTATTTAGTATGGACAGTTTTCGGAAATTTATTTTTGGCCGGCTTCAATATTCGCCCAGGCTTCTTCATCAAATTCCCGGTCTTTATAATAATATTTCTTGTCTTCCTCTGTGATTTCCCGAATAATACGGCAGGGATTTCCTGCTGCCACCATATTGTCTGGAATATCCTTTGTCACCACACTTCCAGCTCCAATGACAACGTTATTTCCAATGTGTAACCCAGGGGTTACCACTACATTTCCCCCAAGCCATACATTATCTCCAATGGTAATGGAAATTCCGTATTCATAAGCAGAATTTCTGGAAACGGGATGAAGGGGATGTCCTGCTGTATAGAGGGATACATTTGGCCCAAACAACACATTGTCTCCAATTTTAACAGGCGCTACGTCCAGAATGGTACAATTATAGTTGGCAAAAAAGTTTTCCCCTACTTCAATATGAGAACCATAATCACAATAAAAAGGAGGGACGACCATAATATTCTTATGTGAACCTTTCACGATTTTACCAAGAGCTGACCAAGTGTCTGAAAATCAGAAGGGTCTGTGGTATTAAACTCACGTAAAAGCCTTCTGGCAACTTTCCGCTCTTCCATCACTGCTTCATCTGAGATATAGGGAAGTTCTGAATCTCTTCGTGTAATATTATCCATGGTTTCATTCCTTTCGTCTTTACATTTCAATTTCTTCCGATATAATGATAGTATATTTTGGAAAGAGATTCAACGTATATTTGAGAAAGGAACACAGAAAAGAGTTATGACAAAAATTTTACTTATAGAGGATGACGCTACCATTAATGAGCTCATACAGGAATTTCTTCAGGACAAAGGCTGCTGCTGCACTCCGGCTTATTCCGGTACAGAAGGCAGACTGCTGGTGGATATGGAAAAGTTTGAACTGATTTTATTAGACTTGATGATTCCAGGCATGAGCGGCCAGGATTTGCTGGAATATATCCGCGCTGGCTTACAGACCCCGGTCATTGTGCTTTCCGCACGAACAGCCCTTGAAGATAAAGTGGAATTGCTGGGAATGGGGGCAGACGATTATCTGACAAAGCCTTTTGAACTGGAAGAACTATGGGCGCGGATTCAGGTACAGCTTCGCCGCACACAGGGTATACGTCCATCCGGCAAATCGGTTCTCAAATACAAGGACTGGACGTTAAATCTCCAGGAACGGAGTTTTATAGCAAACAAATTGCCTGTTGAACTGACTTCTCATGAAATGGGCATTCTGGAACTTCTGATAAAACATCACAAAAAGGTATTTACCAAACAGGAAATCTTTGAAGCGGTATGGCAGCAGGAGTATTTTATAGAGGATAAGACCATTCATGTCCATATCAGTAATATCCGGGCAAAACTCAAGAAAACCGGGACAGACCACTACATCCAGACAGTATGGGGGATTGGTTTTAAATTAGGTGAATAAAGAGAAATCTTTATACTTTCTTTAACATTTCTTTGCGCTTTTTGAAACTCTGTATTTTATCATAAAGAAGAAAGCTGGTACAGAGTTTCAAAAATACGACAGCAAAGAAGGAGGAATTTATGGAGTATATCATTGAGACAAAAAATTTATGTAAATCCTATCACAAAAAGGCGGCGGTAACATCCTTAAACATGCATGTGCGCCCGGGAGAAATTTATGGATTTATTGGCAGAAATGGTTCTGGAAAATCTACAACTCTGAAAATGCTCTGCGGTTTAGCCCATCCCACAGAAGGGAGCATCCGGCTATTTGGAGAAACACAGTTACAGGAGTCTGTGTACCGCAGAATTGGTGTCCTGATTGAAACCGCAGGATTGGAGCCAGGCGCTACTGCCTATGAAAATATGCTGTATAAAGCCATGTTTATGGGGGCTGTGGAACCCAGAAAGCAGATTCAGGAGCTTTTAACACTGGTGGGACTGGAATACAGGGACAGGAAGAAAGTGAAGCAGTTTTCCATGGGGATGAAGCAGCGTCTTGGAATTGCTATGGCATTGCTTGGCAGACCGGATTTATTGATTTTGGATGAACCCATTAATGGTCTGGACCCGGAAGGTATGAATCAGATTCGGAAGCTCTTAGTTGACTTGAATCAAAAGAAAGGAATTACCATTTTAATCAGCTCTCATATTCTGGGGGAACTGGAAAAGATGGCAACCCACTATGGCATTTTAAAAGACGGATGTCTGGTAAAAGAAATTTCCAGAGAAGATTTAATTTCTCAGTGCAAAGATTATCTCTATCTGAAAGTACAGGATTCCAAAATGGCTGCGGTTATCTTAGAGCAAAAGCTGGGACTGTGTGATTATGAAGTACATCCAGATGGGGAAATCCGGATTTTTCAGACCTTAAATCCTGCACAGATTACCAGTGTTTTGTCGGAAGTGGGGATTTCTGTCTACGCCGTTTATCCCCATCAGCAGGACCTGGAAGGCTATTTCATGGAACTCATGGGACAGGATACGCAAGATTCTTTATCTGAGAAAGGAGGGAAACACCATGCTTAATCTTTTTCGTATGGAGGTATATAAGATTTTTCGGGAGAAATCTATTTATATTACTGCTGCAGCCATACTGGGGGTGATATTTATCGCCCTGGCTACCATGAAGGTGATTACCAGTCCGGATTTACTTCATTCAGCTATGGAGTCAGGAATGGATATTACAGCCGAGGATCTTCAGGACGCACAGGCATTCCAAAACAGTACGCAGGTAGATTTTCTTGGGAGCTTATTGTTTTCCGGCGGACTTATGGTCTGCCTTATGGCAATTGTAAGCGCCATCTTTGTCTGCGATGATTTTACAACCGGATTCGGGAAAAATATTTTTTCCTATTATCCCAAAAGAAGCTGGTATATTATAAGCAAATTAATGACCTTAGCCATTGTCAGCGGGTTTTTCCTGATTGTTTTTACCCTGCTTACCTTCCTGTCTTTTCGCCTTATGGGGTTTGAAAATGCTATGGGAAATTTGAATAGCATGATGTTGATGTTGGTTATCGGATGGCTGAGTTTAATGAGTCTGTGCGCGCAAAATCTTCTTTTTTGTATGCTGACGCGTAAGGTTGTGTTAAGCAGCATCCTTTCCATTCTCTGCGGACTTGGAGTTGTTTCAGGAGTTTTAGAATTTTTCTCCGGCTTTTTTGGTATTCATGTGGGAAGCTTTTTCCCATCATATAATTTGATGATACTGCCTGTGTTAAGCGGCACTTTGACAAATGACATAAATTCCGGAATTGCTCTTTTTCTAAAGGAACAGAATCTGTTCCTGGGAACCAGCCCCATACTTGCTGTTTTTGCCGCTGTTTTTTGGACAATTCTGTATGTCTTTCTGGCTGCTTTTGTATTAAATAAAAAAGATATTTGTTGAAGGTAGGAAAACCATATGCTGATTTTGATCTGTTTCTTTGGTATTTTGCTTCTCTTTGCAGGATTTCGATTATATTTATATGGAAAACAAATGCGGGAATGGACCCGCCAGCTTCAGGAACTTTCTCCCAAAAGCAATCAAAGACTGACCTGCTTTGTAAGAGATAAAGCGACGAAAGCCCTTTGCCTGGAAATGAACAATTATATTGATGCGCAGCAAAAAGCAGTTCTGAAATCCCAGGAGGCAGAAAGGGAATTAAAATACACCATTGCCTGTGTTTCTCACGATATCCGAACTCCCCTGACCGGGGCCTTTGGTTATATACAGTTATTTGAAAAAACTTCAGACGAAAAGAAACAAAAGAAATATGGTACTATCGTCCGACAGAAATTAATGGATTTGGAGCAGCTTTTGGATGAACTGTTTCTGTATACCAGGCTTACCGGAGATGCGTTCCCTATGGAGATTTCCAAAGTCCGGCTGCTCCCATTGCTTTGTGAGGTTTTGAATGAGTTTTCCTTATCGTTTCAGGAGCAGGAACGGGAGCCACTGCTCTCCTTTGAAGATGAAACCATAGAGGTTTTGGGCGATAAGCAGCAGCTTCGCCGGGTTTTTCAAAATCTGATTTCCAATGCTCTGGCACATGGAACGGGGACTTTGTATATTGAACAAAAGGGCGCTTCTCTGGTCTTTCAAAATCAGGTGCCAGAACCAGAGAAGCTGCATCCAGAATGGCTTTTCCAGCGTTTTTACAGAACCGATATGTCCCGCCAGGGCACACATGCCGGACTTGGGCTTTCCATTGCAAGAGAGCTGGTAGAACGTATGGGAGGACAAATCTGGGGAGAACGAAAGGATACCATGCTTTGTATTAAAATCGCATTTGCGGTAAGAATGAAACAAGAAAAGGAGAATCTAAAATGAAAACCATGAAAGAATTGTTTGAAACAGCCAGAAAATCCATGGAGAAAAAACAGGATTTGGTATTTGTAACTACTATTTCCAGCTCCGGTTCTTCTCCAAGAGGAGCCGGTTCAAAAATGCTGGTTCTGGAAAACGGAACATCCTATGGAACTATTGGAGGCGGAAATGTAGAATATGTTTCCATTCAACATGCCAGAGAGGTTCTGAAACAAAAACAATCCTGTACCAGAGGGTTTGCTCTTCATCCAGATCAGGTAGCAGATTTAGGTATGATCTGCGGTGGGGATGTGGTGATTTTCTTTCAATACATTTCCTGGGAAAATCAGGACTTTTATGACCTCTGTACCAGAATTTTAAAGAGCTGGGATAAAAATGAGAATACCTGGCTGATTTTTGATATTACGGAGGAAACGGTTTGGAAGGCAGGACTTTATGAGGAGCAGGAAGGTCTTACAGGACTTGGGATTTCTGACCCGTCTCCTCTTTTGCAGACCAAGGCCGTGCAGAAGGTTTTGGATGGTCGGAAATACTATTGTGAACCATTGGTACAAAAAGGCAGAGTTTATATTTTCGGTGGTGGACATGTGGCGCAGGCACTGGTTCCTGTGCTGGCCCGTCTGGAATTTCGCTGTGTGGTATTTGATGATAGAGAGGCTTTTAGCAATCCACAGGTATTTCCAGAGGCAGAACAATGCATTTTGGGGGATTTTAACAGGATTTCAGACTACCTTTCCATTCAGCCTCAGGACTATGTATGTATTATGAGCCGGGGACATCAATACGATTATCTGATTCAGAAACAAATTCTTACCACTCCTGCGTATTATATTGGGGTTATGGGAAGCCGGAAGAAAAAAGAAGTGATTCGGCAGAAACTGCTGGCAGATGGTTTTTCCCCGGAGGATATCAGCCGGATTACCACACCCATTGGTCTGGAGATTCTGGCTGAAACTCCGGAGGAAATTGCTGTCAGCATTGCCGGACAGTTAATAGCAGAACGGGCAAAGGCTGCCACACGATAGGCTGAAATGCTCATGTGCGATTAAATAACACACAAGAACCTGATAGACAGCCAACTTACTATTCCGTTTTAATCTATGGTTAATTTAATAAACAAGAAATTTAATAATCACTCCATTGTGCCTTAAAATTCCCTCTGGTATTATGGAATTACAAAGGAGGCTGGCTATGAAAATTAATCACATTATCCGAGAAAAACGAAAAGAATTATTATTGACGCAAGAATAACATATCAGAGCCAGAACGGTATGAGAAAGTGTTTGAAGCGTTTTATGAACAGCTATCACGCAGTCAGAATACAGAAATAAAAGAAACAGCTATTAGTATGCTAATATCATATAGCATAAATAGAAAAGATTTCTCTAAAGCAGAGGAACTTATCAATACGCTGCCTTCATCATCAATAGACAAAGAAGAACGCATTGCTGTTCTTTATACAGAGCAAGGCAAGTTTTTAGATGCACTTAAAATATGGGAACACAGAATATTAGATAGCATTACTGAAATTCAGACTGCGCTAATGAATATGTTAGATATTGCAGTAAAGGAAGAACGAATAGAAGATGCAGATTTTTATGCTGATGTTTATGAGCAAGCATCAAAATTGTTTTATGTAACCCCATGGATACCGTATCATGCAAAAGTGTCATTGTCTGTTATTAAGAAAAACAAAAAAGAATGTTTAGCAGCACTCAAATCTACACTGGCAGCAATGCGTGAAAAATGGAGACCTAAAGAAAATCCACTTTATAAGCATTTAGACAGTTCAGAAACCAATATTCTATCAGAACGTATTTTAGCTATGCTACAAGAAGATTTCCTACTGTCTAACGTTACTTCTTTATCGCACATCAGCAAAGGGATTTATCCGTAACCATCTGGTAGAAAAATTCCAGGGCATCTAAAAGAATCTGTTCATCAAGGTCAAAAGCCGGATTGTGTACAGGTTCATTAGAACCCTGTTTTTTTCCGCCCAGAAATACGGTTCGCATACCTGGGACATACTCCAGATAAAAGGCTGCATTGTCCCCCACTAAAAAAGGCTCTTCTCCAAGAGAAAAGTGGTCCTGCATCAGTTCCTTTCCAATCCTACTCCCCTGTTTTACAAGAGAAGCATCATTTATCATAGGGGGAATCATGCGTCCTGGTTCCAGGCATATGGAGGCTCCGGTCTCCTGTTCTACCTGCCTCATCACTTGCTCCAGCTGATTCCAGACATAGTGAAAATCCTCCATGGTAAAAGCCCGAAGGGAACCATAGAGCTGTGCAGTATCTGCCACAATATTTCCAGCAGTCCCCGCTTCCATGGTTCCAAAGCCAAGAACAAAGGGATGCTGGGTTTTCAAGGTGTCATTGATCCGGTGGATTTCCACTGCCAGTCTGGAAGCTGCATATAAAGCGTCAATGCCATCCTGGGGTTGAAACCAGTGACTGGATTTGCCTGTTGCATGAAGGGTGATGCCGCCCACTGCTGCTGTGGTAATGCTTTTTTGAATTTCCATGTGCCGGATTTCCTGATTTCCAAAATGAAAAACAAGAATAGCATCCACTTTTGGGTTTTCCAGGGCTCCATGGGCAATCAGGTGTTTTGCGCCCTGTCCGGTTTCTTCCCCCGGTTCAAAGAGAAAACGCACATTACAGGCCAGTACCTCTTTATGCTCTGCCAGTACCTTTGCAAGACAAAGAGTTACCGCTGTAATGGCATCATGGCCGCAGGCATGCATTTTCCCCGGATAGAGGGAGGAAAAGGGAAGTCCTGTGGCTTCCTGTATGGGCAGACCATCAATTTCACTTCTTATGGCAATGGTCTTGTATGCCGGATTTAACATAATGGTAGCAATCACCCCGGTGTCTCCGGTTTTATAGCATGGAATTTCCAGGGCATTTAGATAATCATAAATAAACTGCGTGGTAAGACGCTCTTCCATACTCAATTCCGGATGCTGATGCAGCCAGTGGCGCAGACGAAGCAGTTCTTTTTCATAAGCTTTACAAACAGACATAAGGTCACCTCTTTGTTAGTCTATGTTTTTGGCGCAGATATCCTGAAGACAGCATTTATCACAAAATGGTTTTGTACGGGCTGTGCAGATATCACGTCCATGGTAAACCAGGCGATGGCAGAAATCACTTCCCTCTTCCGGTGGAATGATTTTCCAGAGAGCCATTTCTACTTTTTTCGGTTCTTTGATGTGGTCTACCAGTCCCATGCGGTTTACAAGACGGATACAATGGGTATCTGTGACAATGGCAGGTTTTCCAAAGACATCTCCCATAATGAGGTTTGCGCTTTTTCTTCCTACTCCTGGAAGTTTTAAAAGGGCGTTGAAATTGTCCGGCACTTTGCCATTATATTCATCTCTTAAAATCTTCATACAGGCGCTGATATCTCTGGCTTTGCTTTTTCCAAGACCACAGGGACGGACAATTTCCTCAATTTCTTCCGGCGTGGCGTCTGCCAGAGCATTGACCGTTGGATATTTGGCATATAAGTCCTCTACTACCACATTTACCCTGGCGTCCGTACATTGTGCTGCCAGACGCACACTCACCAGAAGCTTCCATGCATGGTCATAATCCAGCGTGCATCCGGCATCCGGATATTCTTTTTTCAGACGTTCTATGATTTCCAGGGCTAATTTTTCTTTTGTTTCCATGTTTTTATCTCCATTTTTCTTATTTTGGGTAACCATTGTTTATTGGATATCATACCATATCTGCTACCAGATTGTCATCTTTTGTAGAAACAGTTTTATCAGTTACAGTTTTTTTAATAATAGGAAAGTTTTTTAAATTTGTTATTTCTTTCACATGGAAAGCTGGAGTTCAACGCTCTCTACACAAAACAAACTTCTATAAATTGAACTTTTTATATTTGTAAAAATGTATATTGAACTTATCTAAGGACTGTGTTATACTTTAGAAAACTTAGATTGAACTGGAGGTATGCCATATGGCGAAGGAGCTGTTTGCAGATCGTCTGAAACAGTCCATGGAGAACAAGGGCTTCAAACAGATAGATATCATCCGGATTGCCGCAAAACAGGGTGTGAAGCTTGGAAAAAGCCACATGAGTCAGTATGTAAGCGGCAAAACCGTTCCAAGGACAGATATTTTGCACTTTCTGGCACAAACCCTGGAGGTGGAGGATGCATGGCTGTCAGGAGAGGAATCATCTCCTATAGAAAATGAGAATGCAGGAGGAAAAGAAATGCGTACATTTAAGAAATCTTCTAAGCTGGATAATGTTTTATATGATGTGAGGGGACCTGTGGTGGATGAGGCAGAACGTATGGAAGCAGCCGGCACTCAGGTATTGAAATTGAACATTGGAAATCCGGCGCCTTTTGGATTTCGTACACCAGATGAGGTAATTTATGATATGCGCCAGCAGCTTACGGAATGTCAAGGCTACTCTCCTGCCAAGGGGTTGTTCTCAGCCAGAAAAGCAATTATGCAGTATGCCCAGCTTCGGAAGATTCCAAATGTTTCCATTGAAGATATTTATACGGGTAATGGTGTCAGTGAGCTGATTAATCTGTGTATGTCTGCGCTTTTAGATGATGGCGATGAAATTTTAATTCCTTCACCAGACTATCCTTTGTGGACTGCCTGCGCGACTTTGGCAGGAGGAAAGGCGGTTCATTATATTTGTGATGAGCAGTCTGACTGGTATCCGGATATGGACGATATCAGAAAGAAAATCAATGACCGTACCAAAGCTATTGTTATTATTAATCCCAACAATCCTACAGGGGCTTTATATCCCAAAGAAGTGTTGCAGCAGATTGTAGATATTGCAAGGGAGCATCAACTGATTATTTTCTCAGATGAAATTTATGACCGTCTGGTTATGGATGGAGAACAGCATGTGTCTATTGCATCCCTGGCTCCGGATGTTTTCTGTGTTACCTTTAGTGGATTGTCCAAGTCCCATATGATTGCTGGCTTCCGCATTGGCTGGATGATTTTAAGCGGCAATAAGCGAATTGCCCAGGATTATATTGAAGGCCTGAAAATGCTTTCCAATATGCGTCTTTGCTCCAATGTTCCGGCTCAGTCTATTGTGCAGACAGCCCTTGGGGGACATCAAAGCGTAAATGATTACATTGTGCCAGGCGGACGTATTTATGAACAACGGGAATATATTTACAATGCCCTGAAGGACATTCCGGGGATTAGTGTGGTGAAACCTAAGGCTGCTTTCTATATTTTCCCGAAACTGGATAAGAAAAAGTTCAATTTGGTGGATGATGAACGGTTTGCACTGGATTTACTCCGGGATAAAAAGATTTTGGTAGTGCATGGAGGTGGATTTAACTGGAAAGAACCAGACCATTTCCGAATTGTATATCTTCCAAGAATTGAAGTGCTAAAAGAATCCATGGAGAAGCTGGGAGACTTCCTGAGTTATTATCATCAATAAAGCATAAAAAATAGAAGGTGCGGCTTGCATTTCCAAGAAGGAAGGTAGCCGCACCTTCTATTTTTTTATGCTTCGCCTAAAATCGCCCGAACACAGTTTGCAGCCTGGAAATCCTTGGCTCCCATTCCATATCCGATTTTTTCCATGACCATTTCCGGCATTTGCCCGTAAGAGGTGGCGAAATATTTTAAAAGGGCTGCACCGGTTGGGGTACAGAGTTCACCTTCTACAGAGCCTGCTTTGCAGGGGATGCCAGTGAGCAAAAGCGCTGTGGCAGGAGCAGGAACCGGAAGAATTCCATGGGCACAATGCACCTGTCCGAATCCAGTACTTACCGGAGAGACTACGATTTGTTCTGCCCCTAACTGGTGAAGCAGCATCACACATCCGGTAATATCTGCAATGGCATCTAACGTTCCCACTTCATGAAAATGAATTTCGGATACTTCTTTTCCATGGACCTGGCCTTCTGCCTTTGCAATAAGCTGGTATATTTGTTTCACATCCTGTTTCACATCTTCGGCAACATTCAGATGCTCCAGAATCTCCAGAATCTCTGCCATTCCTCTGTGACAATGATGGTGCTCATGAGTATGAGAGTGACTATGAACAGGCGTACCCTGGTGACTGTGCTCATGTGTATGAGTGTCAGGATGATGATGGTCTTCACTGTGTTCTTCTTCCCCATGGATTTTTACAGAAATGTGGGTTCCTGTAATACCGCATTTCACAGATGGTTCTGCCTGAATTTCTACGCCGGGAAGTCCGATAGAATTTATGGTTTCTAAAAAAGCGTCAGGATCTGGCAGCAGTTCCAAAAGCGCGCCCATAAGCATATCTCCTGCTGCTCCCATATGACACTCTAAATATAAAGTTTTCATGTTCTTTTGCCCTCCAGATGATTAATCATACTTGCCAGATAGCCGGCTCCAAAGCCATTGTCAATGTTTACCACGCTGATTCCACTGGCACAGGAGTTCAACATGGATAAAAGTGCAGACAGGCCGCCAAAGTTTGCTCCGTATCCTACACTGGTAGGCACTGCAATTACAGGACAATCAGCCATGCCTCCAATTACACTGGCAAGAGCGCCTTCCATACCTGCAATGGCTACAATCACCCGTGCGGTCATAATGTCATCCACATGGTTCATAAGCCGGTGCATTCCGGCTACCCCGACATCATAGAGCCGGACGACTTCATTGCCGTAAATTTCCGCAGTAAGAGCGGCCTCTTCTGCCACCGGCATATCACTGGTACCGCCGGTAGCAATGAGGATTTTTCCAACACCATCCGGTTTTGGCATGTCTCCAATGATACCGGTTCTTGAAATTTCATCATAATGAAGAGGAAGAAACTGAGTTACATATTCGGCTGCCTCCTGGCTCATGCGGGTAATCAATACAGTTTTTTCCTGTTCTTCTACCATAAGCTGTGCAATTTTTAAAATCTGTTCCTTTGTTTTTCCGGCACCGTAGATGACTTCGGACATGCCTTGTCGGACACCTCTGTGGGTGTCCAGTTTGGCAAAGCCCATATCTTTATAAGGTTCTGTTTTTATCTGAAGCATAGCCTCTTCGGGCTTTATGCCTCCGCAGGCAACCTGTTCCAGCAGTTTTTGCAAGTCTTTTTTATCCATTTTTTATGTTCCTTTCCTCTAAATGCTATGAATATTTCTCTTCTATTGCTTTGGCCAACATATTTAATTCCTCCATAAAAATACAGTGGGGAATGGTGTTTTTCTCCACTTGCTGCATGCAGTCCTGAAAATCGAACCAACATACTTCAGAAACCTCTTCTTTTTGGAGAATGAATGCTTCCGGCTCTTTATCAAGCCATAGAAGGTAAATATTGCTTACTTGATTGTCATGAAAGGGTTTTCCATGAAACATTTGTTGAAACTCAAATCTCCGCTGTCCACAATACACAAGGGCCTTTTGCATAACCGATACGCCAAGTTCTTCTTTTAACTCACGAACCGCGGAAGGAAGAAAATCCACACCTGCCGGAATATGTCCGGCGCTGGAAATATCGTAACAGCCAGGGTAGGAATCCTTTTCTTCACTTCTTTTTTGAAGCAGAACCTGAATCCTTCCTTTGTTTTCCCTTACAATCCATACATGAGCAGTTCTATGTAAAATACCCTGTTCATGGGCAAAGGTTCGTTCTACGGTTTTTCCTGTTGGAATTCCATGTTCATCTACAATATCTAAAATTTCCATTTGTCTGTCCTCTGCTTTAAATCTGCTATGGTTTAGTATAACATGGCTTTTGCTGATGGTCAAAAAAACTTTCCGCAATCGTTTCCTATGATTAAAAAGTTTCACATTGTTTTCCCTGACTAATGTGAATGTATAAAGAAGCCATTAGAAATTTATTTGCGGCAATAGACTTCAATTGCTTCGTTAACAAACTCATTGGTGCAATGATAGTAATTCTCGGTGATATGCTCCTGTAACCTTTTCACAAGATTCTGTGTTTTATCAGAATTAGGCTCTTCCCCTTTTTTCATATACACAGCAAATTCTGCGAAAATATCATTCATTTCCTCAGAAAGATTATTCCACGTATCCTTTGAATAATTCTTTGTTTTTTCTTCATGCTCCTTGTAAGCGTCAGTATAGCCCCATTTTTCTTTCGCTTCCATTTTGTGTTTTTCAAATTCGCTATTATCAAATGCTCTCATAACATTTTCTCCTTTCGCGGCATTATCAATGGCAGAAATCAACCTCTCCAATCGTTCTTTTTTGAGTATGAGGAGGTATTTTTGCTCTTGCAACGCCTTGTTTTTATCATAATTGGGGAATGACAAAATTTCTCCGATGCTTTTTAAGGAAAAGTCAAGTTCACGAAAAAAAAGAATCTCTTGCATACGAAGAAGGGAAGTTTCATCATAAAAACGATAGCCTGTAGACTTATCAATAAAGGCTGGCGGCAACAATCCTATTTCATCATAATAATGCAGTGTGCGCACACTCACACCCGTAAATTCGGCAAATTCTTTAATCTGCATTTTCAATTTTATCACCTCACAAAACGAAGTATATACTATGACGGAACGTGAGAGTCAATAACTTTTCTATATTTCTCTATCAAATTTTACTGAAACTTAATAGTAATCAAAATATTATCAAGATTTTCTTCGCCCTCATCATAGGGCATATCCATTTTTAAGTCCTGAAAGATTATCCCGGAATCATTACTAATCGGATATAATCGATAAAATTGTTCCTCATCAATATTTTTTACTTCAAAGGTTTGAAACGAATTAATCTGCCCATCAAATCCATCAACTGTAAATGTATATGTATCTATATTCTCAGTATAATAAGATTCTGTATTCTCTGTTTTTTCCACATGATTATCTTCCGAAGTAATCGTTATATGATTTTTTGCACCTTCTACTCTCACATCAACGAAATGATTTTGCTCTGGTGAACATGAAAACGTTCTCAAGTGTTCCCATTTATGATTTTCCGTATTCGAATGATAAACATGAAACTCAACGCTCTCATAGTCAACCTTACTTAAATCATAACCCATATTGCCAATATAAGTTAGAGGTTGCTCTGAACAAGCTGAAAAGGAAAAAATCAATACAGATGTCAAAAGAATTACTAGAATTTTTCTCATACAATCACCTCCGAAAATGCAATTTGTTACTCTCATTCTACCATTTCTCGCCTGCGTTATCTATCCCTATTCGACAAGGACAATCAGCTTTTATCTGACTGTCCTCATCTGAATTCTGAAATTATACATACTTATTTTGGAACCTAATAGGTTGTTAAGCAAGATTTTCTAAATTTAGCCTATATTTTTGTGCTTAAAAATAACTTGAAAAGATGAAATCTTGGAATTTAGCCTATAGGGGTCAGAAAAAATTAGGCCTCTATGAGAAAAACATGCAATCTCACCTATTTGAGCCACAAAAAAGTAGGTTGGCAAGGGGAGAATACAAAATTCAGCCTATTTATGGTCTGACTGGTAAAATTTTCAAAGCGCAACACACCGAACGGTGTGGGAAGTTTGAAAATCCTCTTTACTGTCACCGCTTTGTCACTTACACTTGTTATAATGGCTCTGGAAAACAGGAAAGGAGTATATTACCTATGAATATTTTAGAGTGTAAAAATCTGACAAAGACCTATGGCAGCGGTTCAAACAAGGTAGTTGCCTTAGACGGTGTGAATCTGGCTTTGGAAAAAGGCAGTTTTACAGCGGTTGTGGGCGCATCCGGTTCAGGGAAGTCCACGCTTTTACATATGCTTGGAGGTGTGGATCGTCCCACAAAAGGAAATATCTATATTGAGGATACAGACATCTCTACGCTTTCTTTAGAACAACTGGCAGTGTTTCGCAGACGGAAGGTAGGGCTGGTGTACCAGTTCTACAACCTGATTCCTACCTTAAACGTGAGAAAAAATATTTTGCTGCCGATTCTTTTGGATGGACAGAAACCAGATGAGGACCGGTTTTTGAAAATCACTTCTGCCCTTGGGCTTACGGATCGCCTCACCCATCTTCCCATGGAGCTTTCCGGTGGACAGCAGCAAAGAGTTGCCATTGCCAGAAGTCTGATTTATCAGCCTGCTATTTTGCTGGCAGATGAGCCTACCGGGAATCTGGATCGAAAAAATTCCCAGGAAACCATGGAGCTTTTAAAATTTTCCAATCAGCAGTACCAGCAGACCATTTTGCTCATTACCCATGATGAGAAAATTGCTCTTATGGCAGATCGGATTCTCACCCTGGAAGATGGGAAAATCATAAGGGATGAGGTGGTGTCCTGATGAAGATTTTACGAGAATGCATGTTGGACAATATCCGTCAGAACAAACGCTCTAGTGTTGCCATTATCATTGCCCTGTTTCTGATGACTTCTATGATGTCCTGCTTTTGCGGCATGGTATACACCATGTGGACAGATTCCATTGAGCGGGAAAAATGGCATAATGGAGACTGGCACGGGGAATTGTTTGATGATACTTATGGAAAAGACCTTCCGAAAATTGAGAATTATGCTTCCGTAGAGGCAACTCTGGTAAAAGGACCCTGGGAGGTGGCAAAACTGGAAGATCAGGGACGTAGAAACTATCTGATCACCAGAGGTGCCAATAAGGAGTACTGGGACTCCATGACAGAAAAGTATTTTATTACCAGAGGACGGATTCCAAGGGCAGAAAATGAACTGGTACTTTCCAAGCAATATTTTGAAGAACATCCAGAGGCAAAAATTGGGGATACCCTTACTCTTCCTGTAGGAAACCGAATGTATCAGGGCGTACCCTGTGAGCCCACCGAAAATTTTCATGAGCAGGAAGAGTTTCAGCAGACAGGAACAAAAACCTACACCATTGTAGGAGAACTGGATGTAGTGACCTCCTCTTCTGTGCCTGCTTATACGGGAATGACTTATTTAGATGTGGAAACCCTCAAGCCGCAAGACAGTATTACGGTTTATTTGCGCTTTGACCCTATGAGAAATACCTACAGGGAATTACCGGCCCTTGCAGAAGCCATTGGCTATGAAAAGGATGAATACGGAAATTATAGTCTGAAATATAACAGCAATCTTCTGTCTGTATTCGGTGTTTTCCCTCCTGGTTCTTTTGAAGGCGTAAACCTTATCAATCTTTTCACCGTACCGCTTATGTTCGCAGCCTTTGCTTTGCTGATCATTGGTGTTTTTGTTCTGGTGATTCACAATGCCTTTGCGGTTTCTGTCACAGAAAAACTGTCTCAGGTTGGAACCCTGGCAGGTATTGGGGCTTCACCAAAACAGATTAAAAAAATGATGATTTCAGAGGCTCTGTTCCTGTCTCTGTTTCCTATGATTCCAGGTATTGCAGCAGGATGGTTTTTAAACCGGCAGTTGTTTGTTCTGATTAACGCCACTAATGATGTAGGACGTGACGGTCCGGATATTGTTGCAACCTTTGGACTTCCATCTGTTATTCCTGCGGTGCTTCTTACCTTTACGACAGTCTGGCTGTCTGCCAGAATCCCTGCTGTAAAAGCCGCAAAACTGCTGCCCGTGGAGATTCAGAGGCAAGAAGGAAATAAGCAGATTCAGAAAATGAAACAGCACAACCGAAGACAGAGTCCTTGGATTTTAAGAGAACTGGCCCAAAATGCAGTGTATTTCCGAAGAAAAGCATACCGTACAGCCACCATATCCCTGTGCCTCTCCTTTCTGCTTCTTACCAGTTTTCAATATTTAATCACCATTCAGGATGCCAGAAAAGAAGTATTTGCAGCAAAGAACGAACAGGAAAATGATATTGATATCAGTATCAGCGATGGACGATGGCCGGATGAGGAAGCTATAAAAGGGCTGAAACAGGTTTCCGGTTTACCTGCGCCTACGTTTGTCAACAAGCTTACCTGCGCCCTCTGGGTCAAACCGGAACAGGCATCTGAGGAGCTTGCAACACATCTGGGAGGATTTGCGGGTATTGTGGAAGAGGGGAAATATTCTCTTATAGAGAAAAACGGACAATACCGTATCCAGACGTTGCTTCTTGGCCTGGACAGGGATAGTTTTGAACGCTATTGTCAGGAACTGGGGCTGGATGCCAGGTCTTATTATGACAATGCTTCCAAAGCGCTGATTTATAATAAAACAAGTGATCCTAAGGCAAGCACCAGGAGAACAACAGTGCAGAGAGAATTTTTAAAACTCAAGGAAGGGGAAAACTTAAAGTTTACGGAAAAAAATCAGGATGATGTGGAAGGAGATTTTCAATTTGAACTTCGGGCAGGTGACCTTGTAGATGTCCTTCCAGAAGAACTTGGAAATCCATCAGACTACTCTAATTTTACGCTGATTGCCGTGATGCCTATGGAACATGTTTCTGCTCTTGGCGCATCCTGCGGTGAAGAGAAACAAAGCAAGGTGAAAAATTTGCGGGTTTATTACAATCTGGATGGGGACGCCTCTCTTTCGGAGATTGAGAAGGCTTCTGACAAAGTAGAAAAGGTATTAAACCAATATTATGGCAGTGGGGATTACAGCATTTCCAATCTGGCAGACCGGGAAAAGATGGTAGCAGATACCCGTTATGCCATGACGCTTATCTTTACCTTCCTTTCCGGATTTCTGGCTGTTGTAGGGCTGTCCAATATCTGGGCAACGATTTCCGGAAATTTAAGACAGCGAAGAAGAGAATTTGCCATGTTAAAATCCATAGGGCTGACTCCCGGACAACTTTGGAACATGATTTGTCTGGAAGCGGTAACCCTTGGACTGAAACCTCTTTTGTACACCATTCCGTTTCAGATAGTATGGATTGGATTTTTCCTGTATAGCAGTGAAGTGAGCTTTTTTGAATACCTGCCCTACTTCCCTGTTAGTGTCATAGGAGGATATACCGCTTTGGTGGTTCTGGCAATTTTAGGAGCCTATGTCCTGGGCGGACGGCGGCTTTTGAAGGAGCCTATTATGGAAGCAATAAAGGATGATACCATTTAAAGATAAATCGGGCATGTCCCTGGGGAGAATTTTCTGCAAGGATGTGTCCGTTTTGCTGTTCCATAATGAGTTTTGCAAGAGCCAGACCAATGCCGGCGCTGTCTTTGGCAGCGTTGGCGCCCCGATAAAACCGCTCAAACAGATGAGGCAGATCTTCTTTTGCAAACCCGGTTCCACTGTCCTCAATGATAAGCTGGACATACAGGGGATTGTGGCTCCAGGAAACAAAAATGGTGCCATCCTTTGGCGTATGCTCCCAGCAGTTTTTCAACACATTAATCACTGCCTCAGAGGTCCATTCCAAATCCCCTGAAATCCAGGCATCCTGTTCCGGTTCACTGGAAATCTGAAGATAAACGTTTTTTTGCATAAACATCTGTCTTACGGTTTCCACAGAGATTTCTACTAATTCCTGCATACGGAACTGCTTTTTCTCCAACACGATTCCATGGGAATCCAATTTTGCCAGTGCCAGAAGTCCGGACACCAGATTTTGCAGCCGCGTAATCTGGGTGGTCAGCCGATTGTAATATTCCCGGGTTTCCTGTGTCTGGTATTCTTCTAACAAATCAGTCATAAGGGACATGGAAGTCAGCGGTGTTTTTAACTGATGGGCAATATCCGCGATCCGCACTTCTAACACTTCATGATTTTTTACTGCGATTTCTTTTGCTCCTTTTAAGGCAATTGTGGTTTTGTAGATTTCATCTTCCAGAAAAGAAAAGGCATCTTCTCTTCTGGTAAGACTGCCTCCTTGTCCGGCATTCACCGCTTTCAGATATCTGGTAAGGGACTGAATCCGTTCTGTTCGTGTATTTTCCTCTTTTAACCAGAAGCCATACTGTATCCATCCCAATACCTGAAAAAACAATATACTTACGCTTGCGGTAAAGGGCAGATATGTCCCAAAAGAAGACAGGACACGATAGCCATATTCAGAAAGAAAAGCCTGCCCCTGCTCTTTTACCTGTCTGGTATTTGATCCCATGGCCTGTTTCAATCCCCGTTCCAGGGAGTTTTCCTGTAACACATTTCCAGCCAGTTTTTCCATAACCTGAAACTGCTGTACACTGAGAAAAGCAGCCAGAAGGATTCCAGCAATACTGCCGGGAAGAAGCCAGAAGAAAAACGTTTTCCATGCTTTTTGTCCTTTACTCATTAGTATCCTCCATACGATAACCAATGCCCCGCACGGTTTTGATTTCCCCTGGCTGTCCCAGCTTTTCCCGCAGGCGTTTCATGGTTACCGTTAATGTATTGTCATTGACAAAATTTCCTTCGGCATCCCATAACTTTTCCAGCAGCAGAGTCCTTGGAAGTGTTTTTCCTTTATTTTCCATAAGAACCAGAAGTAAGCGGTATTCTGCAGCTGTAAGAGGGATAGCATTTCCCTGTATCTGAACCTCCATCTTATCCAGATTGATGCGTATGGTTCCACAGGAAAGCTCCGGGGAATGGACTGCTTTTTTGGAAGCCCTCCTTAAAACAGCTTTAATGCGGGATTCCAGAACAGAAAGGTGAAAAGGCTTTGTAATGTAATCGTCCCCGCCCATATCCAGTCCTTTGATGATGTCCTTTGCCCCATCCCGCACTGTAAGAAAAATAATGGGTATGTCCCTCTGCTCTTTCACCCATTTACAAAATTCATATCCCGTTCCATCCGGCAGATTCAGATCCAGAAGAACCAGGGAAATTTCCTGAGAAAAGGCAAGCTTTCCTTTTGCGATACTGGGGCAGTTTAACACCTCATAACCCTTCTTTTTCAGCGCTGCCCCAATACCAAAAGAAATAGTTTCATCATCTTCCAATAATAAAATGTTTGTCATGTTTATTCTAATACTCCCTTTACCTTTTTCTTACGGTTTATGATCCTGTCATTTCGGTTGGCAAATGCCCTGGCTCTGGCTTTTAAAAGGATTCTCCGGCCCTCTGGAGTTCTGGTATATACCAGGTTATAAGCTCCAAGGGCAGAAGACATTGCCTTCTGGAATAAAATGGCATCCTCTTTTTTAGCGGAAAACAGAGCCGGAACACAATAATACTCCTTCATGTGCAAATGTCCTTTTTTGGCACATAAGAGATAGCGCTGATTTTCTACCGGCATCAGCAGCTCTTCGATACAGTCTGCAAAGGCATGTTTTTCCCTTGCAGTCCCGCCTGACAGATCAACACTGTAGAAAATTCCGGTATCTTCTGCTGTACGAACCTGACAGGTGGAGGTGACGATACCTTTTTCTGCTAAAGCCTTTAAAATGCCTCTTCCCATACTGTGCAGGCGTTTTAAGGGACTGATTCTGGCAATCATCTTTCCCCCAAGACAGAGTACCGCCATTCCGATGAAAAGACTGATACCGGTAAACAGCAGGTTCTGCGCAGAACTGCTTAACTGCCATCTGGTCCGCATGAGAATATTTCCCATTTGTGCAATCATCAGAAATGCCACATATCCCATAGCATAGAAAAAATAAGAGGCGGTTTTTAACGGGGATTTCTCCATGGTACAGGTTTCTGTGTTTTCCATTTTTTCGGATAAGCATACTGCCTTTTGCCACTGTTCCCATAGCTTGTCACGCTCCCTGGATTTCTGTATCATAGCCTCATTGATTTCCTGAATATTCTTTCGGTTAAAGGGTTCACGGATAAGGTTTAACCGTTCCATACCGTTTTCTATGGAAGTACCGTCATAGCTTACGCCACAAAAGCCTTCCATGCGTCGCTTCAGTACCTGGAAATCCTGAGAAAGTTCCAGAGGTTTTGTCCCGGCAAGGCAGACCAGATGCCAGATATTACTGGTTTTATGAGGATTTCCCTGTATGGTGCGGATGGCTCTGCCACGCATCTGATTGCTTAACACATAAGAACCCACAAAGCTGGCCAGAATCAGAGCATTGATGCAGGGAGAATCCCAGCCTTCTCCAAGCAAAGATTTGGTTCCAATGAGAATCTCAATTTCGCCCCGTTCAAAAAGCTCAGTCATGATTTTCATATAGTTCTGGATATTTCCCTGAACAGGGATTTCACTATAACCAAGAGAATTTCCTGCAATGTCATACAGGGGCTTTGCCTTTAACAGCTCTTTCATATTGGAATCCCCAAGAGCATGTTTGAAAGACTCTATGGTAGAAGCCGGAAGCAGAAGCAGACTGCCGCAGAGAACACCTAGTTTCCAGACTTCTGCTTCTCTTCGCAAAAGTTCAAAAATGGGAAGGACGCCAATGGAATCTACAGGCTTTTCCGGATTTCCCAGTATACTTCTTTGTTCCTTTCGGATATAATCTGTAAGAACCAGCATACGCAGTTCTTTTCCCATGGAATGATATTCCTGGCAGGCAATTTCCCGGATACTTTGCAGCTTTCCGGTGCTGTTAATAAGAGTTTTCTCTATTTTATCGTTCAGAAGAAAATGTACCTGTTTCCGTTCCAGTAAGCCATAGGACTTCAAACGTTTCATAAGCTGTTCTCTGTATGTATTGTCACAGGTATAGCTTTGGGCATCTTCGTATAAAAATCCCTGGAGAAAATATTCCATCCATTTCTCACTCATGTCTGGAAGCTGGGTGATACCTAAAACATTCATCCACTCCGGGGAAAAGGAAATGCCCTCTGCCTGACAGTAAATCAAAAGCCCGGACAAATAGCCAGGGTTTTCCAGCATTTTGTCAAACCAGTTTTTATAATCCCAAAGTGCCGGATGGGAAGCTGCCATTTTGATAAGCTCAGGATCTTCCATGAGCCAGAGCATTATATCCCGGCTTTTTTTGAGAAATGCATTTAGCTGCTGTTCTTCTTCCCTGGAAGGGTAATTAAAATAAACATAATCCTGATGAGGGCACAGACTTCCTTCTTTTACCAGTTCCGGAACGGAAATTTCTTCATCCACAGGACCGCACACCTTGCAATAGCGTTCCCACTGGGCAGGGGTTGCATCATAAGGGGGCGTTGCAGTAAGAGAAATAACCAGAACATCTCCCATTTCTTTCAGAAAAGTTTCCAGGGCCTTCCACCACTGATTTTTCAGATGGTGACATTCATCCAGACAAATCACCTGGATTCCGGCTTTTTTTACGGTTTCTAACAAATCAAAAGAAGAAAAGTCCACTTCCTCTGTTTCCAGAGTATCTTCTTCTTCCTCTGTACCCTGATACTTGGTCATGCCGCAAAAAAGGGTCTGATACGTAATGGAAGTAATCAGTTTTGGGTAGCAGATATCATTGGATAAATACGTTTCCGGCGAAAGGCCATCTTCTAAAAAGGCTGTCTGAATTCGCTCTAACCATTGCTGGCGTATGACAATTCTTGGAGATAAAATCAGACAGGGAAGTCCGCTGCGCCGGATGAGCTCAATCCCAAGGGTGGTTTTTCCGGCGCCTGGGGCAGCCACAATGTGTATTTTTTTATCGTCCAGATACCTTTGGGCAGATTCCAGAACCCGTGCCTGATAGGTGCGCCAGGTTCCATGGAAAGAGAGAATGGAATCATATACATTCATACTAGAATCCTCTACTTGTTTTTCTTTTTATCATACCACACTTTTTACTGGCTGACAGCCCATAAGTTATTAATTTGATATTCCAGTGTTTCATAATCCCACAGTTGTTCACTGCGTTTTGTGCTGTTTGGGTCACGTACCTGAATTTTGCCATCTTCTGTTCCCACCAGCAAAATAAAATGTCCGGTCGTGGTAAAATCACCGGGTCTCATACTGCAGATAATAGGCATGCCAGACTCCAAAGCCTGAAAAACAGAATCTCTGGACAGTGGAAGCTCCTGGCTGAACAGTCCGAAATGCTGGATGCCCTCACTGATTAGTGACCAACTGGTCCCTGAACCTGGAACATAGTAGCCATTTTCCTGAGCATAAGAGGCAACCGTGTAAGGGGTAATGGAATCCTCACCGGTCAGTCCGGCAACTGCCATGGAAATGACAGTAGGAGCGCATCCGCTTACTGCCACACAGCTTGTTCCGTAGTCTCCATATCCCCAGCGCTCATCCCACTGAAGCAGCAGGGGATACTCTCCTTTCTTCACATCTCCAATAGAATCTGCAAAGACCTGTCCCTTTTTCTCTGGATACCCTTCTACAAAATCCAGCATATCCGGATTTCTGGAAAGCATATCTAAAAGCTCCTGGGGATAGGTATCGGTTTCCTTTAGAAGCTTGGAAGCCTTTGCCTTTTTGGCATTTGTCTGGCAGGAGGTTACACTGCTGCTGAACAGGGTAACAAGCAGAAAGATACCGTATACTGCTGTGAAAAATAAAATCATACCAACTAAAAGAGAGATTCTTCTTTTCCTTCTTCTTCGTCTTGCGTTTCTCAAAATAAAACACCATCCTTTTCTTTTTGCTGTTCTGGCTCTTACTATAGCAAAAGAAAAAAGAATGGTGTTTAAGGTTTCATTGTGAAATTCCTAAGAATTTATTAAGGTTTTATGGAGCTTCTACAGGAAGTCTTACCTGGAAGGTGGTTTTCTCTTCCTGACTTTTGGCAGAAATGCTGCCTTTATGTAATTCTACAATTTCCCTGGCAATGGCAAGCCCAAGGCCTGCGCCTCCGGTATTACTTCTTCTGGCTTCATCCAGCCGGAAAAACTTTTCAAAAATCAAATCCAGCTTCTGCTTTGGAATGGTTTTTCCATGGTTTTCAAAAGAAATCACAGCCATGCCCTGTTCAAAATAGCCACGGATGACAATGACGCTGCTTTCGTAGCTGTATGCCACTGCATTTTTCAAAATATTATTAAAGACTCTTGCCAGTTTATCTCCGTCTCCGTATACTGCCAGGGTTTCGTCTACCTGAAGATCAACGGTATTTCCATGGGCCGATAAGACGGGATAAAACTCTTCCGCCATCTGCATAAGCATATAAGCCAGATCCAGGTACTCCTTTTCTAAGACCATATGGTGCAGATTGAACTGGGTAATTTCAAAAAATTGAGCAATTAAATTTTCCAGGCGTTCTGCTTTGGTAAGCGCTATATGGATGTACTTTTCCTTTTGCGCTTCCGGCATATCCGGCGCCTCATCCAAAAGACTTAAATATCCCATGACGGAAGTAAGGGGAGTTTTTAAATCATGTGCCAGGTAGGTAATTAAATCACTTTTTCTTTGCGATTCTTCTTTTAAAATCTGTTCCTGCCTTTGCATATCGGTTTTCATCTGGAGCATCTGTGCGCCGATTTCCCGGCAATTTTTCGGAAATGCTATTTCCATCTCTAAATCATGCTTCCGGTAATTCTGAATCATATCGTTCAGGGAGGAAATGGTTTTCGCTTCCTTTATCCTTCCGTATACATATATGGAAATCAAAACCAGAAAAACAACAAAAATCACAGCAACAATAAGAAAGAAAAGCAAAAAACTTTTTAAAGTATACCAGTCAACCTGATCATAAAATACAGTTGCCTGTCTGGAGTCGTCATAAACCTCCTGGGTCATGATAAAGGTTTCTGCAAACCAGTCCCGGAAGAAGCCATTTACTCCATAGTCCATAAAAAGATAAAACAGATAGGCAAGTACGCCGGTGATTCCAAGGACAATCAAAAAAATCCGCAGCAAGTGATGCTTAGTTTTCAATTTTATAACCACACCCCCATACTGTTTTAATGTATTTCGGTTTTTCAAAGGAATCCTGCATTTTTTCTCTTAAATGCCGGATGTGAACCGTAATGGTGTTGTTATTTTTGCTGTAGTATTCGTCTTTCCAGATTTGATGGAACAATTCTTCAGAGCTGACCACACTGCCCTTTTTTTCGCACAAAATTGCCAGAATTTCAAATTCTGTGGGAGTCAGGGATAAGGGTTTTTCGTTTAGCGTACATTCGTGGGTTTTCCGGTTTAACACCAGACCATGATGAATAAAAATATCCTGGTTTTGCTCTGCTCCCACATTGTAGCGGGTATACCGGCGAAGCTGCGCCTTTACTCTTGCCACCAGCTCCAGTGGAAGAAAAGGCTTTGTAAGATAATCATCTGCTCCAAGCATCAAACCATTGATTTTGTCCAGTTCTGTACTTTTGGCAGTAAGCATGATAATGGGATAATTATACTGTTCCCGGATTATCTGGCACAGCTTTAACCCATCAATTTCCGGCATCATAATATCTAAAATTGCCAGATCAATGGACTGGGTATGAATACACTCCAGGGCTTCCGTAGAGGAATAATATTTAAATACAGAAAATCCCTCATTTTCCAGATAGAGCGTTACCAGATCCGCAATTTCCTTTTCATCATCTACAATTAATATCTGTTCCTTCATAATTCTTCACCAAATCGTTACTCTGGCAGAGCAGCCAGCAGCTCTCCCACTGTTTTTCCAAGAATCGGATGACGCTTATAAGAGGCAATTTCCGCCAAAGGTTTCAGCACAAAGTTTCTCTTGTGCATTTCTATATGCGGGATAATTAAATCCTCTGTTTCCAGAACCTCATTGTCATACAGAAGAATGTCCAGATCCAAAGTTCTGGGTCCCCAGTGAATCAGACGTTCCCTGTGAGCAGCCTGTTCGATTTCGTGCAGCAGGTCTAACAGCTCTTGTGGAGACAGCAGAGTATCAAGAGCAAGACAGGCGTTTAAAAAATCGTCCTGCTCTACTCCCCCATAAGGTTCTGTTACCAGATAAGAAGACACCTTCTGCACCCGGCATTGAGGATGTTCATGAAGAGCCTTTACCGCCTGGTCTAAATACGCCTTCTTATCACCAAGATTGGAGCCAAGGGCAATATAGGACCTGTGCCAAAAACGGGAAATCTTTACTGATACGGTTTCCAAAGGCAGTCCAACAGGCGCCCAGGGCTTTTCAAGCTCTAGGGTGACACCTTTTAAAAGGGGATAATGAAGGAGCAAGGCAGTTGCCAAATCCTCTGCAGCAGCTTCAATGAGCTTGCGGGTATGTGTTTTGGTATACTCTGTTATAAACTGGCTGACTTCTCCATAATGAATGGATTCTTCCAGACAATCACTTTTCCCTGCTTTTCTGGTATCCGTATACATGGTAAGAGAAAACAGGAACTTTTGCCCCAGATTGGTTTCTTCCTGAAAAACTCCGTGGTTGGCAAAGACTTCCAGATTCTGAATACGGATTTCATCATACTGTTTCATCATACATTACCCTCTCTTAAAATAGCCTGTGTCATGCGGATAGCACGCAGATTTTCCTTGACATCGTGAACACGGACAAAAGCAGCTTTCTTTTCTACACCAAGAACAGTAGTTACCACAGTTCCCTCTACACGCTGGTCAGAAGGCAAATCTAATGCAGTTCCAATGACTGATTTTCTGGAGGTTGCCAGAAGAACCGGATATCCCAGTTCTGCCAGGCGTTCCAGATGATGGATGATAATCAGGTTGTGTTCATAAGTTTTCCCAAATCCTACGCCTGGGTCTAAGATGATTTGTTCGTCTTTAATTCCCGCTTTTTTGGCAATGGCAAGAGATTCCCTCATATCGGCACAGAAATCATCCAGAAAGTTGTTATATTCTGCTTTTTCCCGATTATGCATCAGACAGCAGGGAACCTGATATCTGGCAATCAGTTCTGCCACTTTATAGTCATATTTCAGTCCCCAGATATCGTTGACGAAATCAGCGCCTGCCTTTAGCGCAGCCTCTACAACCTCTCCTTTATAGCTGTCAATGGATACCGGAATATCAAATTCTTTTTTAATCATTTCAATCACCGGAACAACACGCTGGATTTCTTCTTCAATGGAAATCTGCACATGGCCGGGTCTGGTAGATTCGCCGCCCACATCAATGATGGAAGCGCCCTGGTCAATCATATCTGCCACATGCTGTCTTGCCTTTTCCATACTGTTCCATTTTCCACCATCAGAGAAGGAATCCGGTGTTACATTTAAAATTCCCATAATATAGCAGTCATGCTCTACGTCAAACATGCGGTTTCCGATTTTCATCATTGTATTTTCCTCCTATACGGTAAGTTTCAGATTCTTCTTTTCTTCATTCCAGTTGCAGGCATTTCTTGCAGAACAGAACAGACAGGCACGGGAAGCCTTATCTGCCCGGTAAATCAGCCCTGAAAAAGAATCCAGGCTGCGGGTTTCCTTTATGCGGTGCTGCAAAATAGCGGATAATACTTCTTCCTGCTCTTTTTTGTTAAAGCCGCAATCGTCCATTATTTTTTCTGCAAGCATGGCGCTTCCCTTATCATGAGGAATCCCTTTCTCATACTGAAGGTGGCGTCCTATGTCATGGAGCAGCGCTGCTGCATAAATCAGTTCTTTTTCAATGCCAAGGTTCTTTTCCAGATTTTCAATCCAGGCCAGTCTTGCCACATCTAAAAAATGCTGTGGATCATGCTTACAGAAAATCCTATCCTGTTCCAGAGCCTGGATTTTCTCTACGCTTTCTTTCCAGCCTGGGTGATTGCAGATTGCATGGATTCGTTCCATCCTAGCTTCTCCTTTCCAGCATGCGGTAGAACTGATTCTGCAATTTTTCATCCTGGTCAAAAACACCTCTGGTCACAACGGTTACGGTTTTTGTTCCGGGTTTTTTTATTCCACGCATAGTCATGCACATATGTTCTGCTTCAATGAGCACCATGACTCCATGTGGTTTTAATTCTTCCATAAACACATCTGCAATCTGGGCTGTAAGACGCTCCTGAAGCTGAAAACGTTTTGCAAAGACTTCTACAGTTCTTGCAATTTTACTAAGTCCCACTACTTCTCCGTTTGGAATATAGGCAACGGCTGCGTTTCCGTAAAAAGGAAGCATATGGTGTTCGCAGAAGGAATAAAAATGAATATCCTTTTCCAGCACCATATCATTATTATCTACATGAAATCGTTTCTGTAAATGCTTTGCAGCACTGTCCGTATAGCCTGCTGCCAGTTCTTCGTACATTCTGGCAATTCTGTCCGGGGTCTCCAAAAGACCTTCTCTTTGAATGTCTTCTCCGATTCCATCTAAAATTAATCTTACGCCTTCTTTTATCTTTTCTTTATCCATGGTATTTCTCCTCTTTTTCTAATGCTTTTTCTGCCTCTCCCAAAAAAGAGAGGGAACCAAATATAATAATGGCATCATCTTTTTGTGCAAGATTTCTGGCTATATGAACAGCCTCCTGGATGCTGTCTGCTGCTTCCACAGAAGGATTAATCCCTGATACAGCTTCTTTTAACCGGTCAGCAGGCAGGGCTCTTGGATTATTCGGTGTTTGAACGGTAATAATGTGTTCTGCCAAAGGCGCGGTAAGACGGATGACTTCCTTATAGTCTTTATCCTGAAAAACTCCGAAAATATAATATAACTTTTTCCCTTTAAAATACAAATTCAAAGAACGCTGCAGCTCTTTTGCTGCCCCTGGATTGTGGGCGCCATCTAAAATGACAGCAGGATTGGTGGCAAGCAGAGTAAAACGTCCCTTCCAGACCGCCTTTGCAAGTCCCTCATAGACCTGCCTGTCGGTAAGGGTAAATCCCAGTCTGCGAAGGGCATCCACAGCTTCCAGCGCCAGGGCCGCATTTGCAATCTGGTAGCTTCCTGCTAAAGCAATCACAGCCTGTTTCCAGGTTTTGTAGGAAAACTGCTGTTTTTGAATATCATAAACAACCTCTGTGATTTCCTCTGGATTTACGGTTTTCAGAATACATTCCTTCTCTTTACAAACTCTGGAAATGACCCTTGCAACTTCCGGTTCCTGACAGGCAGAAACCACTGTTGTATAAGGCTTGATAATACCAGCTTTTTGTTCTGCAATTTTTTCCAGAGTATCTCCTAAAAATTCCATATGATCCATGCTAATAGGGGTAATTACTTCCATTACCGTTGTTTTAATCACATTGGTAGCATCTAAAGCGCCTCCAAGGCCGGTTTCCAATACTACGATATCACATTGCTTTTCCTTAAAATAAAGAAAAGACAGCGCAGTCTCCACCTCAAAGGCGGTTGGATTTCCTGCATGTTCTGCCTTCATTTCTTCTATGGCCTGGGCTATGGCAGTTACATGTCTGGCAAGGGATTCTTTTTCAATTTTTTCTTCATCTACTTGAATCCGTTCGCGATAAGAAAACAGAGTTGGCGATATGTATCGTCCTGTCCGGTATCCCGCATTGGACAATATCGTAGAAAGATATGCCAGTACAGATCCTTTTCCATTGGTTCCGGAAATGTGGATGAAAGACAAATCATCCTGGGGATTACCAAGTCTGCAAAGCAGCTCTTTCATATTCTCCAAACCAAGTACACTTCCGTATTTGGAAATTTCATCCAAATATACTCTTGCTTCTGCGTAATTCATAATGCTCCTATCCGAGACGGTTATTCCACCTCATAATTTTGTTCCGCATTATTATAGTCCTTTTTTGCTGTTATCACAATGGTTTCCTGCAAATTTTCCTTTAAACCTATCCTTTAAATTGTCCATTGTCCTGGAATAATGATAGTTCTTCTGTCTTAAATACATAATAACCTTCGTAATAATAGCTGTGGTCAATTCCTTTCATGTAAATTTCTCTGTCAAAAATATGGCTGGTCAGCGCGTTTTTCAAAAGATACTTAATTTCAATATCTTTAATAGGGCTTCTCTCCATGGCAAGCAGATAATCCTCTTTATCTACCTTGCTCCAGTCAATGACATAGCCAATTTCTTTCTTGAGCATTAAGTCAAGCCATATTCTTGTACTTCTTCCGTTCCCTTCTCTAAAAGGATGCGCTACATTCATTTCCACATATTTTTCGATGATTTCATCAAAAGTTGACTGCGGCATTTTATCAATACTTTGAAGCGCCGCTTCCAAATACATCAGTGGTGCAAAGCGAAAATTTCCTTTTGAAAGATTGACTTTTCGCAACTTACCGGCAAAATCATAAATTTCATCAAAAAGATATTTATGAATCATGGCAAGACTTTTATAAGTTCCTGGCTCTAATTTTTCCAGAAATCCGCTCTCAAACATTTCCAATGCTTTTTGCTTGCTGATGCTTTCCTCTGTTCGAGCTAATTCTGTAGCATCTGTAATACCCAATTTATTTTCAAGCATAATTTTCCTCACATCCTTCCCGAAATTAAGATTGCACACTGTATCATCATTGTACCATACCACAACCACTAATCCAACTCTTTCTAAGAACCATTTTCCGCCTAAAACTCTTTCTTTTTCATAACGCCCAGACTGATTTTGGCGGAAATGAATACAAAAATGACAAATAAAACAAGTGCCATTGCCATAAGGATTCCCATAGGAAGCTGCGTGATCGTCTGATAAAAGGCTGTCTGAGTGAAATCTACAGTTAATACTTTATTTACCAGATAGACCAGTCCGATAATGCCGAAGAAAATAGCAAAGAGAACCATTCTGCCTTTTTCGCTTCCAAATTTTAACTGAATGGGAATCATGAGGCTTAAAAACAAAATCACAAAAACCAGAAATCCCATGAAAACCAGCAGATAATCCCCAGGCGTCATAGAACTTCCTTCTGCCTTTTCTGTGATGAAAAAAATAACAAAGGTTACAGCAAATCCGCCTACGCCAAAGGAAGCGCTCAGAAGATATTTTTCCAATACATAGGTCTGCCTGGATACAGGCAGCGCCATGAGAAATCCCATACTGTTATCCTGTTCATCATAAGTGATGGTAGACATGGTAACAATCAGAAGTAAGAAAGGCACATATCCCATAAAAAAGCTGGCATCCACACCTGTAACAATCAGAACCAGAAACATAAGCGCCAGGGTAATGAGAAAATTACGCTGGTTTTTTATCAGTCTTAAATCTTTTATAAACAATCCTTTCATACTGCGTCTCCTTTCACCATCATGGCAATGACATCATCAATGTTTCCATTTTCCATAGTAATCTGGGGATAATTCTCCAGATAGAACTGTTTTTCATTGGTGAGTATGCTATATCCGTAAGATTCTTTCCGTTTTCGCAGAAAATACTGTTTGTCAACAGTTTCATATTGCTCCCTGGTCATTTTTAAAAGTCCATATTGGCCTAACAGGGTATCCATATCTTCATGAAGGACAATACGCCCTTTATCAATCATATATAAATCATCGCACAAACCTTCCAGGTCTGTAGAAATGTGAGAACTAATGAGAATGGAGCGGGTATCATCTTCCTCCATATAGTCCCGGAGCATGTTCAGCAAGTCTTCTCTTGCCAGCACATCCAGACCGGCAGTTGGCTCATCCAGAAGTAAAAAACTGGGTTTGTGGGAAATAGCTGCCAGGATTTTTACTTTTGCCTTCATACCAGTGGAAAAGTCCTTGATTTTTTTGTTGACAGGAAGCTGATAATGGTCGCAGGCTTTTAAAAATTCTGTTTTTTTCACATTTGTATACATGGCTTCCAGCACAGCGGCAATGTCTGTAAGGGTCAGATACGTGCTGAAACCGCTGTCTGATAAAACAACACCAATATGTTCCTTTTCCTGTCTGGTAAGGCTGTCAACATCCTTGCCAAACAACGTGATCATTCCGCTGTCTTTTCGGATTAATCCCAGAATGGATTTAAAAGTAGTGCTTTTTCCTGCGCCGTTGGAACCAATCAGTCCGGTAATACATCCCTCTTCTACTTTCAGGGAACAATGTAACTGAAAGGAACCATAGGATTTTTTTAAATCTTTTATTTCTAACATGTTTCATCCTCCATAATTAAAGAAAACAAGGCTTCAATTTCTGCATTTTTCATACCCAGGCGTTGGGCTTTTTGAATAACAGCTTCTAATTCGCTTTCAATTTCCCTCTTCTGCTGCTCCAGCTTTGCCTCCTGGTTGGCTGCTGCCACATAGGTTCCCTTGCCATGAACCGTAACGGTAAACCCTTCTTCCTCCAGGTTGTCATAGGCTTTTTTAACTGTTAAAGCGCTGATTTTCAGCTCCTTTGCAAGGGTCCGTACAGAGGGAAGGCTGTCATCTGCCTTTAATTCTTCATTTAAAATCATTGCTTTAATCTGCTCAATAAGCTGTTCGTAAATTGGTACCATAGATGAGTGGTTGATTATAATCTTCATTTCTATCCTCCTCTTGCAAACAGTATATAACAGTATATAACAGATGTCAACTGTTTTGTGCTGTTATATACTGTTTGTTATTGCGAAAAATTTGTATTTCTGGTCATTTTATTGGGAATCTAAGGAATAGAAAGAGGAAAAAATCGGTAAAAATGCTGTGCCGGAAGAACAGTTTGGCTTTTTGCGTTAAAATTTGCACAATTTCCTATGGATTTTTTATGAAAAAGGTGTATGATAAACAATGTATATAAAAAATGAAGGAGGAAAGCCTATGGAAGACATTATCAGTAAACTTGCAGAAATCGAAGCTGCTGCATCTCATATCATGGAAGATGTGTCTGAGCAAAAAAAAGAACTGGCACAGCAATATGACCAGGCCATGCGTGATTTCGACCAGGCTGTAGATGATGAAATTATGGCTAAGAACAGGGAAATACGGGACGAGCTGGAAATAGATATGAAAGCAAAGCTGGAAAAACAAAGATTTGATGCAGACCGTGTTTTGTGTCAAATGGAAACCTATTATAAAGAACGTCATGCAGAATTGGCAAAGCAAGTTTATGATAGAATATTAAGGATGTGATGGAAAATGGGAAGTCTGCTTTCTTACAGTGGCCTGTCTACCAAAATACGGGCCATGCAGAGCAAATTAATTGGTGAAAAGCAGTACCAGGAAATCGCACAAATGGATTCTGTGGTTCAAATCGTAGCTTATTTGAAGAAACAGCCGGGTTTTGCTAAATTATGGGCAGACCTGGATGAAAACAGTCTCCACAGAGGTGATGTAGAAAAACTGCTTGTCCATACCATACATCAGAATTTTACCAAATTGTATCGGTTTGCCAATCCGAGACAACGTACCTTTATGGCGTTGTATTTTAAAAGATATGAGATTTCTGTTTTAAAAGATTGCCTTAGAAAAGTTTTCGACCAGGGAAAGGCGGAGCTGGATTTATCCTTGTTTCAGGAGTTTTTTGACCGCCATTCCAAGCTGGATCTGGAAAAAATCAGCAGCTCTTCTACCATTGAAGAACTTGTGAATCACCTGCAGGGGTCAGAATATTATGAGCCACTGCGAAAACTGGGCAATGACTGTCAGCCGCGTATCTTTGATTATGGTATGGCTTTAGACCAGTATTATTTTGCAAATATCTGGTCTGTAAAAGAAAAACTGTTTCAGAAACGTGATTTAGAGGAAATTACCAGAGCCTATGGGAATAAATTTGATATGCTGAATCTTCAGTGGATTTACCGTTCCAAAAAATATTACCATATGGCACCAGCAGATACCTATGCTCTGCTGATTCCGGTACATTACCGGCTGTCAAAAAAAGAAATATCTGCTCTGGTGGAAGCTGTGGATGAAGAAGAATTCCGAAGGATTCTGGATACCACCTATTACAAAAAACGCTTTCCGGAATTATCTCCGGAAAAACTGGAAGAGCTTTATAATCTGAATCTGAAAACTATTCTGGAAACAGAATCCAGAAAGTATCCTCACTCTGTGATTATGATTTATTCCTATTTTTATCACAAGGAGCATGAGGTGAATCGTCTGACTACAGCCGTAGAATGTGTCCGCTATGGACTTGCGCCGGCTCAGATTCTGGAGTATATTCACAAAACTTAACAACCGGAGGTGATTACATGATTGAGAAAATGAAATTCTTAAGTATCACCGGCCCGAAATCGGACATTGACCGTGTGGTAAATGAATACTTATCCAAGTATGAAATCCACCTGGAAAATGCCATGACTCAGCTAAGCAAAGTACAGCATTTGTCTCCTTATATCCAGATTAATCCCTATAAGGAACTGTTGGCTAAAGTAAATGAGTTTGCCGGTTTACTGAAGAATCCAGGGGAAATTCCCTTGCAGGATATTTCTCTGGAGAACATTCAGCCTCTTGTTCAGTCTCTGGACGAGAAGCTCTCAAAAATCAATAAACGCTGTGAGGAACTAAGTGAGCAGCGCCTCTCTCTCCAGGAAGATTTAAAGAAAATCAAACCCTTTCTTACTCTCCCGGAAGATGTGGACAAATTGATTCATTATCGTTTTGTCCAGGCCCGTTTCGGACGGATACCGCTGGAATATTACGAAAAATTCAAAGAATATGTGTATGATAACCTGGATACCATGTTCTATCCCTGCCACCAGGATGATTATGTGTGGGGGATTTATTTTGTCCTGTGGACAAAAATGGAACAGGTGGATGCTGTATTCTCTTCCATGCATTTTGAGAGAATGTATTTGAAGAAGGACTACTATCATGGTACTCCACAGCAGATTTATGCAGAACTGGAAGCGCGCCTGGAAAATGTAAACCGGGAATATGCCCGGTGTGAGAACAAAATGCAGAAGCTTTTAGAAGGAGACGGTGCAATGATTCTTTCTGCACAGGCAGCTCTAAACGCCTTATCCAGAAACTTTGATGTGCGTAAGGTAGCTGCCTGTGTGAAAGAACACCAGGAAACCTTTTACATTCTCTGCGGCTGGATGAGTGAAAAGGATGCTTCGGCATTTATGAAAGAAATTGAAAATGATACAAAGCTATTCTGTATTATTGAAGATGACAACAATAAAATCAGCGGAACGCCGCCTACAAAGCTGAAAAACCCCAAGATCTTCAAGCCTTTTGAAATGTATGTGAAAATGTACGGGCTGCCGGATTATCATGAAATAGACCCGACTATTTTCGTGGCGCTGACCTATTCCTTTATTTTCGGTGCTATGTTTGGAGATGTTGGACAGGGATTACTTCTGGCTATTGGTGGATTTTTGTTATACAGGATAAAACACATGAACCTGGCAGCAATCATTGGTACAGCCGGAATTTTTTCTACCTTTTTCGGATTTATGTTTGGAAGTATCTTTGGATTCGAGAATATTATAGAACCCATATGGCTGCATCCGACAGAAGCCATGACCCTGGTACCGGGACTTGGAAATATGAATACGGTTTTCGTGGTTGCCATTGTGTTTGGTATGTTTTTGATTCTGGTAACTATGATTTTTCACATTATTAATGCAGTCAGAAGCAGAGATTTAGAAAATACCTGGTTTGACCAGAATGCGGTGTGCGGTCTGGTGTTCTATGGCATGCTTACGGTTTCTGCCCTTTTGTTTTTAACCGGTCATGCCCTTCCCGCTGCAGTGGTTCTTGGAGTTATGTTTGGTGTGCCCCTGCTTTTGATTATGTTTAAGGAGCCAATCACCAGATTTTTGACAAAACAGGGACCAGTTATAGAGGGAAGCAAGCCTATGTTCCTGGTGCAGAGCTTTTTTGAACTGTTTGAAATCATGTTAAGCTTTTTGTCCAACACCCTTTCCTTTGTGCGTATCGGAGCGTTTGCAGTAAGCCACGCTGCCATGATGGGGGTTGTACTGATGCTGGCAGGCGCAGAAAGCGGAGGAAACATTAACTGGTTTATTATTGTGTTGGGAAACCTGTTTGTCTGCGCTATGGAAGGTCTGATTGTAGGAATCCAGGTACTGCGTCTGGAATACTATGAAATGTTCAGCCGTTTCTATAAGGGAAGCGGAAGGGAATTCCGTCCGTTTTTTCAAAATACAACCGTAAAAAAACAATCTCAAAATTAGGAGGATTTTATTATGACACTTATGATTCAGATTACACTTGCAGCAGCATTAATTTTAAGTATTCTTGTTCCTTTTGGCGCATTTTTCCTGGGAGAAAAAAATAAAAAACGTTATAAACGTTCCCTTGCATGCAACTGTTTCTTTTTCTTTGGAAGTCTTTTGATTGGTACGATTGTTATGTTCGGCGGTACTGTAAGCGCTCAGGCTGCCACTTCTGCTGATACTGCAGGTCTTGCAACTGGTCTTGGATACCTGGGTGCGGCTCTGGTAACCGGTCTTTCCGGAATTGGCTCCGGTATTGCAGTAGCAAGCTCTGCAAGCGCTGCCCTTGGCGCTATCAGCGAAGATGGCTCCCTGTTTGGTAAATCTATGATTTTCGTAGCCATGGCAGAAGGTATTGCCCTGTATGGTCTGATTATTTCCTTTATGATTCTGGGTAAACTGGGCTGATAACAGAAAAGGATGATAGTTCATGAAAATGTTTTTAATCAGTGATAACATTGACACCTATACTGGTATGCGCCTTGCAGGTGTAGAGGGAGTGGTGGTGCATGAGCGGGAAGAACTTAGAAGAGCCCTTGAGGAAGCAGTGGAACATAAGGAATATGGAATTATCCTTCTCACAGAAAAATTCGGCAAGGAATTTCCAGATATTATTGATGACATCCGCTTAAACCACCGTCTGCCACTTCTCATTGAAATTCCTGACCGTCATGGTACAGGCCGTGCCCCTGACTTCATTACTTCTTATGTAAATGAAGCCATTGGATTAAAATTATGACAGGAGGGTGATGCATATGACAACAGAAGAAAAGCTGCAGCACTTCTCAGAGGTTTCTATGGAAACAGCCAGAGAAGAGGCTGAAAAAGCCATTACAGAATTCAGGTCTGCCCTGGATGCAGATTTGGAGCAGCATAAAAAAGAAAAACAGGCAGCATCAAAACAGCAGTTAAAAGCAGAAGCTGAAAATGCCGCCAGAGAAATCAACAAAGCTCTTTCTGCAGAGCATCTCCATATTAAGAGAAAGCTCTCCAGAAAACAGCAGGAACTCAGGGAGCAATTATTTCTGGAAATCAAGGAACAGCTAATTGCATTTACAAAATCAGAAGAATATCCAGGATGGCTGGAAGACCGGATAAAAAAAGCCCTGAAAATTGCCGGGGAGGATGAGGTTGAAATCAGCCTGTCCCTGGAGGATGCGGCACTCTTGCCCACCATTTCGCAACATACAGGGATTACTCCTCTCCTTTCGGAAACCTCTTTTCTGGGAGGCATCCGGGCTGTAATTCCTAAAAAAAATATTTTAATTGACTATACCCTTTTGACTTCTTTCCTGAATGAAAAAGAAAGTTTTAATTTCGATGGAGGGCTGACACATGAGTAAAACAGGTGTGATTTATGGAATCAATGGCCCGGTTATCTATCTGAAGGGCAATACAGGTTTTAAAATGTCCGAGATGGTTTATGTGGGACAGGAACATCTGGTAGGTGAAGTCATTTCTCTGAAAAAAGATGCCACTACGGTTCAGGTGTTTGAGGAAACCAGTGGTCTTCGTCCTGGAGAAACCGTAACAGCTACAGGAGATGCCATTTCTGTTACTCTGGGGCCTGGAATTCTGGATAATATTTTCGATGGAATTCAAAGACCTCTTTCTGTGATTGCAGAGCAGTCAGGAAAGTATATTTCCAGAGGTATGCAGGTGGATTCTCTGGATACAGAAAAGCTGTGGGATGTGCATATGACCATTACTCCGGGTATGGAAATTTATGGAGGTACTATTATTGCTGAAGTTCCGGAAACAGCATCTATTGTCCACAAATCCATGGTTCCGCCAAACCTTCATGGGGTGGTAAAAAGCGTGGTGCCGGACGGTAAGTATAATATTACAGAGACTCTGGCAATTCTGACTCTGGATAATGGAGAGGAATATCCTTTAAAACTGGCGCAAAAATGGCCCATCCGGATTCCACGTCCCACAAGCAAGCGCTTCCCTGCTTCCAAACCATTGGTTACAGGACAGCGTATTCTGGACACCCTCTTTCCTATTGCAAAAGGCGGAACTGCAGCAGTTCCGGGAGGATTTGGTACAGGAAAAACCATGACCCAGCACCAGATAGCAAAATGGTCCGATGCGGATATTATTATCTACATTGGATGTGGAGAACGTGGAAATGAAATGACTCAGGTTTTGGAAGATTTCTCAAAACTCCATGACCCAAAAACAGGTAATGCCCTTATGGCACGTACCTCACTTATTGCTAACACCTCCAATATGCCGGTGGCAGCCAGAGAGGCTTCCATTTATACAGGAATTACCATGGCAGAATATTACCGGGATATGGGCTATGACGTGGCAATTATGGCAGACTCCACCTCCCGCTGGGCAGAGGCACTTAGGGAATTGTCCGGACGTCTGGAAGAAATGCCTGCGGAAGAAGGATTCCCGGCTTATCTGGCTTCACGTTTGTCCGCTTTTTATGAGCGCGCGGGAATGATGCAGAACTTAAACGGAACCGAGGGTTCTGTGTCTATTATCGGGGCAGTTTCCCCTCAGGGCGGCGACTTTTCCGAACCGGTCACCCAGAATACCAAACGTTTTGTCCGCTGCTTCTGGGGTCTGGATAAATCTCTTGCCTATGCAAGACACTTCCCTGCCATTCACTGGCTGACCAGCTATAGTGAATACTTAGGTGATTTGTCTTATTGGTACAGTGAAAACGTATCTCCGAAATTTGTGGATTACAGAAACCGTCTTATGGCGATTTTAAACTCAGAAAGCAGTCTCATGGAAATTGTAAAATTAATCGGTAGTGATGTGCTGCCCGATGACCAGAAACTGACGCTGGAAATTGCCAGAGTGGTTCGTCTGGGCTTTCTTCAGCAGAATGCTTTCCATCCGGATGATACCTGTGTTTCTCTGGAAAAGCAGTTTAAAATGATGGAAATTATTCTGTATTTATACAAGAAATGCAAGGTTTTAGTGGGCATGGGCATGCCTGTTTCCATTTTAAAACAGGAAAACATTTTTGAAAAAGTGATTTCCATTAAATATGATGTGCCAAATGACCATTTAGAAATGATGGATGATTACAAAAAAGCAGTGGATGATTTCTATAACACTGTTTTGGAAAAGAATGCGTAAGGAGGGACTGATTTATGGCAATTGAATATTTGGGCTTAAGTGAAATCAATGGCCCTCTGGTAGTTCTGGAAGGGGTAAAGAATGCCTCTTTTGATGAAATTGTAGAGTTCCGTGTGGATGATGGAAGCAGAAAGCTTGGAAGAATCGTAGAAATTTATGAAGAAAAAGCGGTTATCCAGGTGTTTGAGGGAACAGAAAACATGTCCCTTCAGAATACCCATACAAGACTTAGCGGACATCCTATGGAGATTGAACTTTCTCCTGAAATTTTAGGAAGAACCTTTGACGGAATCGGACGCCCCATTGACCGTTTAGGACCGGTGATTCCAGAGAAAAAACTTAATATCAACGGTTTGCCGCTGAATCCTGTTACCAGAGAATATCCACGTAACTTTATTCAGACCGGTATCTCAGCCATTGACGGACTGACAACCCTGATTCGTGGACAGAAGCTGCCGATTTTCTCCGGAAATGGACTTCCCCATGACCAGTTGGCAGCCCAGATTGTGCAGCAGGCATCTCTTGGGGCAGACAGTGATGAGAAATTTGCCATTGTATTTGCTGCCATGGGTGTAAAATACGATGTGGCAGAATTTTTCCGTAGAACCTTTGAAGAAAGCGGTGTTTCTGACCATGTAGTGATGTACCTGAATCTGGCTAATGACCCGGTGGTGGAACGTTTGATTACTCCAAAAGTAGCGCTTACTGCTGCGGAGTATCTGGCTTTTGAAAAAGGAATGCACATTTTAGTTATTTTGACTGATATTACTTCTTTTTGTGAAGCTATGCGTGAGGTCTCTTCTTCCAAGGGAGAAATTCCTTCCAGAAAGGGTTATCCGGGATATTTGTACAGTGAGCTTGCTACCCTGTATGAACGGGCAGGTATTGTAAGAGGCGGAACTGGTTCTGTGACACAGATACCGATTCTCACCATGCCAAATGATGATATTACCCACCCCATCCCTGACCTTACGGGATACATTACAGAAGGACAGATTGTTCTGGACCGCCAGCTTCATGGCCAGGCAGTGTATCCCCCAATTAATGTACTGCCCTCTCTCTCCCGTCTGATGAAGGATGGCATTGGAGAAGGCTTTACCAGAGAAGACCACCAGGACGTAGCAAATCAGCTTTTCTCCTGCTATGCAAAAGTAGGGGATGCCAGGGCTCTTGCATCGGTTATTGGTGAGGATGAACTCTCTCCTCTGGATAAAAAATATCTGGAATTTGGTACTGCCTTTGAGGAAGAATTTGTGGGACAGCGTTCCGATGAAAACAGAACCATTACGGAAACCCTGGATAAAGGCTGGAAACTGTTAAGTATGATTCCAAGAGAAGAACTGGATCGTATTGATACCAAGATTCTGGATAAATATTATCATCCAGCAGAAGAACAATAAAAAAACACATGGAAAAGGGGTGATATTACGGATCCGAATACCTTTCCCACTAAGGGAAATCTCATACTGGCAAAAAATTCCCTGGCCCTTTCCAGGCAGGGGTTTGACCTGATGGATAAGAAACGGAATATCCTCATTCGTGAACTCATGGACCTGATTGACCAGGCGAAAGATATTCAGTCCCAGATTGATACGACCTTCCGCAGTGCTTATACTGCGCTTCAGAAAGCAAATATGGAAATCGGTATCAGCCATGTGCAGGAAATTTCCAGGACTGTTCCAGTAGAAGATTCCATTGAAATCAAGACCAGAAGCGTTATGGGAACTGAGATTCCTCTGGTTCGCTCCCAGCCTTCTTCCGGAGATCCTACTTATGCTTATTATGGAACAAAGGCATCTCTGGATGAGGCAAGAGCAGCCTTTGAAAAAGTAAAGGAACTGACCATCCGCCTGTCCATGGTGGAAAACTCAGCCTATCGTCTGGCAGTGAATATCAAAAAGACACAGAAACGCGCCAATGCGTTAAAAAACATTACCATTCCAAAGTATGAAGCTCTGACAAAGAGTATTTCCAATGCGCTGGAGGAAAAAGAAAGGGAAGAATTTACACGTTTGAAAGTTATTAAAAGGATGCAAAGCAATTAAAAGAGTTATTGCATGTTAAAAATATGAATGCCATTCCAGTTCAGACTGACTGAAATGACACTCATATTTTTTATACTTATTTATGTAATCTCTTTTGGGCTATAGAGATACATTCCACTTAGATTTTTGCTCGCTGTCTCAGGAAGAAGTGGAGAGAAACCAGATAGGTGACTGCCACAATCAGTGCTACCGCTAGTCCTGCACCGCCAAGAAGAAAGACGGTGTTCATTTGGAACAGGAAGGTGAAATCGATGTCAAACAGGATGCTGCACAATAAATAAGCAATTACTACCAGAACAACCATTCCTGCATAAAGTGTAGCCGCTACATTTAAACTGGCAGTAAAACAGGTAATCAGGTTTAACGATGCAAACAAAATTCCCATGATCCAGGCAAGGAAAAACATCTGCAAATATCCGCCAATAGAATAATCCTGATATAGCATGGCGTGCAAAAGAATATACAGCAGCATCATTGCCACATAATGCAGTTGCTGGATGAAAACAGCCACATACCGGGACAGCACCAGGTTTTTAGAAGAAACCGGATATAAACTGGCAATCCACAGCCCCTTTTGATTTACATCCATTTCCTTTAGTATCATTGGCATACTACTCATATTTAAAGGCATGACACATAAAAGATAAGTAATACAGCTATATCGGTTTCTCAGAACTAAGAGAAAGAACAGAAAAAACAGAATATCCGTCACGTAATTACTTTTTGATGTCCTGCGGTAACAAATAAGCAAATCTCTGCAAATAAGTCCTTTCATTTTGATTTTACCCCCTTAATCTGAAACAGCATCACATCTTCAATGCTGGCTTTGTCTATGATCAAATCAGAAAAATGTTTTTTTAGTTCGTAGCGGTTTGGAACCAGAAGCCGGTAAGATAATTCATTTTTTATATAAGCCTCATAATCTTCTGGAGAAAGAGCTTCAAAGAAATCCTGACCACAGTGCAAAATCCCATACTGCTCAATTTCTTCCCTGGATTTTACAAATAAAACCTTTCCCTCATGAAGAAAAAGAATATAATCTGCGATTTTATCCAAGTCACTGGTAATATGGGAAGAAATCAGGATGCTATGATTTTCTTCCAGTACGAATTCCTGGAGCAGTTCCAGAATATCTTCTCTCATAACCGGGTCCAGACCAGAGGTTGCCTCATCCAAAATAAGCAGCTCCGGGTTGTAAGAAAGGGCTACAGCAAAATTCAATTTCACTTGCATGCCTTTGGATAGGTCTTTTACCTTTTTCTCCTGACTAATTTGAAAGGTTTTCAGGTATTGGAAAAACTTTCGGCTATCCCAGTTCTTGTATATTTTTTTCATAATGCAGTCCATATCTTTGCATTTTAAATAAGGGTTTTGATTTACTCCATCCAGAACAACACCTATCTTCTGCTTTATTTCTTCCGCATGCTGATGATAATTTTCGCCAAAAAGACGGATGTTTCCCTCATCAATGGAAATTAAATCCGTAATTGCATGAATACAGGTAGACTTTCCGGCACCATTTTCTCCAATCATGCCATAAATCATTCCTCTGGGAAGACGGAAACTAATATGATCCAAAGTAAAATCCTTGTAACGTTTCGTCACATTGTCCAGTTCTATAATAAATTCCATAGAGATTCCTCCTCTAGTTGTTATTTTACTCTTCATAAAAAAGCGTCACCAGTTTGATTAATTCTTCCAGGGCTAAATCATTTTCCCTGGCAAGTTTCACTGTTTTTTCCAGATTTTGTTCAATGATTCTCAGATTTTCTTCCCGGATAAATTCCCGGTTTTGAGCTGCCACAAAGGTTCCTTTTCCGGCTACGGTGTCAATAAAACCATCCCTTTGTAGTTCCTCATAAGCCCTTTGAGCAGTAATCACACTGACATGGAGCTCCTTTGCCAGTTTCCTCATGGATGGTAAGGTATCTCCGCTTTTTAAACTCCCTTTCATAATCATGGCTTTGATTTGGGACGTGATTTGTTCATAAATCGGTTCATCACTGCTGTTGCTTAATAAAATTTCCACATAGTCTCCTCCTTTTTTGTATATACTGTACTTGTATGATATATACAGTATATACGATAAGTTCAGGAGTGTCAAGAGATTTTCAGTGTTATATTTGAGCATAAAAAAGAGACTGTTGCGCTATTTCATCAAGGCACAGTCTCCTTCTCTTCTTCCACAAAGATGCCCATCTCTGCATGATCCCACACAAAATCTTCCTTGTTTACCTCTTCTTCTGTGGCAATTTCAAGTTTGTATAATCCAATATTTTGTGGATTTTCATCATCTTTGCTATACATATAAAAATTCATACAATATTCTTCTTCATCTGTAGATATAAGGTACATACCAGTTAATTCGGTTTTCTTTTTACCGTAATCACTTTCGCTGGAGGATGCACAATCTCCTTCAAAGCTTTTCACATTGCCCTTTATATAGTCAAGAAAAGGGGACTGTCGGTTAATATCGATTTTTTAGGCTCTAAATCTTAAAATAGGAATCTCCCGTAGAAATCAGTATTTTTAATACTGGAACTTCTTCGGGAGATTCCTATTTTTTCTTTTCTGTATGTATTTTAGGGCGCAAAATCCCCCCATTCTTCCCTCCTTGGACTGTCCCCACAGGACCGTTTCTTTTCAGAACCGGAGCAGATACGCCGACTTTCTGAGGAAGATATCCGTCAAAATTTCCTGAGAAGACGAAATCCGAAGTTATAAGATTTAAATTATCCATATTCAAAACAAGCCACCGAGCATTATCCCTATGTGGCTTGTTTCATCTATGATTATTTCCATTATAAAGTTTAGGTTTCATGTACAATCGACAGCCCAACTTAACTATCTGCTTTCTACTATTGTATATGTTCCTGATTCAAAATTTACATATAATGTTACAAATGCACTATTATATTCCCAGCGGATTTCCAGAGACCTCTCCCCTCCGGAGATTGTTACTTCTGCGCCTTCCGAAAATGCCTTATGGGTATTTCGCATGCGGATTAACGCAAGCTGTTTTTGAACCACATCTTTTTTCAACCCTTCCGTGATCTGATCAGTGGAAAGATTTGTCCGGTTGATTTCCTTATGTCCGGATTCTCCCGCGCGCCGCACCGCTTCATGGTCATTTTTTCCGGCAAACAAATCCAGATACCAGACCTGCGGTTTGCCCGGCATAAACATCTGTATAGCACGCGCCAGAAGCATTTTTTCGTCCGACGCCCCCAATGCACTGTAATATGTGGCATTTACCTGATAATACAGATTCTTTTGGCCATGTAAATTTTTGACCATGCCTCCGCGGGATACGATCCGTTCAATTAACGACTGGATTTCCTCTTCCGGAAGCAGCCCCTTTAAGTCCAGAAGCGGGATGCCATCATGACAGCCGAGCATGTTGACCGTGGAGATCTTCTTTTCCACAATCTCCTTCGCCCATGCCGCAAGGTACGTTCCCCGCCGGTTCTCGATCGCATCAATGACCAGTCCCGGCAGGAAAAAGTCATAGGTTGCATAGCCTTTTTCTGCAAGTGTCTCATATATTTTTTCATCATACGCTGCGTGTATCTCCGGCAAAAGCGTAAGTCCCAAAGGTTCTGCCAGCGCATGGATCTTCTGTAAAAATTCCCACGTTTCCGGATCATTGAGAAAGTTTTTCTTTCCCGGTGCTTTCGGCGCATAGGCAAAGGCATCCAGCCGCACAATCGCCGCGCCGTAAGAGGCTATTTTTTCCAGGGTTTCACGATAAAACTCCCACACTTTTGGTGACTGGATGTTTACATCCATCTGTCCGAGATACTGTCTTCCATGCACTTCCTGATAAAAGGTATTCCAGTACGGCACTTTTTTTCCATTCGGAAATTCCACCATCAGGATCGGCAGCCCGGGTTTGCGGAAAAACATCTGCTTCAGGCAGCTTTCATCCGGCTGGATATAGCCTTCCTCCGTCATGGTTCCATGCCCTTTCCAGAAATGGTTCCAATCGATGAAAAAATCGCGGTACACAGAAGCCTCCCCTTTTTCCACAAGATCCCGAAACTGCGGGGACTGTGCGGAAGCATGGTTTAAAATAAAATCGAGTTTCAGATCGATTCCCATTTTCTTTAACTGGTCAAGGTCTTCCCGGTCGGCAAGCTGCTCATTCAGGTCATAGTCGATCACGGAAAATCCCCGGTCGAGATCGGAATGGTACAGGCTCGGCAGAATGTAAAAAGAAGAAAATACATTCTGCAAAGCCTCCGTTTTCAGCAATGTTACGATATCCCCAAGATTTCCTCCAAGACTGTCTGGATATGCATTGAGCATCGGTTTACTGTTCATAAACACTTCCGTCCTTTCCCACAATCAATCCTGCATTTTTGCGCTGCACTTCGAGTTTTTCCTGTTCCAGTTCCACCACACGACAGATAAACGAGCTTGCAGCATTCTCGTCGCGGTTTCTGCGTATGCGCCGCTCCTTTGTCTCCTCCGGGGAACTTTCCAGAAAGACGGATAGATCCACACCATGTAAATCGTCGCTGCCTCCGTGCGTCCACTCCAGAAGCAATACAGATATTCCGGAAAAATCGGTTTCTTCTGATGAAATCTCGCCATCTTCCCGTCCCATATGACGCAAGGTGATCGTATCTTTTCCCTCATGAAATGCCGCAAGCACTTCATTGATCCGGGCGAAATCAATCTCTTTCTTTGTTCCGAGATATCCACGCAGTCCGTCTTCCCCTGCTTCTTTATACACACGCAGCCGTTCTTCATCGTTGCGTTTTGGAATCCGGTGTGGATAATCATCGCCCGAGAGCAGATAACATCCGGTTCCGTCATTTAAAAAGTACTGCTGCAATGCCGTTGCAAGCGTTGTTTTTCCGGAACCGGAGCCACCGTAAATGCTGATGACCACCCGGTTTTCGGCGTTCCCGTCACACCATTTCTGCACTTTTTCATATAATCTTCCCGCCTCTTTCAATTCGGTAAAGGCAAACTGATACGCCTCATATTCCCCGGTAAACGGCGGAAGCAGAATTCCCGCATGCATCAGTGCCGCACCGGAATACTGTCTGCCGCTTTGTTCTTCCAGATACACAGCATCCGGTTTTAACCCACGCAGGCGGACATAAACGGTCGCCTGATTTGCCTCAGCCATAAGACGCACCACACTTACCAGTGCATGATCCTGTTCCTCTGATACCGACATCCATGCCGCAATTTCATCTGTAAACGGATCAGACAGCCGCCAGTAGGTTCCCTCGTTAATGAGCATTTCGTACTTCTTATACGTTTTGATCTGCTCCCGGATCTGCTGCTTTTCCTCATCGGATAAAAGCGCTGGGTTTAATTCGTAACCGAAGGTTCCCGCCATCGCCGTCACCCCGCGGGTGTGGAAACTTGTCACCCGTCCGGTCTGGTGGTTCGGCACCGCCGAAACGTGCGCTCCCATCGCGGAAACCGGATAGAAAAACGAAGTTCCGTACTGGATTCTTGTGCGGTTGATCGCATCGGTATTGTCACTGCACCAGATCTGTTGGGAATAATAAAGTATTCCTGCGTCAAATCTGCCGCCGCCACCGCTGCATCCTTCCAGCAAAAGATCCGGATACCGGCTGCACAAACGCTCCATAAAATCATAGACACCAAGGACGTAATCATGGGAAAGATTTCCGGCATAGACATCTGCCATACTGCGGTTCATATCCCACTTGACATAATCAATTTTTCCCTGATCCAGCACGGCACAAATCTGATCAAATACACAGTCGCGCACTTCTTTTCTGGAAAAATCAAGCAGTAACTGGTTTCTCGAGCGCACCGGCTTTTTCCCCGGAATCTGAATTGCCCAGTCTGGATGTGCCCGGTAAAGGTCGCTGTCTTCATTGACCATCTCCGGCTCAATCCAAATACCAAATTTCACCCCCTGATTATGCACACGGGTAATAAGCTCTGCCAGGCTTCCCCCCAGTTTCTTTTCATTGACCTGCCAGTCCCCAAGGGAAGAATTATCATCGTTTCTTTTCCCAAACCAGCCGTCATCCATCACTACCATATCAATTCCAAGGGAAGCAGCTTCTTTTGCCAGATCCACGATCGTATCTCCCGTAAAATCGAAATATGCTGCCTCCCAGCTGTTAATCAGCACCGGACGCTGCATATGGACATATTTGCTGCGGCACACATGGTTGCGGATGCAGTTATGATATTGCTGCGACAGTGCCGACAATCCGTCTGCCGAATAAGACAAAATGACTTCCGGTACCGTAAAGGTTTCTCCTTCCGCAAGCGGATAGGAAAACAGTTCTTCATTTAATCCGAGAAGCAGGCGCGTCTGGTTGAACTGATCTTTTTCTGCCTCACAGGAGAAATTTCCGCTGTATACAAACAGCATTCCATAGCAGCTGCCTGCGGTCTCTGTTGTTCCTTTTTCTGCCAAAATCACTGCCGGATTATACTGATGGCTGGACGTTCCCCTGCGGCTGCCAAACGCAATGGTTCCATGCCCCAGCGGCGTACGCTCCAGATTGCGCTCCATGGCATGCTTTCCATAAAACCGCAGGACATCAAAATCTCCCTGTACAAAATCCAGACAGGCTGCCGCTGCCTTTTCGATCGTAATCTGCCCGGTTCCTGTATTTTTAATCCGGACACTTCTTGTAATGACATCGGTTTCTTCCAGAACACCATACAGCAGATGCACTTCAACCTGTGCGTTTTCGTCTGCGAGGACAATTTCCAGTGTCTGTGCTTCCTCTTCGTCTGCCCAGACAGCCGGAAGTCCCTGTAACTGGTATTTGCCGTTTCGGATCTCATAGCTTTTAAAAAGCAGATCCGCACTTTCCACCCCTTTTTCATTTTTGATATTCAGTGCAATATTGCGGTAATCTCCGGTGCCAAGGGACGGATACTCCTGTGGCAGCGCATCCAGCGAATAGGTGCGATCCATACCGGCTGCATAAGGATTTCCGGAAAATCCGCGGTCTGCATAGGTTAGGACATAGTCCATGGAACTGTTTGTTTTTTCTCCGTAGTATAAATGCAGCAGATATCCCAGTGGATCAACCTGCATCTGATAAGTTGTATGCGCCGTATGCAGGGTAAATATTCTTTTATTTGGATTGTATATAATTGCCATAGAAGTCACCTCGTTTTATTTTTATCCTTTGACTGCACCGTTTGCCACACCGTTTAAAATCTGTTTCTGACAAATCACATAGAAAATAAGGATTGGAATCAGTGCCATAATATAGGAAGCAAATGCCAGATTGTAATTGGTTCCAAACTGTGTCTGGAAATTAAGCTGTGCAAGCGGCAACGTATTCTGTCCGGTTCCAGACATAATCACAAGCGGTGTCATAACATCGTTCCAGGTTCCAAGAGCTGTCAGGATTGCAACTGTTGCATGCATTGGCATCATCATTGGAAAGACCACTTTCCAGTAAGTAGTCCATGTGCTTGCTCCGTCAATATCTGCCGCCTCTTCCAGCGCTATCGGAATATTTTTTAAGTACCCACTGTAAAGAAGGACGTTCATTGGCATATAAAATACCAGATACAACAGAATGACACCCGCGCGGTTTCCAAGTCCCATATGCGCCGTCTGCTTTACCAGAGGCATCATTAAGATGGAAAACGGAACAAACATTCCGCTGACAATATACAGATAGATAAATCGGAAACTTTTTCTTCTTGCCATGCCGCGTCCGATCACGTAGCCTGCAATTGAGTGGATCAGGATTGCCAGTACGATTGTTACCAGTGTGATCAGTAAACTGTTTCCAAGAGAGTGCCAGAAATCGGTCACTTCCATTGCCTGACGGAAATTTTCAAAACTCCACTGTTTCGGGAAAGAAAGTGCACCCGCCACATCGTTTGTCATCTCACTCGGTTTCTTAAACGCAATAATCACTGCCATATACAGCGGAAAAAATACCGTAACCGTCCCCAAAATCAGAACAATCGTAAGTACCCAGTTTGTTTTCTTTTTTTCTTTCATCATAGCTGCTCCTCCTTCCTATTCATGACTGTCATCTGGAAAAGTGAAATCGCCACGATCACAATAAAGAAAATGACTGCATTTGCACTCTGGAATCCAAACTGTCCGCCATCCATACCATTTTTATAAATCAGATAAGAGATGGATTCGGTGCTCTGTGCCGGACCTCCCTTGGTCAATGACATGATCTGGTCGAATACCATGAGGAAATTCTTTGTGCTCAGTACCAGATTAATCGTCACAAACGGCATTACCAGTGGAAATGTTACTTTCCAGAACTGCTTCCATTTACTGGCTCCGTCAAGCATGCTCGCCTCGTAGACTTCCTCCGGTACAGTCTGCAGACCGGAAATATAGATGATGGTATTCATGGCAACTGCCTGCCATACACCAACAATCAGCACACCAATCCATGCGTATTTTTCACTTGCAAGAATACTGTTCTGTAAAAATCCAATATGGAACACATTTCCCACAGTTGGAAGAATGTAAGTAAAAATAAAACTGAAAATATAGCCGATGACAAGTCCTCCTAAAATATTCGGTACAAAATAAATACCGCGCAGTGCACTTTTAAAACGGATTGCACTGTTTAATCCAACTGCCATGATCAGACTTAGCACATTTACCAGTATCGTTCCTGCCAGTGCATATTTAAACGTAAACAAATAGCTTTTTCCCACGCGGGAATCCGTAAACAGATCTGCATAGTTCCGGAACCCGACATAATCGTAAGTTCCGTATCCTTTATAATTGGTAAAACTGTAAATCACACCTTTGATCATTGGAAGTGTATTGAATACAAAAAATAGGATTACAACCGGTATGATAACCGCCCAGAATGTTTTGTCCCTGTTTGACATTTTCTTTTTCATTGTGCATCCCCCTGTTCTCTCTGATAATCCTGTACTTTCCGAATCAGATCCCGGTTGTAGCGCTTCCAGTCGGAATCAAATTTTTTCAAAAACTTTTCCTGTGCATTGTCGCTTGTATCCAGCAGGAACGTCTGGATCATGGCATCCACACTCATCTCACTCGGATAATGGTGATCCTGATAATCTGCCATGCGGTTGTTTTCAATATAAGAACGCATATCCTCAAGTGTTTCCGGAATTGCGAAATCCCCATCCTTGCAGGCAATTCCGCCCTGATCATCCAGATAAATCTGAATGGTTTCATCTTCATACAGATATTTTAAAACTTCATATGCTGCTTCTTTGTTTTTGCATGCTTTCATCACAGAAAACTGTAAATCAATTCCTGAATTTAATACATTGTCTGATTCCTCATCATTTGCAGGAAATGTAAAAGAGCCGATATTCATATCCGGATTGACCGATTTGATCTGTGGGATCGCATAGCTTCCGATCGGATACATGGCAGATTCCCCGCGGGCAAATGCTGTACAGGCATCGTTATAACCATATGCATACGGATTTTTTTCGGCGTAATCCAAAAGCGCACGCATCTTTTCTGCTACCGGTCCATACGTATCGGAAAATGTGGTATTTCCCATATTTACCTGATTGCAGGTATCCGAATCGGTAAGTCCGACTGCCAGCGCATTCCACGGAGCCAGACAGGTCCAGGTATCTTTAAAGCCCAGATACAGCGGAAGTGTTCCGCTCTGTTTTATTTCATCACACAGTGTGGTAAATTCCTGCCAGGTGGTCGGAACTTTCCAGGCATTTTCCTCAAACAGATCTTTGTTATATAAAATTCCTGCCGCGTTTGCCACATATGGAAGTGCATACGTGCCATCCTTTGGAATAAACTCCAGTTCCTTATCCATATCCAGATATGCCTGTTTTACGGTCTGGACTTCATCCAGATCGGAAATATCATCAAACAGATCTGCATCTAAAAAGTTGGAATAGTTGATGTCTCCTCCGATTGCGATGATATCCGGATAATCCTCCCGGATAAAACGTGTCTTTAAAATGGTCATTGCTTCGTTTGGAGATGAAATCGTCAGATGGATGTCATCATGTGTTTCATTGAACCGCTTTTCAATCTTTTCAAATGCCTTAACTGCTTCCGGTTTGTAGGAAACCACTTCGATTTCTGTTTTCCCGTCTGCCCTTTTTTCACTTCCGCATCCAGCAAGCCCCGTCATACACATGCCAAGTGCAAGCACCGCCGCAACACTGCAGAAAATATTTCTTTTTGCCATATTCCTCTCTCCTTTTTTGCAATATATCCGTTTACTTTTTTGATAATCTGATTATAACATACCTTTATGCATCCTTAAATATCTACATTTTTTCATTTTTATACCGAAATGCAATATTTTATGCTATAATAGATATTGATGTCGCATTTTGGTATATAAGGAGTATTTTATGAGCAATACATTTTTTAATATTTTTCCAAATGAAAATTTTATCGATCTGTGCATGTATCAGTTTGGATACGAACAGTGTGATCCCGGCCATTCATTCGGGCCTGCAACACGCAACCACTACCTGTTTCACTACATTCTTTCCGGAACCGGAACACTCATGGCAAACAATTCCAAAGGAGAAACACGGACCTATTCTGTAAAAAGCGGACAGGGGTTTATGATTTTTCCCGGCCAGATCAACACTTACATTGCCGATGAACAGCTTCCGTGGAAATATATGTGGATTGAATTTGACGGATTACGTGTAAAAGAGGCTTTAAGTGTCACAGATTTGTGCAAAGACGCGCCCGTTTATCATTCCCACTCCAAAGAATTGCAGGAAAAACTTGCCGATGAAATGCTTTATATTGTCAATCATCCACAGGAATCTTCCTTCCATCTCATCGGGCATCTGTATCTGTTTTTAGACTATCTGCTGCAGTCAGCAAAATCGACAAAGCTGGTCTCCAGCGGACGCATGAGTGATTATTACATAAAAGAAGCGATCAATTATATTGAACAGAATTTTCAGAATAATATTTCGATTGAAGATATCGCTGCGGTATGCGGCATCAACCGGAGTTATTTCGGAAAAATATTCCGCAACTCGATCGGCCGTTCCCCGCAGGAATTTCTTATGAACTACCGCATGGTAAAGGCTACGGAATTATTAAAGCTGACTTCCTTATCCATTGCAGATGTCGGCTCTGCTGTCGGATACGAAAATCAGCTTCATTTTTCCCGTGCTTTTAAAAATATTTATGGTGTTTCTCCGCGGGAATGGAAAAACCAGAACAAGTAATAATAGATAGGATAGAGTAAACGCAAAATAGCGAGTACCTGTTCAAAATCATCCGATGTGAGATAATAGACTCATCACTACAAAGTCCAAATAGTTTAGTACTCAACTTTTTTGACTTTGCTACAGGAGGTGAGTTATGAAATCTCATACAAGTTTAGTTGCACAGCAAACCCGTCTGAGTGAATGGACTGACATGGTCAGGGACTGCCAAAACCGTCCGCAAGGAATGAAAATCGATGAATGGTGTTAGCAAAAGCAAGTTATTACTGGAGACTCCGGAAAGTTCGTGAGGCTTATCTGAAAACAGCGGATCATACACAAACATTTCTTATCTGAACAATTGGCTAACAAGCCAGAAAAATCTAAATCCTCCATCACTTTTTTCAGGGTATAGACTGGATCGTCATCAGGTAAACTCAATTCGAAGAAACTGAAGTTGATTTTCTGTTGCCCTAGTTCAAAAAATTCGTTATAATAATCTTGTTTTTGCATAGTTTCATTATAACATGGAACGGAGAGGAGATGGTTGTCGTTAGCCATCTTTTTCTCTTTTTATGGAAAAATTTTAGGGGCAGATTTGACTCGCATGAGTCAAATCTGCCCCTGTTTGGAACTATCTATTCCCCGACAGCCCCCTCTGCTTTCTTCAGAAAACAGATTTTTAAGTTTTTCTGAATCCTATTGTGTATACGCATCTATAATGTTCTGACACATTTGATCTGCCTCTTCTTGCTCAGAACGAAACCACGTATCGAAATACCTGGCAGAACATCCTGTTAAACCAAATAGAGCAACTCCCATAAAGAACAGTAAGCCTTTTTTCATACACGTATATCCTTTCTTTTATTGTTATCTGTCTTTTCCCATTTTTTTATCATAAAATACTTCACCAGATGAAATGCACCCAGGATGCAAAGCAGGGAAATAAAATAAGAGCTAAGACTTGCAAACCGTATGGTGGCTGTATAGCCAGCCTGGGCGCTGAGGATTTTCGCAGCACTGATTCCAAGTATTACAAAAACCGTTACGCACCAGCCATTTTTTTTGAGGTGGAGGGATTGTATACATCTTTTTTTATCAGAGCCAGGGTGAGAAGAATATACAATGCGATAACCAGTATGTAAAGGAGAACAAGCGCGGCCAGATAACCTGGATAGAATTTTTCTTCCAGAGTTGTCAGCATAAGGATTGTTCCTGCCCAGCAAAACAGAAGGGAAAATCCAAGGCTTTGTATTCCATAAATCCAAAAAACCTTCTTTCCTGTAACCTCTGTTCTGGAAAAACTCAAAATAACCATTCCAAGATAAACAAGCACCAGAAAAATTTTTGAAAAAACAGGTCCAGGGGAAGCCTCAGCCAGAAAGAAAAGACCGAATATAAAAAACAGCATAGCGACATCTAATTTATAAATCTCTTTTGGCTTAATATGCGCTTCTATTCCATATAATAAAAAATTTTTTGTTTGTTCTGTCATTTCTCCTTATCCTTTCTCCCATGATAGACGGAAATATTACAATGCAGGAGTTTGACCCTCCGGGGAAAACACTGCCATATCCATGTGCATAACCGGGAACAGAAGCAGTGCAAGTTCCATTTCCGGTTTTAACTTTTCAATGATATAAACAGGAGTTGCAGCATCTTTTTTGATTCTGGCAACAACTTCATGTCTCTTGTCTTCAATCGTCCATTCATACTTTTTAAATGGGCGAATTACATTGGTATTACCTTGACAGCAAAAGTAGGTTTCACCATTTACTATAAAAAAATCTCTCTCATCCTGATTTTTCCCCAAGCCATAAAAATATGCCTCCCCGATTTCCTCTCCGTCTTTATAGATGTCATATTTCAGCTTTAAAATAAATGATTTTATTGTATTTACAACAGGAATATAATCGATGATTCTATAGTTCCGGTTTACCTGCTTCCATTCCCACACATGTTTATCAACGACTTTCCATTCAAACTTCTCTGTATTATATTGATAATTAGTATAACCGGTTAGTAAGGGATTTTCTTTTACATAAAAGGTATACTTATATTTATTAGTTTTCTTTTCTTCTTTTCTGATTAGGGTATACATTTCGCGCTCCTTACAAAAAATGTTAATATGGTATTTTCAGAAGAACCTCTGCGCCTTTTGTTTTATCAGAATTTCCCAATAAAATCTGCCCCTTATGCTGCTTTATAATATTACTTGTAATATAAAGTCCCATTCCAAAGTGCATCCTAGAAGTCCGGCTTTTATTCCCCATAAAAAATTGTTCCTGTGCGTGAAGTAAGGCTTCCGTGGAAAATCCGCTGCCCTCATCTGTGATAGTAATTTCAAGAAACTCTCTCCTGTTGCCGGCTTTTATGTAAAGAGTTCCATGGGAGGGAGAATAGTCTATGGCATTATTCACCACATTCATAACGGCCCGTTCCAATAAGAGTTTATCTATATTGCAGGTTCCAAGGCTAGTATCGATTTCTGCGGATAAATTAATTCCTTTTGTAAGGCATAAAGAGTTTATCTGCGTTTCCATCTGCTTCATGTAATCAGCCATAGGAACTTTTTCAAACTGAAGCTGATACCCTGCGACAGTTCTGGAGATATCAATCAGTGTTTTAATGTATACACCCATTTGTTCAGAACTTTCGGTAATGTAGCCTGCATATAACTGTTGTTCTTCGTCCAGCTTTGTTTCACTTATTAAATCAACATTTCCCTGAATCACAGTCAATGGTGTTTTCAGGTCATGAGCAAGTGCAGCAATCTGCTCCCTTTGTAATTGCTCTGCACTCCATTGCTTTTCTAAGGATGATTTCAGATTTTCCTTCATATTGGAAAAAGAATGGAGTACCTCTTCAAATTCCCGGATATTGGAATGTCCTACTTCAAAATCAAGATTTTGCTGCGCAACCTGTTCTGTTGCATCAAAAAGAGGAGCAAGCTGCGCCCTTAGATTCCTGGAAAATTTTGTTGTCAGGATTACGCTGACTGCAATACCATTTGCGCCTATAAAAATATACAATAGAATTTCCGGTGAGGGAACATGCTCATTCAACCACTCATTTGTAAACTGTGAGCCAATATAATATTGAAGCACCACATATTCCTTTTCCCTGGTAACAAGTAAATACTGTTTCTGAACCGCTGCATTTGGTTTTCCGGAAACAGCATACTCCATAGCCTGTTCTAACTCTTCTCCTTCCAAAGACGTTTCCAATATTTCATAATTTTTACTTAACACCAAATACTTACATCCCATCGGAAGCTGTACCTCTGTCAAATCCGGTGTTGCCGCAATTACTGAAACAAGATTTTTGGTACTGCGTTCCGAATAATCCGCATAGGTAATAAAATTTGTACTGACTCCAATATAAAGAAAAATAAATGGAATGACAGCCGAAGTAATTAACCCAACAAGCAGCATACACAAAAATTTCCAAAAGGATGCTTTTAAGGATGTTCTTTTTTTCATTCCCATTTATATCCAATCCCCCATACGGTTGCTATTGGCTGAATATTTTGTTTGCTTAACTTTGCCCGGATATTTTTGATATGGGTGGAAATGGTGGAATTATCACTATTGCCATCAAAACTGAAAACTGCCTCATAAATCTGTTCCTTTGAAAACACCTGTCCTTTATGTCTGGCAAGGTATTCACAGATTAGATATTCACTTTTGGTTAAAGGAACTGGTGCAGAATCAACCAGCAGTTCCTTTGCAGATAAATCAATTTTTATCCGGTCAAAAATAAGAACTGTGTGTCTTTCCCGATGTTCGCGGCGTAAATGGGCATTAACTCTTGCTCGTAATTCTGCAATGCGGAAGGGCTTTGTCAAATAGTCATCTGCGCCTAATCCAAGTCCCAAGGTAATGTCATTCTCCATGGTCTTGGCAGTCAGAAAGAGAATCGGACAGTCCACCAGAGAGCGGATTTTATCACAATAAGAAAAACCATCTATATCCGGCATCATAATGTCCAGTATAATTAAGTCATACTGATTTAATTTCTCAACAGGAACCTGTGCAGCAGAGGTATAAACCGTAACCAGATGTCCATCCTTTTGCAATCCATTTTTCACAAGCTCTAAAATCCATGGTTCATCATCAACCATAAGGATTGTTGCCATTGTATCGCCTCCTAATATGTTTCAGTATAGCATAATCTATAATGGCAGAAAAGCAATTATTGCCGCTTTTCTGCCATATAATAGTGGTCATTTATCTGTACCGCAACAGCTTCGGTCTTATTAGTACCTTGAATTTCATAAATGTCTTTATAAATCCATTGTTCCCGCTGCTGCTTAGCGCTTTCTCCCTGCCAGTCAAGTTTACGGAGTTCCTCCTTTGACAAAGGAATCTTCGTTTCTGCATCAAATATAATAGTTTCTGCCAGAATATCAATATAGTTTCCCAGTTCACTATTGGAGACGGTTTCAGACGTTACCTGATAAACGGTACTATTACAGAGAAGCTGAGTTGCATTTTGCGGATTGATTTTAAACTTGCCACTCATAGCTTCTTCTGTATTCTTAAAATCAAAAACAGAATCTGTACCTTTGACATTTGCATTTGAAACCGCTTTGTGATATTCTCCATTTACCTCTACAATGAGATAATTGTCAGCATTTGGCGCTGCATACACATTTAAAAACGGAATGATATAAGCAGCATCCGGAGCTTTATCTCCTAAATCTGCCAGGTTCAGGAAAGCAGCAGGCTCTATATTTTCTTGAAGTAATAGTTTCCCTTCTTCATCCACAGCCGTAAGCTGTCGGATATAACCAATCCACTCTCCCAGCTCATCATTAGAAACTGTATCTTCTAAAATTGTGTAGTTGTTTTCTTTATAAGAAAACTGAGTCACATTCTCCTCATTCAAATAACATTCTTCTTTGTCACTGGCATAGTCATTTATTTTCTCCTGCAAGGAGCATCCTGAAAAAGAGAAACATGCCATAGCCGCAAGCAGCAGCAACCTCACTCTTCTGCACTTCATATTTTGTCATATCCTTTCTTATTCTTGATTATAAAAAAGGATAAATCATAATTTTGAAGATTTTATAAAGAAAAGATGATGAAATTTCACTTCCCAGTTCTTGCCATCTGTAAAAAGGGAAAACTTGGAAACTGCATTACTTTGAATCAATTTTTATCAGATGCTTCATACTTTTTTTGTTTTATCATTTAACCTTTTAGTCGGCTTTCAATATCTGATGCACTATATAATACATCTGTTACAATCACTTTATCTCCCTGGATTACAAAAAAGACAGAGTAATTGTCTACTAACAATCTTCTCATTTCTTTGCTTCGTTCCGGCTCTGATTCCATAATACGGATTCTCTCAGCCATAGTATTCAATGTCAAAATAGCGTCTGCAATCCGGTTGTATTGATCCATAGCATTTTCCGGTGCCTGGAGAACATAAGCGATGTGATTATATAACTGTTCCATATCAGCCAATGCTTCATTTGTAATCTCAACCGTATAGTGTCTCATATCAATGATTCTCCCTGAATTTTGCAAAGGCTTCCGCTGCATTTTGTACTTTTCCTGCCGCTATATCATTGTAGCCTGTTTCCAGTTTCTGATGGATTTCTTCTGTTGTCATGGCATCTGTATGAATCGATACGGGTACTTTTGGTAAAGAAACAGAAAATGGAATTCCACCTGTAAGAGAAATTTGATTCAAATACATATCAATCGCTGTTGACATAGGAACACCTAATTGAGACAATACTTTTTCTGCCCGCTCTTTGACAGTTGGGTTTACTCTTAAGTTCAATGTTGCTGTTTTTTCCATGATTACACCTCCTTGTTTCTTATATTGTAACGCTTTTGTCGTTACAACACAAGTACTATTATGGACTTTAAGTCTGTTATACAAAAAAATTACCTTTCCGTGTACAATAAAGTTGTTCAGGCTATCTTGTACACGGAAAGGTAATTTATGGCGAAGAAAGAATATTCACTCGCACATACAAAATGGATGTGTAAATATCATATCGTCTTCACACCAAAGTATAGACGAAAAGTAATTTATAAGCAATACAAGGCAGACATCAGAGATATTATAAAACAATTGTGTAGTTATAAAGGTGTTGAAATAATTGAAGGACATCTGA